>Ga0209986_10005317_pt1 | contig 10701 bp, 5 predicted proteins | sample BlataG_FD_183168 | JGI IMG/M metagenome (GOLD analysis project Ga0209986, IMG submission 183168) | Deep subsurface microbial communities from Black Sea to uncover new lineages of life (NeLLi) - Black_00105 metaG (SPAdes) (version 2) | ecosystem: Environmental > Aquatic > Marine > Oceanic >...
CGCTCGAACCTCCGCCCGTCTCGCCCGCCCGAGGCCCGCCCACCGACTGGGAATCCCGAAGTAGAGCTCGAGCACGCCGGCCAGGGCCGAGTATTGCAGGGCGATCCAGGCGAAGTAGCTCGGCAAACGACTGGGGTGGGATGTGATGAACAAGGGCATGGCGGGAGCCTGCCTCTGCGAACCCGAAATGGCCGCCTATCTGGCGGAAGAGGACTGGGACATCGCCACCCTCGAACTGGGCATCAACATGCGCTCGGTATTCCCGCCCGAGGACTTTGAGGCCCGGGCCGGCCACCTGATCCGCACTCTCCATGAGCAAAACCCCGGCAAACCCATCGGAGTGATCGACATTTTTGACAATTATGCCACCGGCACGGACACCCAGAACGGGCGATGGGAGGCGGCTTACCGTGAAATTCTGGACAATATTGTTGACACGATCGGAGACCCGGCCGTCGTCCGGATCCCCGCTCGGGACGTGATGGATGACTTCCGCTGTCTTAGCTCGGACTTCGTGCATCCCACGCCCATCGGACACGGACGCATGGGCGCAAACCTTGCCGACATCCTGGCGGGGATGATGGGATAGATAAAGACAAATTCAGCTAGATACTTTGGAGTTTTGTGACTGAACGCTTGAGGAGTTGAAGAGTCGGGGGCGAAAAACTAACGATGATCGTTTTATTAAAACTAAATAGAAGGTAAGGGTGGCCCCTGCAATGTTGTGTACAGCGGAGGATCCACCTGAACGGTGACACCCGGAAATACCGTATGGGTTTCATCCCGGCCTGTCATCAGCTCAAAGGCATAGGTTCCGGCTTGCTGCGGGACCACGGAAACCAAATCGCCGCGGATCAGCCCGGAGCTTAACACGGTCACATTGGTGATCAAACTCCCGCCGAGTGAAATGGTATCACCCTCGTAAAAGTATCGTCCCGTGACGTAAAGCGCTCCACCGCTTCCGGACTGGATGTAGGCCGGTTCAACACCGCTAATCACCGGCGCAGGGAACAGAATCTGAAAGAAGATGTTTGCCCTCACGACACCGTTCCTAGCCATGATCCAGTCCTGGTTGGACAGGCCATCGGTCTCGATGCCCTCCTGTTCCAAAATCGCAAGGCGGGCAGCCCGTGTTTACACGCCCCTCCAGTACGCCTGAGGCGCATAAAAGGCGGGCAAGCGATGGCGTGCTGCGATGCCCAGTTGAATTCCCTCCTGAATACCGTTATTTCTTTTCGGCGTCATAGATGGTTTTGATTTCTTCTTTTGAAAGAACGCGATCGTAAAGGCGGTACTCATCGAATGCTGTTGGCTTGTTATTGCAACCGATGGCATCGTGGTCAGCAAAGAATCCATTACCACTGCGACCACCAGAGAAGTTCAAGGACTGTGCCGTCGTAATGAGTTTGCCGTTGAAATAGAGGGCATTTTCTTTGCCGTACGTGGCGGCGACATGGAACCATTGTCCGGGTGCCACCAACTTTCTATCCACACTGGTACGGATGGCACCAATGTCCCGTGCCCAGTCAACCCAGGGGCTGTTGCCACGTAGGCGGAATGACACATCACCATAGGCTTGCCCCCAGACCGAAATATCCTCGGGCCTGTCTCTGAACTTGATCCAGCATGATATTGTAAAGGCATCTTCACGCTGTTTTAGACCTCTGAATTTCAAGCCGCTGATTGGGCCTGGGCCGTAAAATCCCAAGGCCTTGCCCTTAACGCCGTCGTCAATGACTTCTGCACCTTCAACGAGGGCAACGGCAGTATCGCCATTTGTCACGGGTGTCGTTTCGCCGTTTATTTTATCACATGTAAGATGGGCAATGAGGCCGGCTGTTGGAATACCACCACCCGCGGCCTTTTTGATTTCAGGTAACGTGTAGTTTTTGTCATATGCCAGTGCGGACGGTGTGACATATTGGAAGTTGCTGTCATCCACATGCTTCATTGAAATCAGTGGCTGTCCCATGGCGAGCTGCAATTTAAATGCATGCAGTCCCTGTGCGAGAGCAATTTTACCATCGGTCTTTGGCGCATCGATCTGACGTCGTACAACGACGTGATTATCGATCAGTAGTTGTCCGGCATTTTCGCGTCCTTCTTTCAGTTTGAATTCGTAAACACCATCTTTAGGAATGCGAATGTAGCCGAGGTACTCAACAAGTTTACGCGGTGAATCATTTCGTTCCAACACATCAACAATGCTGGCAACGTAGGGCTTTGTTTTTTTCAGGTCAAAGTACGTTGGTGAAATGCCGTCATCTGGGATAAACTTCGATTCTGATTTACCGGATGGAATGGGGCCATCGCCGATCAGGAAGTCGACCCGGTCATAGCGGTTCTGTATTAGACCCGGTAGGACCGTTACGGTGCTTGCTGGTAGTAATTTGCTGGCATCCTTTTTCGTTGTCAGCATTTTGACGTCATCGTTATCACGGCTCAAGTTTGAAGAAGTAATGCCTTTGTAGGTTCTGCTTCCAGGAGCTAATACACTGACATTGATTGTATATGGTTTTTCTTTGTCGCCTTTCCAGAAGACAGGATCGCAGGTAACCAGCTCGAGCTTATGTTTACCTTTAGCCAGGGCGATTTCCCCATAGCGTTTTTTGTAGGATAGACCGAACTGTTGGTTGACCAGGAGGATGCTCTTTTCACCAAGCTTCAATTCGATGGGGCCACAGGATTCCACTTCGAATGAGTAGACGCCCGCTTCAGCAACATTGACATATCCCTGGAATTGATAAAAGGCTTTGCACATCAGTTCTGCAGGAAACGCTCCATCCATCTGCGGAATCGTGAAATCAGAAACGGCAGTGCTGAGTAGAGCTTTATAGTCTTTCAGATTCGGCAGCGAGTTTTTACTGCCCTGGAAGAAGGCTTTTTTATCAAACTCGGTGGTCTTAATTTCATAGCCTTTGAAAAGCAGACCCGCTTCCGGTCCGGCTTCAGCAATTGCTGGCAGTGGCTCTTGTTTTTCAAATTCAAAGCTGGCTGTTTCGCTCCAGTTATCTTTTCCAAAACGCCAGTCCGCATGGTAGGTTCTCGCTTTAAGTGTGCAGCTTTTGTCGATTGTTAACGGCTTGGAATACACCGGCGATTTGATGCCTGGTTCAGTGCCATCCAGAGTATAATGAATTTGTGAGCCCAGTTGACCTGTTGCGAATGCAACTTGTGTTGGCTGGCTGATCACAGCTGCAGGACGCCAGTTCGGACGGTTTTGGTCTACAGTGAATTTAGGCCGGTCAATCAATTGTGGTACGGGTGGACGAGCCACGGAGTCCATCACCTTTTTACCGTTACGTGCCATAGTGTAAATGGTACGTTCCTTTTCTGTTTGTCCAAAATCATAGACATCCACATTGCCGCCGGCTTTTACAGTTAAGCGACTGCGATCATCCGACCATTCTGTTGACGGTAGCTTGTCGCCAAAACGATGCGGGAATACCATGATGCGATACTCCGGACTTTTGCCAAACGCAGGAACGGAAACCATAAAGTATGCGCCGGATCTCTGGACATTGGGAACAGGGTATGGGAAGTTGGTGTTGCGCCAAAGAACCCGGACCAGCAGCATAGGATCGCCTTTTTTCGGATTTGCTTTTCTGTCTATATACCCGGCTCTGCCGCCAATACGTTTATAATTAGTGTCCAGCATGGCAAAAACGATGTCCGTACCAATGACTCCCTCTGTACCCATCTCCAAATGTCGCTCTTTGACCTTTGTCGTGACGTTATGAATAACCGCGTCACCGGTAATCATCATGCGCCAGTCAAACTGGTGATTCTCGTTGTCAGCTTTTTTCAGATCGTCAAAGATTAACAGGTAAGGTTGTTTGCCACGCGCCAGGTGTGTGGTTCTAAAAACATGCTTCATTGGATCATTCCACTTGATGTAATATTCCGGACCACGAGTCTCACCATGCCATGGACCGTGATCAAGGTTTGCAAAGCCATCATAATGTTCGCGAATTTTTGGCAGATAGGCAAACTCACTGAAACGGTTGAGCTGCCATGCGGAATTTAAAAAGCTCCCGCCCATCTGGTAGGGGGCCGTTTTTAACCCGGGATGATCAAGGTAACGCAACCCATTCCAGCTTTTGCGCCACTGGTAGGCCGTGGTCATTTCTGACACTGAATTTGCAGCTTCCGGATAATTGGTCGCTGTCATCGAGTCCCCGGAAATCGGAGCGTAAACACTGGCAAGACCGTCAACCGTAACCATGTTACGAAAACTGGTGTCGAGGTATCCGCCACCATTGGGGATCCATTCGATACCATCGGCCCATACCTGGAAGTCCCCATGCTGTGGTGATTCGTGCCCCATGTAGAATTGATCAATGCGGTTTTCCAAATGAAAGACCATGCCGTCTGCCGACCAGTCATTGCGTGCAGCTGTGATACCGCGTTCCCTGTCAAACCAGAATGGCTGAACGTCTTTGAACATGCTTAGTTCATTTTGTTTACTGAAATCGGTCATATGGGTGGCAGTGAGCAAGTTAAGCGCTTTCAGGCCGAACCAACTGTAGTGGATTTTGCCGCCCCACTTGTCTTCCGGGACCCCTTCGTAGTAACGTACGCTTCCCGGCACTTTGCAGTTCCAGACAAAGTCGACCATTTTATTATTCGGATAGAAATGTTTGAGAACAGACCAGAATTCCAGATGCCCTCCGGTTCCGGAACCACCGGAGGCAATCCAGTAACGTGCCTCATCCAAACCAGTGATAATTTTATCCACGCTTTTTGAATCAGGACGCCGCCGTGATCCAACATGGTAACGATAGTAAAGCTTGCGGCTGTTCTGCAGATTTGAATTTGCCCGTGCCAGAAGATGGCTGTGCTTTAAGAGGTTCTCCGGGTGATCTGCGCCCTGACGACGAGCAATGGCAAGAACAGGCAGCATGGGAATAAAACCTTTGTTGTTTTCATAGGTGATACCATCGGATGACAGGTCGTAGCTTAGTTTGTTCGCTAAGCTCCACTCGGCCATTTTTGCTACGCGTGGGTCGTACCCTTCTTCACCTTCAATAGCGAGAGCCAAATAGATCTGGTTGGCTGCCCCAGACATATGATTGTTGATATACATATGACCGGGGACTTGCATGCCGGAGGTGTACTTGCCATAGGTACTATTAGAGATAACGCGGCGAACAATGGTTCGCTCCTGCTCGGTCATGAAGGGGTGGGCGTAGTCATACTCGAAGGCAAGGGACAGGTAGGCACCGCTAATGTCTTTCTTGGCTATAGCCGCTCCATGCTTCTTCAAGAGCTCAGCAACTCGCTTCGCCCCTCCTTGATGATAGGCGCTATGATAATCAACCTGACCGAACTTGATGCCCGTGCGGATAAAGTCAAAGGCCACATCTTTGATGGGCTCCGCTTCTTTGAGGCTGTGGAGAATATCAATCCTGCCTTCCATATATAGGGCGTGCTCCACCGTAGCCTCTGCCGTCTGGCGGCCGAGTTCTTTGTTGTCGGTAATGAGTGCGTAGAGTGCCCATCCGGCGATCTTGCTGTCCTCCCCCCAAGTGCTTGTGCGATAGTCAAAGTTTTTTGGCACCTTCCAACTCTCAGCATCACGGCGCATTTGTTCCATCTGTACGCGGAAGATACGCGGGGCTTTTTTGCCCATCTTATACACTTCTTTGAAACGCTCAACATCCGATGGGCTGATGATGATCCGTGGATGAATACCTGGCGCTGGTACTTTTGAAAGTAGTGATCCATCAAAGCCGGGTGCTTTATAATGGACCGGCACCTTGATTGGGGCAGGGAGGTCTTTAATCAAGCCACCATTTAAAATATAGTCACCGGGTTTTGCATAGCTGCCCTTATAAAAATCGTTTTCACCTTTATAAACCGATGAGATATCACCGGCATGAATCGATGTGCCTATAACACATAAACTAATTATTATTTTGAAGAGAGTGGAGGACATAGTTATTCTTTTTGTTTATGTAATTGTTTATTAGATTGTTCGACTACCGATTGGAGCACAGTTGCCTTCTGCGCTATCCATTAAGGCGTGAGCGAGAGGGGTATTCATTCCTTGATCGTCTGCATCAGGGAATAGTAGGGCGAATTGCTTTTCTGTTTGTCGCTTGCGTTTATTTTGCTTTCGTAATTTATTGCGTCGTGGTGTATAACCGAGTTGTTCAATGGCTTTAGACACACGATTAATTGTTTCGTGGTTTTGTTTGCCGCCATTGTTTAAAACACCAGAAACGGTCGCTGGACTTACGCCGGCCTCTTTGGCGACATCACGAATGGTAACTTTAGATTTTGTGATTATATCTTTTATTTCCGCGTAAGGGTAATTTTATCACCAGGAGAGTTCCCGAGACGTAATTCATCAACCTGGTCTCCAATAGTAATGGTGTAACGACCATTGCCACCAGTTATCTTCGGTAGTTCATCCCCTTCCTTGTGGGCGTAGATGAGGGTTCTGAATTTCGCGGTCTTGGCGGCATTCTTAAACTTAAGATTATAGGGCATCTGCTCGGTACTAAGATTCGCTTTTGGGCGATCAACATCTTGAGTCGGTTGGGAATGTTCTATCACGAACGAACCCACTCCCTCATTGCCAAACATATGAACGAAGAGACGTTGGCTTGGATCTTTGGGATCCACAAGAATGGCGGTATTAGCCGTGAGCGTGTGATCTCCCAAATTCTGTTTGAAGTCATCAGGGAGCGCACCATTCCAGACATATTCCCGTAGCGTATCATCCTTTTTTACATCATCGACAATAAGAATGTAGGGATGTTTGCCCCGAGCAAAGGACGCGGTGCGGTAGGCATAGGCAAACTCTTTTTTCCCACTGTAGTTCTTCGGATCGAAGGCCACTTCATTGGGTTCGAGGATTTGATGCTGGGGACGATCGCCAAAATACCAATTAACGAGGTACTTAAAGGGCATGTTAAACCAGGGGCGTGCATCGGGTTTCAATCGCGTGTAGTTAAGGTTGGGCCAGGGATTGTTTGCATGACGGTAAGCCGCCGTGAGATCACTACCCATAATATCAAAGGTCGCCGTCTTCTCTTTGGCTACACCATTATAGTGCAGGGTACGTACAGCAGAGTTATCCTGTCCTTCACCATCAACGGTAACCAAGGAGTTGGCACGACTGTGGTGATTTGCACGGCTACGAAAGGTAAGCCATTGCCGTCCCAGGCCGTTCACCTGAAAATAACCCCGAATGGGCGCCTGGTGTCCCGCGGTGACCACCCGTGCTACGTAGTAGAGCTGTAGCGCATCGGCTCCCCAACTCGAACGACTGACCATATGACCTCGGGCATCACTAAAATATCCCAGGGGCTCCCCGGCCTCTTTCGCAACTTCTTTCTGGTGAGCCAAAAGATCGGCAGGCCCCTTCCAATCTTCGACATAGATCGCGGATATCATCCACGACTCCTGATCAAACGTTCGAGGCCGCATTTGAATATATTGCTCAGGACCCGAATCAACGACGTGCTTCATAAAGTTTAGAATAGGATCATTGGGATAGGCATAATGTAGTACATTTATTGAGGAAGACCCCATCACTGAATTACCGCCATTTTTCTGATCATACATCACAATGCGTGGGTCCCAGGGCAGACTGTTGTGGAAGTGGAACTTCGCCACGCTATTGTACAACGCCTTACTGGAAATTATTTTCTTGCCCTTAGGCTGCATCATAGAGAGAACCGACATTTGGGTTGCCGCAATACTACTCTTTCCCATACCTTCGCGATGAACGCCCGATTCTGGGTCATTCATCACCTCAGCACAAAGCTCAACCGCCCGCACCGCCTCTTTATAGGTGGAGGGATCAAAACCATTCTCCCCGTAGATAGATTGAAGTGTAATCACCATGTCCCCGGTAATCCATGGTTGCCAATTTGAGCTATTGCATTGCGCGGCAGGCATGGTAAACATGCCTATGGAATAGGAGCCAGCGGTAGCGGTTGCCAACACCTTGCGAATAATCGCCCGTTCTTCAGTTGTCATGAAATTGTAGAGGTAGTCATAGAGAATCGGGGTCATGCGCCGCCCGAGAATAAACTGTGTTTCTTGCCAACTACTAATCTTGCGCGAAATAAACCAATCTAAATGCGGCTGTTGCAACGTCGCCGACTCCAACATTCCGTCAATTAGAATACGGGCCATGTCTGTATCGGCCGTTAATAGGGCCTCTAAGGCCAAGGCAATACGGGCCGTTGCAGCCCAATCAACATCGTGCTGGGGGTAGGTTCCATTTTTTAACTGGAAGGGATTTTGACCCGCTGGCGGCTTATCACTTACCGTGGAATTTGGACCATAATTCTCAAGCTCATGACCAAACATAGTGCGGGCATAGGTATACATAAATGAACGATTGTTGTTGCCATGCCGGGTTTTACTAAGGGCCTGTCTAATTCGAGGGAGGTCCTCGAGGGTCATATTAAGTCGTGGATGGGTATAGGCGGGTAGGTCTCCGCCGTTAAAGCGCTCTTCTGCAAAGCCCTGCAATTGATATTGAGGGGTTGGCTCTGGGAACCATTTTTTTACAAATGAGTTGGGGTAGGCACGGGTGCTGTAAGGATCCTCCGGCACGCGCATGGTTAAGGAAGGAACGCCGTTCTTATAAATCTGGAGCACCTCTTCATTATTAAGCATCTTATCATAAAGGGCTACTTCATCGATAATGCCCTCGAAGGCGTAGTTATCTCCCGGGATATTAAAAATAAGTTGGGGCACCCCAGTCGCTTCATTCGATAGGGGCTCATAGGCTTTGGTGCCCGCGAGCCAACCATTAACCCAGAGCTTTCGCATCTTACCGGTTGGACCATAACTAATCACAACATGATTCCAGTTACCTTCCAGCTGTATGGGATAGCGAAGGCTCCCAAACATCAAGGTACTGCGATTGGCGATCTTAGAAGTATTATGGCTATTGTCCATGGCCCAATAAGGCTTGCCATTCTCACCCTTCGCTTGGAAGAAGGACGCCCTACGAGTATCTCTTTCGGAGGTCGCCCAAAAAGAGATGGTAAATTCATCAGCGAGGGCTTTGAAGGATCCAAAGTCAATAACCCCGCTTTTGCGTTTCTCTGGCCTGATGGCCAACCCATTGCCTAGCTTGCCTTCGGGAACAATGGATGCGGCTTCGGACATGGTGACAGAGCTTGCCTCAGGCATGGCATCAAAATTCCAGTAGGCTATGGGGGCAATGGACTTCCCCGCTATTTTTGCGATTCGTTCAGAGTGGGAGCCAATCACAAGCCCGTCAAAACGATCGGCGGGCATCTCGTAGAATGTTGTAGTTTCCGGACCCCTATCCGGAGTAAAAATAGCTGCATTCACTAGGGCGGTGTCGCTCCCTGAATAATTGGATGTCTTTAAGCGTAACTTGTAAGCCCCCGCCTTATCGGTGGAAAAGGTCGTTAGAGGATCACTCGCATCCTTAAAGCTAGGTTTTGCTCCCGCCGGTTTTTTTACTACTTCCCAGAGGTAAACTGTCTTTCCTGCAGTTGAGCCTTTTTCTTGATCTGTGTACATTTCCCCACCGGCCATGGTAAAGCGCGCCTTGCCATCTTTTAGCCATGCTGTATACCCCATTCCCCCATCGGCGATGGGACTTCGCTTCTCAGTAGCATAGTAGCTTAGTTGGCTTAATTCTTTGACCTTCTCAGCAGAAAGCGCGCTGCCGTATATTCGTAACTCATCAAATAACCCGTAACTTCGATGCTGATGAATCCCCCCAGAAAATTCCATGGATAATTGTACCGCTGGATCCCAGGTTGATTTTAAGGGTAGAGTTTTGGGTTCACCCTGGTAATAACAGGTTATTTCCTTAGCCCCCCATACCACCACTACGTTATTCCATTGGTCTTTTTTCATTGTGGGAAAGACAAAGGGATATAGGTGGGTTGTATCCCCAACTAGGTGGGAGAGAGTAAACCCTCCTTTATTGTGGCCACTCACATTTAATACCCGCGTACCATCTGAGTTAAAACACACAAGGCTATCAATACGACCCTTGCTGACATTGGGTTTAATCCATAAGGAGAGAGACCACTGCTCAGGAAGTGATAGTTTTCCTTGGGTTCGTATGTAACCACGTACACCTTCTTTCATGTTGGCCGCACCGCCAAACACACCTCTACCGGGTGCCCATTGCAGACCACCCGTACTACCAATTCTATCCCAAACGACTTCACCGTCATGATTATTGCCCGATGAATCGTATTCTTTTGAACCAAACTCAAAGGGTGAATCAAACCCCCAATGGAGGATTGTATCCGCAGTTATATTTTCTGCTCGGACATTGCTACTACCAACGCAGCCAAGGACGGCTAAAACACTTAAAAAACGTTTGAAATACATCATATTTTCTTCCTTGATATATATATATATGCAATCACAAAACCGTCGCGGCGGTAGTCTTCGATTTGTTTCTCGGTCAGGCTGGTATTCATGGGTTTCTCCTTGTTGTCATTCTCAGGTTGAGGCGTTTCAGTAACATGACGAACACTTTAAGCTATCATAGGTCTGCTTTCTAAGGATAGCCCGGTCAATGACACTTTCGCAACGTTCTCGGGGCTTACGGACTGCTCATAAGTAGCGAGAGCGGGCATTTCGGGCGGCTCGGGCCCGTTGCCGCAAGCTCCCCGCACCCCTCCGCAGTGGCGTTTTTCTCGCCTGGGCGCAGACCGTCTCCCAGTCTGGACCGTCTCC
>Ga0209986_10005318_pt1 | contig 10700 bp, 10 predicted proteins | sample BlataG_FD_183168 | JGI IMG/M metagenome (GOLD analysis project Ga0209986, IMG submission 183168) | Deep subsurface microbial communities from Black Sea to uncover new lineages of life (NeLLi) - Black_00105 metaG (SPAdes) (version 2) | ecosystem: Environmental > Aquatic > Marine > Oceanic >...
AAATATGGAGTGAAGTTATTTTACATATCCTTGTAAAAGATAGTCTCCCTCTATTTTCTTCAATGAATCTATGCTTATATAGGGAGTCTCCTTTAATAAATTGACTCCTTTTCCTTCTACCCAGGTAGGGGCTTCCTTTCCTCCTATTATACGAGAGGCAAGAAAGAGAAAGACTTTGTCCACTCTTTTTTCCTCAAAAAAAGAAGCGATCACCCCTCCTCCTCCTTCTACTAGAAGACTCATTATTTCAAGCTCTCCTAGCTTTTTTAGGACTTCCTTTAGACTTACCTTTTCTTCTTTCGCTTCTGTTACCACTACCTTGATTCCTTTCTCTTTTAACTCTTCTAATCTCTTCTTATTTGCCTGAGAGGTAGTGAAGATAAACGTACCGGCTTTTTCCTGGTCGTCTAAGAGACGTGCTTCCAGGGGAATTCTTAGTTTGCTATCCAGGATAATCCGAACAAATCTTCTTTTGGAGGAAGGAGGAAGTAGGGAAGGGTCATCTTTGATTACAGTATTTATTCCTACTAGAATAGCATCCACTTTATCTCTGAGGGAATGAGCGAATCTACGTGATTTTTCACCGGTTATCCACTTAGATTCCCCGCCGGGGGTGGCAATTTTTCCATCCAGACTGATTGCTGCCTTGACTATGACAAAAGGCCTCTTTTCCCTTAGGTAATTGAAGAAAGCCTCATTTAACTTCTTTGCTTCTTCCTGACAGACTCCCAGTTCGGTTTCGATACCTTCTCTTGCCAGACGCTTTAACCCTCCTTTAGAAGTAGGGTCTGATATGGCTGCTATTACTTTTTTAATGCCGGCTTGAATTATCTTTTCTGTACAAGGAGGAGTTTTCCCATAATAATTACATGGTTCCAGGCTGACATATAAAGTAGCGCCTTGAGCTTCACCTTTTGCCTTTTCAATAGCTTCTACTTCGGCATGCGGTCCGCCGAAGTATCTATGATATCCAGTAGCAATCACTTCTTCCTTTTTAGTAAGAACAGCTCCTACCATAGGATTGGGAGAAACTTCTCCTTCGCCTTTTTTAGCCAACCTTAAGGCCAGTTTCATCCATTTTTGATTAAGTTTCAAAATCCTCCTCTTTATCCAGTTCAAATTCCTGATGGATAGCTCTTACTGCTTTCTTCCCTTCATTTTTCCTGACTACACAAGATATCTTTATTTCTGAGGTGCTTATCATATCAATGTTCATTTTTTTCTTTCCAATGCAGGTAAACATACGGGCGGCAACTCCAGGGTGGGATTGCATTCCTGCACCTATCAAGGAAACCTTGGCCATATCCGAATCATAAATTATCTCTTCAATTTCCAATTTTTTCCCTATTTTTTCCATTACTCTTCTTGTATCCTCCAGGCTTTCCTCTTTTATGGTAAAGGAAATGTCATTTTTTCCTTGCTTTGTGCTGCTTTGAATAATCATATCCACATTAATACTAGCTTCGGCTAATTGGGTGAAAATGAAACCAGCCGTTCCTGGTTCATCGGGTACTTTCTTAATGGTTACCTTAGCTTCCTCTTCATCAAGAGTGATTCCGGATACCACAAATCGTTCCATGTAATCGTTGTTAATCAATTATTGTTCCCTCCTTTTGACTGAAACTAGAGCGTATATGCAAAGAGACTCTATATCTCCTGGCTATTTCTACCGCTCGCAGATGTATAACTTGGGCTCCTAAACTAGCCATTTCCAGCATTTCCTCATAAGAAATATGCTTGAGTTTTTGTGCCTGAGGCACTATGCGAGGGTCAGCTGTGTATACCCCCTCTACATCACTGTAAATTTCGCATAAGTCCGCTTTTAATACTGCAGCTAACGCTACCGCGGTAGTGTCTGACGCTCCCCTTCCCAGGGTAGTAATAGTGTTCTGTAGGGTAATTCCCTGATATCCGGCTACTACCACGATTTCACCTTTCTTGATCTCCCTTAAAATCCTTTCTGTTTCAATTTTCAAAATACGAGCTTTAGTATGAGCTCCATTGGTGATTATTCTTACCTGAGAACCACTGAAAGATATGGCTTTAGCCCCCAGGGAATGAAGAGCAACGGATAATAGAGCAGATGAGACAATTTCTCCTGTAGATAAAAGCATATCTAATTCTCTTTTTGGGGGATGAGAATCAACTTGTAAGGCAAGAGCTAATAATTCATCAGTAGTATCTCCCATGGCTGAGACTACTGCTACTATATCATTTCCTTCTTTCTTTGCCTGCAGAACCCTTTTAGCTACTTTCTTAATTCTTTCCAGTGAATTAAGCGAACTCCCTCCATATTTCTGTATGATTAAAGGCAATTTCTTACTCCTCAAGTTCATTGTTCATGGTTCATAGTTCATCGTTGAAACAACGATAAGATGGTAAGTAGTGAGTGGTTAATTATAGTTTTTTGCTATACGCTATCCGCTTACGCCAGTATGTGTATCATATAAAGATCTGGCACTGGGACCTCTAAGAAATCTTATCTAATTGTTCCAGTACGTATTTCCTGATTTTTCGGGGGGAAGGGAGGTCTGTTACTATTCTTCCTTCCTTTATCACTTGTTTTGTTAAGGGAGTAAAGTCTCCCCCACATGAACACTTTACTATTCTTTCCCTGAAGGGAAGTATGGAACGAGTTAAACAAGAAGAACATTGCCAGAGTTGTTTCTTCCCCGAGCGTTTACCTTTTTTGGCTAGAGGCTTACTATTTATCTCAACTATATCTAAAGAAAAGTCTATTACCGGAGCATTGCTTATGTATGTCCCTACCCCGAAGGCATCGACTACAGAATTAAGAATAGCTATCCCCTCTTCGGTTATTCCACCGGAAACAAATATTTTCACTTTTTTGAACCCTTGCAGGTCAAGTTCCCATCGAACTTCCTGTAAAAGTTCCATGATATCGCCTCTCCTGGAAGCAGGAGTGTCTATCCTGACGGCAAAAAGATTCTTGCCTAGAGCTTCTGCGACCCTGAGAGCTTCAAATTTTTCATCTCCTAATGTATCTATTAGCGCCACTCTGTCCACTTTAGGTTCAATAACCTCATCGAAAAATTGGATAGCTTTCACTGTATCTCCCGCTAGCAAAACAAGAGCGTGGGGAATGGTCCCTACCGCTTCCTCCCCTAATTCTTCCGCACTCCTTCTTACAGCTACTCCGTCACATCCCCCTACAAAGGAAGCCCTATCTATCATGGAAGTTATCCCGGGATGCATTCTCCTGGCTCCAAAGTGATAGACAGTCTTTCCCTGGGAGGATTTTTTGCAGCGGGCCGCGCGAGTGGCTATGCCGGAAGCCTGACAAACTAAACCTAAAAGGGCAGTTTCGTATCTGCCGAATTCGCTGTAATTACCTTCTATAGTTAAAACTGGCTCAAAAGGATGAAAGATGGTGCCCTCAGACATGCTCCAGACATCAACCTCTAATCCTTCCAGTAAATAGAGTGCTTCATCTAAGCCACCTAAAATTGCCCATTGATAAGGAGAAGGAAGAGTCCTGGCCCTTATCTCAACAACAACTCTTTTGTCTAATCTTTTCTTTTTTAGAATCCTGACCGTACGCTCAAAATAGACATCGGTGATTTTTCCCTCTTTAATATCATCAGAGTTAGAAATATGAAACATGTCTCACCCCCGAGAAGTCCTGTGGCTACCAATTATGACAGGCGACATAATGCTCTCCACCTATATCCTTAAGTATGGGCTCTTCCTCTTCGCATTCTTGGGTTGCGTATGGACATCTCGGGTGGAATCGGCAGCCAATAGGAGGATCCGTCGGACTGGGCACATCTCCCTTTAATATTACTCGCTCTCTCTTCACCTCAGGGTCTGGGATAGGGATGGCAGAAAGAAGAGCTTGAGTATAAGGATGTTTTGCAGAAGAATAGATTTCCTTCCAATTGGCTAACTCCACTATTTTTCCTACATACATTACAGCTACTCTATCACTAATATACTTTACCACACCCAGATCATGAGCTATAAAAAGGTAGGTCAAATCAAACCTGGCCTGCAATTCCCTCAGTAAATTAATTATCTGAGCCTGTATAGAGACATCTAAGGCCGATACTGGCTCATCGCAGACCACGAATTTAGGATTAATGGCCAAAGCACGGGCAATACCTATTCTTTGTCTCTGACCTCCGCTGAATTCATGAGGATATCTTCTTAAATGCTGTCCTTTTAACCCCACAATTCTCAGCAGTTGACGAACTCTCTCCTCCCTTTGCTTACCCCTGGTAAGATTATGAATAAGTATAGGCTCGCTGATAATATCTCCTATGGTCATTCGAGGATTAAGGGAAGCATAAGGGTCCTGAAAGATAATTTGCATATCCCGGCGCAACCTACGTAGTTCTTTCTTATCCAACTTAGTTATATCTTTATTTTCAAAAACTACCTTCCCCTTTGTCGGCTCTACTAGTCTCAAGATAGCTCTTCCTGCAGTTGTCTTACCACATCCGCTCTCACCAACTAAACCTAGAGTTTTACCCCTTTTAATAGAAAGGTCTATTCCATCGACAGCTCTCACGTAACCGATAACTTTAGAAAAGAGACCACCCTTTATGGGAAAATGAACCTTTAGACCCTCTGTTCTTATCAGATAATCATCTTTCCTCATATTTCATGGTGCCTCCAACATCTAACCTGGTGACCGTCTATTGCATCCACAAGCGCAGGTTCTTCAGTTTTGCATTTTTTCTTTACAAAGGAACAGCGAGGATGAAATCTACATCCGGCTGGGAAACTTAAAGCATCAGGAACCATGCCCTTTATCACCTCGAGCTTAACTTCTCTATCCATATCCAATCGGGGCAGAGACTTCAATAAACCACGTGTATAGGGATGTCTGGGGTTGCGGAAAATATCACGCACATCAGCAGATTCCACCGCCTTACCTGCATAGACTACCATTACTCTATCCGCCATCTCCGCAATTACTCCTAAATCATGGGTTATAATGAGCACTGATGTTCTGAACTCCTTTTGCAACTTACTGATCAGGTCCAGAATTTGAGCCTGGATGGTAACGTCAAGAGCAGTGGTTGGCTCATCGGCTATCAGTAGTTCAGGGTTACATGATAGAGCCATAGCTATCATTACTCTCTGTCTCATCCCCCCACTCATTTGATGAGGATACTCTTTGAATCTGCGGGAAGACTCCGGAATTTCTACCAATTTTAGCATTGCCAGGGTTTTCTCTCTGGCTTCCTCTTTGTTGAGCCCTTGATGCAATCTTATAGCTTCCGAAATTTGCTCACCTATAGTATAGACTGGATTAAGCGAAGTCATAGGCTCCTGGAATATCATAGAGATTTTCCTTCCTCTTATCTTGCGCATAGCTGATTCGCTTATTTTTAAAATATTTCTCGCTTTAAGGAATATTTTACCATCCATTATTTTTGCTGGAGGCATTGGAAGCAGACGCATTACCGATAAAGCAGAAACACTTTTACCACAGCCACTCTCACCGACCATACCCAGTGTTTCTCCTTTATTGATTTCAAAATCAATGCCATCCACTGCTTTTACTACACCATCTTTTGTATAAAAATAAGTCTTTAAATCCTTTACTGAAAGTAAGGTTTCTTCCACTTTATTTCCTCTTCAGTCTTTTCTTATCCATTTTCTTTAGCTGTGAATTAATATTTATAGATAACCAAAATTCTGGGCACTTCTGATAAACATATAAACTGATAGGAAGAAAAACAGACAGCTTGTAAGGAATTTAACAGTGCTGAGACGAGCCAAAAAGATAGCACGAATCCGCTGCCAACCCATACCCAGGCCAACCAATATAAAGATACCTATTAAGGGTAAGACGAACATTATGTTGTATAAAACAAGATATGTAAAAGAAATATTCCTGTATTCAGAGATTCCCATCATATAGATTAGTGTAGGTAGATAAATCTGCCCTGTACACAAAAATTCAATTAATGCAACCAGAAAACCAGTTAAAAAGCAAATCAAGAAAAGGTATCTTCTTCTCAGTTGCCTTGCTATAATAAGATGAAGGATAGATTTAACTCTTTTAGGTAATTGTAACCTTATTTCCTTGATTTTTCCCTTTCTTGCTTTCAAGTAGTCGAAAAAGCTGTAGATCCCTAGCACTAAGGCCAGTGAACCGGCTATGGGATAAATTAATTTAGAAGCTATTTCTATTCCCTCAGATGCATAGAGGAATCTAAGAAAACCAAGTCCAATCAAAAGATAGGTAATAAATATGGCGCTACAAAATAGGATGCCCGCTATCCATACCTCTTTTCCTTCCTTACCGATAAATACCAAATAGGAAATAAAGAATAGTAATACAGCAATTGCACAAGGATTTACTCCATCAACCAAGCCGGCAAAAACTATAGTAGGTATTTTAAACGACCTGAATCGTCCAGATATAGCGGCAATTGCATCTTTTTCTGTTGCTTGAGTGAAGTCTCTGTCTGTACCTCCCTTACGGGTAAGAAGGTTTCTTATCTCCTTTTCTAATCCTTTCTTGATTTCCTTCTCGCCAATAAAGGCTTCTCCAAAAAATACGGAGGGAACCGTTCCTCTTTTCTTTTCCGGAACCTGGTAAGATATGTTAAAGGCTTCTCTTAATTCTTGATTTTCTTTTAAAGTTATATTCTTTTTTATTAACTCAATATAAGGATAATTCTTGGTCAATCTTTCCAATAGGGGATTTATCCTCAGACAAGCTTCGCATCCAGGAGAGTAAAAATAGACAACTGTCTTCTCTCCTATAACTTCAATTTTTACACTCTTTTGTGCAGCAGGTTCCTGAGATTGACCGGTATCTTTTGATTGGTCGTTCTCATCTTCACAATTATAGCATATCCTGGCTATAGCTGAGTGCGATAAAAGCAAGATTAATAGTATAAAGATGAGGATAATGGACCAGGTGCACCTTTTCTTACCCCCTATACACCTACTTATCAATTTCATAACTGTTTGTCTAAAATCAAAGCTTCATATGGGGATCCAGGGCGTCGCGTAAGCCATCACCAAGGAAATTAAAGGCAAACATGGTAATAGACAAGGCCAGAGCAGGAAATAGTACCAGATGTGGATAGGAACGCATTCCCTGGTATCCCTCAGAGATCATCATTCCCCAGCTGGGAGTGGGAGGATTGACTCCCAATCCAATAAAACTCAGAAATGCCTCATATAGAATGTAAGTAGGAATAGTTAAAGTCTGGCTAATAATACAGGGACCAATTATATTAGGAAGAATGTGACGGGATATAATTCGCAAGTTGCTTGCCCCCATTGCCCGAGCAGTTTCGATGAATTCTTTTTCCTTCAGGGAGAGAGTCATCCCTCTTGCTAAACGAGCCATTCCCAGCCAGGAAGTTATTCCAATGCCAATAAAAATGAAGAACATTCCTCCTAGAGCGTTATCAATACTACTTAGCATCCCCCCAAGCGTGCCCGGCTGGATGGAAGCAAAGCTGGACTTGAAATATACCATAAGTAAAATAATGAAGAGCAAGGTAGGAACGCCGTAACCAATATCGACCAGGCGCATCATATAATTGTCCACTTTACCGCCAGCATAGCCAGCAATAAGACCATAGATAATTCCGATAACAAAACTCACTGTTGCTCCCATCAAGCCGACAGATAGGGATACTCGGGTTCCATAGATGATACGGCTAAGAAGGTCTCTTCCCATAAAATCAGCTCCCAGCCAGTATTCTTTTCCTGGTTTGGCATAATTATTCCAGAAATTACCTTCATCATAGGCATAAGGAGCAACAAGAGGAGCAAAGATGGCTGTTATGCAGAGAGCGATTACTATAACTCCACCGATTGTTGCCATCCTATTTCTCATCAACCGATGCAAGGCATCTTTCCACAGGTTTGTTTCTTTTACTTTTGCCTTACTAGTTTCCTCTTTTTCTTTTACCCTTATCTTCATTCCTGTACCTTTATCCCTTTCTATTCGTATCTGATACGGGGATCTAGAAAACCATAGGTTATGTCCACCACCAGATTAGCAATAACAATAAGTGCTCCGAAAAAGAGAGTGATACCCATAATTACCGGATAGTCTCGGTTGGTTACACTGGTGACGAAATATTTTCCTATACCCGGGATAGCAAAAATTTGCTCTACAATCATTGAGCCGGTAATGATAATAGCAAATATGGGGCCTAAAACAGTGGTTACGGGTATGAGTGCATTCTTTAAGGCATGATGCAGCATTACTATACGTTCTGAGAGACCTTTAGCTCTTGCCGTTCGAATGTAGTCCTCCCGAATAACCTGCAGCATACTGGCGCGAGTCAGTCTGGCTATGATAGCCGAATAGGCTGTCCCTAAGGTTATGGCTGGCAAAATCATATGGCTTATTCCTCCCCATCTGGCTATGGGCAACCAACCCAACTTCAAGCCAAATATCCATATCAAAAAGGGACCAAGAGCCATATTGGGGAGAGAAACTCCCAGTATAGCCAGCCACATACAGGTATAGTCAATAGCTGTATTTTGCTTCAGAGCACCTAATATTCCCAAAGGAATGCCTAATGCGACGGCAATAAAAAAGGCAAATAATCCTAATTGAGCTGAAATGGGAGCTTGCTGGCGGATGATATCATTTACTGTTCTACTTCGGGAAGTAAAAGAGGGGCCAAGGTCAAAATGGAGAATTCCTCCTAAATAATTCAAATACTGCTTCCAGAAGGGCTCATCCAGGTGATAATATGCCTCCAGGTTAGCTATGATTTCGCTGGGTAGCTTTTTTTCTCGGTCAAATGGGCCTCCCGGAATCATATGCATAAGAGTAAAAGTAACTAAGGAAAGTATCAGTAGAATAATTGCTGCCCAAAAAATGCGTCTGATAATATAAGCAAACATTCTCTCCTCTTATTAAAACAAAAAGACACATATAGCCCCTACTGTGCAGTAGTAGAGGCTATATGTTTGAAGACAAATCTTTACAGTTGCTAATTTAGCCAGGTAAAATCTTCCAATCCTTAATATGCTCACCCCCCATAGGAGCATATGTCCTTTCGACATAAGGCTTGGTCAAAACAACCCGGGTATACCAGTAGATAGGAGCGATGCCAGCATCTGTATCACAGAGAATTCTCTCCGCTTTCTTATACATTTCTATCCTTTTAGCAGGGTCAAATTCGCGGGCAGCTTCCTCTACCAGCTTATCATATTCTGGATTGGAGAAATTGGCGTAGTTCGACTCGGATTTAGAGTTGAATACGTCATTCAGCCAGTTATTGGCATCCGGGTAATCTGCGCACCAACCCAGTCGGTAAATCTGGGGAGCATCCTCAACGCAAGTCTTCAAATAGACCCCCCACTCCTGGTTAGCCAGGTTTATCTTTACATTCAGTACTCGCTGGCACATATCTTGAATAACCTGGGCAATTTTCCGGTGACTTTCACTGGTATTGAACATTAGAGTAACAACAGGAAAGCCTTCTCCTCCAGGATAACCAGCTTGGGCAAGAAACGCCCGCGCTTTTTCGACATTAAAGGGATGTCCAATTTCTTCAGCCGGGTCAACCCAGCCGAAGATTCCCGGGCAGGAAAAAGTGGTGGCCGGTTTCTGCTCTCCCTTAAGAACGGTGGCAATTAGGGTTTCCCGGTCAATCGCTGAACTAAAGGCTTTGCGCACCAGTGGATTGTCAAAAGGGAATTTTTCATTGTTAAAGCCGTAGTAGTAGGTACAGAGCCTGGGAGCTATATAAAGCTCTTTACTCAATACAGCGTCTGCTTTTATTCTATCCATATCCTCAAGAGGTACAATTTCCTGCACATCCAGCTCTCCACCTTCGTACAGGGACTGAGCAGTAGAGGCCTCTGTCACCATCATACAGTAGATTTCATCAATTTGAACCTTATCTGCCTCATAGCTATCAGGATTTTTCACCATAACTAAATAGTCGTCATGAACCCACTCTTTTAGCATGTAATGCCCATTGGTAACTATGTTCTCTGGCATTGTCCATTTGTCACCCCATTTTTCGATAGTTTCCTGGGGTTGAGGTCTGGCTATCCACATACCGGCTATGGCTGGAAAATATCCGGCAGGATGATTCAATTCAAAACGTACTATGTAGTCACCTACTGCCTTGACGCCTACTACACTAGCATCTTCCACCTCTCCTGTATTGTAGTCCTGTGCTCCCTTAATGACATAAAGCACATAAGCGTAATCTGAGGCTGTAGCCGGATTAAGGGTCCTCTTTACTCCGTATTCCACATCATAAGCTGTAACAGGCTTTCCATCAGTCCATTTAACATCATCTCGCATAATAAATGTCCAGACCAGTCCATCATCAGAAGCAAACCAATTCTTGGCCAATTCGGGAATAACCTCATTTGTTTCATCATTGAAATCAGTTAGGCCAAGAAAAAGCTGTTCATCTACAAATACAGAGGTAGTATCAGTAGCCAGAGCAGGATCAAGGGTGGGTGGTTCGGTGCTTAAATTCCAGCGGAGCACTGTCTTTGCTCCAACAGGTAACGCCAGTATGCTTACACACATTAGAGTAATTATACCCAGCACTATGGTGCCTTTTTTCATCACTAACCTCCTTTTGAATATACTTATACCCTTCAACCTTCAGTCCTTTTTAAACACCTCACCTCCCTTCCTAATTTTTCTACTATTCTTTTTGACTTTTCTAATCTCTTTCTTACCGATTTTGTTATGTATTATAGTAATGTTCAAAAAA
>Ga0209986_10005321_pt1 | contig 10689 bp, 5 predicted proteins | sample BlataG_FD_183168 | JGI IMG/M metagenome (GOLD analysis project Ga0209986, IMG submission 183168) | Deep subsurface microbial communities from Black Sea to uncover new lineages of life (NeLLi) - Black_00105 metaG (SPAdes) (version 2) | ecosystem: Environmental > Aquatic > Marine > Oceanic >...
GGATAACATCTCTTGGGGGATTACCGTTATATATGGGTTTAGCTTATGTGACAGGCCTGTATGAGTCTATAAGAAAACATATACAGATAAGACAAGATTCTCAGGGCTGGACAGACTCACAAGTGATTATGTCATTGATATTATTGAATCTTGCAGGGGGAGACTGTGTAGAGGATTTGAGCGTTTTGGAAGCAGATGAAGGATTTTGTCGGGTATTGAGGAGGATTGAGCTTCATGATTTAAGCAGGAAGGAGCGCAGGGAGATGGAGAGACGGTGGCGAAAGGAGAAGCGCCGTTTTGTTTCCTCACCTACGGCAGTATTTCGTTATTTAGAAGCATTCCATGATGAGGAGGAAGAGAAGAAGCGCGAGCCTGGCAAAGCCTTTATTCCGGCACCGAATCAGCATTTAAGGGGATTTTGGGCAATTAACAGAGATTTAATGTCATCTACCCGCAAGCAAGATGGGGCAAAGATGGCGACCCTTGACATGGATGCGACTTTGGTCGAGACTCAGAAAGAAGAGGCTTTCTATAGTTACAAAGGGTTTAAATCTTATCAACCGATAAACGTCTGGTGGGTGGAGCAGGAAGTTGTGTTGCATACAGAATTCCGGGATGGGAACGTTCCAGCAAGCTTTGAGAATCTGCGAGTACTGAAAGAGGCGCTTGAGCATTTACCCTATAGAGTGGAGAAGGTCTGCCTGCGTTCAGATACTGCGGGATATCAGCATGATCTTTTGCGCTATTGTGAGATGGGAGAAAACAAGAGGTTTGGGAAGATAGAGTTTGCCGTTGGGTGCGATGTTACAGGAGAATTCAAGAAGGCAGTTTTGGAGGTTGAGGAGAGCGAATGGCATCCGATATACAAAAGGATTGGGGAAATAGAGATAAAGACGAAGCAGGAATGGGCAGAGGTGTGTTTTGTTCCCAATGCTATTGGTCACAGCAAGAAAGGCCCCGAGTATCGCTATATAGCGTGGCGGGAGCCATTGGAACAGAAAATATTGCCTGGGATGGAACAGGCCCTGCTTTTTCCCTTTCCCACACTAACAATGAAAGATAAGAGATATAAGATATTTGGGCTGGTCACGAATAGAGAGATTGAGGGAGAGGAACTGATCCACTGGTATTGGCAGCGATGTGGGAAGAGTGAGGAGGCGCATGGGGTTATGAAGAATGATCTTGCAGGAGGCAAACTGCCATCAGGTTCATTTGGTGAGAATGCAGCCTGGTGGTGGTGTATGATATTGGCTTTTAATCTGAATGCTTTGATGAAGGGGCTTGTTCTCAGAGAGGAATGGAAGAAGAAGCGGATGAAGGCGATCCGCTATGGGATAATCAATATCCCGGCAAGGATCATAAATCATTCCAGGGAGTTGATAATACAATTGAGTAAAGGACATCCCCGTTTTACACTGCTCAATAATGCAAGAGAAAGGCTTATGGAACTTGGATGTGTACCTGCAGGTTAGATAAAAGAGAAAAGGGAAATTAGAACTGGGAGCATAGTCAATAGATGAATAAGTCTATCTTAAAAGCGCACTTTAAGGGGAAAAACTCATATCCGAGGTAAAATTTTAGTACAGACAGTTAGGAAACTGAAAAGAGACTGAAAATTTTTATTGAAAACTCAAAAAATAGGGTGAAAAAAAATTAGGCGGTGGATCTTGGTTTCCCCTACTTTCAGTGGTTTACCCACCCATCCCATCACACTTTTTGACAAGAGCCAAAAAGTTCTTGACATATAATAAATATATTACTATATTTTCAACTATAGAAAATTTGTAATTAAAACATTCAAATAAATTTTAATTATTTTAAGGAGGCAATTTCATGAAAAGACTAATGTTATCATTCGTTGGATTCTTCATTTTTTTTATATCTATCATTGTCCAGTGTGTTGCACAGCCCATTGTTTGGCATCAAGGAATTTCTCAGACCAATATTGATGTCAGAGGAGCTCCAGTAACCGTTGGTCAGTTGACAATTAATGCACCTTCATCGGGGACGGCAGTTGTTCGCTTCGATGGAAGTTGTTACGCGAGCGTGGGAGACCTTATTGTACTGGCGGCAAGCAATACAGCAGATTGGGGAGTCAATGACGGAAACGTATCAGTTGAGTCTGTAAACTCTGATGTGAATCATCATCCCTTTTCACATACACGGGTGTATCATGTCTCAGCAGGCAACCATACTTTCTATGCTGTTGCTGAAAATTATGTTGAGCAAGCTGGAACCGGGAGAACATCTATTTATGCTAGTCTAACCGTTGAATTCTTCCCTGATATATCCATGGAGGCGTTTGCTGAGCATCAAGGAATTTCTCAGACCAATATTGATGTCAGAGGAGCTCCAGTAACCGTTGGTCAGTTGACAATTAATGCACCTTCATCGGGGACGGCAGTTGTTCGCTTCGATGGAAGTTGTTACGCGAGCGTGGGAGACCTTATTGTACTGGCGGCAAGCAATACAGCAAATTGGGGAGTCAATGACGGAAACGTATCAGTTGAGTCTGTAAACTCTGATGTGAATCATCATCCCTTTTCACATACACGGGTGTATCAGGTCGCAGCAGGCAACCATACTTTCTATGCTGTTGCTGAAAATTATGTTGAGCAAGCTGGAACCGGGAGAACATCTATTTATGCTAGTCTAACCATTGAATTCTTCCCTGCCATTATATACGACCTCATCGGCACATGGGATGGTCAAGGAGTTTATTATAGAAAATCATCTGACGGCACATGGGTCAAAATGGCATCTCCTGCAGACTTGATTGCTGCAGGCGATTTAGATGGAGACGGAACAGATGATCTTATTGGCATCTGGGCTGGTCAAGGAGGAGTGTGGGTAAAGTACTCCTCAACTGGAAGCTGGTCAAAACTTTCTACCACGGCAAACGCCATTGCCTCAGGAGACATGAACGGAGATGGAAGAGATGATCTCTTAGGCACATGGGATGGCCAGGGTGTTTATTACAGAGATTCAGATACTGGCACTTGGGTCAAGATGGCATCTCCTGCAGATTTGATTTCTGCGGGCGATCTTGACGGAGACGGAATGGATGATCTTATTGGAATCTGGGCTGGCCAAGGAGGAGTGTGGGTGAAGTATTCCTCAACTGCAAGCTGGTCAAAACTTTCTACCACAGCCAGAGACATTGCTTCAGGAGACATGAACGGAGATGGAACAGATGATCTCTTAGGCACATGGGATGGTCAGGGTGTTTATTACAGAGATTCAGATACTGGCGCATGGGTCAAGATGGCATCTCCTGCAGATTTGATTGCTACAGGCGATCTGGATGGAGACGGAACAGATGATCTTATTGGAATCTGGGCTGGCCAAGGAGGAGTGTGGGTGAAGTATTCCTCAACTGTAAGCTGGTCAAAACTTTCTACCACGGCTAGGGATATTGATGCAGGAAAGATGAGTGGAGGAGCTTGGGGTGGAGGTTTAACAGGATTTATTAAATTACTGGCTCCCATAGGAGGATATGCAGAAGGGCCTGAGAGTTTAGTTGAATATGAAGATCTATCGAGTAAAGGGCCTGGAGGGTGGAATTTTGTGTATCAGGAAGAAAAGAATTTATTCCCTCAAGAAAAAGAACCAATGAGGATAATGAAGATACATGGTCCTGGAGAACCTGGTTTTAGATGTATTGAGCAGAAAAATCTGTTCCCTCAGGAAAGAATTGAAAAGAAGAAAAAGATAAGAAGAAAATAGATTTCAGGTAAGCCAAAGCAATAGTGAGCGTCTCCCCATTGTTTGGACAGAATATAGGCTTGTTTAAGGTGCACTGAGCCTGCTTCTCTTGTCCTTGTTTATAACATTGTAACTGCTTTAATCTTATTCCGCCATCCCTTTGGAAGATAAGCGGAAAAACGAAACTCTGAGAGCCCCTACAATCGACGATCTCAATCTTTCTCATGTTAAATCCTCGGCCCCACGACTGGAACTTTGACTGCTTTGGTCCCAAAATAGACTTCATGAGGCGTTCGATAGCCGAGCGTCTCATGCAGCCGTTCCGTGTTGTAGAAATGGAAATACCTCCCCAGCCCATTACGGGCTTCCCGGACTCTCTGGTAATCATGAAGATAAACTTCCTCGTATTTCACCGTCCGCCACAGACGCTCCACAAAAATATTATCATAGAGCCTTCTCCGTCCATCCATGCTGATCCTGATCCCAGCCTCTTGCAGACGTCCGGCAAACTCTTCACTTGTAAACTGTGCACCCTGGTCTGTATTGAAGATCTCCGGCTTGGAGATACAAAGAGCTCGCTCTAAAGATTGAATACAAAACTCCTTCTCCAGCGTAAGCGATAGCTCCCAGGAAAGGATATAACGCCTGTACCAGTCCATGACAACCACAAGATAGACAAACCCATGAAGAAGTCTGATGTACGGTAGAGTAGGAGATGAGCGCCGTGCTCTCTTACGAGAGTCGGTTTCCCATCGCCTCTCTCCAAACCGGACATGCACCTTTCGTTATGCATCCGGCTTTCCAGAAGTCGTAGCAAAATCAGAAGGTTTCATCCAACCCCTTCTGAACCTCGTAACGGTAAGATATCCCATAAGGAATTGCTCTTCCCTCCCATCCCTCCAAACACTACATCCGGGATGGATGAGGCTCTTTTGGGATCTCAATTCGAGGTGACCATCCAAAGCGTTCGTCCCATTTCAGTCGAACTCGATGTCCCAAAAATTCGAAGCTGTCTTTCAGTGATGTAATCTTTGTTTTCTCCGGGGATAGTGTCAACTTCACCGTCTCCCTCAGGAATATTTCCAATCTTCTTCGTTCCTGTAGCGCTTCCTTATAGCTTCCTGAGACGAGAATTACAAAATCGTCGTCATATCGCACGGGGAAGAATACAGGACGTCCTGCTCGCCGATCAGCCATTCGCGCGTTCATTGCTGCGGTGATGCCGTCGCATTTCCGGTGCCTTAAAATCTTCTGTTGATGATTCACCCAACGTTCGTATCTTTCTTCAATGGTGCTGAGAGCAATATTGGCGAGTAAAGGCGAAATAATGCCGCCTTGTGGTGTACCGATATCAGTGCGAATGAATTGATCTTCTGCAAGAACTCCAGCTTTCAGGAACTGGTTGATTAATCGGATCACTTTGCGATTGGACACCAGGCTTCTGATTTTGTTCATCAGGAAGTGGTGGTTGATGTGATCGAAACAACCTTGAATATCGCCCTCGATAACCCACTGGTAAGGGACCGCATGTCTTCTTCCATCTTCAGCTTTTGCTCGTGGCCGTATTGCCATACGGATGTGCTCCAAGGCTCCATGGCAGCTTCTTCCAGGTCGAAACCCGTAGGAAACATGCCAAAACTTGGCTTCGAAAATCGGCTCCAGAATCTGTTTGACCGCGCATTGAACGACGCGGTCTTTGACAGTGGGAATACCCAGGGGGCGGAACTCCCCTGGTTTGCCGGGCTTTGGTATCAACTTTCTTCGGGAGGGATCAGGACGATACCTACCCATACGGAGTTCATCCCGAATTTCCTCGAGAAAAGTTGTGACACCTGGTTTCCGGTGGATGTTCGCTACTGTTCTTCCATCGACCCCCGGCGTTCGCTTGCCCTTGTTACTGGCAACCGTTGACCAGGCACACCGAAGACTCCGTAGATCTGTAACCCAGTTCCAGAGATCCCGGTATGTTCCAATGGAATTCTCCTGACTCCACCGATACAGCTTCCTTTGAACGTTGAGTAGCCAGGCTCGATCGGCCTGATGATCCGAGTCCACGGATCTTTCCTCCGTCTTCGGAAGCGTATCGACTTCCTGCCTCCCTTCGCCCTGTGTACGGTTTTCCCGCACGCCGACTACTACGGAGGCTCCGCCCCTGCCGTCACTCATCTCCGGTCTCCGCGGCTAGCCTGTCTCCGCAACAGGCAAGTGATGCAGGTTCCCATGTTCCGGTTCTCGACCCTTGAGCCCGTAGGTGGCATTCTCAAACAACAATTTGAAGCTTGACAAACCTTTGAAGCAAAGATATCTTATTTGAAAAGAAAAAAACGAAAGGGAGGCAAGATGAAAAAATTAATCATTCTTCTATTAGCTTTATTTTTTATCTCTTTCGATTCAGGGGATCTCACTTCTAAGAGCGACTCACTTTCTCAAATTTCTGCGCTTGAATCTTCATCCAGTAAGATAGAAGAAAGCAATGTTGCGGATATTCTGCAGAAGCTGCCACTTTATTTTATAGAGAACAAAGGACAAGTTGACGAGAGAGTTCAATATCAACTCAAGTTGTCCGGTATGAATGTTTATTTTACATCGCAAGAGATTGTCTATCAGTTATTTCAACGAGAGGAAGGGGAGGCAAAAGTTGAGAATATTCGAGTGAAGTTCGCAGGGATGAATGAGGAAGTGGAGGTAGAAGGTGGAGAGGAGAGTGAAGCGAAGGTCAATTATTTTATTGGGAATGATCCGGAGAGATGGGTTCAAGGAGCAAGGACATATAAAAAGGTAATTTACAGAGAGCTTTATCCTGATATTGATTTAATCGTCTATGGGGGAGAAGGGAAGATAAAGCATGAATATAGAGTGAGAGCAGGAGGGGAAGTAGGAGATATTAGAATAAAGTATGAAGGGGTAGAGGGGTTAAGAGTGAATGAGGAAGGAGAATTAGAGGTTATCCTCAAAGGAGGGAAATTAAGAGAAGGAGTTCCGATAAGTTATCAGAGGATAGATGGGGAAAGGGTGGAAGTTAAAAGTGGATATATGGTCATGGAAGATAATGTCATTGGATTCAGGGTAGGAGAGTATAAAAAAGACAGAGAGTTAGTAATTGACCCTGTGCTTACCTATTCAACTTTTCTTGGAGGAAGTAGCTCCGATGGTGGTTATGGGATAGCGGCAGATGGGAGCGGGAATGTTTATGTAACTGGAGAGGCTGAGTCCTCTGATTTTCCCACAACTTCTGGTGCATATGATACAAGTTATAATGGCAACAGCGATGTCTTCATAACAAAGCTTAATTCTACTGGATCCGCACTTACCTATTCCACTTATCTTGGAGGAGGATTAGGTGATACAGGCGAGGAAATAGCGATAGATGGAAGTGGAAATGCCTATGTAACTGGTTACACTTCCTCCTCTGATTTTCCCACAACTTCTGGTGCATATGATACAAGTTATAATGGCAACAGCGATGTCTTCATAACAAAGCTTAATTCTACTGGATCCGCACTTACCTATTCCACTTATCTTGGAGGAGGTGCTTATGATTGTGGCCATGGGATAGCGATAGATGGAAGTGGAAATGCATATGTAACTGGTTACACTTACTCCACTGATTTTCCAACAACTTCCGGTGCTTTTGATACAAGTTATAATGGCAACAGCGATGTCTTCATAACAAAGCTTAATTCTACTGGATCCGCACTTACCTATTCCACTTATCTTGGAGGAGGTGATTATGATTATGGCTATGGAATAGCGATAGATGGAAGTGGAAATGCATATGTAACTGGTTACACTTACTCCACTGATTTTCCAACAACTTCCGGTGCTTTTGATACAAGTTATAATGGCAACAGCGATGTCTTCATAACAAAGCTTAATTCTACTGGATCCGCACTTACCTATTCCACTTATCTTGGAGGAGGTAGTTATGATTATGGCTATGGAATAGCGATAGATGGAAGTGGAAATGCATATGTAACTGGAGATACTTCCTCCACTGATTTTCCAACAACTTCCGGTGCTTTTGATACAAGTTATAATGGTTGGGATGTCTTCATAACAAAGCTTAATTCTACTGGATCCGCACTTACCTATTCCACTTATCTTGGAGGATGTACTTTGGATTATGGCTATGGAATAGCGATTGATGGAAGTGGAAATGCATATGTAACTGGAGAGACTTGGTCCTCTGATTTTCCAACAACTTCCGGTGCTTTTGATACAAGTCATAATGGTAGCGTTGATGCATTCATAACAAAGCTTAATTCTACGGGTTCAGCACTTTCCTATTCAACTTATCTTGGAGGAAGTGGCGGTGATACGGGCTATGGAATAGCAGTTGATGGAAGTGGAAATGTATATTTAACTGGATCGTCTTTTTCTACTGATTTTCCAACAACTTCTGGTGCTTATGATACAAATAATAATGGCTCTGCAGATGCATTCGTTACCAAGTTTTCTTTTGGAATAAAAGATGATCTCCTCGGCACTTGGAGTGGTCAGGGTGTATATTACCGGAACTCTGATACCGGCCACTGGGTAAAACTGGGAAGCCCGGCAACAAAGATTGCAGCTGGTGACCTTGATAACGATGGTACTGATGACCTTCTCGGCATCTGGCCTGGACAAGGAGGAGTCTGGGTCAAATACAGCAGCAGCGGTAACTGGGCACTACTATCCTCAACCGCAGATTGGATAGGTGCTGGTGATATGAACGGAGACGGTAGATGTGATTTTCTTGGTACATGGACAGGTCAAGGTGTTTACTACAGAAATTCAGATACAGGGGGCTGGGTGAAGATGGCATCCCCAGCAACTCAAATCACAGCAGGAGACATAGACGGAGACGGAACAGATGATCTGATAGGAATCTGGCCCTCACAAGGAGGCGTGTGGGTAAAATACAGCAGTGACGGCACATGGGAAAGATTATCCTCTACTGCTGACTGGATTGGAGCAGGAGACATGAATGGAGACGGAAGATGCGATCTGGTTGGCACATGGACAGGTCAGGGAGTCTATTATAGAAATTCTCAATCTGGGAGCTGGGTCAAGATGGCGTCACCTGCAACTATGACTGCAGCAGGTGATCTGGACGGCGATAGTACTGATGACCTGATAGGCATCTGGCCAGCTCAAGGTGGCGTCTGGGTAAAATACAGCAGTGATGGGACATGGGAAAAATTGTCGTCTACAGCCGATTGGATAGCCGCTGGAAAGATGAGGAATGCAGGAAGTACAAGTATTGAAGGATTCATGGAATTACCAGCGCCCATCGGAGGCTATGCAGAAGGGCCTGGAAAAGTAATAGAGTATGAGGATTTATCAAATGTAGGTCCTGGAGGGTGGAATTTTGTCTATCAGACGGAGAAGAATTTGGTTCCTCAAGAGGAAGAATCAATAAAAATGATGCGAATACCCGGTCCTGGAGAACCTGGTTTTAAATATACTGAGCAGAAGAATCTTATCCCTCAGGAAAAAATCGAAAAGAAGAAAAAGATAAGAAGAAAATAGATTTCAGGCAAGCCAAAGCAATAGAGCATTACGAGAAATTCCTCTCACCCTGGAAGGAAGCTGATCCTGGTATGCCTGAGGTTGAAGCCCCCAGGAAGAGGATGGCTGTGCTGCATGTACCGTGACCAGCGGGTGGGATAGGCCTTTGTTCCATATGCGATACTAATTCAAAGCATTTGAGCCAGTTGACTCTTATCGCCTTTATTGATATTCTTTTGTCCGCTAAACAGAAGGGACAATAATGGGTAATAAATGTCCTAAGTGTCATTCAGAGAATACAGATACAGCACGTTTTTGCAGTAATTGTGCTACCCCTCTTCCCTCTCCAGAGGAAATCTCTGTCTCCCACACTAAGACTCTAGAAACACCCATTAAAGAACTAACCAGAGGGACTACATTTGCGGGAAGATACGAAATCATCGAAGAGCTTGGGAAAGGCGGTATGGGCAAGGTCTACAGGGTTGAGGATAAGAAGATAAATGAAGAAGTAGCACTCAAACTCATAAAACCTGAAATCGCTGCTGAGAAGAAAACTATCGAACGCTTCCGAAATGAGCTTAAATTTGCCCGGGAAATATCTCACAGGAATGTCTGCAGGATGTATGACCTCAATGAAGAAGAAGGAATGCCATACATCACCATGGAATATGTCACTGGTGAAGATTTAAAAAGCTTGGTAAAAAGAATAGGGAAAATACCTGTAGAAAAAGCTGTCAGCATAGCCAAACAAGTCTGCGAAGGACTTGCCGAGGCTCACAGGATAGGAGTCGTACATCGTGATTTGAAACCCAGCAACATCATGATAGACAGGGAAGGAAATGTCCGAATCATGGATTTCGGCATAGCCCGCTCCCTTAAGGCAAAGAATATAACAAGAGAAGGAGTGATGATTGGAACACCGGAGTACATGTCTCCAGAGCAAGTGGAAGGAAAGAAGGCTGACCAACGCTCTGACATTTATTCTCTGGGAATAATTATTTTTGAGATGGCAACTGGCAGGGCGCCGTTTGAAGGAGAAACACCCTTAAGCATAGCCATGAAACACAAGAGCGAAGAACCTCCGGACCCCCGAAAAATCAACGCTCAAATTCCTGATGATCTCAGCCGTTTGATCCTTAAGTGCATGGAGAAAGATAATGAGAAGAGGTACCAAGGGACAAAGGAGCTTCTTTCTGAATTAAATAAGATAGAGATACCCGCTACAGAGAGGGTTTTTCCTAAGAAAAAACCTGAAGCAGAAATCCCAAAAAAGCGTTTTCAGTCTTTTGTAGTTCCGGGAATCATAATTTTGCTTGTCATAATCATAGCAGCTGGATATTTATTTTTTGGCCAAATTCTGAAAACAGAAAAGCCTAAAGCAGAAACAATCAGTATGCCAAAATGGAAAGACTCTATTGCTGTGCTCCCTTTTGCAGATTTAAGTCCACAGAAAGATCAAGAATATTTCTGTGACGGAATGACCGATGATATCAT
>Ga0209986_10005322_pt1 | contig 10688 bp, 6 predicted proteins | sample BlataG_FD_183168 | JGI IMG/M metagenome (GOLD analysis project Ga0209986, IMG submission 183168) | Deep subsurface microbial communities from Black Sea to uncover new lineages of life (NeLLi) - Black_00105 metaG (SPAdes) (version 2) | ecosystem: Environmental > Aquatic > Marine > Oceanic >...
AAACCTAAACCCAGGATTAAACCTAAATACAAACCTTTACCACCTAAGCCAAAACCTACACCATCTTATGAAAGAGAAGTTATAAGATTACAGAAATTAATAGATAATAATAGAAGGGTTTTTAATACTGACGGAGTAGCTAGAGCATCGCATGACCTTGGGTTGCTTCATCTCAAATATAAAAAATATTCTCTGGCAAAAGCTGCATTTCAGGAAGTATTAGCTATAAAAGAAAAGATAGGTGATAAGAGATGGATGGGTACATGCTATGTCAATCTTGGCATAGTTAATATGTATCGGGGGAATTATAATCAAGCAGAGATATTATATAAAAAAGGTCTGACTCTTGCAGAAGTAACCAACTATGAATATTTAATAACATTATGTTATCAAAACTTAGGTGTATTATATAACAGATATCTAAATAAACCCCAAGATGCTCTGAAGATGTATAAGGCTTGTCTTAAACTGTGTAATGAACGAAAAATGCCTATTCCTATATGGTTAGAACCAGCAATTCAAAGATTAAGTAGAAAAATACCTCCACCTCCACCTCCACCAAAACCAGTTTTAGCCGGCACTCTACTTTATAAATCACTTAATCCAGTTGCTGATATTATCTTTAATAATATTGATGATTATTATGTACTTGATGAAAAAAGTAATATTTTTTATATTAAAAATAGAAGAGAAGCAAATAAATTAAAACTTAATCTCTCATATCCAATTGGCTTAGAAAATCTGTCAGATGATAAAGTGATTGCCATAGATAGAGATGGAAAATTATTAATTGTAAAAACTACTGGAAAAGATTTCATAATAGATAATGAATTTAACACAACTACTTCTATTAATTGCTTCTCATTAAATTCGTATAAGACTATGTTAGCTTATGCCTCTTCTTTAGAAGGTATTGTTTATGGAATATTTATAGCTGCACATAATGAACAGATTTTTACTACAGACTTAGAAAATCCTACTAATGTAAGTTTTTCAAATGATGGACGTTATTTAGCAATTGGATGTCAGTCAGGAACAATTCATTTATTAGATATTGCATCACGTAAGATCATAAACTCTTTTATACCTGAAATATTTGAGACAAGTTCTATAGAGCACTTAAGTGTTGGTAGTGAAGATACTTGGATAGCTATATATAAAAATAATTATGTGGCAAGTTGGACAATAGATGGTCAGATTTTAAGTAATAAAAAACTTACAAGTTCCGCAACCTCAATGACAGTTGATACTAAAACTGGAATTATTGCTTTAGGTAGTACAAAAGGATATATTCGTATTCTCTCATCAAATTTTAAAGAAACTGTATTTTCCAAGAAAGTTCATAATAGTAAGGTAAACAAAATACTAATACTTGATAATGCAAAGACTATAATAAGTGTAGGAAATGATGGCTCAATAAGGATGATTAAAAGATGAAAACTTTTAAAAATAAAAGAACAACTAAAATACTCATTGGAGCTAAAACTGATCCTGGTATGGTTCGTAAACATAATGAAGATAATTACTTGATAGATGAAAAAATAAATTTGTTCTTATTAGCTGATGGTATGGGTGGTCATCTTGCAGGGGAAACAGCTAGTAAAATAGCCATAAATTCAACACATAAGAACACAGTTAGGCTAATTAAAGAAGAAAAAATAACTCCAGATATGATACTAAAAGAAGCAATTTATTATGCTCACAAAGCAATTAGGAATAAAGCAAGCGGGAATATCTCCTTTTATGGTATGGGAAGTACAATAGTTGCAGCATACCTTACATCAAAATTGGATACTTTATGGATTGCACATGTTGGAGATAGTAGAGCTTATATTTTTCATAATGGTGAGTTAAAACTTCTTACTGAAGATCACACATTATTTAATCAAGTTAGACTTGCAAACTTATTACCAGAAGATCCTTCTAAATGGCCATCTAAAAATATATTAAGTCAAGCTCTTGGATCAGGTCAAATAATTGTACCAGATGTAAATAAATTCAATATAAATAAGAATGATCATATTATACTTTGTTCAGATGGTGTTACTAATATGATTGATGATAAAACATTATCAGAATATTTAAATATGTCAGCTCATCCTCAGATTATCTGTGAGGAGATTGTTAAAGCTGCAAATGCTAAAGGAGCTAAAGATAATATAACAGTTATTATTATTAAACTATATAAAGGGGATATTAAAACATCTATTAAATATAAAAATTTATTAAATACTAAGGAGATATAACAGACATGGAAGTAAAAATGCGTGTTTTACACGGTTCTGAAGTAAGCAAGGAATATAAAGAAAGTACAGATGAGCCTACTAATATTCTTGTAGGTAGAGAGGACATAACATGTAAAGCTAATTGGGTACTTAGTAGAGAGGATAGATATGTATAACATGTAAAGCTAATTGGGTACTTAGTAGAGAGGATAGATATGTTTCTCGTGCTCACTTTTTATTAGAAATCAGACCTCCAAACTGCTTACTTAGAGACCCATGTAGTCTTAATGGAACTTATCTACGTAAACCTGGTCAAGAAGAAGAAAAAGTTGAAGAAGTTTTACTTAAAGACGGAGATCAAATAAGAATAGGGCAAACAATATTAGATTTTGAAATTATTACAGAAATTTCTAAGAAAAAGGAGATTTTAAAAACTCCTGATAAATCTATTCCTGAGGAAATAGAAAAAAAAGAAGAAGAAAAATTAATGTGTATTCGTTGTGGTAATCCACTAAAGGATATACCATCATTAATTGGTAAAAGTCTTCGTAACTTAGACTTCATGTGTCCTAAATGTAGAAAAGAAATTGAAAGTATTCGTGAAAAGGAGGATGCTAAATTAGCTTCTAAAAGATATTATTGTATGAAATGTCAAAGAGATATATCTGATATAGCAAACAGGGATGGTAGAGCAGCAGAGTTAGATGATGTTGCTTTATATTTCTGTAAAGATTGTGCTTTAAAGGAGATGGAAAAAGGGAGAGAGAAGGAAAAGAAAGAGAGAGAGAAAACAGAGAGAGATAGAGAGACAGCAAGGATAAAGGGAAAAGATCTTCCAGATCTTCCTAAAAATATGGTTGGTAAAAATATTATTAAATATTTAATTCTTAATAAACTTGGTGAAGGTGGAATGGGTATAGTATACAAAGCAAGACATAAAGAAACTGGTAGAATTGTAGCCTTAAAACAGATGAAGAAAATAGAAAATGTTGACAACAGAGCATTATTACGTTTCCAAAGAGAGATGAGTATTATGCAAAATCTAAAACATGCTAACATTGTTCAACTATATGAAGCAGGTCATTATGAAGATAACCCCATTTTTATGTCAGAGTTTGTGAAAGATGGTAATCTACTCCAATTTGTATCAGATGGAGGTAAGCCACTCTTATCTCCATCTGAAGCAGTAAATATAATTGCTGACTCTTTAACAGGACTGCATTATTTTCATGGTATAGAACAAGAAGATGCTAAAAAAAAATATGTGCATAGAGATATCAAACCTGAGAATATTTTATTAGAACGTAGTAATGGAACATATATTCCAAAGTTAGCGGATTTTGGATTATCTAGATGTTATGGAGAGCGTGGAGGTACCATTACAAGAGCTGGGGAATTTGCAGGAACACATATGTATATGCCACCTGAGCAAATTAATGGAATGAAATTTTGTAAACCCCCAACAGATATTTTTGCTATGGGTGTAACCTTATATTATCTACTAACTGGACAAAGTCCACTAGAAGATTTTCCACCACACTGGAAGTTTAATAAATTAACACTAATAGAGGCTTTAAAATTATTTAAAAGAACTCCTATAAACATGATGATATATGACCCAATGATACCAATTTATGAAAGGAGAAGAGACTTACCAAGAGAACTTTGCAATGTAGTTGACAAAGCTATTGATAAAAAAGTCATTAACCGTTATCAAACAGCAAATAGCTTTAAAACTGCTCTACTTAAAGCAATTGGGAATTAGTAATCTTGACTATAGTCCAGAAAAGGTATTTATAAAAACTCAAAAAAAAACTAGTACATAAAGATGTTAAACCTGCTAATGTACTTTTAACAAAAGATGGAACTTTAAAGATAACAGACTTTGGACTTTCTAAAGCAAGAGGTGGAATGACACCAGAGTACTGTTCTCCTGAGCAAGTCTTACAAGCATTAGGTAATAAAGATATAGAACTAACATTAAAGACAGACATATATAGCTTTGCAGTATCAATACTAGAAATGTTTATAGGAGAAAGAACATGGAGTCATGGTGAAGCAGCTCCTTTAATATTAGATGCATATATAAATAAAGATATTGATGTTAAAAATAATATAGCTAAGATGCCAGAAGAGTTAATTACTTTACTTAAAAGATGCTTACAAGAAGACCCCCAAGCTAGACCAAAAGATATGTTAGAAATATCAAATGAATTAATTAGTATATATAAAGATGAAATAGGAGAAGAATATTTTAGAAAGATACCAGAAGAAGTCAAGCTTCGTGCTGATAGCTTAAATAATAAGGCATTAACATATTTAGATATAGGTAAAACAAAAGAAGCTGAAGAAGTGTGGAAAGAAGCAGTTAAGGTTCTTGAAGAAATCAAAGGAGAAGATGCAAGCCAAAAGGAGGTTGTATCAACACTTCAGTATGCAAAAGATAAATTAGCTATCTCAAAGAATCTATTACGAACCTTTGAAGGACATAAAAATGATGTAACTTCAATATGTCTTAGCACAGATAATAAATATGCATTATCAGGAAGTGAAGACAATACACTAAAGCTTTGGCAACTTGAATGGGAATTAGAAGATAATCATCCTGCTGACTGGGATGATAGAGCGCTTCCCTATATAAAGAACTTTCTAATTCTACATACACCTTATATAGCTGTAATCACAGAAGATACTGAACCAATAGAAGAAGAGATTAATCTAGCTCTAACTTGTAGAGGAAAGCCTAACTATACAGAAGAAGATTTTAAACAGTTACTTTATACATTAGGTTGTGCTGGATATGGTTGGCTTAGAGAAGAAGGAGTAAGAAAGAAACTTGAAGAGATAGCTAAAAATCTATAGAAATTGTTAACTTAAATAATAATTAATAAATAAGGTTTAAGAATAAACAAAAATAGGTATTTTAAGTAATATAGTTTAAAATAAGAAACAATAAAACTTCTAAAATTATCAAATAGATTACTAAATATAATTATAATAGTTATATAATAATAACAAAGAATATAGAAACTACTTCTGTGTTATAATTTTTTAAAATGGAGGTTATTTGATGAAGATATTCTCAGGTCTAGGTCTTGTGGTAATCATGGCAGCTAATGAAGCAGTTGTTGCAAGAATGAAGGAGATTGAACCTGAGCACTTTTTTTGTGCATTACTTAAATTTTCCGAAATTGATGAAAGCAAAATACCCCCAACAATTACTGATATAAAATTAATAGATTCCATAATATCTGAGCGTGACAAAATAAGAGAAATTCTAAAAGGATATGCTATAAATACTACCCAAGTTAGACGTCAATTACGCAAAGTTATAGGATATGGCAATTATCAACACAAAGGTGGAGTAATACATCGTTCTAAAACTTCACGAGAATTATTTATGAAAGCTATTTTGGATGCTCAAAAAAACAGAGAGAAACTTGATTCATCTCGGCTTCTTAGAGCACTTCTTAGAGAACCAACTTCTGCAATCAAACAGGTTTTAAAATATAAAAAACCTTTAGATTTAGATATAATTCCACCTGGACCAATTAGAGAAGGACCATTACCTTCTCAATACTTAAAAGATATTTCCCAAAGTGTAAAGGCAACTGGATTAAAAGCTCCGAAAACTCTTTTACCTCAAGTTAAAGTTTTAACTCTGGCTATACAATCTAAAGAAAATGACCCAATATTGTTAATATGCATGTCTGAAGTTCAAGCAGTACCTATTATCAAATATGTTGCTCAGGAGCTTAAGGGTGTAAAAAGAATTGTAGAGATTGATTATAATACAATGCTTAAAAATACAGAAAATAAGGAAAAATTTAAAACTCTTATGACAGATGTATTAACTAAATCTTCTAATATAGAAAATTTAATACTATTTGTAGATACAACGAAAAAGGAGAAGGAAATATCTCTTTTATTAAATATATTAAAACCTGATTTGATAAATAATAAGCGACAATTCATAATTGCAGTTAGTGAAGCATCTTATATGAATTTTATTGAAACTGACTCAACTTTTTATGAGATATTCAAAACTATATGGCTTCACAAACTAAAAGATGATTATGTATTAAAAGAGCTATAGTATATTACTTTAACTTTTAAAAGGAGGAAAGTAAGTGTTCACTGATGAAGCACAACAATTATTGGATAATGCCAAGACATATGCAATGATGCAGAAAAAAGATGAACTAACACTTGAAATTTTATTAACTGCAATAAAACAGAATATAGAAGCTCGGGTTTTATTAGCTCGTTTTGTTGGATTATCTATCGATAAATTAAGCGGTCAAGATATTGAACTCCAGCCAGATGTTACATTATATATGGCTAAGATATCTACCTCTAAAGAAGTGCAGGCAGTGATTAAACAAGCAAGGGAATTGGCAATGAAGGTACCTGACCGACTTCATCCAGGTCTAATAGGATTGCGACATCTGGTATGTGCTTTGGCAATATCCAGATCGTTCTGTAATTTACTAAATGTTACACCTGTATCTGAGAAAGAAGCTATAGAGTATTTGTCAACCTTGTATGAAAGTGACGAAGATGTACAAGAATTAGGTGATCTTACAGAGCATATGCGTATTATGAGAACAGAACTTTTAGGTAAAGTCTTTGGTCAAGATCATGCTGTTCATGCATTTGTTGAGGGACTTTTCAATGCTGAAGTTATAGCTCATGCCGATACTACACGTAAAAGTCCAAGTGCTATATTTGTCTTTGCTGGTCCACCTGGTGTAGGTAAAAGTTATTTAGCCAAATTAGGAGCATCTTATTTTAAGCATCCATTTAAACAGTTTAATATGAGTTCATACTCAGATCATCAATCACACATTCAGTTAGTTGGCTTTCAACCTAGTTTTCAAGCTGCCAAACCTGGTATATTAACAGAATTTGTGTTCAAAAACCCCGATGCTGTTCTACTTTTTGATGAGATTGAGAAGGCTCATCCTAATGTAATTCAACTTTTTTTACAGATTTTGGATTCAGGTGAAATCGAGGACCAATTCAAAGCTGAAAAGGTGGCATTTCGTGATACTAAAATTATATTCACTACTAATGCTGGCTCTTCCCTATACGATAATCCTAATGAAACAGGTATAAATGCTGCTAATGCAACATTTCATAGACGCACTATACTGGATGCGCTTCGCACTGAAAGAAGACCTGATGGTAGACCATTTTTTCCTCCAGCTATCTGTTCTCGTCTTGCTACTGGTTATCCTGTGTTGTTTAATCACCTTGGTGTTAATGAGCTACAACGCATTGCTTGTACAGAGATTAATAGAGTTAAAGGTTTAATAGAACAACAGTATTACAAATCAATTACATATGATGATGAGTTACCTTTAGCTATGGTATTAAGAGAAGGAGCTAATACAGATGCGAGAACTGTAAGTTCTCAAAGCGGTATTTTTGTAAAAACTGAACTATTCAAATTCTTTAGACTCTATAAAAAGCGACGCCTTGATCAGGTGTTAGATAGTGTAGATACAATACACTTTTGTCTTGACCCAACTGAAATGGAGAATAAAGATATAGCAAGTATATTTAAATCTCCAGAAAAATCCAAAATTTTACTGGTTGCACAAGATGAATTGTCGGAGTTATTTAAAAAGCATGTATCAGGAGTGGAATGGTTAACAGCTAATACGACAAAGGATGCAATCCAAATTATAGCTTCTAATGAGATAGATATGATTCTATTAGATATCTGGCTGGACCGTGATATTAATACTATGACTGAGATTTTATCAGGTACAATCAGACAGTTTGATTATGTACCAGCAGCTGCCCGAGCGTTAGCTGAAGGTCAAGAATTACTACGTGCAGTGCATGAACGGTTACCGACACTTCCAATTTATTTAATATCTATAGCTGAAGAGGATGATAAAGTAGGTACTGTTGATGAGGAACTATTTTTAGCATGTGTTAAGAGTGGTGGCGCACGAGGTATCCTGACCACTTCCTTCACTTCAGATAAGATAGAAGGGTGGCAGGAAAGATGTGATCAATTTATTAAGACTCTTCAAAAAACTGTCCTTCATATATACAGGGAGAAAAAAGCAAGAAATTTAGGACAGGAACGTAAAGTATTAGCATTTGATACAGCTCCATCTGTAGACCAATATAATCGTCAGGTAGCGATCCGCTTACGTAACTTGCATCTTTCAAGAGCAGTAGCAGCTGAGGATTCTACTGAGGTCTTAGAAGATGTAGAACGTCCAACTGTACGCTTCTCAGATGTGTTTGGTGCAAATGCAGCAAAAGAAGCACTACAGTTTGTTGTGGATTGGTTGCGTAATCCCCGTCGTTATGCAGCGTTAGGTGTACGTCCACCAAAAGGGATTCTGTTGACAGGTCCACCAGGTACTGGTAAAACTATGTTAGCTCGAGCATTAGCGGGTGAAAGTGATGTAGCTTTTCTTGTAGCTTCAGGGACTGATTTTGTAACAATATGGCAAGGAAGTGGACCTCAGAACATTCGTAATCTATTCAACCGTGCAAGACGTTATGCTCCTTCAATTGCCTTTATTGATGAATTGGATGCTATTGGAAAAACACGTATGGGAGGTGGAGGAGCAGGTCGTGCTGAGGAAAGTACACTTAATGCATTGCTTACTGAAATGGATGGCTTTGGTAATCCTACAATGAGATCAGTAATATTATTAGCAGCTACCAATTTAGCTGAACATCTGGATAAAGCCTTGCTTCGTCGCTTTGATCGTATAATTGAAGTACCACCACCTGATAGAGAAGCTCGTTCTGGTTATTTAAAACATCAGCTTTTAAACAGGAAATCATCAAAAATCTCTAAGAAAGTTGTTGATAGTATAGCTGTTAGATCCGCTGGTATGACAATTGCTGACTTACGCCATATAGTTAATGAGGCTTCAGTAATGGCAGCACAAAAGGCAAGTCCTTTAACAGATAAAATTTTAGAGGAAGCATTTGAAAAGATAAGAATGGGAGAAGCTAAAAAAACACCTGATAAGGAAACATTGAAACGCATCTCTCATCATGAAGCTGGACATGCTTTAATTGGATGGTTAACAGGAAATATACCAATGCAGGTTACAATTATAGGTAGAGGTAGTGCAGGTGGATATATGGAAAAAGAGATTGAAGAGGAAAAGATAATATATACACAGAATGAATTAGAAGATATGATTTGTTTGTCAATGGGTGGACGTGCTGCGGAATTAATATATTATGGTAATGAAGATGGATTATCTACTGGTGTAGCTAGTGATCTGAAGAATGCTACTATCTGGGCGAAACGTATGATACAGGAATTTGGTATGAGTGATGAAATCGGTCAGATTTTTTATGACTCGCGCTACTTACAGGATGGTCCCTTAGCTGCTAAATTGAGTAACGCTGCTGAACATATCATACGATCACAACTTGACAGAGCTATAAAAATGTTAAAGGAAAATCGTAAAAAGCTTGATAAATTATCTACTCAACTCTTAAAGAAGAATAGAATAATGCGATCCGATCTGGAAAAGATTTTGAGTGCTAAGGGCAAATAATCTCTAACACAAAATATATTTCAGTAAATATCTTACAAATTAATTAATTAGTGAGAAAATAACAATTTATCTCATTTCATTTTCCCTAATCAAACCTCATTATATTTAATCCTATTTTATCTTACCTATTTTTGACAATTTCCGTCTATTTAACCTCCAATACATATTTAAGGGAATAATAGACACTGATTTAAAAATATCATTTCATATAATCCTATTTTATTTTATCAATTTTATAGTTATTTCTTTTAATTTAACCTCATTTGTTGAATTAAATAATAAATATTAATTAATGTAGGGCAAGGCTTTAGCCTTGCTTCCATATTAAGCCTTATAAAATAAGATTAAACATTACATATGCAACCCTGAAGGGTTACCCTACATAATTTATAAATATATAACTAATAATAATTACAATCAAAAATAATGATTTAAAATAGCACAAAATAATACATATTTACATAAATATATATTTATGCTATAATTTAATAAATATTGGTTAGAAAAATTATTGGTATTAATCATAACCCCTCTCCCCTTGTGGGAGAGGGAAGGGAGAGGGGTATTAAATATAAAGTGTTTAATATATGAATTCTGAATTTACTAATATAGCCAAAAATCTCATAAAAGTATAAAAATTAAAAAATCTTAGAAATAATAATTTTTTTATCGAGTTTTTAGATGGAATTAATTAGGAAAAAAGCAAATTACTACTTAGATATAGTAAAGGATGTAGCAAGATCAAAATTTTATAATTTTAAAAATATGACATATGAGAAATGGCAGATTTTGGCTGTGATTTTTCTGGCAATAGTTATGATTATTGCAGGTGTTTATTTGTATTTTAATTCAAAACCAAAACTACTTGTCCCAATAGATAACAATCAGAATAATCAAAATCTATCATCAATTT
>Ga0209986_10005325_pt1 | contig 10685 bp, 12 predicted proteins | sample BlataG_FD_183168 | JGI IMG/M metagenome (GOLD analysis project Ga0209986, IMG submission 183168) | Deep subsurface microbial communities from Black Sea to uncover new lineages of life (NeLLi) - Black_00105 metaG (SPAdes) (version 2) | ecosystem: Environmental > Aquatic > Marine > Oceanic >...
TACATGGAAGCTGAGCAACAAGTAGCCAGAGCCTACAAGGACAACGAGTTGCAAGTGGAGAAAGCCTACAGAGAGGCTGAACTGCGAGCCCAAAAAGCCAATGACTCAAGTGTAGCACAGGCATTGAAAAGGCGGGAGGAAGCTGAACTGCAAGCCAAAAAAACCTACGATGAAAATCTGGCACAGGCAGTAAAAAGACGCGAGGAAGTCGAACTGCAGGCCAGGAAGGCTTTTGAGGAGAGAATAGCGCAGGCATCAAAGCTCCGTGAGGAGGCTATTACGCAAGCCAGCCAGGCTCGCAAGGAGACTATGGATCAGGCCTGGGCTATCTATGTTAAAAGTAGAAGGTTGGGATAGAACTGGGGAGGCTGCTTAGCTTGTCTCTTTCCATGATAATAGTGCTCTCGTGCACTATTATGGTATATGTGTTTTCTCTACGGCAGGTTGTCAGTGAGCTAACTAAGCAGCATGGGGATATCGTCGAAAATAGCCTCTAGCTTTCTATCCGGGTACTGTTGCCCTTGTTGTCTTGCTTTCACGACCGAGAGTAAGTCAATCGCCCTGGTGAAATACTCTGTGATTTTCCTGGCAGCACTAATCTCAGATAGTATTAGAGTAACAGCTACCGAGCCTTTCGGCCTGGGGTAATCACCACTCCGTATTAAAGCATTTGGAGCCATAGTAGCTAAATGGTCTCCAATCTCTTTAATCAGGTCCATGCTCATCTCTTCGTGGGGTGCAGAGACAAGGTATAGTGCTCTTCTTGAATCTTTGGGATTACATGCGAGTGATAGCTCACCAATAGCCTCCTCCATGGCATGAGCCTTACTCCCGGTTTCCGCCATCTTAGCCCTGAAACTGCTATCCTTCCCAAAGGGAAAAGCCATTTTGCCCCGGATTAGCGTTTTTCCCTCACCTAGCACTGTCCATCCTACCAGAGTCTGAATTATATCCCCGGCATCCATCGTTTTTGACCCGATATATTTTGGGATTCTCTCTTCACCAGCACAAAGCAAATTGTAAAATGGCTCAACTATTCGAGCATTAACAGTTTTCAGGTTATCTAACATCGCGGTATTCTTATTAATATACCTCTGGTTATCAATAAGAAATATCGCATCAGCAACCAGGTATGCAGATTTGAGACACACCGCTGTGTTATAAATAGTTCTTGCTTCTGTAGTCTCTTCCTGTTGAAATGGTAGGACAATAGCATTATAAACTGGTTTCCCTATATAGCGTTCTTTTAAGCATTGTGTCAATACTGCTATTGAACCAGAGCCAGTCCCCCCAGAAGCACCGGCAATCAACAAGAAAGCATCTGTTTGAGGGAATCTCTCACATGTCTTTAAAGCAGTTATAATCTTGTCACTGTCCTGTCTTGCTATCTCGGCACCAAGTTCATTTATCTTACCTACGCCATGACCACTGGTTCTCTGGTATCCGATAGAAATTCTATGCTTGTAATCAGCCTTGATTGTGATCAGCCCGCTTAAATCAGCAATATCCGTGTTAACAGCATAAACGCCCGTACAAATATCAATCCCGCGTTTAGCATGCGCCCTTCTATTTAGTCGGGCAAATCTATCAGCAATTCTGCCACCACATTGTCCTAATCCTATTACTAAAAGTTTCATGTTGTATATTTTAATGAACCCCACATAGTAATGTCAACACCCGCAAACTGGATTGTGATTATTGTCACCTATTGTCATCGAATAAGCCATTTTGCTTCAACCGTAGGGGAAACAAGCTCACCTACAAAGCCTTTAAATTTGCCTCAAATTAGGGTAAACTTGCACAGTTATGGCTCTCAAGTATAATCCCCGGGAAATAGAAAAAAAGTGGCAGAGGAAATGGGAAGATGACCGCATCTATAAGGTGACTGAAGATAGTGACCGCCCCAAATTCTATGCCCTGACCATGTTCCCCTACACCTCAGGAGACCTTCATATCGGGCACTGGTATGCCATGGCACCTTCAGATGTACATGCCAGATTCAAGAGAATGCAGGGATATAATGTATTTCACCCCATGGGCTTTGATGCCTTCGGTTTGCCAGCAGAAAATGCCGCCATCAGCCACGACATTCACCCGCATGAGTGGACAATGAGGAATGTTGAACGAATGCGCCGCCAGCTCAAGAGTATAGGAACTATCTATGACTGGAATCGAGAGGTGGTTAGCTGCTTGCCCGAGTATTATAAGTGGACGCAGTGGTTTTTCTTGCAATTTTATAATGCTGGCCTGGCTTATCGTGATAAGGCACCGGTCAACTGGTGCCCCAAGTGCCAGACAGTACTGGCCAATGAGCAGGTGATAGGAGAGGGATCTTGCGAGCGTTGCGGCAGCCAGGTGACTAAGCGAGATTTGGAACAGTGGTTCTTCAGGATTACCAAATATGCCAATGAGTTGCTCGATTTCAGTCACATAGACTGGCCTGAGCGCATAAAGATAATGCAGAGGAACTGGATCGGTAAAAGCAACGGTGCCGAGATTTACTTCAGCTTAGAGCATGAAAACATTGAGCAAAAAGAGATAAAGGTGTTTACCACTCGCCCCGACACCGTCTTCGGCGTTACCTTCTTCCTCCTTGCTCCAGAGCATCCCCTTGTTCCACGGTTGACCACCCCTGAGCACAAAGCTGAAGTTGAGGAATACATTTCCTGGTGCCGCAGACAATCGGAGTATGAGAGGACAGCCCTGGGCAAGGAGAAGACAGGGGTCTTTCTGGGGAGCTACGTCGTTAACAGATTAAATGGAGAGAAGGTGCCTATCTGGATCGCTGATTATGTCCTGCCAACTTACGGCACAGGAGCAGTGATGGGTGTTCCTGCTCACGATGAGAGGGACTTTGAATTTGTTACAAAATTTAACCTTCCTGTTCGAACAGTTATTGCCCCCCCGGATTGGGCAGGCGAGAAACTTACAGAGCCGTATATCGACGCAGGTATAATGGTGAACTCCGGAGTGTTTAGTGGCTTGACCAGCGAGCAAGGATATACAGCAATTTGTGATTTTATAGAGAAAAAGGGGTGGGGTAAGCGAGCTGTTAGCTATCGCATCCGGGATTGGCTTATCTCCAGACAGCGTTACTGGGGAGCGCCCATACCTATAGTCTATTGTGAAAAATGTGGTGTAGTTACTGTGCCTGAGGAGGATTTACCAGTTATGCTTCCACCCGATGCCGAGTTCAAACCTACAGGTGAGTCTCCACTGAAATATTGCCCGTCATTTGTTAATACCATCTGCCCTAGATGCGGTCAAGCAGCGCGACGAGAGACCGATACCATGGACACCTTCATGTGCTCCAGCTGGTATTTCCTGCGCTATACCAGTCCCGGAAACGATGATGTGCCCTTCGATAATGAAAGGGTCAAATACTGGATGCCTGTAGATTTGTACACCGGAGGTGCCGAGCATGCTGTTCTACATCTTCTCTACTCCCGCTTTTTCATCAAGGCACTGAGAGACATAGGACTGATAACCTTTGATGAACCATTCACTCACCTTTTCAACCAGGGTACCATAATTTACCGCGGGGGTAAGATGAGTAAATCCAAGGGCAATGTGATTGCTCCTGACAAGTACGTGGCCACCTTAGGAGCTGATGCCGTTCGTGCTTATCTTATGTTTATTGGACCATGGGAAATGGGTGGGGAATGGAGCGACAATGGCATCGTAGGTATAAGTCGCTGGTTAAATAGAGTGTGTAGCCTGATAGAAGCAGGGTACACCAGCCAGGATATTGAGTTAAGGGCGGAAAAGGAACTACGCCACATCACTCATAGGACGATTAAAAAGACAACCCAGGATTTGGAAAGGTTTCGCTTTAATACCATGCTGGCCATCCTCATGGAACTCACTAACTACCTATCAAAGGTACAGGAAGCAAGAAATATCTCATCGTCCCTTTGGCACGAAACCATCACGTATCTACTACTCCTTCTTGCCCCCACAGCTCCTCACCTTGCCGAAGAGCTATGGGGCAGGACTGGACACCCTTACAGCATTCACAACCATTCGTGGCCAAAGTGGGATGAAGAGCTAGCCAGGGAGGAAGAAATCACCCTGGCTATCCAGATAAATGGCAAATTAAGGGATAAAATCATTGTGCCCGCTTCCATAACTGAGACTGAAGCACGGGAGCTCACACTGGAGCGGGAGAGAGTCAGAGCTCGCACTGATGGCAAGAAGATTAACAATATAATCTTTGTTCCCGGAAGAGTAATAAATATTGTAACTGAATGAGGAGGTGAAATGCGGATAGCTTTCATTGGCGGTGGGGTCATGGGAGAGGCTATGGTTAAATGCCTGCTCGACAAAGATATCGCTAAACCTGCCGATGTTGTAATTAGCGATGTGAGTCCACCACGACGAGAATTATTAAATAAAAAATATGGAGTGAGTACACTGGCTAACAGCAGAAAAGCAATGGAAGGCGCCGACCTGATTGTCCTGGCTGTGAAGCCGCAGGACCTGGCCCAGGCAATGGAGGAAATAAAAAATACCACACCACAGCAGCTGGTACTATCTATAGTGGCTGGTGCCAGCTTATCTATTCTACAGCGTGGTCTAAATCACCCCTGCATTGTAAGAGCTATGCCCAACATGCCAGCACAAATTGGTGAGGGTATAACCATATGGACAGCAACTGCAGGAGTAAGCCAACAGCAGAGGGAGCTGTCTCAGTCTATCCTCCGCTCCCTGGGCGAGGAAGTCTACGCCGCCGATGAGAAGTATATAGATATGGCTACAGCTTTAAGCGGAAGCGGGCCAGCCTATGTTTTTCTTTTTATCGAGGCCCTAATCGACGCCGGAGTTCATATCGGCTTGCCCCGCAGCATGGCCGAGAAATTGGTGATACAAACGATAATCGGCTCCACCCACGCCATTCAAATAACCGGCAAACACCCTGCCGAGTTAAGAAACATGGTTACTTCTCCAGGAGGAACTACTGTGGAGGCTCTTCTCCAGCTAGAAAAAGGGAATTTGCGTTCGATCCTCCTTGAAGCTGTAGTCGCCGCCTATCATAAGGCCAAGCATCTTTAGAGAAGCTGTAAAATATGATGGACTCGCTCTTCGAATACCGCACTTGCCCTAACTGCGGGCAGGATAATTTCACGGTGCTCTTCGAATCCAATATGAATCTGCGTGATTTCCAGGAAGGAATAGAAACTGTATATATGCTGCCAGGGGATAAATATGGAAGGCACGTGAAATGCCAGAAATGCCAACTCGTATATACAAATCCCATCGAAAAAGAAAGTAAAATCACCGGCGATTACTCCAGAATGAAAAGCCTCGATGCCCCTATCATTCGAGAAGGTCGCTTACATGCCACTAAATCACAAGTACATTTAATTAAGAAACACAGCAATGGCACAAATCTTCTGGGCGTAGGCTGTGGGGAAGGTTTTTTCCTGTTTAACGCTTCCAATGCCGGCTACAGGACTAAAGGGATTGAGCTATCTCGGGACGCTGTGGCATATGGTATAAGTAAATTTGGGCTGGATATAGAAGCAAAAGCCTTTGAGGAACTGCAACTCCCGGAAAACTGCTTTGATGTAGTCACACTGTGGCAGGTTCTGGAGCACCTGCCACACCCGCTTGAGACCCTCAAGGAAGCCCACAGGATACTCAAGCCCGGAGGACTGATTGCAGCGTCAACACCGGATATTGGAGGAGTACCTTCGAGAATTTTACGGAGAAAGTGGTGGAACATAAGAAGGCTTCACATCAATCAGTTCACTACAGAAACGCTTATGAATACCTTCCAGAACGCCGGGTTTAAAAATATATCCTCCGTTTCTTACAGGGAAACCATAAGCCTGCTGGTGTTAATCATACCAATTTTGAGACAACTAAAACTATACAACCCCCAGAATACCCTATCCTATCCCGGCGCCTTCCTGGGTAAAGTTATGAATAAATTAATGCTGGTGTACCCCTCAGCACTTGATAACTGTACAGTGATTGGCTTTAAGGGGTAGACTCAACTAACAACAGGCGTCTCGCCTGGATGCAGCTTATGCCATTTCTCCAGAAGCTGTTCACGTGTCTCCTGGTGATCAGGATCAGAAATAACAGAATCCACAGGACATATCTCGACGCATTTAGGCGAATCAAACCAGCCTATGCATTCAGTGCATTTATCAGGTTCAATAATGTAAACTTCCTCACCCTCACTGATTGCTTCATTTTTGCACTCCGATTCACAAGCCCCACAACTGATGCAGTCATCGGTAATTTTGTACGCCATTTTTTACGTTACCTCCTTTAATTTTATATTTTTACAAGCTTTCATTTTGACGCCTTGCCATCACTTGCCATTCTGCGAACCAAGGAACTTTTCCTTTAACGCGATGGCAACATGGTCAGGAACCATATTTTCAACGCCTCCCCCCAAATTCGCTACCTCCTTAATCAGCCTGGAACTAAGAAACTGATATTCAGGGCTTGTCATCAAGCAAATCAGCTCAATGTCTGGCGCCAGCTGTTTATTCATCAGCGCCATTTCGAATTCTCGCTCGAAATCAGAATTCGCTCTCAACCCCCTGATCATGACATTCCCCTTTACAGTTCGGATAAAATCAATAGACAGCCCATTATAGGCCATGACATATACATTAGAGAGGTTAGCAGTTGCCTTCTCTACCATATTTACCCTTTCCTCAACTGAAAAAAGTAGCTGCTTATAAGGTCTATCGTAGATTCCCACAATCAACTTATCGAAAATGGTCGATGCTCGTTTGATAATATCAACATGGCCCATGGTAATGGGGTCAAATGTGCCAGGATAAACCGCTGTTTTCATTGCTCAATTCTCCCTTCGATAAACGGAAATAAAGGTGTCACCATAATTGCGTTGTTTAGTTAGATATAATTCGATATAACTGGGATTCAGGGGGAAGCGATTATCATGGAAAACCACAACTGTAGTGCCCTCTCCTATTAACTTAGAGCCAGCTAGCGTTTCCAACAAGTCACCTGTAGAGGGATTCGAGTAAGGGGGGTCCATAAAGACGATATCATAACAGTCGGTAAGGAAAGTAACCACCTTATTTGCACTACGGCAATAGATATGTGCTCTATCCAATAACCCCGCCTCATCCAGATTACGTTTAATGACGTCACAACACTTCCTGCTTTTATCAACAAAATCAGCCCATTCTGCTCCACGGCTTAGAGCTTCCAACCCCAGAGCGCCGCTGCCAGCATATAAATCAAGAACGCGACCCCAATAACCATCGCTGCTTTCCAGAATAGAAAAAATAGCTTCTTTTACCAGGCTGGTCGTAGGTCGAATTAATCGCTTCGGAGGAGCCTTCAACCGAACCCCCCTGGCTTTACCAGCAATTACTCGCATTCTTAATCTCCAAACAGGCTTATTATTATAGTGCGATTTGCTGACTGTTTCAAGCATTACCTGTATAAGACCACCAGATGACATTTCTAAAGAGTCTTGACAGGGACATTTCTAATAAGGCTTGACAGAATTCAGAGATGCCGCTATACTTGCCAATGAGAATGAGAAGCAATCGCAAAACCGGGACAATAAATCTGCGGCCTCTCACACCACAGCGAAAGTTTTTACTTTCTACTATACAGGAGGCTGGAACGCATTTAGATGCCAGGGAACTGTATCGCCGAGCTATCGAGAAAGACTCCAGTATTAGCCTTGCTACAGTTTACCGTAGTTTACGCTTATTTAAGGAACAAGGCTTGATAGAGGAAAGGCATCTGGGGCAGGTGGGTTGTCGTTATGAGATTAAGCGCTCAGGAGAACATCAGCATCTGGTGTGTCGAAGCTGTGGGAGAGTGATTGAGTTTAAAAGCAACTTAATCCGTGAATTGGTAGCAGAAGTGCAACACAAAAACGAGTTCTGCGTTACCAGGATTGAGCTATACCTGGAAGGTTATTGCCATGTATGTAAGGGAGGGAAATAGTTACTTATGAATATGGTCATGACTGGAGCACTAAGGCAGGACTGCACCTCTAGCTAGGGGAAGAGCATGCTGGGTCAAAAACTGAAGGTTTCAGTGGACTATGGGAAATGCCATCCAGATAGATGCGATGGAGGAGTTTGCAACGCAGTGCTTCAATGTCCCCATAAACTCTGGAAGCAAGAAGAGGCATACGATGTGCCCTATCCTATTATGGGCTTTTGCCAGGAATGTGGCACATGTGTTGAGTCTTGCCCTCTAAAAGCGATTAGAATGCTATGAGCTAGAGGCATAGCGCATACCGATATGAAACAAGAAAAAGCATAGCAGTAGACGACCAGATGGATGTATTAGAAGTGACCAAGACCAATAAGTATCTGGCAATGCAGAGTTAGGAGTGTGATTTGTCGTCACCAAGGTCAAGAGTAGAGGTTGGACCAACGGAAGCGCGCCGTTATGACCTTTTTATGAATGTTATCTCCCTAGGGTATTACCCTTATATAATAAGGAGTGTTGTTGAAAAGATGGATATCGCGCCAGGACAGTCGATTCTAGACCTTGGATCAGGGACAGGCAGGAATGACTGCCTAATGGCTAAAAAAGTAGGTCCCCAGGGTAAAGTGCTGGGGCTTGACATCAGCAAGGAAATGCTTGGACTATCCCGGAAACGCTGCCAGCCATACCCCAATGTCTCGTTTAAAGAGAAGCGAATTGAGGCTCCCCTGACATACCAGGAGGAGTTTGACAAGGTGTTCATTTCATTTGTGTTGCATGGCTTCGAGAATCACCACAAGATTGAGATTATCGGTAATGCTTACCAGGCTTTGAAGCCTGGCGGAACCTTTTACGTTTTCGACTATAATGAGTTCGCCATACGGAGGCTATGGTTTCCGCTTCGCTGGGCATTTATCCATGGGGAGTGTCAGCTTGCCTTAGAATTTCTTAAGCTTAACTTAAAGGAAATGCTATCTAGTCAGAGATTCACACGCCTGGAGGAGGAACTCTTCTTAAAGGGGCACTTGCGCTTGCTTAAAGCGGTAAAGTAACAATGGTGTTCAAAGCCAAGCAGGTGCAAACAGCGTGTGAATGCAGGGCGGGAGATGGGAAAAGAGTAAACTGCGATATAATTGAGTTATCAGCTAAGGGTGATAGTATGGCGTTTGAATGTGAGCGGTTTTTTTATCAAAATAAAGGACATATTTAAGCAGTTAAGAATGGAACAAGGAATAAAGGAGGAGGTAGAAGTAGTATTAACCAGGATAAAGCCAAGCCTGGGAGGAGCTGATGTCCAGTTAAGAGACGTGAAGGGGGGAATAGTAACAGTGCAATATCATAAGCCACTGTCAAATCCCTCTGCCTGCCATGTGGACAGGACACGAACAACTAAGGAGCTAGTGGTTGAGATACTTGAGGATCAACTGAAGAAAGTGGTGCCTGGATTCAGGGAGGTGGCACTCTTGGGCGAGGAATAAAAGATAGCTCGTAGATAATATGATGAAGATTTCAGTTTGTGGAAAAGGTGGCAGCGGTAAAAGCTGTATAGCCACCCTGCTGGCAAATTTAACCCGAGACAGAGGCTACCAGGTTCTGGTCGTTGATTCGGATGAGTCTAATTCGGGGCTGTACCGGATGCTAGGTTTTGACACCCCACCTGCTCCTCTGATGGAACTGGCAGGAGGCAAGAAAAGAGTACAGCGGCAAATGAAATCCGGGTTTTCCCAGGGAGAATCAGAACAGACGATGAATGTGCTGGCACAGCATGAGATATCTATCGAGGATATACCTTACCCATATATTTTGCAAAGGGATGGCATAAGGCTGATCTGCATAGGTAAAATACTCCAATCGCTTGAGGGATGTGCCTGCCCCATGGGGGTATTAAGTCGGGAGTTTTTGAAAAAACTCCGCCTGAAAGATAATGAGTTGACAATTGTGGATATGGAGGCAGGCGTGGAGCACTTTGGCAGAGGAGTGGAGACAAGTATAGACGGCGTGCTGACCGTGGTTGAACCCTCTTTGGAGTCTATAACACTTGCTGCAAAGGTGAATAGCATGGCTGCTGGGAGTGGAGTAAGCAATAGCTGGGCTGTACTCAACAAGGTGACCTCGGACGAGATGGCATCGAAGTTGAAACAGGAGCTGAGCAAGCGGGGTATTACAGCCATCGGAGCTATCCAGTATGATCCGGAGCTTTTTGAGGCTTGCTTTGAGGGACGCCCACTAACTAGAGGCAAAGCAGCAGAGCAGATCGGGAAGGTTTGGGATTTCCTGCTCTTAAGACTTGAAGCAGGGGGTGAAGGGAGGTAAAAACCTGATTGGCTACAACCCAATTGTCGATTTTGATAAGGCGAAAATTTGACAGGTTGTTAGACATCAACTAAGAAAGGATGCATGATGACTAAGAATATTTCAGAAGAAGCTATACATCAAGCAATAGGACAGGTGATGCACCCGGAGATCAATCTTACCCTGATTGAACTGGGAATGGTTAAGGACATAGCTCTAAAGGATAACGAAGTTATGCTTACGCTGGTGCTTCCTTTCCGGGGCATCCCTGTCTCAATCAAGGACTATCTCGTTAACAGCCTGCGCCAGGCGGTGACGGAGCTGGGTGCGAAAATCGAAATCAGGGTAGCGGAAATGAATCAGGAAGAGCGTCAGGATTTCCTGGTTATGGAGCAAGATAATTGGGGAGGTTGAACTTAGGTAAGCGTCTGTATAGATTATGGAATGGAGGT
>Ga0209986_10005328_pt1 | contig 10683 bp, 12 predicted proteins | sample BlataG_FD_183168 | JGI IMG/M metagenome (GOLD analysis project Ga0209986, IMG submission 183168) | Deep subsurface microbial communities from Black Sea to uncover new lineages of life (NeLLi) - Black_00105 metaG (SPAdes) (version 2) | ecosystem: Environmental > Aquatic > Marine > Oceanic >...
CATACCAGCTTGAGACAGGCTTACCGGGTTCAACGGATGCAGCTCGCATAAGCTTAACAAGAGAAGGCGTTCCAAGCGGTGTCGTATCAGTGCCTACACGATACATTCACAGTCCGACAGCCTTGCTTAGCATAAAAGATGCGGAAAACTCTGTAAAACTCGTAGTGGCTGCCATTCAGAAAATTCCAAAATACTTCTGATAAATATCCCCCCTCATTTTTTCCAGCGTTAGGAAAATACTAGAATGTTACTGGACCTTTCTCATGGATCTTGACATTAAATTTTCTTCACTAGGTATTTTATGAAAGGTAGTGTCAACATCACAGAAACTATGTACGGTAAGATCCATGTTAAACCCTGATATGACAGTGAAATTGTTTGGAATACATTGAATGCCGACTGGTTTTCCACTATTCCCGCTGGAACGCTGTCAAAAAGTCCATGCGCAAACACTAGAGGTGCCAAGTTTCTAGTTTTGCTGTAGAAATAGCCAAACAACAATCCAACCAGAAAAGTGCCTCCTACATAAAAAATCATGTGGACAAGATTAAAAGGGTAAAGATCCCAAACGAAGTGCCAAACTCCAAACAAGATTGCCTGAATGAGAATGGCTTGCTTGGAAGTGTAAGATTTTTCAAGGTGTGTTTGCATGTAGCCTCTAAATAGTCCTTCTTCGCTGATGCCTACGCATAAGGTCATGAACGGCATTGTCAAGAGGAAAGGTAAGACATTGTAGGATTGAACAGGTACTTGACTGGTGAAAAAATAAATCAGAAGATAGAAACCTAGAGAGGCTAATCCATCTAAAATGATGAAAAATATTAAACCAAAAACCAGTGATTTCCCAATGTTTCTAGTTTTAAAACCGAAAACTGAAACATCCACTTTTTCAACAATGAGTATTGTTAGAATTGTAAGGTAGATCAGAGGGGTCTTCTCGTAGGGCATGCCGAACAAAAGCACAGATGGAATACGAACAGACAAAGCTAAGATAAAAATCCCGAAAATCCAAGAAAGAACAACGCTCTTATCCCTTCCGTTTATTTCTTCTGAGAATTCTGTCTTTTCGCAAGAGGTTTTCCACCATACATAAATCGGAATTACTAACAGAACTGAGAGAAGAACGGGAATGGAAGTTATTGATTCGGTTTCGACTCCGAAAAAATATCCATTCAAAAAGATAATCACTGCAACGGCGAAATATATCAAAAGAACTTTTGGAAGAGCACTTGGCAAATTTTCACCACTCTGATGAGTACCTTTAATCTATTTACGTAATTAAATTTTTTACATTTCTAAGAAGGAAATGATTTAAGATTATGAGCGTTAGTATTTTTATGGTTGAAAATGACTCAAGGAACAGACTATGAGTTTCTGGAGCATACGGCAGACGCTTATGTTGCTGCTTACGGAAAAGACTTGGCTGAAGCCTTCGAAAGTGCAGCTGTCGCAATGTTTGATGTTATGACTGAAGTTGAAAAAGTCAGGGCAGAAGTTGAGGATTACGTTGAAGTTGAGGCGGAGGATGAGTGTGCCTTGCTTTATAGTTGGCTTGAGGATTTACTTGTAAAATCTGACATACACGAAATGCTTTATTCTAAGTTCAAAATTTTGACCATATACAAAACTTCAGACGGCTACAAGCTTAAAGCAAAAATTTGGGGAGAAAAATTCAATCCAGAAAAACATCCCCAGAAGGTTGGTGTAAAAGCTGTTACATATCATCGTATGGAAATTCTGAAGCAACCAAATAAGGTAACGTTAAAGTTTATTCTCGACATATAAAGGCTGTCCCTCTGCCAGAAAGGATAGCACATGCTACTTAAGGATATTAACAAGAATTAGCTTACCAATGCTCCCAAGGCTTCCGTCTCGATTTACACAATTCATTTTATCAAATTTTTATTATATATTGAGGAATTAATCTTGCCAGTATTTCTCCCAGATGAAGTTCAACGGTTCTCAACACCACATTTTTTCCCCTATAGCCAAATTCCATTTCTCGGACATCAGAGCAAATCTTATGTCCTACATCTGTTTGCATATCTAAAACAAAATATCTTTCATCATTAATTTCTATGACCTCTCGCACGTTAAGAAAGTCATTAAAAGTATATCCTCCCCCATGTGGCAATATGTTCGCATTTCTTAATCGATCAATCACACCCAATTTTTCTGCTCGCTTGGCAAATCCTAGAACTTCGATAATTTCATCATTCAGATTATTAATACCCTTCATTAAAAAGGCAGGCAAGTCAGCTCTCAATGCTATTGGAAAAACAGAAGTATTTTGGTCTTTGATGTTTTGGCAACCTAAGAGAAGTTCATTGTAATTCAAAAGCCCCTGATGTGTAACATTACATATCTCCTGAAATTTTCCAAATACCGCCTCTGCAACCATTTTTCTTTTTTCTTTTGCAAAAAAATCAGCATATTGGTAAAATTTGAAAAATTCTTCAGCATCAGAATCAACTAAAACATGCAGGTTTCCGAATTTTGTTTCAATAACCTTTGATCTCTCTTTAAGACTTTCGCTCTTATCAAAATAAAGTCCTAACCCTTTTCCAGTTTCCCCTCGTAGTTCTGGTACAGATCCATGTATAATAAACGCGTACTCTGGTAAATCTAACTCCAATGACTGGTTTACAACCTTAAAAAGGTCGATAAAATGATTCCCTTTACAAAAGTCCCAATCAATTTTAATATCATCGATATAATGATCCTTCTTTACACTTTGAATCTGCTCGATTAATTCTTTGGGTTCTGTAAGTTCATCTAATCCTCCCACCAGCATACCACAAGCGTTAGGTTTAGTATCTAAAATAATCAATTTATCCGTTCCAGAACCCCAAATAAGTTTGCCTCCATAACCAAATCCTGCTTTCCACCGAGTTAGATTTCTCGTAACTGTTTCGTCAGGGGTTGAAACGAATGTTGCATTAGGGTCCAACCCAAATTTTTCTTGGACGATGTGGATCTTTGCCAAGCCATATTTCATGTTTTCACGGCATAAATAAGACGCACCATCACCTAACCCTGTCGAAAAGAAATGCCTAGCTGCCCTTTTCAGTAATTCTATTTTTCCGATTTCCATTTCTTTAATCCCCCAAAAATCACACACAAAAGTGTGCTAATGGTAAAATTTGAGCCTTACTAACTTCCCTGATTCCCTTCAAAACTATGGGTTGATTCATTTCAAGCAGTTTCAGAACTTTGAGTGCTTTGTCGAATCTCCAGAAAGTTTTGTTTGTTTGCCTACAGCCAACAATCCTTAAACAAGTAGGACGGTAGGCTTCTATTACTATATTTTTTGAAGCCTTGTACACTACGTAGTAGACCATGCAATTCCAGCAATAAATTGCTGGAGTATCTCACCATTAGATAAAGTTTGCTACGTTATCTCTCACGTGAATTGCTAAGTATGATATTATGCATCATCAAATAGACCCGTTACTTTCTGAATTCTAAACCATAATGATGTCCGTATATTTCACAAGTAATTTTTTCATCGTCACATTTTAATTCTCTTTTGGCGGATAGAGAAAGAAACGCGGTCTCTCTTAACCTAAGGCAGCGAATTGTGTCCTTTTGGTCAAAAGATGCTAGCTTTGCCTTATTCTCTCGACAAAGTTCGTTTTTCGGTTCTGTTTCTCCGTTACGCAATTGTTATTTGGATACTGCAAAGCTACAGTCTCTCTGGAGGGATGAGAATCATGTTCGTAGAACGAAAGCAGAGTGGTAGGCGACCTCCACATCATGTAAAACTCAATGAGGAGGTGATAAGAATGTCGAAGAAGAAGCCAGCCCCAAAGAAGAAGAAAGAAGAAAAGAAAGAAGAGTACTAGACTAACTGGAGGGATTGACTGCTGCCGTATGATACCCTAATTTTTATTTCAAATCTCCGCTTAAAGGATGTGATTGCAAATGGCCAGGTGCCCTAACTGTGGAAAAGAAATCCAAATACCGAGTAAGGAGTGGGACTTGGGCAAAATTCATGTTAAGCAATACGAGTGCTGTGGAAAAAAATTCCGTGATTACGAAAAGAAAGCTTAGGACAGACATGCTAGTCGCTTGCTACACAATTCCCCCATTTTTCTATTTCTATTGTTTTCATCCGAATCCCAAATTCACAAGTTTAATTTCAACTCGGTTTGAAACTTAAGGGCATGGCAACCCTACCCCAATTCCTATTTCTTTTTTAGAGTCCAAAAAAAGTTTAAGGTCGAACCACCAAAAATCGAGGGTTACGGAAGACACATCATTTTTTATTCTTGACACACACAGAAAGCCAGAATCCCCTTTTTTATCGAACCAGAACCATGATTTCCTTAATCAGTGTCTCTGGAATGAGATCCCTCCTCTTCCGCTTAGTCAATTTCACAAAGCCAAATCTGCTTAACACTTGTAAATCTTGGTAGACGTTTTTCACGTTTCGCCTCGTCTTTTTAGCCAAATCGTTTATTGATTCAACACGCATAATGGCAAGCTGATATAACAACTGTATCCTCTTAGGAGTTAACAAAGCAGCTTGCTCAGGTTTAAGGTCTTTGATCTCTTCAACAGCATAGTCGAGTTGTCCATCTTCAATGTAGCCTTTATAGCTTTCCAAAAGCTCAGCCCACTCAAAATAAGTCCCTTCAAACTTAGAATTAAGCTTATCCCCTAGGAAAAGCTCCTCAAACTTTTCAAAGCTCACACCAAATTCTTTCTCAAACTTTCGGATTTTCTTCATAACCTCTTCAAGAGCTAAGTCTCCCACAATTCTGAGAAGCATAAGGTTTCACAGTAAAAGGTGCTTTTAACCTGCTTAAAATTCTTGGCGATGAAAATGTTTAAAGCAGGTGATAACGACTTTAACATTCCACTTAAACGCAAGACGGTGCGAAGAATGCACGTTACAAAAATCGGTGAGCACATCCATTTAATCGACCTTGAACTCGCTGGAATGGAGGATTTCATAGCTAGCTACGTTTTAAAGGGAAAGAATACGGTGATAGTTGAGACAGGTCCTGCGTCAACAGTGCAGAATCTGCTTTCTGGCTTGAAGGAGCTAGATGTTAAACCTGAGGAAGTGGCATATGTTGCTATTTCACACATTCATCTTGACCATGCTGGAGCCGCTGGAACACTATTGAAGTATTTGCCGAAGGCTAAGCTTATCGTCCACCGTAGAGGAGCCCCACATGTAGCGGATCCGGAAAAACTTTGGACTCAAGCAAGGAAAGTTCTTGGAAACATAGCTGAATTGTATGGCAAACCTGAACCTATTCCAGAAGAAAGGATCATTGCGGCAACTGATGGCATGGTCTTTGATGTTGGAAATGGTGTTAAGTTAAAGGTTGTTGAAACTCTCGGGCATGCTTCGCATCACTTGAGCTATTACGAAGCATCAAGCCAAGGGATTTTTACAGGGGATGCTGCTGGCATTTATCTGAACAGATTTGACGTGATTGTGCCGACAACGCCTCCGCCCTTCCGTTTAGACATCGCTCTAGCATCTTTGAAGAAAATGATCAACCTAAAACCCAGATTCTTGTATTACAGCCACTTTGGCAAGGCAGAAAATGCTATAGAAAAGCTTCAGGTCTATGTAAAGCAGCTTAAACTTTGGGCAGAGATTGCAAAACAAGGGATAGAAAAAGGTGAGAACTTAGAGGCAATAAGTGGAAGGATATTAAAAAGCGACATGGCTGTCCAAAAAGCTGCAGAACACATTAAAAACCACCCGATTCTCAGCGAAACTGTTCCGAATCAAAGCGTGAAAGGCGTTATAAAATTCGTCGAAAAATTTGGAAATGTTCCGGAGTGATTTCTGTAAGTAACAGCTAGTCTACTTTGGTCTAGACGTCAAAATCGTTTATATTTGAGACAATTCTCCTATTTGATAGGTGAAAAAATGCGTGGAGACAAAGTTCCACTTGAAAAGATAGACGATTACACCTGGCGCATTCCAAAATACAAGTCTGGCATGCGAGTTCCCGGCGTAGTGTTTGCAGACAAAACCTTATTGGAAAAGATTCAGACGGACACAACCCTTGAACAGTGCTCAAACGTGGCTCATTTACCAGGCATCTACAAATACGCCATAACATTGCCGGACGGCCACGAAGGTTACGGTTTTCCAATAGGCGGCGTGGCAGCAACAGACTACGATGAGGGCGTAATTAGTCCAGGCGGAGTGGGCTATGACATAAACTGTGGAGTTCGCCTAATAACAACAAACCTATCGGAACAAGACATCAGACCAAAACTCGCTGAACTGACAAACAGCATTTTCAATAATGTCCCGTGCGGACTTGGAAGCCGACGAAAAGACTTCACAGTTTCAACGCATGACTTAGACAGATTGCTCATGGAGGGTGTCCAATGGGCTATTGACCAAGGATTAGGTTGGTCTGAAGACGCCAAACACCATGAAGAACAAGGATGCATGAAGAATGCAAATCCAGACAAAGTTTCAACAACAGCAAAAAACAGGGGACTGCGGCAAGTCGGCACTTTAGGTTCAGGAAACCATTTCCTTGAAATCCAAAAAGTGGACAAAATTTACGATGCTAAAACAGCCAAAACCTTTGGAATTGAACATGAAGGACAAGTAACTGGTATGATCCATTGCGGTTCAAGGGGCTTCGGCCATCAAGTATGTTCGGACTATTTGAGGGTCATGGAAAAGGCTGTTCATAAATACAAGATTGTGTTGCCTGATAGGGAACTTGCGTGTGCACCTGGAAACAGCAAAGAAGCTGAAGATTATTATCAAGCAATGGCGTGCGCTGTTAACTACGCGTTTGTAAACCGCCAAACAATAATGCACTGGGTTAGACAAAGCTTCCGACAAGTCTTTAAAGTAGACCCAGAAAAATTTGGGCTAAATCTTGTGTATGACGTTGCCCATAACATTGCGAAGATAGAGAACCACAAGGTCAATGGAGAGCATGAGAAAAAAGTCTGGGTTCACAGAAAAGGCGCAACTCGTGCCTTTCCACCAGGCCATCCAGATGTTCCAGCGGACTACAGAGCTGTAGGACAGCCAGTGCTTATACCTGGAAGCATGGGGACTAGTTCATGGCTTCTCGTTGGCACGGAAAAAGCCATGCAATTAAGTTTTGGGTCTACTGCTCATGGAGCGGGAAGGATGATGAGCCGGCATGCTGCCAAGCGAAGATTTTGGGGTGGAGACGTAAAAAAGGCTTTGGAGCAACGCGGAATTCACGTTAGAGCTGCGAGTGCGGGTGTCTTAGCTGAGGAGGCAGACCCAGCTTACAAGAACGTGGATGTAGTTGTAGGTGTAAGTGATAAGCTGGGAATAGCGACAAAAGTTGCCAGATTTGTTCCTTTGGCGGTTGTAAAAGGCTGAATTCACCTCATTCTCTTTTCTTGGTTTTTCTTGTAAGTTTCAATTCTTCTGTGGCTTGCGCCTTTTGCAGCTCCTTCATGTACCAAGATCTCTGCCTTGCATAGTGAATGCTTAAGGCTATTCCTAAGCAAATTGATACAAGCCCGACTGTTGTTAGGGATAAGTCTAAAAGGCTGTAGGGATGATGTGTTATATAATAGGGGATTATTAGAAACCATTCGGGATCTTCAACTGATATTACGGTTTCAAGTAAGCCTCCCACAAGAAATATCGAGCCAATTACGATCAGAAAATACCCAACTGTTCCATTATGCCTTGATTCTTCCGCTTTTTCATGTAAATACTCGCTAAAAAACATGAGGCTCACGATTTGACACAGAGGAAAGTTATGTATAAATCTTATCGCAGATTCCGAATATGTGTTGCTATGTCGAGATTATGAAACGACATTTATATCAAGGGCTGAACAATAATTTAGTGAATTCCATACATTTGCCAGTGGTTTAAATGACGTTCAAAGATGAATGCGGCATATGTGGTAGGGTCTTTCCGAACAGTTATCTTAGACGATGTCAGAGATGCGGACGCTTGTTCTGTAGAGACTGCATGGTGCCAGACGTTTCAACGGGTGACCCTACAAAAATGCTTTGCCTAAATTGCGCAAGGAGAGTTGTTTCACCACGTTCCATTAGCAAATACGAGGCGCTAAAACGCTACTTAAAATACAGAGCTGCCTTCACAAACGTCGTAAAGCTTTCTTTTGCCAAGATGGATGGGATAATGGGCGACAACTTACCCATGAGTGCTTTTCGCAACGAAAAGTGGTGGAGTAACTCGTCGAGTAGTGTTCACGCTAAGGCTTGGTTGAATGCTGGATGGAAAATGCAAGAGGTGAATTTGGAGGAAGGATCTGTTGTTTTTCGAAAAGTGAAGGGTTTGCAAACTAAGAGTCGTGGAAGGAAAAGGTCAAGAGAGAAGGTTAAAAAGCCCTTCACGCCAGCGCCTTACCGTGCCCCAAGAAGTAGGAAGCCTTCAAAGACTAAAGTGGCAAAGATTTATGCTAGATTCAAGAACTTAGAACGAAAAAGAGTATCCATGCCTAAATATCGTGGTAGTTTTAAGCCGAAGTCAGCGTATGAGAAAAGGTTGTATAAGTCGGAAGAAAAACCGAAGTAGCTGAAAACAAATTTTATGTAGCTAATTCTAATAGATAACTTGTGAAGGGCGGTCGTCGTCTAGTCTGGTTTAGGACTCAGGCCTTCCAAGTCTGCAATCCCGGGTTCAAATCCCGGCGACCGCACCAACTTGAGCAATTGCAGATTTTCCCTGCAAACAATTTTTGATAGACCCCCTATGGTTTTCAACATTCATTGATATTTGGATCCAAATAGATTATGTTGATAGGTGGAGCTTGAGGTTTGAGGGTTTTGGAAAGTTCACAAATGTTTTCTGTGATCATGTCTGGTTTTTGTTGGCTTTCGTGCAAGTTTTTCAAGGTGTAAAACTGTGAGGAGGCGAAGATTGTTTTCATGCCTGTGGCTTTTGCTCCTTTTATGTCTTCTAGGGGGCTGTCTCCAACATATACGGTTTCGTGAGCTGAAACTCTGAGTCTTTTCAGAGCTTCGTTGAAGATTTTTGGGTGAGGTTTGCGCCAGCCAACTTCGTCTGAAATTGAAATGGCGTTGAAAAACTGGTTTATGTCTAGTTTTCTGAGTCCAGCGTAGATTACTGGGGCGTATGTGAAGTTTGAAACTAAACCCAGCTTATAATCTACTGAAACCATTTTTAAAAATCGTTTTGCGCATTGCCTGAGCTCAAGGGAATCTAAGTAATCTTCAAAAGAGATGTTGACGGCTGTTCTTACTCGAGTGTCGTCTGGTGTTGTTTTATAACCTAAGTTGTTGAGGGCTTCTGAAATCCAAACGGCGTTGGTGACCTCAACTAGTTTTTCGTAACGGATAATACGGTATTTTTCATGAGCTTGAATGTATGCTTTCAGAAAACTTTTGGCGTCAACCTTGAAACCCGCATTCACAACGGCGTTGTACAACTTCATCTTTGATGTCGTCCTTGACGCTTCCAAACTGTAGCCTCTAACGTTTGTTAACGTGCCGATGAAATCGAATATCACCGCTTTAATAGGTGACAAGGCAAGTCCTCTACACTATGTATTTGTCTGCTTTTTCAAAGTCTTTCACAATCTCCATAACCCGTTTTGGAGCATTAACGGCTCTCAATGGAATTCCTTTAAGTAAAGCCCATGGGCTTTTTTTCGCAATTAATGCGGCAATGTGGTTTTCGCCGAAGCATTCTTCGGCAATTTTGTAAACAAGTTGCCTAACTTTAAGCTCAGAGATTTCGCCTAAGGCATGTAAATACTCATGGAGCAACAAATTGTAGATTAAGGCGTTAACCACACGTTTTGACTTAATTGCACCTTCCACCATTTGGACGAGGGTTCTGTTTAAAACGATGTTATTTGTTCCCAGTGGATGGTAAGCGCCTAATCTGAAGGGTAAATCATCTAGAAAAAGCATCATCCCACGTCTATACTTGTTCAGGGTAAACTTGACAGTGTCTTTAACAACTTTCCAAATCTCACCATACTTCGCAGCGTTTTCCAATCGGCTACGGAATTCTTCAACAATCGAAAACTCATCCTTATTCATCAGCATCTTCTCTAAAAACCCATAACAATTTGCACCTTATATGAAATACGCAAAAAAACCTCAGCTGAATCGACCAAATCACTCGCGCGGGTCAAACGCTTAAACAAAACTACATCTTTAGTTAAGATCTCACATGTCTAAGGCGCTACCGAATTCACAAATTCAACTAGAATCATGATTGGAAATATTTATTCCATATAGAAGTTTCAAAATAGCAAGATTTACGTACATGTTCGATAATTCGACATAATGAAAGCCATGTCCTTCAGAGACTACCTACACGAGAAGGCAGAAGAATCAAGACACAACGAAACCCTAGCCTACCTAATGTTCCTAGCTGGTGCCATATTTTTTGTAGGCGGCATACTAGAAACCCTAAGCCTAACTGGAAACCCAGAATGGTTCCTATTCATCCCATACCACACGGAACCACTTGCTGGAGCAGCTCTAGGCTTAACACTTATAATAAGTGGTTCCACCCTCATAGTCTTCGGAATAGCCGCTGGGTTAACCCGTTCCCGTGCCAGAAGCTGGTACATGCAAGAACTCCGTAAAGCAACTTCACTAGAAGAACTATCCCTAAAACGCAGCAAACACAACAAAAAACCCCACAGAAAAACGCGAAAACCTGACCTTCTAGCTTCTAAGTGCAGCCGA
>Ga0209986_10005329_pt1 | contig 10681 bp, 8 predicted proteins | sample BlataG_FD_183168 | JGI IMG/M metagenome (GOLD analysis project Ga0209986, IMG submission 183168) | Deep subsurface microbial communities from Black Sea to uncover new lineages of life (NeLLi) - Black_00105 metaG (SPAdes) (version 2) | ecosystem: Environmental > Aquatic > Marine > Oceanic >...
CGACATGAGCTACGCCATAAAATGGTAGGAGATGGTGTTCACACATGGAATAGAAGGGAATGTCCTTTAGAATCACCATCTCTTCATATCCTTCCTCAAAGTCCACCGCTAGTTCAGTTTTAGGGTCGACATCCAAACCGGAAAAAAGCTCGGCATACATTTCAGCCACCCTCTGTGGCGTGCCCTTTATGCTCTCTCTGAGGGGGTCCTCACCAATAGCTTCGATTATGGAGGCCATTGCCAGTTTGATTTTATCCTGATTAACCATCTAGATCCCCCTCTTTACAAAGCTTACGCTGTTTTTATCCGTGCTAGCATAGAAATCCGAACCGAGGTAAAGGAGCGGTTTTATCTTATTCAGGTCGAGGACCTCCGCCGGGGTAAATGCTTCCTCGAGGAAGTGCACAGCTACAATCTCACCGACTATCCAGATGTGGTCACCGTAGGGCTTACTATCTACCAGCTTGCATTCATAGGCAGCATAAGAATCTTTTAGGACAGGTACCGTGGTCTTCAGAGGCTTCTCTTTCTTGATGTTAAATCTCTCAAATTTGTCCATCTGCTGTCCGGAAGTGCTGCCGATGGCAGCGGCGAGGAAGGCTTTTTCTGAAGGAATGAAATTAATGCCAAACTCCAGGCTTTCCGTGATAAGCTGGTAAGTAAATCTCTTAGGTGCAATGGCGACGCCATAGAGGGGTGGTTTAAGAGAGATTGAGCTATGCCAGGCGGCGGTCATGGCATCATCCCTGCCCCGGGCACTAGCGGTAACTATAACTGCTACCTTGGGATAGTGCTGGCTGAATTTCCCTATAGCTTCAGTAACAATTTTTGGCATAATTTTCACCTCCTTAATCCGGCGTTATTCTCCCTACAATACCATTCTGGCTCCCCGCCACTTGTCATCTCCGGGCATGGTGAAGAATCGCTGGGGTCGGTAATTTCAAAACTTCCTCAACGGCCGCCAGCTCGGCAGGAAGCTCTATCGGTGCTCGGGCATATTTTGCTGGCACACCGGGGTCCTTTAGGCCGGTGCCGGTGACGATGCAAACTACACGTTTGCCCGAGAAGTCTTTCTTTTTGGCCAGCTTAATAAGCCCGGCTAGGGAAGCTGCTGAAGCTGGCTCGCCGAAGATGCCTTCTTTAACTGCCGCCAGTCTATAAGCATTCATAATTTCGTCATCAGTAACACGGTCAATGATGCCTCCCGACTCATCCCGGGCAGCTACTGCTTTCTGCCAGCTAGCAGGATTGCCAATGCGAATGGCTGTGGCAATGGTCTTGGGTTGTTTGACAACCTTATCCAGTACTATGGGGGCAGCGCCTGCAGCCTGAAAGCCCATCATTTTGGGAGTGTGGCTGGCCTTGCCTGCGCGGTGGTATTCCACGAATCCCTTCCAGTAGGCGGTAATATTGCCGGCATTGCCCACAGGGATAAAGAGATAATCGGGAGCATCCCCCAGCTCGTCTATAATCTCAAAAGCCGCTGTTTTCTGACCTTCGATGCGATTAGGATTTAATGAATTTACCAGGGTAACGGGGTATTTTTGGGTCAGGGCACGTACTATGTGAAGCGCCTGGTCGAAATTACCTTTTATGCCTATAATCTGGGCGTCGTAAACAAGGGCCTGGGCCAGCTTACCCATGGCTATCTTCCCTTTGGGAATAATGACAATAGTTTTGAGTCTGAATCTAGCGCCGTAAGCGGCTGCCGAAGCGCTGGTGTTGCCTGTGGAGGCACAAATGATGCTCTGGCTGCCGTTTTCCACCGCCTTAGCTACCGCCACCACCATGCCCCGGTCCTTGAAAGAGCCGGTGGGGTTACAACCTTCGAGCTTAAAATAAAGTTCACCACAGCCAAGCTCTTTCTCTAGAATTCGTGACCTCACTAAAGGCGTATCTCCTTCTCCCAGCGTAATCAGAGGCGTAGCCGGGGTAACTGGCAGGAAATCACGATATCTATTTAGGACGCCTTGCTTCATCCCTCAACCCTGATAAAGTTGCTAACCTCGTTAACCACCGGTAGCTGCCTTAATTGCTTAAGGGCCTTTTGTATTCCTTGTTCTTCTGCCGGATAGGTCATAATGACGATTATGGCGGTTTGTGCTGCCAGGTCGCTTTCTTGCTGGATTACGGACGAAATGCTTATGGAATTGTTGCCCAGAACTTGCGAGATTTGAGCTAAGACACCGGGGTGGTCAGGCGCATTCAACCTGAGATAATACCGTGTCGTTACCTCGGACATGGGCTTAACAGTTACCCGCTGGTCTAATCTTAGTCCAGGAACATTATTTACGCCGCGATAGATATTTCTGGCTATCGCCAACACATCAGCCATAACAGCGCTGGAAGCTCTGAGGGCTCCAGCCCCTTCCCCGTAAAAGACTAGTTTACCAGCTAAGTCAGTTTCCACTTCGACGGCATTGTAAACACCATCTACTTTAGCTAATTGGGAATCTTGGGGAATAAAAACAGGATGAACTCTCATCTCCACTTTGTCATCATCTCTCTTGGCAATAGCGAGAAGTTTTATAGCATAGCCGAATTCTTTGGCATACAGAAAATCGCGAGCGGCAATATTTGATATTCCTTCGCAGTATACATCTTGAGGGACAAATTTAGTCCGAAAGGCCAGGTTGGATAAGATGACCAGTTTATAAGCAGCATCTATTCCCTCTATATCATTAGCGGGATCGGCTTCGGCATAACCTAATTTTTGAGCTTGTTTTAAGGTCGAAGCAAAATCCAGTCCCTCTTGTGCCATTCGGGTCAGAATATAATTAGTAGTGCCGTTAAGGATAGCCTGGATGGCCGAGATTTTATTAGCTGCTAAGTCTTGTTGGAAAGAGGAGATGAGTGGTATGCCGCTACCTACGCTTGCCTCATAGCGGAGGTCAGTATTGTGTTTCCCGGCCAGAGAGAATAGCTCATATCCATGTTTAGCCATTACCTCCTTGTTGGCCGTAACTACGTGCTTACCGTTAGCAATAGCTCGTTCTATATATTCTGTGGCAGGATGTTCGCCTCCAATGAGTTCGATTACTATATCTACCTCAGGATGAGAGAGGACTTCTTCAGGGTGGCTGGTCAACAAGTTGGGACCAAGTCCTACCGAGCGTCGTTTATTCACATCGCGCACCAGCACCTTTTCCAAAATTAGGGGGACTCCCGCTTGCTCAGCCAGGCTGTCTGCCCTGGTGACTAGAACTTCAGCTACACTGTTGCCTACAGTTCCCAGGCCCAGTAAGCCGATGCCGATATCCTTCTTCATTGTGGTGTTACCTTCCTTCCAAAACCTTGTTTACAGCCCACGTTTTCTTGTCTGCATCCAGGTAAGTTTCAATTGTGCTGTCTTCTTTCAGCTCCTCGAACCAGTCGTTCAAGTGCTTATCTCTCAGCCCTTCCTTCACATCCTCTTCAAGCTGATGCACACCCCTATCTATGACCTTAACCAACCAATAGCCACCAGTGGTGTGGACCGATTCATCTTTAACTGGCTCGCTTACCTCGTTGACAGCAAGGTTGAAGGCAACTTCGTCGAAAGCCGCGCTGCCCATAGCCCCTGGTTTTAACAAACCAAGCTCACCACCTGCATCTTTGCTTTTGTCCTGGGAATATTCCATAGCTAGAGAGCTGAAGTTTTCACTAACCAACTCGGCTTTAACCTGCTCTGCCTCCACCTCGCTGCCCAACAACATGGCTCTGGCTTTTATCTCGTCATCTTGCTTATCAGTAACCTCTATAAGCCAATAGCCGATATTCTTAATCGCTGTTTCATCATAAATAGGCTGGCTTATCTCTCCCAGGGTAAGGTTAAAAGCGGCATTGGCAATCAAGGTATTCGGCATTAGCTCCTCGGGCAGCCAACCCAAATCGCCTTCAATCGAGGAGTTACAGGAAAACTCATCAGCTAAAGCGGTGAAGTTGCCACCAGCCCTGATTTCGGCTATTAGCTCAGTAGCTACCTCTTGACTCTCCACAAGCATTACTTGCACGTGGGCTTGCTCCATTGTGTCTGGCAGCTGGGAACCAAAGTATTCCCCAAGCTTTTCCTGCAATAAGGCAGAACTAACTATATCTCGATACACACTATCATTGGGCCACCCGTATTCTTCCAGCCCAGCGTCTATCTCTGCAGAAGTAACTTCAATGCCCAGATTTTTGGCTCCCTGTCTCAGCAATTCAGCATTGATAATATCATCGGCGACCTGACTAGTAATCATATCAGCAATGTTATTGTTATTTTGGGACAAGTCGGAGATGGCATTGTCGGCCAGCAACTGTATGGTTTCTTCACGGGTAGTATTGTAAGCTTGCATATAGAAATCGAGGTAGGTACTAACGGTAGTATTAATGTAATTGTTAACATAAATGCCAAGCGTATTTACGAAGTATTCCATAGTAAAGGGGACACCGTTTACCTCAATCACAACCTCACGCAAGGGATCGCTCTTATAGTCCTTATAGTACTCATAGCCCACCCAGCTCAAGATGCCAGCCAGGAAAACGACGGCAGCGATTATCACAATTCGGCGTATTCTCATCTGGCGCTGCCATTTGGAGAGTTGGTGCTTGGTGGGGGTTCGCTCGGGTGTAACTTTCTTCTGTTTCTTAGCCAAGAATCACAACCTGCCAATCTATATTTTTCTTTGTTGCGGTGACTATGATAACATATTAATGGAAGTCATGGCGACGGGGTGTAGCGCAGCCTGGTAGCGCACCTGAATGGGGTTCAGGTGGTCGGAGGTTCAAATCCTCTCACCCCGATTTTTGAAGACGAGCAACCAAAAAAGTCATGAAACAGCAAACGTGCTCACTTGCGTTTCTTAAGCGTAATCTTCATCCAAATATCTGTCAGCGCCATCTGGTAGTTGCCTTTGAATGCCGTTTGCTCTAGCATGCCCTTAATTACGGTCTGGTATTCTTCCCCGGTGAAACCATGTAGTGTAGAGACTCTGTGTCCAAGTCGGCCAACCAGGAACCCATATTTCTCGTTCACTTTTCTTCTATCAGCCCGGTTGCTGAAAACCTCAGGACACCCATCGTATATCCAGGCTTCCTTGCCGGTTTTTAGAACACGGTAGCACTCATCAAACACCATGCGTGGTGTCTTCCAATGGTGCGAAGCGCCCGTACTAATCACAAGGTCTATTGAGTTATCCTTGAAAGGGAGTTTGGCCGCATTGCCAAACACAAATCGAGCGTTATCAACGCCTTTGGCATGGCGTCTTGCAATCTTGACCATTTGCCTGCTGAGGTCGATGCCATAGACCCGTAGGCCGGGTGACCTCTTTGCAATCTCTATCGACAAATAGCCTGTTCCCGAACCTAAATCAAGAATAGTCCCGTTTCCCATCTTTTCCGCTATGTCATTAGCTATCTTTGTTTCAGGCTTTCGAAGAACTTTTGCCACTGTCGCATTGTAGAATATCGCACCAGGGGTTGGGATTGCTTCAGGCTTCCTCAGTACATCCTTGATGAATCTTGTTAGAGACATACTTATTCCTCGAGTAAGACGTCGCTGAAATCACGCCACCGTGGGAGGTTCACTTCGCCTATCTTAACATATCCTTTGTCCTTAGCAGGACAGATGACTGCGAAATCACAACCTCCGCAAGCCGAACCAGGCCGAAGAAAATTATAATCCACCCCAAGAAAGGGGGCAAGCGGCCTTCGCCTTTTTCACAAGCTACATGGGGTTTTCCCCTACTGGTGGGAGTTTGGCAGATTCTACAAGAAAGAGAACGGAATTTATGTTCCTGATGATGAACTGGTTAGATTGGGATTAATAACATTTGAAGAACGCAGGGCTACTAACTTACATTTTGATTTGTTTGTTGATGTCAGGAAATACGGATGGGGAGAAGTATTAAAGATGCACAATGAGAAATGGAATGACATTCTAAGAAATGGTGTTAAGGAAAGAAGTTCTGAGCGTGACAAGGGTTTGCAAAATAAAGATAATAGCGAGCAATTGGGGTTGTGGTATTAATTGCGCTGGGATTGCCTTATTTGAAGGGCGGGCATTGTTGATAAGTGAGGATTACTTACTTTTGTCGAAAATTGACCAAAATTCTTGATTCTTTTCGTTGGTTCTTGCCGGCTTGAGGACAGTTAGAATATTTATTAATTCTTGCTTTATTTCGGTGTTCGGTTCGGATTCTAAACGGTTGCGGATATCGTCGAAATATGTGGAATAGTCTTCATAATTTGGCTTAGATTTTAGTGCAGTTAATACGTCAAGGCCTAGTCTTATGTTAGCTATGCTGGAAGTGTGTATTATCAAAGTGTTGAAGATAAAGTAGAAAAAATCATCTTTTAGTTGTTTTAGTAAGTGATCCCAGTTGACGAGAACACTTTTAACTGCGCTAGTTTGACCGGCGTTTTCTATTGGAAGTGTTCTTAACCAGTTGGTGACTACGGTTGCGATATCTCTCTTTTGAGCAGGAGAAATATATACAGCACCGTGCAGCGCCATTAAACCTGCATTTTGTGCATGAGTATCTGGCTGTGTCAAGAGTGATTTAATGTGCTCGACGAAAGTATTTATTGAATCTGGGTCTTCAGCACATTTGAATTTATTGCATAAGCTGTAGAGTGGTTCTTTTTGCTGCGGAGGGAGTTGAGCAGCTCTCTGTAATATAGCTTTGACGGTATCATTCAATTCGTCTATGACTAATTCCTCTTGTCCTAGAATTTGTATGGCTTGATTGGTTTGGGTATTAATAAGATCGATTAACCATTTAGTTCTTATACCCGGTGGGGCAAATCGGTATAAAAAGACAAATAATTCTGGGCTCTGTTTTGATCTAGTTGTGAAGATAGGTTCGTATTGTTGGATCAGGGATTCTACTTGGCTGCGGTCCAATTTATCAAAAACATAAGTTATACCTGTTATATCGGCATTGGTGAAGAACTGATTGACCAAATTAGTAACATTAGTTTTGATGGGATCTTCAAAATTATGAATTATCCAGAGGCAGGGTAACACAAATATACTCTTATGCAACCAGTTTGCAGTGCTGTTCATTCCTTGGGTAATAGCATCGGAGAAAGCTTGGATTGTTTCTGCCGTTAGTCTAGAGGGCTTCTGGCCAAGATTGGATAGAATATTGTTAACACAGTTTAATAGATTTTCCTTTTCATTTCGATAAGGTTTGGATTGGTCTGCGTTAATTAGCGCAGTCAATTTATCAAGTATTGTCAAGAAAGATTTTGGGCCAATAATATCTTTGAAGTTGACAAGAAGGTCTATTTTCTCTGTTAGTATATCCGCTTCTTCTACATCACTCAGAGGTATCTCGCTAACAAACTTGACAATTGAATCTGTAGTAAGGAATTCTTTCTGGTATTCCGGTTGGTCTTTAAATATGGACAAGATGTGAAGTGATGTAAATTGATTGCTAAGAAGCGCGACGATTCTTTTCTTGTCTGTGAGCAGAGTTCTATTCTTAAGGAGTTCTGTCGTTAGGGCTTTAATATATTCTTGATTACTTGCATCCATTTTGACGGTGTTCAGATATTCGATGTAGGCCTCAATAATCAGGCCTCTATCTTTTCTGTGACACTTTTGCAGGACTTTGTCAAAAATGAAGTGTGGGTCAAATTGATGTAAATATGGGGAAAGTTCGGATTCTTGGGTCAAAAGGTCAGCAACTAAAGAGTAGAGGGCTGGGGAAAATTCGACGGAAAAGTCGGCAGCGATAAGTAGGAGTGAATCTACTATATTATATAAGGTTAGACCTCTCCCTCTGTATTGATTAATAAGACTGAAAACATGCCGGTGAAAATCCTTGAATTGCTGTTCATCTTTAAGAATTGAAGGGATGCCGGCTTTAAGCGATTCAATATCCCGGTAGAGTATATCCGATTCGATTTCTCTAATTCCTGGAATGCTGATTTCTTCCTGAGATAGTTTGAAATATATAAAAGGCCTCATGTTATCAACTTGAACAACTTTGGTGGCCCTGATAAAAGTATCAATTTTCTCTTCGTGAGTTACCTTGCCTTCAAGAACTTCCTGGAAATCTGCTGGTCGGTAGTTCTTGACTATTAAATACTTCGCCAAAAAGTCAACATGACCAGTTATAGTACCAGGGAGAATAAGAGGTGGTTCACTAGTCTCTCTTTTTTGCGCTAATAGAAAGTGGGCAGCTAGAGTGTTAATGAATTGTTTTATTTGACGTGGATTCTCGCGGAATGCACTAGCAATGACATAAGATACTTCAGAATTTGCCAAGGCTTTGATATTTGTTTGTTCTAGCAGTTCATCGGTATATGTTTGAATCTCTGTGTCGATGAATTTAGGTATTCTTAGATACGCGTTGAAAAATTTACGGAGGAATTCTTCTGTATCAAAGGCTATTTTACTCTCTGGGTCCTTTAGATATGCCGAATAGACGTTTTCGAGATGTTTTTCTATCGCCTTAGCATCACAAGCAATAAGAAATACGCATTTTTTCTGTTCCAGGAAGGTCTTGATTGTTGAAAGAAGTTCAACAGCTTTTTCATGTGAGGCACGGTCTAAATTATCAATGATGATGAGAAATTTGCTCGCTTGTGTTTCATCCCTAATAATCTTAAATTGTTCTTCGAACTCATGAGGGTCTTGAAAGCGGTCCTGTGTAATAGTTGTTGTCTCAGTTGTTAGCCCTTGCTGTAATAAATAGACAAGAATTGTCGAGACTGCGCCTCCACCTAAGACAATAGATAAATAGGTTCCGAGAGCCTGATTCCATTTTAAACCTATTATCACAGCTACAATTATCACACCTAGCAACATTGATATCATTATGGGTTTTATTTTCTTACTAAGCTTAAATCCTCCTTGAAATACCCTGGTAACAGGAGAGTCCACCGCATAATCAAGGGTAAAAGTATCTTCGAGGCCTCTGTCTTGTTTCTTGAGCTGATTAGTGGCCTCTTTTAAGAATGTTCTACGTAGGGAATCTACTTCATGTTTCCATATGTCAAAGATAACCGTAGCAACATCTTTCGATAGTAGTCTTTCTTTGAGGACGTTTATTATAGAAGTCTTCCCGACACCCCATTTACCGAATAATCCGACTGTAAAAGGCGTGGGGCAGCTTAATATAATGTCCTCGAGGGTGTCTGCGATACTAGGGTGACCAAAGCGCATCTCCTGTTCTCTGTCAGCAGAAAGCGGCTGGTCTGAGAGAAATGTTATTTCGGCCGTTTCGGATTTGTGATCGTCAGTCATAATGTTATTCTAATGTAGATTAAGAATATAATAGATGTGTAGAATGCTCTATTCATTGAAACTTTAGTTGTATATGGTGTGATTGTCAAGGTTAGATTGTTCTCCATTGACATTTTGAATATAAAACAATATTGTTGTTAACAAGATGGTTGGACAGAGTTTATGGTTGACAATTTTGGCGGTTATCGGAGGTCCGGCTGCTATTGTCGGTCTGTTCGTAATGGGCAAATGGGTGTGGAATAGTTTTAGTAAAGTGTTTTTATTTAGGGGTCTAAGTATACATGCAATAAAGAGAGTTTCGTACCGTAGCGTTGGTCATGTTGTATTAAAAATGGCCTTTGTAGGAAAAGAGGATGTGATTGTTGAGGAAGTTGTTGTGCAGTCGAAATTGGTGTATCCGAGAAGATTTGGTGGGTTGCTTGCGTGGTTACATCTGGGTCTTGGGTACATGCAGGATGACGTAGAAGGCTTAAATACTGTCTTAGGTAGGTCATATCCGTATATGGGATTACTGGCTGCACCTGTACACATAATAAAGAATAAATATATTCGAAGACCTCTAAGTGTCATATGGGGGGCGATTCTTCTATATTATTTCATTTTATTCGCAGTGATTCCTTTATTCTGGCCACTTCTGTTTTGGGGTCCATATCAGGAATTAAGGCTGTTTTCAGGTGACAAAGAGGTGGTGTTATTGAAGGAAGAGGATAAAGTGCAATTAGAAAGACCTTTTATTGTAAAGCCGGGATTCGAGAAATGTTTGAGGATTAGTCATAGACCGTCATTATATATACAATATTTTATGAGCAAAAGATTTGTGCGAGATGCTAAGATATCATACGAAAAAGAGCCTTCTGAGTTAGGGGGGAGAGGACTGCCAAGGAATGATGAGTTCATCTGGAAGGCGAAGGATATTCTTAGGGTAAAGATATGTGGAAAGCTCAGAACAGGGTATCGTGTGAAAATTGGGGATAGTTATGTGCGTGTACGTCTGTAGAATATGCCGGTTGAATTGCGAGGGCAACTTTGGTTATGATAACTAATGAAAGGAGGCAAGCGGTTGCCGCCTTTTCTACTAGCTACATGGGGTATTAGGTAGCAAGTCCCGCCGCTTTCAGGATATCCGGAACCACCTCTTCCCTGCCTATGGCCATGACATGAACTCCATCGCATATGGATTCTTTTTCCAGAGTGGCAATCATCTGACCCGCGATTTCTATACCCTTATTGATTGCCTCGCCTTTGGGGGCAGCCGCTAATTCATCAATTAAGTTTTGGGGTACAAGGACGCCCGGGACATTTTCGGTCATATACGTCGCCATCCTGGCTGACACAAGCAGAATGATGCCAGCCAGTATCTTGACAGGGAATTGGCGGGCATATTCCATAAACTTAGCAAATTTGTCCAGGTCATAGATGGCTTGAGTCTGAAAGAATTCGGCACCGGCTTCAATCTTCTTTTCA
>Ga0209986_10005330_pt1 | contig 10681 bp, 6 predicted proteins | sample BlataG_FD_183168 | JGI IMG/M metagenome (GOLD analysis project Ga0209986, IMG submission 183168) | Deep subsurface microbial communities from Black Sea to uncover new lineages of life (NeLLi) - Black_00105 metaG (SPAdes) (version 2) | ecosystem: Environmental > Aquatic > Marine > Oceanic >...
TTGAAAAAACACTGGAATTGAGAGAACTTCCCAAATTTCCCCCGGAAATAATGGAAATAGCCCAAAAAATAAACAAATTATCCATAGAAAAAATAGGCAAAACGGAAATGGAAGGCTTCCCAAAAACCATCATGCAAACAGCCTTCCCACCCTGCATAGAAACCCTCTACCAATCAATCTCAAATGGACGCCACCTTTCACACATAGGCAGATTCACACTAACCTCCTTCCTCACGAACATAGGAATGCCACCGGAAAACGTCGTTGATTTGTTCAAAAACTTTTCCGATTTTAACGAAAGAATGACACGCTACCAAGTTGAACATATCGCAGGAGAAAGAGGGTCAAGAACACGATACATCCCACCGAAGTGCGGCACATTAAAAACCCACGGTGTCTGCACAAATCCAGACGAACTATGCCAAAAGGTGCAACATCCGCTGGCTTACTACCGTAAAAGACTCCACCAGAAGACTCAGGAGACATGAGTGGAGTCTGGAAAGTGCCTTACCCCGAGTAGGAATCACTCATTTTTTCGTAATGCTTTTAAACACCCACATCATAACTCAAAAGAGTTTAAAGTGTCAACATTAGAGTAGAAATGGTGTAGGTGACAGATGTTGCGTGAGTCTGAGTGGACCGATCCAAAACGCGCCAAAGTTTGCGTAATTGGACTAGGTAACATAGGACGTCCCACAGCCTGTTATATTCATGAGCTTGGTTTTCCTGTTTATGGATATGATATTGATAAAAGAAAAACAATGGGGCTTAATCCCATTACCGGGCTTTCTGAATGGTCGAAAGTTCCTTCAAGCGACATTTATGTTGTGTGTGTTAATACTGGTTGGAAAGCTGGAAAGCCTGATATGGCGAATATCTTTGATGTATGCGATAAGATCGCAACTAGAGAAAAAGGAAAAACACCTCTCGTGAGTATTGAGAGCACTGTTGCAGTAGGTACCTGTCGTAAACTTGCTGGAATGTTCGATAACGTGCATTTGGTACATGTACCTCATAGATTTTGGTCGAAAGATCAAGAAAACCATGGAGTTGTACAGGAAAGGGTGATTGGTGCATTTAATCACGAAAGCTTAGTTAAAGCAAGAAATTTCTATGAATCTCTTCACATACCTTTGCGCTCAGTTTCAGACCTTGAAGTAGCTGAGCTTATTAAGATAACTGAAAATGCATATCGATTTGTACAAATTGCCTTTGTTGAACAATTATGTCTTCTCTGCGAGAGGCATGGATTGCCATTTGAGGAGGTCAGGAAAGGCGCAAATACAAAGTGGAACGTTAATCTCTTAGAAGCTAGAGATGGTATCAAGGGCGAATGTCTACCAAAGGACATAAGATACTTGGCGAGTCTTGGAGAAACTCCGTTACTATTAGGTTCCATTGAAACAGACCGAAACTACATGGAGTATATGGAGAAGGAAAAAGTTTGCAAGCGCGTTCCCAAATAGGAATGGGCGGCAGTATTGAAGGATTTTCTTTCCATTTTTATATTCAATTGGAAAGATATTACTAATCCAGCTGCTGGAGGGGGAACCTACTATACTCATAAAATGGCAAAATATCTTGTTGAGAATGGACATGAGGTTACATTGCTATGTGCTAATTACCGAGGGGGACTGGAAAGAGAAATTATTGATGGAGTGAATGTAATAAGGGCTGGAAATAGATACACCGTTTATGCTAAAGCACCTATAAGATTTTTGAAAGATTTTAAAGATAAATTTGATGTTGTAATTGATGAAATAAATGTCTTGCCTTGGTTAACGCCTCTCTATATAAGAATACCTAAGATTGCTTTTATTCACCAAACTACAAAAGAAGCCTTGTTCGAGGAGTTGAATGGAGCTGTTGCAAACGTAATTTATTCGGTCGAAAAGATCGGACTGCTGTTTTACCGTAAAGCTGTGTTTATAACAGTATCGCAAAGCGTCAAACAAGAACTAATTGATAACGGCATCCCGAGGAAAAACATCTCTGTGGTTTCTCCAGGAATAGATATGTGGAAGTACGAACGTACCTCAGGAGAAAAAACGGTCTTCCCCTTGGTGCTTTATCTCGGGAGGCTCAAAAAGTATAAAGGTGTCCACTATTTGGTCCAAGCGATGAAACATGTGATAATGACTATGCCTGAAGCCAAATTGGCAATAATAGGTGAAGGAGATTATCGAAGTGAATTGGAAAAGCTTGTAGAAACTCTGAATCTTCAGGACAATGTTACCTTTTATGGTTACGTATCAGATGAAGAGAAAATCCGTTTTCTGAAGAAAGCGTGGGTGCTTGTTGTTCCGTCAGTGAAGGAAGGGTTTGGTATAGTCGTTATCGAAGCGGCCGTTTGTGGAACTCCAACAATCGGAACAGACACCATGGGGTTGAAAGATTCAATTATTCATGGAAAGACAGGATTTCTTGTTCCTTATGGAAAGCCAGTGATTCTGGCGCAAAACATCTGTCAGATGCTGGATGACGATGAACTCAGGAATAGATTCGCGAAAAATGCTGGTGAATGGGGTAGAAGTTTCACTTGGGAAAAGACTCTTAAGGGGTTTGAAATGATTATCAGAAAGACAGTAGCTAGTGTCGGAGACTAGAATTTGGACATGATACGTTCGGTTTCTGTTATTATTCCTGCTTATAATGAGGAAGAAAATATTAAAACATTACTTGACAAGACAGTTGAAGTGTTAAGATCGATTGGCATTGATTATGAAATAGTCGTTGTGGATGATGGAAGCCAAGATAACACACTTTCTATCGCAAAAGAGTTTGCCACTGAAAACGAGAAGATAGTTGTAATCGGGCACTTTAAGAGAAGGGGTAAGTCTATGGCTCTGCGGTCGGGTTTTGCAAGAGCGAAATATGAAGCAATTGTGATAATGGATGCTGATCTCCAATATGACCCTCAGGAAATACCCTGTCTTTTGAGCCTTCTGGAAAAAGGCTATGATGTTGTAAATGGCTACAGAGACTTCAGCAAATACGTTCTGAGCAGGACCATTATTTCGAGATTCTACAACGAACTTTCGAGAAGTTTTCTTGGAAGCAAAGGGGTTCATGATCTAAATTGCGGTTTGAAGGCTTTTCGTAAGGAGGTAGTTGAACATTTACTAAGGGAATTTATATGGCGGAGAGGGGTTCATAGATTCTTGATTAGCTTTTGTACAGCTTCAGGGTATAGTGTTACCGAGGTTAGAGTTTCGCTCAAACATAGAGTTTTTGGACACTCCAAGTACGGCTTGGGACGTGTAGTGGAAGGTTTCTCGATGTTCTTCATTATGTTTGTTAAGATTAAAATCGTGAACTTGAGGAGTCAAGTGTTATTCATAACTGAATGAGGGTGTGACCATATGTTCTTTCTCGATTTTCTTGTCAAACGCGAGATTTGGTCTTATGCGTTTTCAATAATCGCGATTATTCTACTTTCGACTGGAACAATTATGTTGCGCGGAAGTACACCTGACGAAACCTATGTTAAAGTCGGCGATCTATCCAACGTTATTTCGATCCAAGCATATGAGGTAGCTAGAGAAAACGTTACCATAGAGAATGAAACTAGAAGTGTAAATATGTTGTTTCAGGCAAACTTCTCAGAAACCAGAATCGATGAGAAGCTATACCTGCGAATGGAACGGCCGACAAATCTGATTCATTTGTACCTGAATCAGAGTGTTCTTGATTCCGAACCAAGGTTTCTAACTCTCAAGATATTGGTTGGTGGCTCCCAAGACTTTGCATATAGTTTCGATGTTTGGAAACTAAATGTTACAAACGACGTAACGAATTACGATGATGTAACTGTTGATTTTTACTGGAACAACATCAAAGACCACTATTGTTTAATTGAAAGTTGGATATTGCATACCGAATCTGATCTAGTAAATCTAGCTAACCTTCAAATATACAAAGGAGTAGCTATTGGGCGGAACAAAACCATTGGCGCGGATCTGATAGAACTTCGAGTTACGGATGAGCATGGTAAATGGATCAAAAGAAATACGATAGAACAGATAGAGATTAAAGATTTGACCTTTGTATGGGAGAAAGAGGGGCGCGTCCCTTCGAACAATCTGTTTGGACCCGCTTTCTTTCTACTAACCATCTATTTTATGTCATTCTTGTTTTTTTTGCCTTTTTTGCTCTTGAAAAAAAATGGAAAATCTAAACTACAAGTCATTCTAATTCTCGGTCTCATACTGCGAATCGGAATAGCCCCTTTCACTTCTCACAATTTCGACATACTTGGTTGCAAACGAGCAGTTAGAACTTATTATGAGCAAGGGGCACTTACTCTATTTTCAACTTGGACATCACCTCCAACATGGTTCTTTATATTGATCGCTTCTTATGCGCCGTATGCATGCTTGAGAGTTTTCGGTTTACCTGATGTCAGAATCTATTATCAACCGGTTTTGGCAGTGGAAGTCCTATTTATGAAGCTTCCTCTAATCTTGGCAGATCTTCTATCCGCTTATCTGATTTATCATATGTGTAAGAAACGAAACTTGGATGAAGGAGTTTGTCGGCTTGCTGCCGCTGTTTATATGTTCAATCCTTTCAGTATTTTCATTTCATCAACCTGGGGAATGTTCGATTCTCTAGCAGTTTCATTTGCCCTTCTTGGGCTTTATTTCTCTATGAACGATAGGTTCCTTGCAGGCTCTCTGGTATGGGGGCTTGGAGTTAAGTGGTACTCATTGGGCTTTATACCGCTATTAGCTATCATGTCATTTTTCAAACGTAAGAAAGAGAAGATCAGCAGCAGGTTACTGACTTCGATTCTAATAGTGGTAATCGGATTCGGGGTTTTTGCGTTGGTAACGGTTGCTCCGCATGCTCTAAATGGAGATATGAGTTATTTGAGACAAGTTTTAGATTTTAGATTGAAGATAGGTGGTGGCGGTGAAGACCTCAACAGCGTCTTCACATTCTTTGGCCCAGTCGTTTGGAGGATTTTTGAAGGAATATGGTCAATACACCCATTCCCAAATTTCTTCCTTTACACATTCGGACCATTGTATGTGATTCTTCTTGCCATCCTTCTATTTCATCTCAAGAAAAAATCCCATTCTGAGGAAGTGGATTCGTTCCGAGTTCTGAACAATGCTGTGATTGCCACTCTGCTACTATTCTATTTAACATATCCTCAACTTACTCCTCAATGTGTCTTGTGGATTTTTCCTTCGTTTATATTCGCCTATTTCATCTTTCACCAGATAAGTGCTAATCTTCTAATTGCCTTGTCTTTACTTGTTATTCCTTACATCGATACCGCTTACTTTATGATGGGTTTTCCAGCTCTATGGAACATGCCAGCTATTCAAGAAATACCGTATGTTTTGGAATGTATATTCGGCATCCTGCTTTTTTCAGTTGCAATTAATTTTCTCTTGAAGACCTCATGTCCAGTCTTTCATCAAAAGGTTAGTGAACGAGCTAAACATCTTTTACAAAGCATTCGCAAACATCCTTCTGTAGGTTTTTTCTTGGTCCTCCTCTTTTTCAACCTGATTTTTGCATCCAATTATCTGTTCTCTTCTTCAGACACGATGCCTGGTTTTTCTTACAGACAAGATGCTTATGGTTACATGATGGAAGCAAACCATCTCGTAAGATTGTCACGAGAGGGTTTTAACCCCTTTGCTATCGTTTCGTGGTTTGATAGAATATACTGTGGCTTCTGTTACGTATCCACTGATCTTCCTTTACAACTCGTATATCTTCCCACAAAGCTTCTGGTCAATGACTTCATACTTGCATACAAGATTACACTCTTTGTTCTATATTTGTTTGCTACATTCACAATGTATTATCTAACCTATTTACTGACTCGAAATCACCTACATAGCTTGGTATCCACGACTGTTTATGCTTTTTCTCAAGTGCTAGTTTTTGAAGTTCTTTTGGGGCATCTCTCCATGGTATTTGGGTATGCGTTGATTCCTCTAATCATTGCAGCCTATTTGAAGGTTCTATGGGGCAGAAGCCTTTTTTGGGTAACTTTATGCGGAGCGATCTTTTCGATCTTGCTGATAATACGACCCGATTTCGGTTATTTTACTTTCGTTTTCCTAATCTTGCTTGCACTCTACCATATTTTCGTGCAACCACAACACCCAAGAATTCAGACTTTGAAATGCATTTCACTCGTGTTTATACTAGCGTTTTGCCTTTCCTTTCCATTCCTTAGTCAAAGGTATATCTTTCCCGCTAATCAAATAGGCCTCCAATTTTCCCCTGAGCATAGCAAGTACAATTACATGTTCTATTCTCCAAAGCTGGAGCAATACCTACTTCCTATCTCTGTTAACACAAATGCTTATCTTGGAGTTCCAGTTATTTCTCTTTCTATCATTGGTTTATTATCATGCTTCATGGATGCCACAAACAAGGAGGTTTCGAAAGATTGCAAAATAGAGCCTAAGCGCTTCTATCCTTTTATTTCCCTTGTCTTCTTGATATTTTTCCTCCTAAGTCTGGGCAATAACACATGCATATATGGATTCCTTCATCAGTTTGTACCTTATTTCAACGTTTTGCGTGTTCCGACAAGATGGTTAGTGATCGCTCAAGTGTGTTTATCAATCCTTGCTGGAAATGGCGTTTTGTTTTTGGCCAATTTTATCTCAAAGAAAACTGGGGCAAGAATCTACTTGCTGAAGAAACATTGGAAAACCATTTTTGTGATCTGCGTGGCTTTCATCATATTGCTGGACTATTCGTTTTTCATAGTAAGCGGAAAGAGTTTTCACTTTTCTATCCGGTCAGGAGAGTGGCATATGGAGGATGGATGGGTTAGTGGGCGTTACCTATTTCCACCTACATCTGACGTTCCGCCAAGAAGTGATGTGTACAAATTCTTGAAGTCTGATGGTGGTTCTTGTAGAGTGTTTGTCTTTCCAAACATTTATACTATTCCCTACTTTTATTATCTTGAAAACCTACAGCAGACTGATATTACCTTTTCGTACGGATATGGCTACTATCCTGTCCTCAGCATACAGGAAAAAATCTATCAAACTTTTTTGGAGAAAGGACCTGCTGGAGATTACACCGAAAATGCGGAAGAAGAAATGGCTCTTCTAGGTGTTAAATATGTAATACTCCGGCCTGATAGACCTGAACTAAACCTCACCAAAGATGATCTTTACATGTTACGTAATGTCTTTCCGGGTCTTAAGTACATTACGAATGATGATTCCCTCTTTCTGTTTAGAAACACACATTTTAGAGATGCCTGGTCTGGTTTTTTCGCAGTTGTCAAACTAAACGATAATGTCACACAGTTGTTGTCAGAAGAAAATGAAGCTGAAGCCACAGTTCTGTGTTATGAAGAGAATTCCATGGATAAAAGACTTGAAATTAGTACTACATCCCCCTTTTACATTATCATGAGTCAGTCTTACAATGATGGTTGGCAAGTTTTCTGTGAAGATAAGGAGCTGGAATTAACAGTAGAAGACTACAGAGGATTGTGCTGTATTTATATTCCCAAACAAGGGGAGTATACTTTGAACCTAAAGTTTGTTAAGTACTGGAATTATCTTGTGTTCTCTCAATGGTTTTACAGTTCTTTTATTGTGTTGATGTCTGTCTTCTTCATTCTAAGTAAGAGAAGTGCTATTGGTAACTGGAAAAGCTGGGTAAAAAAATCAGTGTGAATGAGCTCAGATATGTGATTACATACCTTGTGCCTTTTATCGAATGACACAAGAAGCTGATGTTGTACACATTGAGCTTAAACGACAAGGACGTGAGCTCCAAATTAGCGTTAGCAAGGGCATTAATTCGAAGTATTATTATATCAGTGTTTTTTAATCTATGGCTTCAAAGGTGAAAGTCAGATTTGGATCTAAAGAAAATAGCTGTTGGAGAATTCCGAAAGACAGTAAAAGAAAACCTGTTCCAGATTACTCTGCTAACCTGTTTTGCAACAATTATAATGTTGCTTATGGTATTAGACTATCTGAATATTGAAAGCTTTGCAGAGTTTAACAAGAGTTTTGTTTTTCTTGGCACGTGGAAAGGGAGAATGTTTTACTTATTCTTTATGTGGGTTTTTCTTCTGGAATCGATAATTGGTTGGACTGAGATCGCAGAGAAAAAGGCTAGAAAGCGTTATTCAGTTTTGCTCTTCCTTGCTTGTATATCTATTCCCTTGATCTACATTCTGAGTGTCAATTTTCTAGGTTTTGATCAAGCCATTATAAATCTAGGTCAAGGTTTAGGGTTCATAGACCGTACTCTGAATTTCCATTGGGTACTCAGTATCGAATACCTGATGATCACCCTCCCCTTTATTGCAGCCATATACCTAGTTTACGGCAAAAAAAGTTTGACCTTCTTCTCTATTTCCTCAAGTCTTCTCATGGGAATAACCGCTATATATACGCTGGATACTTTCTATCCTCGGGGGATTTTCAGGCCATTCGAATTACTAGCGCTTCCAACCTCCGCATGCGCAGCAGCATTACTTGAAATTCTTGGTTATGGTGTATCTCTGCATTACTCATCCGGGATAGAGGCTATGCCATCCATATCCATATCAGTTCCAGAAGCTTATCCGCCTTGGCAAGGAGCTTTCATTGGTTGGCCTTGTGCTGGTGTTCACAGCCTCTTCCTTTTCGTTGCGATCATGTTGTTGCTATTCAAGAAATCAGCTATCTCTAGGTTTCGTAAACTCTTGTATTTTATAGTCGGTGCATTCTGTACGTATATTATCAATGTTTTAAGAATAGCTTCCTTTTTCATAATTCTCAGGAACAACGGTAAGGAAGCTGCACGTTTTTTCCACGATACTATAGGAGAATTATACTTTATCTTTTGGATATTTGCCTACATTCTTATAATCGTATCAGTTGAAAAGTTTAGGTTGGTAGAAAGAACCCGATGTGGTTTACATAGGCTTTCTAGGAAGGTTGGAAAACCGCTTATTTAAATCGAAACGTTTTTTTATTCTTCATTATGACTAACAGATAGGTAACTTTGAAATTCATTACTTTTATACAAACCATGTTTCATGACTTCTATGCAAAAGATTATTCGTTAAGCAGTTCTCTTTCGATGATCGATAAGCATGAATTCGGTTTTGCCTTGTTTGAAGGTTGGATGCTTCGCCATGAAAGTTTTAGATACAGTAACGAGTTGAAGGCGTTTTTGCAGAATACTGTTCCATCGGATGCCTATTGTTCCTGTGCTTATTATGAACATCCTGAGGCTGATATGGACAGGAAGGGTTGGCTGGGCGCGGATTTGGTTTTTGATATTGATGCTGATCATATTCCGACTCCTTGTGATAAGGTTCATGACAATTGGGTTTGCGGTGTTTGTGGTTTAACAGGAAAGGGATTTACTCCCAGCAAGTGCCCCGTTTGTGATAGTGAAAAGTTTGAAGTGAGCACTTGGCCTTGTGAAGTTTGTTTGGATTCCGCAAAAACGGAGACTATAAAGCTTCTGGATATGTTAGTGCGGGATTTTGGTTTTTCAGAAAAGAACATATATACTTTTTTCTCTGGGCATCGTGGTTACCATGTTCACGTTGAAAGTAAAGCTGTAAGGACGCTTGACGCTGTCGCACGTAAAGAAATTGTTGATTATGTTTCTGGTTTGGGTCTAGCTGTGTATTTTCATGGCCTAAACAAGAAAGATTTGGGAGGGTCATCCTCTTATCACGGTTCACTGTCGGATGAGTTTGGCTGGAGAAAGCGTCTGGTGTTGGGAATGCAAAGTTTCATTCTTAACGCCGGCGAAGAAAATCTTATGGAAATCGGGCTAACGAAAAGGAAGGCTGAGAAGATATTGAAGAATAAGGATGTAATTCTCAGGAACTTGTCGAACAGACGAAGCTGGGGTGCTGTTAGAGGAATCGGTTTTGAAACTTGGAGAAAAATAGCTGAGCACAGCGCCAGATTGCAATCTGCAGAAATTGACACTGTTGTTACAACGGATATTCATCGCTTGATCAGGTTAGTCGGCACTTTGCATGGTAAAACTGGCTTGAAGAAAGTTGAGTTTCCAGTATCGGCAATAGATGATTTTGATCCGTTCAAGAGTGCAGTAGCGTTTAAAACAGGCGCTGTGATTGTCTTTGTTTCTGATGCACCAAAGTTCAGGCTGGGTGATGAAATGTTCGGTCCTTTCAGAAACCAAAGAGTTGAGTTACCTACTGCAGCAGCTATGCTGCTTGTTTGCAAGGGCAGGGCGAAGGTGATAGAGTAATTGTACAATGAATTGTATGAAACTTGGAAACGGGAACTTGAAGAAATCAAGCTTGAAAAGCTTTCCACCGATTTTTACTCCAGACTTGCTGATTACATGCGAACACTCAGAAAGGAAAGCCGGATGCTTGACAAACGAACAGTGAAGGCTCGGCTTCTTGAGAACGAAACACGAAATGTCAAACGTATGTTTCACGAATTGATTCAGACACGTTACAGAAAGATAGTTATGAAAGCAGCTGAGGGCGAAAGAGTCTCGTTAAACTTTTTGACAACAGAAGAGAAAAAAGTGTACACTGGTGTTTTACCCTTTGCAGAAGCATATCATGACTTCGCTGAGAGCCTTCTGAGTGGTCGTATGCTAAAGTTGAATGTTAAGCGAACCCTCAGAAGAGCTGTTTTACGCTTTCTTAAAGAGGTTCCTGCAATTATTGGGGCTGACATGGAGGCTT
>Ga0209986_10005331_pt1 | contig 10679 bp, 5 predicted proteins | sample BlataG_FD_183168 | JGI IMG/M metagenome (GOLD analysis project Ga0209986, IMG submission 183168) | Deep subsurface microbial communities from Black Sea to uncover new lineages of life (NeLLi) - Black_00105 metaG (SPAdes) (version 2) | ecosystem: Environmental > Aquatic > Marine > Oceanic >...
AGCTTTGCGTAAACTGTCACTGCCGCTCTTATGCGATGCTTTATGCCACAGCGCATCAATGAGCACATCATGATTAACCCTTTCATCCTTGTGAAGTAAGATGTAGAAAAATAGTTTCTTTGATTTCATGGTGGTCCACGAAGCCTCGAGTATCTCCTTATCATCGACTACGACTTTTGGAATTCCGAAAAGACACGCATCAACCCAATGTACATCCAACTCAAATTTGTCAATCACAGACAAGAGATATTTTCGTTCAAGACCTTGGTTTCGAAGTACCTGCAGCATCCATTTGTCACGACGGAATTCGCGCGCCAGCAAATAGTCATAGCCTTTGGAGCAACTGATTTCTATCGCTTGTTCCAGGGCTGAATACGTCTCAGTACTTTCACTTAGCCCGTAGAACACCTTACTCAACTCGATATGAACACGAAAAAGATTGAAAACCTGTTTGAAACGCTGTGCTATATTGAGGGCATGGAGGAGCACTTCTTTGGCATCGGTGAACCTTTTTTGGGCAATCCTGAGTTGTGCTTCAATTAAAAGCAAATCCACTGCATCAGCATCATCCCGTTCACCCTTCAATACCCGGATTCTTGCCAGGTTGCGCTCAGCTTCAACAAAATCTTCCTCTTTTGTATTGATAAAACAGAGTTCTTTAAGTGCCCTGATGATCAAGTTAACAATGCCGAACTTCTCATTAACGACCAGGGCTTTAGTTATCAATTGCTTTGCCTTTTTATATTCACCAGTTCTTTTATAAAGAAGTGCATAGCCTTCCCATATTCGAGCCATTGACCATACATCACTGAATGTACTGCATAACCTCATACCAGAATCTAATATTGACCGCGCTTTCTTCTCATATCCAAGAAGCATGCTAACATTTGCAGCATTAAAAAAACCCGCACCACAACCCGGGGAAAATCCTGTCTCAAGTAGCTCAACTATCTTGATCAACTTCGGATATGCATCAGTGAAATCGCCCGATTTAAACTCGCTTATTGCCCAGTTATTGAGAATAGCTGCCTGGAGCTCTTTGAAATCATTACGCTGGGCTATTTTGAGGGCATTCTTGAAATATTGCTTCCCCTTTGGCAAGAATCTACCTGCAATATCAGTGTAGGTTGAGCCAATGGCATTCAAGATCGATGCGCGGCTTGATTTTGCATTCTTCGGACAAACTACAAGAGCCTTAGTAAACCACTTCTCTGCCGCCTTGAATCTTCCCTGATTGAGATAGATCATTCCCAGACCGTAAAGTGCATCAGCATATTTCGCACGTGCCCTTGGTTTCTTGCTAAGCAGTGTAATAGCATGCCGACAATAACTAATCGCTTCATCCGCTCGACCGCCAAAGATGAGCGACCTGGCATATTCCATCAAGAGCAAAGGGCGTTGCATTCTGAAAGGTTTTGGTATGTTCGCGATATATGACAAGAGGATTCTGCCCTTGCCTTGGCCAACTAAACCTGGGCCAATACGCTCGATTATCGCAGCCGCCTTGCTGTATTCCTCTGCCTGCAAATAGAACTTGACCGCTTCTTCAACGCGTTTTCCCTTCATGTAGAAACCACCAGCGCGGCTCCACAATCTTTTTTCTCTTTTCTTGTCAGTTAGTTTGCTGCGCAAGAAATCCCTGAACAAATTATGGAAACGGTATCCAATACCAAATAAACCAAATAGAAACGCATTTCTCGTTGTAAGATCTGCCAGCAGGACTTCAGAATTATTTCTTTTTGCCACGGCGTCACACAACTCAGGTGTGAGCCATTCCAAAACCGAACAGTCAACCAGAAATTGCCTCATATTCTTTGGCTCCTGGTTATATATTTCTTGTGCAAAATAATTGAACAGGTTGCTTTGCGATTGGTAATAACTATCCAGGATGCGTTTGATATACCGTGATGATTTTTCCTTTTCAAAGTAATTAGATGATTGCAGCATCAGGCGCAGACTCGTTGGCCACCCCTCCAGGTGCTCCTCAATCCATTCAAGTTCGGATTCAGATAGCGATATCGAATACACGGACACAAACAGATCTTTTGTCTCCTCTTTATTGAATTTCAACTCCTGGCTACCAATCTCAAAAATCTCATCTCGAGCCTGGAGTCGAGATAGTGATATCGGCGGCCGCACCCGTGAAGATATGATAAAGTGCACCTGTTGAGGAAGGTGGCTGAGCAAGTAATTCAGGATCTTGTCGATATGCTCGGCAGGATAGATCGTGTGGTAATCCTCCAGTATAATGTATATGTCATCTTTAATAGTCTCCATTATTTCATTAATAAACGTGCCCAGGATAAGCTCTAAATACCGCTGCGGGTAATTAAAAAAATGACTCAATGCTTCAGTCTTTTTGCCAAATTCTGGTTTCAGCTTCCGGATACCCGCAATCAGATACGAAAAGAATACTGCCGGCTCCGCATCACTTTTCTCCAGATGGTAGTAGACATAGGGGATCTTCTTATGCGATAGAAGCTGTGAAAGTAAGGTGGTTTTACCATAGCCAGGGCCCGCGCACACAAGTATGACTTTTTTACCGAGATTGGCTACGAGTGCGTCGACCAAACGGTCACGATACAGTACTTTGGTGCGTATCTGCGGCGCCTGTAATTTGCTGAGGAGTATTATGCTTTGCTTTTCATCAACCATAGTAAACTATAACCACTCTATTGTAGGTGTCAAGCAGGCAGCCCAACGATCAGAAATAGCGTTAATGACTCGTTTCATTTCTCGCTATGATACAGTAAACATGTGAAAAAACCGTGAAAATCTAATCACCCCCACCCCTCCCTCCCCCTCTTTGAGGGGGAGGAATAAGGAGGGGGTTTTGTGGCTTCAGTGTCTCAAAACCGGAATCTCGTTTTTATCGCCTGGTTTGGGCAAACTTCTATACAGCAGTAGCATTTGATGCATTTCTTGTAATCAATATGCCGGCGTTTAATGCACTGTGCTGGACAAACATCTTCACACAAGCGACAATCCGTGCACTTGTATCCATCAATAATTGGTGTCCGGGCAAGCCAAATCCGATAAAGCACTTGAGCAACCGACTGAACTATCGAAGATCTGAAAGGAAAGCGAAATGGCACTGCATACCCTTTTATCACTTGGAACCGGCCCTGGATTTCGATGTCTTTCGGGTCGAACAACCCCTGCTCGCGCGCCAACTTGAGAGTAGGAATTCTATCCGGGTTTATCCCTGCTATCTGAGCACAGATATAGTCCACCGAGTGTCCGTCTACGCCAAAAATGAGTTTACCGGGTGAGAATTTCCTGCCGCGCGCATCTACAATATTGATGCAGTCCACAATAATGAGATCCGGTGGGCAAAGGTCATATATCTCCAACAAAACCTTGCTAAAGTCATCTATCCTGGGAAATTTCGAATGAATATGGGGTTTTAAGCCACCCGGGATAATACCAAATTGGTTCTTTATAGCAAGGGTCATGGTTGTCAAATCATGGGTACGGAATTTTGGTAAGGATATAAGAATATCGCAATCAGCAATCTCTTTTGAAATGTAGACTTCCTTGAGTTTACTCTGTGGTCGTCTGATGCGCTTTGAATATTTCCCGATACTTTTAAATCTACCCTGGGCAGCCTCAAGAAAACCGCATCGCTCCGCAATGTCAAGTTCGGTACAGGCTCTGTTTGGAACCGGATTGTCACCGACGGTAACATCAGCGCCCGCCCTCACGAGAAAAGACACGACATGAGCTATCACCTCAGGGTTAGTCACAACTGCATCTTCAGGTTCTGCTGGTCTTAGCATATTGGGTTTAACAAAAACCTTTTTTCTTGCCAGATGAGTAAGTCCTGAGCTATCGAATATTTCGACGAGTGACTCATCGATGTCAACGATGTCTTTTATATACACCCGATGTTTAGGCATTTATTCTACAACTTGCAGTACAGAGCATAATAATCGTGTAAGGTTAAATCACCTGGCCGTTTCTGTAACAGGGCGCTATCAAGACCCTGAGGAACATCATGAAGATAATTCATCAATGCATTCTTCATGTACTTTCTGCGGTAACAAAATATACCTTTAATCATCTCAAAAAACGCGTTTTCATCTTTCAGGTAAAAAGGCTTTGCTCTGCTCGTCAATTTGATAACTAAGGAACTAACCTTAGGCTGTGGTGAGAAGAAACGTGCAGGGATTGCGAACTCTTTCTTCACTTGAAAATGATAGCCTGTGAAAAGGGTTATTGAACCATATTCAGCAGAACCAGCTTTAGCAAGCAGCCGCGCGCCATATTCTTTTTGGATTGTCAACACTGCCCTTTTGAAAGCTTCTTTTTGCTGCACAAGCATCTTTAGAATCTGGGTGGTTATCGAATATGGGATATTACCGACAATTACTGGCTTCCCAAAGTCTCTCAGATCGAGTTGCAGAAAATCTTTATTTACTACTTTGACATTACTCAAGTCAAGGTCTTCTAAAGTGCTGATGAGTTCCCGATCAAGTTCAACCGCATAAACCATTTTGGCACGTGCACTTATGAGTTTTGTTAGAATGCCCTTTCCGGCACCGATCTCAACGACTGTTTCATTATCAATATCAGCACAATTAACTATTTTTTTGACGATCCTTTTTCCTTTCAGGAAATTCTGACTGAAGCGTTTTTTTGCATGAAAATGTTTCATAGTAAATGGGTGTTTACACCGTGAAGAGAAAAAGCTTTGCTGCATTGGCATCCAAAATCTCCTCCAGTTGTTCAGGTAGCATCTCCAGGGTTCCCGCCGCGAAATTCAGGGTCTCAAGAATATAAGCAGGTTCGTTGCGTTGTCCTCGATGACCGGCGGGAGATAAAAATGGTGCATCGGTCTCCAAAAGGATTCTATCGGTTGGCAAATTTTTAAAGACATCGCGTGTCCGTTTGGAAAACGTAAGGACTCCACCGAAGCCGAGAAAATAACCCATATCAAGTATCGTCTTTGCCTGTTCGTAGGTACCGCTGTAGCAATGAAAAACACCCTGATGAAAATCTTCTTCCTTTAGTATACCAATCGCATCATCAACCGAATTCCGGGTGTGGATGAGCAAAGGAAGGTCCTTGCTGCACGCGAGGCTGATATGTTTGCGAAATAGTTCTTGCTGCGCTTCTTTGGGTGAAAAATCCCGGTAGTAATCAAGACCGGTCTCACCAACCGCGCAAACCTTGTTGTTCTGTGCAATATCAATGATCTTGCTCATCTCGGTAAGCGACTGTTCAGCTGCTTCATTAGGGTGAATCCCTACCGCCGGCATCAACCATTCATAACGCTGCGCCTGGCTAACTGCATCCTGGCTTGTTTTAACATCATACCCTACATTCACTATTTTCTTGACGCCGGCTTTTTGAGCGCGCTGTAAAACATCATCCAAATCTTTATTGAATTGTGGATCTATTAAGTGACAGTGGGTATCGACCATATCAGGGTATCAAAATACCCTTTTAATTCTTCACCTCACGATTTCTCCTGAGGCTACTGGTTTATCCGTAGTCAGAAGCACAATGCCTTCTTTGGTGTCGGCGGCGAGAAGCATGCCGTTGGATAATACACCCCGGACCTTTGCTGGTTTCAAATTCTCCACCACGATAACAGTTTTACCAATCAACTCTTGTGCTTTATATTCTTTTCCAATACCAGCCACGATCTGGCGCTGCGTATCACCGATTTCAACCGTGCACTTTATGAGATTGCTGCTGCCTTCGACTATCTCAGCTTCCAATATCTTGCCAGTCTTCAAAACTACCTTGCCGAATTCCTCAATTGATATTTCTCTTTTCTTCAGCTTGCTGACCTGAAGATCGATGACCTTGTCATCGATCTTCTGAAAGAGAATCTCAGTATCACCGATTATCGGCGCAACATCTGGTGCGCCGATAGCATCCCATTGCTGCGGAATAAAATTAATCATTTTCTTCATCTTGGCCGCGGTAAAGGGCAGGAACGGTTCTAGAAGGACCGAGAGCGAGGTAACAATCTTCATACATACATACATGGTCCGCTCGCAGATTAAAGGGTTGGTCTTACGTGTTACCCAGGGTTCCTCGTGGTCAAAATAGCGATTTGCTTCCTGGGTCATCTTCATAATTTCACGAAGTCCATTTTTGAACTCAAACTGCTCAAGTTTCTCACCAATGCCGGCCGGTGCCTTATGCAGGATATCAAGCATTCTGTTGTCATTCTCGGCAAACGTCGAAGCGGTCGGCACTGATGATCCATAATACTTCTTAATGAAAGTCAGGCTGCGATTAACAAAGTTCCCGAGGTTATCAGCCAGTTCATTGTTGTGCCATGCCTGGAAATCCCGCCATGTGAAATCAGTGTCGCGCGCCTCTGGAGCATTGCGCGTGAGCGCATATCTCAAAGAGTCGGCTTTGAAATCTCTTAAATAATCAGGTAACCATATTGCATAATTCTTTGACGTTGAAAATTTGTCACCCTCAAGGTTGAGAAATTGATTTGCCGGTATATCTGAAGGTAAAACATAATCCCCATACGCCATAAGCATAGCTGGCCAAATCAAAGCGTGGAAAACAATGTTATCCTTGCCAATAAAATGTATCATTTTAGTATCTTTGCTAAACCAATATTCTTTCCAGAGATCTGGGTCACCTTTTTTTTCTGCCCACTCTATGGTTGAAGAAATATACCCGATGGGCGCATCAAACCAGACATACAGAACCTTACCATTGGCTTGCTCGAGCGGTACTGGAACACCCCATGACATATCTCTTGTTATGGGACGATCTTGCAGCCCTTCTCTGAGCCAACCCTTCACAAAACTAAGGACATGTTCTTTCCAGTTAGTCTTCGTGGCGATCCATTCATTTAACTTATCAGCGAATGCAGAAAGTTTGAAATACCAATGCTTGGTTCTCCTCTTTTGTGGGACTTCACCGCAAATCAGGCATTTTGGTTCAACGAGTTCAAAGGGCTCAAGCCAACGACTGCAGCTGTCGCATTGATCTCCTTTGGCGCCATCTGCCCCGCAACGCGGACATTTCCCTGTGATGTAGCGGTCCGGAAGAAAACGATTACATCTTGGACAATAATACTGCTTTATTTCTTTTGGGTATATATAGCCTTTATTATATATCTTTGAGAAAAAATCCTGAGCCATATGGTGATGGATGGGTAGTGTTGTACGTGAGAAATTATCAAAGGTCATTCCAAAATCTTCAAACGAATTTTTTATTGATCCGTAATAATGATCAACAATCTCCTTAGGTGTTTTGTTTTGCTGCTCAGCACTAATCGTCACCGGCACACCATGTTCGTCAGTACCACATATGTAAATTACGTCCCGGTTCTTTAGCCGCTGATAACGGACATAGATATCCGCCGGCAGATATGCACCGGCAATATGGCCGAGATGAATATTTCCATTAGCATATGGTAAAGCACTCGTTACCAATATTTTCATGGGGTATTATAAATGAATGTACATAAATGTCAAGCCTACAAGATGGAAGATAGGTTTGGGTTTAGATGCTGGATTGTTTAATGCGTTTATATCTTTTATTCCCGCTTCCTAACCCAATGACTACTTACCATTCCTGTGCGGGGTCAACCCCGCATCTTGTTCGGCAAAAGCTGGGATATGGGGTCAAATCTCGACATTGGACATTCCCCTTAACCTTTTTTCTGGATTGCTACAGCTGATTTTCTGCATGTATCTATGTCCAATGTCGAGATTTGACCCCAAAAGAAGCTTGAGGTTACGAGGTTCAGAACTTTTGAACGTCTTAGCTTCTTAAGTTCATCTTTATCCCGTCAAAAAAGTTGTATTTCACGGGGTCAACCCTGCAATCCATGAACTACATTATCAGCAATTTCTTTAGTGCTTACCTTCACCTCTTGACATACAGGATATTGTTGTTATAATATTGTATATAAGAATGGCGAGGGTACAGAAACAGAGAGGTTAATATGACGTACATAGCAAAATGCTTTATTGCCGTAGGCATTATTGCAACTACACTATGGGGGGGGTATACGGTTGATTATTCCCCTTCAGAGTTCTCTTTTTATAAAGAGAATGGCTTTGATCGAGTAAAGGCAATAAATTTTGCCCTTATTGGTGAACCAGGCACACCTGAGTTGCCCGCAGTCTATCTTAATTACATTATTCCGCCTTATGCAAAAGTAGAATCTCTTATTGTATCTCAGTCTAATATTAATCAAATCTCTGGCTCTTATTTAATTTACCCTGCACAACCTCCTCATAAGCCTGGCGAGAGTATTCCCTGGGTTGATCCTGATTCTCTAATCTGCAATTCTGACGAACTATTCCCTGGTGAATTTGTTAGGATTATCAGCCACGGAGTCATGGATGGTGCAAGAATTGTTACGATAGAGGTTCGTCCTCTTCAATACCGACCAAAATCAAAAAGATTATTTCTTGTAAGAAATATCACATTTGAATTTTCATTTGGTCCAAATACTATGCTTGAACTACGTCCACAAATCAGAGGGAAATATGAGCAGGCAGTATATGATGCGGCAATCAAGCAGGTAGTTGTAAACGATAACGAAATTCCGGTATATTATCAGCCGCCAACCCTTGTTGAGGAAAATCAAATAGGTACTATGGCACCAATTCCTGGCGCCCCCGGAGTAATAATTGCTCCCAATGAATTCCATAATGCCTTTCAGGATTATGCCAACTGGATGACCGACCGGGGCATACGAACAATATTGCTCTCCCCACAATATATTTACTCTCTCTTCCCCCAGGGCAGAGACAATGCTGAAAAGATTCGACTCTACATACAATGGTGTTATCAGCATGCTGGTGGGACCTACTTCATTCTCGGCGGCGATGATTATTTTTTACCGGTACGATATGGGATCCCTTATGACAGCGTTTATCCTGGTCACGAACCAGGCGAAAATGATTCTGTCCCCTGTGATATGTATTTTTCAGATCTCAGTGGTGAGTGGAATGCTGAAAATAATGGTCAGGGCGATGATTATTGGGGCGAAATCATTGATGATGATGCCGACCGTTTCCCTGAGGTCTATGTGGGCAGAATAACTGCATATAATGTTGATGAAGTGAATCAATGGGTTGATAAAATTCTGAATTACGAAATATCACCGGGTAATATTGGGGATAATTTCATTACCGCTTCTTGGATCTACAACGATAACCTTTGCGGTTTCGCTTGGCAAAGATTCCCTGAGCAATTTAATAATAATCACCACTTTTTAGAAGACCAATATGCATATCCCACTGTTTTTAATGAACTCAATAGTGGCTATGGATTTGTTACTGTAAATTGCCATGGTGATATAGGTTGTTTCAGAACTCGAAACATAGCGCCCTATTCTTATGTTTATAATTATTATGAAGACTCACTAAACCATCATGCTGGATTAAATTGGTTAACCAATGAAAATCAATACTATATCTGTTATTCTTTCAGTTGTCATTGTGGTGCCTATGACTGCCATGCTCATACGCACCCACATTACCCTAATGGCTCAGACACCTGCATCGCTGATGCCTTTGTTGATGCGTATTCTAACAGAGGAACCTGCGCCTATCTCGGTAATACAAGAGATGGCTTGGTATATTGGCCTGGTAATCATGGTCCATCCCACGTTCTTGAATGGTGGTTCTATGAGATATTATTCAGTAAACAGTATCCAGAGGGTGGAGATCCAGGTAGCTCCTATTCATGCCTTGGGGTGGCTGAGGCCCTCTCCAAATGTGATCCATTAATGGATTGGTTTCACCCAGATTACAGGTATGTTAGTTATTCTCATGACCTCTTTGGTTCACCTGCTACTGAGGCCTGGACAAATATCCCTGGTTATATAAGAGTTTCGCATCCAAGACGCATTTGGGTTGGTGTCCAAACACAATTTACTGTTACAGTTAGAGATGCTGCAACAAATGACTATGTTCCCTATGCCAAGGTCTGTCTAAATAAACCGAATGACATTTATGAAGTAGGCTTAACTGATATTTATGGTCAGATAACTTTTCGCATCACACCACACTCAATCGGCACCCTTAAAGTTACAGTAACAAGAACTCATAATTACGAAGACAATTATATTCAATATTATCCATCGCGGACAACCTGTCGGGTTTATGACGAAGGTTCTGGAGGCGAACAGGCATCAGGTACAGATAAAATTTTACCAACTGTGCTTTGTATTACAGAAATGCCAACAATCCTGAAGAAAAATGCACTAATGAAATTTGGAATTCCCAGACAAGGTGACATTTCAATCTCAGTTTACAGTGCAACAGGCTCAAGGGTAAAATTAACAAAGCGCGAAAATCTATTACCTGGCTATTATCAAGAAAAACTAAATATCAGAAATTTAGCCAGCGGTGTTTATTTTATTGTTCTTAAACAAGATAATGAGAAGGTTAATAAGAAATTCCTTCTTGTTAAGTAACCCATTAGATAAAATTTATCTGACGGGGTAAAAATAAAAAATGCCCTTGCCATTCTTATGTTCTTTTCCTTGAAGGTGAAGAAAGGAGGCATTTATGAAGAGATTATTAGTTATTTTGATTACTACCCTTGGCTTTGGTCAGATAAACCCCGTTAGAATTTTAGGTAAGGCCTGCCTGTCGGCAGACATGGCATTAGACCCAATCTTTGCTAAAGAAGATTTAATTTCCATCCCTAATCAAAGGGTAGAGTTTTCTAAC
>Ga0209986_10005334_pt1 | contig 10678 bp, 13 predicted proteins | sample BlataG_FD_183168 | JGI IMG/M metagenome (GOLD analysis project Ga0209986, IMG submission 183168) | Deep subsurface microbial communities from Black Sea to uncover new lineages of life (NeLLi) - Black_00105 metaG (SPAdes) (version 2) | ecosystem: Environmental > Aquatic > Marine > Oceanic >...
ATGAGAACCAGATGATTGTATAGATTTCAAATACTATTTGTAATTAAAAAAAGTAAGGATCTAAACTTTAGGTATGGTTATAATATTATATATCTTTATTCTTATTAATTAATAGGATAGAAGCGGCTTTAAAAGATACTAAAAAGGAAATGACGAGAAGTGAAATTAGTGAGTATATTATAGAAAATGACTTAATACCAGGAAATTATTTAGATTATCAAATAAAAGCAACATTATCTTGCACATTATCACGTCTTTATAAAGAAAAAATTATAAAAAGAAAAAAATATGAAAATGAATCTGTACTCAAATGGTACTTCCCAAAGAAGAAAAAAAAAATGTTAGTTATAAAGTCATAATATGATAGATTTATGAATAAAAAGTTTTTCCTTACCATTTTTACCCTTATTTCCAGAATGTCTGCCCATTGATCTTTTAATATTTTTTTTTTCCCATATACATTTAAAATCTTTGGGTGCATTTTGTTCTGATATTACAACAATATTATTTCTGCTCCATTTTCTGATTGTATCCCAAAACTGATTATGATTAAAACTACCCCAATTTAGTTGTGTGTCTGTGTTCATATATGGAGGATCACAATAAATAAGATTATTATTATTTTTTATGTTAATATCTCTATAATCTTTACATGAAAACTGAACATTATTTCTTATTTTCAACCCAATTTTTTTTACAGATTTTTTTGTTTCGTTAAAATAATTTCGTTTTGTATTTTTAGGACAATATCCAATGTAATACCTGCCGCTGAAACCAGTACCATATCCTACTAATGTTTTTAAACCGGATTTTTTTTTAGTTTTCATTAATGTTTTCCATTTTTTTTTTGTAATATTTTTAGGATATTTTAGTTTACCTCTTTCCACATAATAATGATATCTTTATTATTATCTGAAGCTTTACATTTAAAATCTTCTGTCATATGTTTCATAACTCCAAGGCTACCACAAAATGGTTCTATATATGTTTTTATATTGTTTTTCTTTCCTATATCTTTTAAAATAGTTGAGATTTCCTTTCCTATTTTATGTTTACCTCCTAAATACTTCATATTAATATTTGTTTAGAAAATTAATTCAATACAATAAGTTTTTAATTAAATATTTTCGGAATTATTATCATACTATGATAGGAATTATCTGGACATTAAAAGTATAATAATTTTAGATGTGAAAATAAATTTAATTAGATGAAAACAATCCTAAAATCGTTACAGCTGGATACTATAATTTTTCAGATATGAGTAGAATCTATAATATTGCACAGTTTACAGAAGAATAAATTATACAAATACTGCTTGATTTATATAGTTTAATTCTTTCAAAATACAAACTGAACGAGTATGGTTATTGGTAATGTAGTAAATACTTGGTATTGTTACAGCATGAACTGTATTGGCAAATTGTATAGGCACCTTAAAATAATGTCTTCTCCAGTTAAAAGTAAAAAAATAATTTTCAATCTTTGTAATTTTATAATGAATGATTTCGTTGGCTATGAGAATTTGATTTTTAGATAATATTGATAAATTTAAAATAGTTTTGGATTTTCATGTTTATATTTTTTTATTTTTAATCAATCATAATATTTAAAACCATATTCTAAAATTTACGGATTTAAAGAATATTTAAATAATTATTAGTTTTTTGAATGCGATAATAATTTATATTTAATTTATAAATAATATTTATGTTAATCGGAATTATAGGTTTAGGTTTTGTAGGATCGGCATTACAAAAGAGTTTTGGGTTAAAATGTATTGATATGGTTTTATATGATAAATATAAAAATGGTGGTATAGGATCATTTCGAAATATATTGAATTCTACTATTTTATTTTTATGTTTACCTACAAAAATAAATGAAATAAAAAATTGTTTTAATATGGAATCAATTGAAGAAACTTGTAATAATTTATCAAAAAATAATTTTAAAGGATTAGTAGTTATAAAATCTACAATTGAAATTAATAAAACTGAAGAGTTATCCAATAAATTTGTAAATTTAAAATTATGTCATAATCCAGAATTTTTAACCGCAAGAACAGCATTTGAAGATTTTCATAATCAAAGACATATTGTTTTAGGAAAAGGGAAAAATTGTAAACATAATGATATGATGAAATTAAAAGAATTTTATGAAAAATATTATGAAAAAGCTGAAATTAGTCTATGTTGTTCAAATGAAAGTGAAAGTATGAAATTAATGTGTAATAGTTACTATGCAGCCAAGATAATGATTTTTAACGAATTTTTTCTATTTTGTAAAAATACTGGTGGAGATTATAACAAAATAAAAAATTTAATGTTAAAAAACGAATGGATAAATCATATGCATACACTAGTACCTGGTCCTGACAAAAAATTAGGATTTGGAGGAGAATGTTTACCTAAAGATTCTATTGCTCTTTGTAATCAAATGGAGAAATATCATTCGCCTAATCAAGTTTTAAAAAGCGTTATCTATGAAAATAAACAAATTCGATGATTAAATATAATAAAATTAATAATCTTTTAAAATTGAATTATGCTATAATAATGAAAGTATTTATTATCATAATAGCCTATAGTTATTGTTTTGTAAATTAGAATATAATAGATTCAAAAACTCCCTTCCTCAATAAATATTGATTTTTTGTTCATATATATATATAATATTGATAAAAGAAAAATAATAAATTAATAAATTAGGTCAGTGTTTTTAATGTTTAAAGGTGTAAAACAAATCCCTAAGAATCTTTTTTAATTTTTGTTCTTCATCCAAATATATATAATCATATTAACCAAATTGATGAACTATAAATACATTAGAATTTTATATTTTATTAAATAACTTTACTTGAGTTTGTTTACATAAAACAAAAAAAAGAAACAAAATAGACATATATAAAATATTACCAACTTGCTTTTTTAAAATTCTAATAATAAATTTAATAAATATATATATATATATATGTTCTTTCTGGGGTTAATAACAAGATGTAAAGATGAATTTTTTATAAAAGAATTTTGCGACTATTATTTATCGCAAGGAGTTGATAAAATATTTGTAATTGATGATAATAGTAATGATAAATCAATTTATGATAATATCACTGATAATAGAGTTAAAATTATATATGAGAAAAATTTATTTTTTAAAAGAGATCAAATGGCTTTAGTAAATAAATATTATACAGAAATAAAAAATAATTTTAAATGGATTATTAGTGTAGATGTTGATGAATTTATTACAACAAAAAAAAATATGATAAATTCAATAAAAGACGAATTAAATACTACATTTAGTGATGTTGATTGTGTAAAAATACCATGGGTAATGATGTCGTGTAATAAGAAAGAAAAAAATCCAGATAGTATTTTATTGGAGAATATATATAGATGGGATCATAATAAAAAACATCCACATAGAATTAAAAAGTTTAGATGTAGATATAATCAAATAGAAGTTAAATGTATATTTAAAACTGATAAATTTGATAAAATTAATGTACATAATCCCAGCAAACCAAATGGTAATCATATTGTTGTTGATGGTATTCAAAAAAAAAAAATCTCGTTGAATTCTTTTTATAAAAATTTGAGAGAAGATGATATAAGAAATGGATATCTACTTTGTTATCATTATCGTATTATAAGCAGAGAAAACTGTATAAATAAATTAAAAAAAGCTCAATATTTAAAATATAAAATTGAAGATTTAATGCGTGCAGATTATCCAGAAATTATTGATGAAACTCTAAAAAATAAAATATTATTTAAAAGTGAAACTAAAAAATTGAATGCCAAATGACATTGAATGTCAATAATTACAGAAGATCTAATATAAATTTTTATAAATGTCTTTAACTAATAGTTACAATAATAATTCTCATAATTTATTATTATCGCATGATGATAGAAGTTCTACATTTATGTTAAAAGAAAATCAAGAAAAATTACGAAATCTTAATCAACTTTTGCATAAAATAAAAGATGAAATTATATCTATCAATACTAATAATAATAAAAATTTGTGTAAAATATCTGATCCAAATCTATGGGAATTAGATATAAATGAAACTGATATTCTTTTTAAAAAATTAATGATTGAATGGTTTGCACTATCAACTAACATTAGAAACGAATTATGGGAATATCGAAATCATCCTATGAAATCAATAGCTAGTCGCGATATTTTATTTAGTGATACATCCCCTCACCATAGAATTCAATCTGAGCATAATCTATTATCAAGAACTCCTCCTTCATTATTATATGAATATGTTAAGAAAAAATAAAAATATTTTTAATATAATTCATTAATCAAAGCTTTAAGTCGTAATTTATAATTTAATGACTAGAATCGCAAAAAAAAAAAAAATCTTTTGTATTTTTATATATGGAAAAAAAAAAGAAATATTAAATTGAATTGGTGATATATTTTTGATTTTTCTTTATTGTTTTTTTTCTTTAGATTTATTTTTCGTTTGAAATTTTTTTTTATTGAAAGTATATTACGAAATAATGCAACAATATATTAATAAAAAGAAAATAATTTTACTTTTGATAATGTGTTTGATTATAGTTACATTAATCTTATTAAAAAAACAAAATTTAACTTGTAAAGATGTTTCAAAAATTGAAAATAATTTCAATTATGCAGTAATGGAACCATTAACGGGAGAAAATGAAGAAACTTCAACTTTTATTTGGCCAATAGGTATATTGTCAGGAACCTATAATGATAAAGAAAAAGAAATGAGAGAAGTTTTTTTATTTTCATGGCAATTAGTTACAGGAGGTTTTTATGATATTAATGGTCAAGGTGTAAATTTGGTGAAGGGAATATTGAATAATCCATCTTCTTATTCTCAAAAGGGAACTTTCAAAAAATTTCCTTCAGATTGGGGGGGTTTTGAAAATCATATTTTTAAAACTACTTGTCCAATTGGTAATTTTAATATATTTTGGTGTTTTCCTCATATACAGATCCCGCCAGAAGGATATATGGAAAGTGGTCCTTTCAATGTTGAAAAATTTTATTTATTTGGTTCTACACGAAAATCACCAAATTTCGATCATAAAAATACAGGAAATTATAAACCTATTCCGGTTTTTGTTGCTAAAGCAGATTTGGATTCTCTTAAATCTGAGAATTGGCATAATTTTGAATTTTGGTGCGCAAATTCAAAGAATCATGATGGAAAATGGGTTAAATATAAGGATGTCGCAATTCGAAAAATCCATAATATTCATGAATCAGAAATTATAAGTAATCAACATCATGGTAAAAAGTTAAAGCCTATCTATCATATTGATGATGAGAATGTTAAAAAAATAGGAAGTGTTACATTCGGGAGTCCATCTTTTAGATGTTTATTTAATAAACATGAGCATAAATATTGCGGTTATTGGTATCAAGGATATTGTTGTAATAATGTATCTAGTTGTATATATACTACAGGAAAATATATTTCAGATGGACATGAGGTGGAAAATTTATCTCCTACAAATGATAATTGGCATAATACATGTGAACTTTTTGATAATATTGATAATGGAAAAATAAATGTACTAGGAATAACTGATATATTTGTTTCATATGATTTTCAATTTCATGATGGTATGAATTATACATCAAATAAATTGTTAGGGTCATATAGTGTAAACTCTAATAATGGTAATTTAGCAAATTTATATATGCCTTATCCTGGTGTTTATATGCCTTATGTGCCATATTTTTTAGATATTAATTTAGATCAAGATACAGGAGAAATATTGTGTGGAAATATAGAGTCTTGCTCAGGAGATATTAAAATGGATCATAATAATAACGAGTGTACAAGTAATCCAGCGACTTATAATATGAATCTTTTAGCTGATTCTAGACAATTTAATTCCGTAAAAGGATCATTATTTAAATGGCAAGGAGGAGATGGATGTGCATCTGCAGTATTACAAGGAGATCCAAAAGATAGTTTGGAAAAAAAAAAAAAATGGAATACATTTATGGCTTTTGCAGATACATTAACGGGAGAATTAAAATTAAATGATTTAAATGGTAATATAGATATTGGTACTGAAGTAGTATTTGGAACAGGCGAAGACATATTTACATTAGTTCAACAACGAGTAATTGGAGACAATGGTTTTAGAAATAATTCATGGACAATTATAAAAAATTTAACAAATTTGGATGATTGAAATCGTTAGAATTTATATGAATAATATAGTAGAATATTTTAAAAAACAAAAAATAATTTTTATGTTTTACCAAGAATAGTAACAAAGATGGTAAATATAATATCAGTACAAAATAATCAAAGCAAAAGTGTGCCAAGAGATCGTTGGTGGGAATGTGTAACAATCGAGAATGATTCGGCAAGATCAATAAATTTAGAAGGATGGTATTTATATGGATCAAGAGATCAATCAAAGAAAGAATTAATTGATTTTGGAATTCAGAAATATCAAAATGATTCGGATGATATAATGCTGCCCAAAAAAATATTAAATCCGGGTGAACATTTCTTTATTTATTCGGGTCCTGCGGCATATCAAGTTCAAAAATTAATGGATCAAGATTTTACAAATAGTTGTGTAGCCACACAAAAATTAATTTGGAGCGATAAAGGAGAAACAATAAAATTAATAAAAAGACAATATCGTGAAGAATCGAGCTTCTCTTATGGTAACAATACAATTGTGAATACAGACGATAATTTAGATGGCATTTCGTTTTTATATTTAAATACTAAAAAAAAGAATAATAATAAATATATTTTGATGCCTGAATCGTTATTGAATATGTTTAGAAAAATCAAAACCAGATTAATAGATCCTTGTAAATTAATAAGATAAAATGATTAAAAAATAATAAATTTTATAAAAATTTTAATATTTAATATATATTAGATGATAAGATATTTATCGACATTCATAAAAAAAAATCCAATTATAATAACAGATAATGCATACGATAAAATGGGTAAAATTTTATCAAAAAAAAATAATCATGCATTTTTATTTTCGGCAGATAGTGGTGGTTGTAATGGATTTAATTATTCTTTAAAATTAATACACAAAAATCAAATTAATGAACTTTTTGAAAATGAAAAAATACCACCTAGTCGAATTGAAGAAAAGAATATTCAAGTCTATATTGATCCACTTTCTGAGATTTTTCTTTTAGGTACAACAATAGATTATGTAAATGAAAATATAGACAAAGGAATATTTGAAAATAAATTTATTTTTATACCTGATAAACAATTGGCAACATCATGTGGGTGTGGAATATCATTTATGCCCAAAAATATATAAAATAAATTGTATTAATAAATTTAGATCAAATATATATATTTTTTTTATTATAATCATTGTTTAAAATCAATAATGTTTCATCTATGGTTTTGGACCCCAAAATATTTTTTTTATAATCACGAATATTAATAGTTTTATTTTCTTTCTCTTGTTCTCCAACTACGAAAATATAATTAAATTTCATTTTTTGTGCATTTCTTATTTTTTTATTTAGTGTATTATTACTAGAATCTATTTCAATATCATAAATTGAAAATTTATTTAGAATTTCATTAGCATAATCTAAGAAAATATTTGCTACTGGAACAATACATATTTGCCTAGGTGATAACCAAAAAGGAAGTTTTCCATTTGTATGTTCTAACAAAATTGCAATAAATCTTTCTACAGATCCAAAAATTGCTCTATGAATTAATACAGGAGTTACTAATTGTTCATTTTCACTTGTGTATTTAAGACCAAATCTTGTTGGTAAATTAAAATCTAATTGTATTGTTCCTAACTGATGTTCTCGTTTTAATGAATCTTTAATTTTAACATCTATTTTAGGACCATAAAATGCACCATCACCTTTATTAACTTTCCAATTTTCAAAAATTTTAATTTTATTTTCTAATATTTTTTCAGCTCTGTTCCAATTTTCTAATTCACCTATAAATTTATCTGGTCTTGTAGATAATTCAACATTAAATTCGAAATTAAAATGGTTATAAACTTTCGTTAAAAATGATAAATAATTTTCGATTTCATTTTCTACTTGATCTAATGTACAAAAAATATGACCATCATCTTGTTGAAATCTTCTTACTCTTGTTAAGCCTCCTAATGCTCCAGACAATTCATTTCTGTGTAATACTCCGAAATCAGCTAATCTCATTGGTAAATTTCTATATGAAACATTCATTTTTTTAAAAATAATACAGTGTGAAGGACAATTCATTGGTTTCAAACTAAATTCTATTGAATTATCCTCTTTATCTTGATCGTCTTTTTCAATTAAAAACATATTTTCTTTATACTTATCCCAATGTCCAGATATTTTCCATAAATCTTTATTAAAAATATTTGGTGTTATTATTTCCTCATAATTTTCATGTTTATAACATATTCTCAAGAAATCAATTAAATTATTATATATTTTCGCTCCTTTTGGAAAAAAAAAACAACTTCCTGGACTCATAGTATCAAAAAAAAATAATTCTAATTTCGTTCCCAATTCCCTGTGATCTGGATTCATTTATAATTTCTGCATAATTACTCTTTAAATAGTTTATAAATATTTAAAAATTATATCTAAAGAGAAAATTAAATTTTTGATAATTGTAAATCTTTTTGTTTGTTGTAAGAATCGACTGATTTAGTATCCTGAAGGCAATACATGGAACTTATGATTTTAGTAATATTAAATTTCTTTAGATTATTAACTATCTTCGGATAGACAATTTTTAGATATTCTTTTATATTTAAATATAATAAGATTAATATAGACATCATTATTAGAGGGATAGGTAGTAATATTATTATAAGTAAACTCATTGTTGTTTTATGTATATTTACTTGCCATAAATGAATGTTCCCATTTTGGAAATTAAAACAACTATCATTATTATTAATAAATGATTGTGTATTATTATTAAAGGTTCCAAGTAGACTTATGGTAACTTCTAAAATGCTATTTTGTTCATTAATAGTTTCTCCAATATTTTCGCAGCATCCTTTCCATTTTTGAGGTAAATATGTTTTCATTTTATCGTTGAATATAATATCTTTTGTGATTTCATCGGGTAATGGAATATGGGAGATCTTGGAATCATTAGTTTTGATTATTGATCTATTATAAACATATACTAGTAAGCTTTTTTTTTTTTTGGATGATGGATTAATTCCTCCACCGCCTGCACCTGCTCTTAAATTTCTATTTATTTTATTAAGATGTCTTTCATTATTTTTTTTACAATCTTTATAGTCTTTATTTTTTGTAATTTCAGGGATGCATTCCCATGTCGTATTTAAAATTGTTTTAAATTTACATCCTTTTAAAAAAACGACTTCATTATTTATTCTTGAAAAATCTGAATCACAATCTAAATTTTTGATTATATTTTTCTGACATGGAGGATTAATTAATTGATAAATTACAATCGGAACTAGAATGAATATTACTAGAAATAGATAACAAATGAAACATATGTAATTACGCATTTTAACAAATTTTTTGTAATGAAATGTTTGATATAATATCATTTTAAATTTTTATACATCTTTTTTAAAACAATAATGAAAATGTTTAATTTATTTTTACTAATATCTGTTTAATTTTGTTTTTGATTTATAATTTTCTGGGACACAATAGTAATTACAAAATTTAGAATATTTACCTCTATTTGAATACTTCGGATCTACAATTCGTTTACCATTATAATCTTTATCTGATACTTTATTACCCGCATCTTTATGACTCCATGATCCATTTCCATCTTTTCGCCAAAAATGATATGTTTCACCAGGTTTTATTGCAACTGCGATTTTATAATAATCCTTTTTACAAGAGTTTTTTTCGTCAATCTTATAGATATTTTTGTTATCTTCCAAAATCCCTTTATCCATGATATTACAATTTTGTGAAATTTTTTTGCCTGAATATATTGATTTTTTGGTGGTATGTCCGGGACGTGATCTTAAATTTCCACATGTTTTAAATTTTTTTTTAATATTATGATAACATCTATTTCGTAAATCTTTATCAATATCATCTAATGCATATTGATAGCAATTATGAGAATATTGTATATATGGATCTTTATTCCATGCATCAGGATTATATTTTACATAATTTTCCTTATGATTAAAAAAAAAAGCATTATTAATAAATAATATTAAAAATAGTAAAAATATCAATAAAATAAAAATTGGATTTAAATTCATAATAGTATTCAACATTTTTAATTTTATGACAAATAAATTTGAAATAATAAATATTATTCTTATTTCATTTTGTAAATGACATATATTATAAAAATAAATTTTGATGATGCATCGTATTATTGGAGAAAAAATATGATATCAATGGCAAATGGATGTTTTATTTATAAAAAGAAAAGATGTGAACAAAAAACATTAAAAAATAAAAAATGTAAAAATATAGTATACTGTGATGGTAAATGTAAGATACATTTTAAAATGCAAAATAAATAAAATATAATGAAATATTAGTTTTTGACATTTCGTTGAAAAAAATTATACATAAAAAATAAAATTTTAAATTTTTTCTCTCTCCTCAAAAAAAAAAAATGAGGAGAGAGAAATTTTTTCTCGCGGGCGTAAAAAAAAATAAAAAAACATAATTTTTTTTT
>Ga0209986_10005335_pt1 | contig 10676 bp, 6 predicted proteins | sample BlataG_FD_183168 | JGI IMG/M metagenome (GOLD analysis project Ga0209986, IMG submission 183168) | Deep subsurface microbial communities from Black Sea to uncover new lineages of life (NeLLi) - Black_00105 metaG (SPAdes) (version 2) | ecosystem: Environmental > Aquatic > Marine > Oceanic >...
ACATTCCCAAAGATAAGGGATGAGTTTCAGGAAAGCAACCTAATCCCATTAAAGTAGTGGTAATTGGAATATTTGTCTTAAGTACAAAATCTTTTAACTCTGGAAAGGCATTAGATGAAATTACTCCTCCTCCTGCATAAATAATCGGCCTTTTTGCATTTTTAATTTCTTGTACTGCTGCCTTAATTTGTTTAACATTTCCACTAAAAGTATGTTTATACCCATTTAGATAAACCTTTTTAGGATATTTAAATTCAGTCTGCGCTAATTGGATATCTTTAGGAAAATCTATTAATACTGGTCCTGGTCTTCCTGTTCGGGCAATATAAAAAGCTTCCTGCACAATCCTGGCTAAATCTTTTACATCTCTTGCTACATAATTATTTTTCGTAATTGGCAAGGTAATACCGCTGATATCTACTTCTTGAAAAGCATCGGTCCCAATTAAGTTAGTAGAAACCTGACCGGTAAAAGCCACCAAAGGTATGGAATCAAGGTAGGCATTGGCTAGACCGGTTACTAAATTGGTGGCTCCCGGCCCAGAAGTGGCTATGCACACCCCTACTTTACCGGTAGCACGGGCATACCCCTCAGCTGCATGAGCTGCTCCCTGTTCATGCCTGGTAAGTATGTGTTTTATAGAAGTTTCACTATAAAGAACATCATATAGAGGCATTATTGCCCCACCTGGGATGCCGAATAATACTTTTACATCTTCCTTTTTTAAACATTCTACTACTATTTGCGCTCCAGTTAACTTCATACAACTCATCTCCTTTCTATAATTTGGAATAAATTAAAAGATAATTTTTAAACTTTACTTTTATTTTTGCATATAAAAAGACCCCAGCAAGTAAATCCATTTTGTTAAGTAAAACAAAAGGGACCTATCCGCTGGGGTCTTTTATACCCACGGTGTAATACTAATACTTTAATATTAGTATTTTATACCACTCGGTCCAGACTCTAATCTTAATTGATTAGACGGAACCCTAGGCATACTCCCGAAAAATAAAAAAACCTCCATCTTTATCTTAGTCCATAAAGACTAAAATAGGGACGAAAGTTATTCGTGGTACCACCCTAATTTAATAAAGAAAAGAAGGGGTAAGCCTTCCTTACCTTTATCCTTAATTGGTAGACAATATATAACGCCTTTGAGACGTCACAGGTTACTATGTAATTTCACCTGTGTATAAAATATTTGAAGGTGAGATCTTCGGCAAACTTATGTTACCAATTCGCACCAACCATTGGCTCTCTTTAACAATCTCGGTCAGCCTACTTTTTCCTTCACAGTTTACAATTTCTATTTGTTAAAAGATAGGTTACAACAATCAACCTTAAATGTCAAGCGAAGTATAAAAATTTTTTTATTTTATCCGGTAAGTTTATGGATAAAAACCACTAATACCAAAAACCCCTATTTTTTAAATTTTTCTATTCCTTAAAACTCAAAAGTTTAAATGTTTCTTACCGCTCCTTTGTCAGCGGGTCCTACAAAATTAGTATAGTATTTTAGATAACCTGATTTTACTTTAGGTTCGGGCACCTTTAGTCTCTTTAATCTTTCTTTAATTTCATCTTCTTCCAGCTTAATATTTAATTTTTTCTCCGGTATATCGATTTCAATTATATCTCCTTCTTCCACAATAGCTATCGGACCCCTCATTGCGGCCTCCGGAGCTACATGTCCGATAGAAGCTCCCCGAGTAGCACCGGAAAAACGACCATCAGTAATCAAAGCTACATCTTTGTCTAACCCCATACCAGCTATAGCAGAAGTAGGAGTCAACATTTCTCTCATCCCGGGACCGCCTTTTGGTCCTTCGTAACGAATTACTACTACATCTCCCTTTTTAATCTTTCCGTCTAATATTGCGTTGGTACTCTCTTCTTCTGAATTAAATACCCTTGCTGGCCCTTTGTGTCTCAACATATCAGGGTGAACTGCTGAACTTTTTACCACTCCACCTTGAGGAGCTAAATTGCCTTTTAAAAATACAATACCACCTTTGGGATTATAGAAATTTTCTATGGTTCTTATTACTTTATTATCCAATATGTGTGCATTTTCAACATTCTGACCGATATTTTGGCCAGTTACTGTAATTTCCCCTAAATTAATTATCTTCTTCTTGCATAGCTCTTTGATTAGAGCTGAAATACCTCCTGCTCTATCTAAATCTTGAATGTGGTATTTTCCTGCCGGAGAAAGACTGCACAATTGTGGCACTTGTTCTCTTATACGGTTAAAATCATCTATGTCAAAAGGAATACCTGCTTCAAAGGCTATAGCCAAAGAATGGAGCATCGTATTAGAAGAACCTCCCAAGGCCATCTCCACAGCGATCGCATTCTCTATAGCCTTTTTGGTAATAATATCTAAAAATTTAACATCTTTTTTCAATAGCTCCATAATTTTCATTCCTGCATTTTTGGCTAACCTTATCCTACGGGCATCAACAGCTGGAATAGTTCCATTACCAGGGAGAGCTATGCCTACAGCTTCAGCAAAAATATTCATAGAATTAGCAGTATATAAACCAGCACAGGAACCAACTCCCGGACAGGCATAATCTTCTACTTCTTTTAATTCTTGCTCACTTATAGAATGGGTTTGGAACTTTCCTACTGCTTCAAAGACATTGCTCAAGGCAATATTTTTCCCCTGATAAAATCCGGCTAACATAGGTCCACCACTTATTAAGATAGTAGGTATATTGACTCTAAGGGCACCCATAATCATTCCCGGAACTATTTTATCGCAATTAGGGACAAGAACCAAAGCATCAAAGGCATGGGCTTTAGCCATTACTTCGATAGAGTCTGCTATTAATTCTCTGCTAGGGAGAGAATATTTCATTCCCTCATGATTCATGGCTATCCCATCACATATCCCTATGGTAGAAAATTCAAAAGGAACTCCTCCTGCCATCCTTATCCCATCCTTTGCCGCCTGAGCTATATGTTTTAGGTGAAGATGTCCGGGGATAATCTCATTAGCTGCCTGGGCAACTCCAATAAAAGGTTTTACCATCTCCTCATCTGTTACACCCAATGCCTTAAGCAAAGAGCGATGGGGAGCTCTAATTGCTCCTTTTTTTACTACATCACTACGCATAATTCTTCACCTACTTTTGATTTTTTATTTTAGCGGACATTGCCTTAATATGTAAAGGTGTGGTGCCGCAACAACCGCCAATTAAATTTAATCCTAACTTAACAAATTTTTCAGTATAATCAGCCATTATTTTTGGAGATGCAGGATATACTACTTTATCTTTAACCAGTTCAGGCATCCCCGCATTAGGCTCAACCGTTAAATAAGTCTTGCTTACCTTCTTCATTATTTTCAAGACCTTATACAAAACTTCTGGTCCAGTTCCACAATTAGCTCCTACTCCATCTGCTCCTTCATTTTCAAGAACTATCACTGCTCTTCCCGGGTCAACTCCATATATAGTCTTTAAATTTTTATCGAAAGTCATCGAAGCAACGACCATTAAATTAGTATTTTCTTTTGTGGCCTTTAAGGCAGCTTTAATCTCCTCAAGATCATAAAAAGTTTCTAAAATTATTAAATCTACGCCTGCTTTCTCTAAAATAACTGCTTGTTCTTTATAGTTTCTATAAACCTCACTTACTTTTAAATCTCCATATGGTTCTAAGATTTTTCCTGTAGGTCCTACAGAACCGGCAATAAATATTCTTTTTTCCAAACTTCTTTCTTTATTTATTACACCTTTAGCTATATTTACTGCTATTTCATTTATTTTTAGAATATTATTTTCTCTACCAAAACTACTTAATTTAACTCTATTAGCTCCAAAAGTATTAGTTAATATTACATCCGCTCCGGCCTTTATATATTCTTGATGAATTTTTTGCACTACTTGGGGATGAGAAATATTCCATTCTTCTGGACACTCACCTGATTTAAGACCATATTTTTGAAGCATGGTTCCCATCGCTCCATCGAGTAATAAGGGTCTTTTATTTAATTGTTCTTTTACTTCTTCATTAATATTCATATTTGTTTTTAAAATAAAATGTTTTCCTTTTTAATGTAAAGGGGCGTATGCAATACGCCCCTACTTTTTTCTTTTTCTTTACTATACGCTCTACGCTAAACGCTATCCGCTATTTTCTTCTTCACGATATACGATATACTAATTTAGAGTTTATGGATAAAGATACCACTTCGCAGTTTGGGTTCAAACCAAGTCGATTTTGGGGGCATTAGTTTTTCTGCATCGGCTACCTTCATCAGTTCTTCTATGGAAGTAGGATACAAGGAAAAGGCTACTTTCATCTCTGCCTTTACTCTTTTCTCTAATTCCTCCAAACCCCTGATTCCTCCTATAAATTCTATTCTCTGGTCTGTTCGGGGGTCTTCTATCTCCAAAATAGGGGTAAGCAGATTATTTTGTAATATCGAAACATCAAGACTATCTACTGCATCATCTTCATCAAAAGTCCCTGGTTTGGCAGTTAGTTTATACCAGCGGTTATCTAAATACATTCCAAAGGTATGTCTTGCTTCCGGTCGGTAGGGGCCTTCCCCGCTATATTCTTCTATGGTAAATTTTTCAGATATTTTCTGGATAAATTCTTCTTCAGAATTTCCTGCTAAATCAGCTACCACCCGATTATAGTCCATAATATAAAGTTCATCATGAAGAAAAAGAACAGATAAAAAATAATTAAACTCTTCTTTTCCGGTATAATCTTTAAACTGTTCTCTTCTCTTCAACCCTACTTTGGTTGCCGCTGCTGCCCGATGGTGACCATCGGCAATATAAAGATAATCAATCTTGGCAAAGGATTCTATTAATTGCTGAATTGTTGACTCATCATCGATTACCCAGCAGGTGTGAGTAATTCCATCCTCTGAGGTAAAGTCATATACGGGGTTTTCTTCTTTAGTCCATCTATTTACAATTTGCTTTATCTCATCTTTTGCTTTGTAAGCAAGAAAAACGGGACCGGTATTAGTATCAGTAAAATCAATATGGTTTATGCGGTCCTTTTCTTTATCTTCTCGGGTATTTTCATGTTTCTTAATTTTCCCATTAAGATAATCATCGATAGAAACACAGACCACCAATCCAGTTTGAGCCCTTCCTTTCATTATCTGTCTATAGATATAGATCTTCTCCTGTTCATCCTGTAAATACACTCTTTCTTTAATTAGCTTATTAAGATTTTCGCTGGCTTTTTCGTACACCTTTTGGTCATAATGGTCTACGGAAGCGTCTAAATCTATCTCTGCTTTATTAACGTGAAGAAAGGAATAAGTATTGTCTTTTACCAATTGATGGGCTTCTTCGCTATTTAGAACATCATAGGGCGGTGATGCTACTCTGGTCACTAACTCTGGTTCAGGTCTTAATGCTTTAAATGGTTTGATTACTGGCATTTCTTTCTCCCTTTTTTATTCATTTTAATTGTATAGGAATTTCCTTTTTCTGTAAGCGCTAATTCGTATCTCTTATATCGTTAGCTGGTTAGTTGGTTACCTGGTTAGCTAGTTGAAGAATTAATACTAAACTAATTAACCAACAAACCAGTTAACAGGCTAACTAAATACTAACGACTAATCTAAAAACTTTCTTTGATAATAGAAACGACTTCGGCCCCAATTCTCTTTTGGGCTTCTTTGGTAGCTGCTCCAATATGGGGAGTTACTGAAACTTTTTCGTGATTTAGTAGTTCCAGATTTTTAGTCGGTTCTTCGGGAAATACATCAATCCCCGCTCCGGCAAGTTTTCCGGAATTCAAAGCCTCCAGTAAAGCTACCTCATCTACCACACTACCTCGGGCACAATTAATAAGATATACTCCGTCTTTCATTTTAGTAAATTCTGGTTTACCAATCACGGGAGATTTATCTTTATTTCCCGGTACATGTAAAGAAATAAAATCCGAATCAGCCAGAAGTTCATCCAGAGAAACAAAAGAATATTCGGGACAATCTTTAGCTGGGCCTAAGATGTCGGTGTAGATAACCTTCATCTCTAATGCTTTTGCTTTTTTGGCTAATTCCCGACCAATTCTACCAAATCCTATAAGCCCCAAAGTTTTGCCGGAAAGTTCTATCCCTTTATACTGTTTTTTATTCCATTTACCTTCTCGCATAGTAACATTAGCAATTCCAATAAACCTGGCCAGAGAGAACATATGCCCTAAAGCCAATTCTGCCACAGCCAAACTGCTTGCTTTAGGAGTATTTCTTACTTTTATCCCTTTCGATTCAGCATAAGTTACATCTATATTGTCCACTCCAACTCCACCACGAATAATCAGCTTTAAATTTCCGGTTTGCAGGGCAGAATCAATAATCTCTTTTCTTACTTTAGTAGCAGAACGCACTATTATTACATTAAAATTCTTCACCTGTTCTTTTAACTCTTCGGGTTCAAAGAACTGTTCTGTTACTTCATGCCCCATATCTTTTAAGGTCTGAACAGCTCCTTTATCCATTCCATCAGTCACTAATATTTTTAACATCTTTATCACTCCTTATAATCCTAAAATCTCATCAATATTAGAAAGAAGCTCTTTAATGTCTTTAAGACCAAGTTCAGCCATATGGGCTATCCTGAAGGTCTTCTCTTTCAGCTTTCCATAACCATTAGAAATCATAAAACCTCTTTCGCCTAATGCTTTATTCAACTCACCCACACTAATTTCTCTGGTATTCTTTATGCAAGTCACTGTATTTGAAGCAAATTCTTCCTGCGCGAAGAGGGCAAATTTATCTTTGGCCCAGGCTCTTACGTAATCTGCCATCTGAGCATGACGGGCAAAACGGTTATCTAACCCTTCTTTTAATATCTTATCTAATTGATAATCAAGTGCAAACATATGAGACAGAGAAGGAGTAGAAGGGTATTGATAATCTTTCTTTTGAATATACTCATAGATCTGTAAAAGATCAAAGTAAGTCCCTCTAAATTTAACTTTTCTGGCTGCCTCCAAGGCTTTTTCTGAAATAGAACAGAGGGACAGTCCGGGAGGTAGACCTAAACATTTTTGACTGGAAGTTATGCAAATATCGATGCCTAACTTATCCACTTCTATCTTAGTTCCACCTAAAGAACTTACCGCATCTACGCAGAATATTACTTCGGGATATTTTTTCATCACCTCAGCAATCTCTTCGATCGGATTCATTATTCCGCTGGAAGTCTCATTGTGGGTTATAGTAATAAGGTCATATTTACCGGTGGCTAAAACTTGATCTACTGATTCCGCAGTGTTAGGTAATCCCCATTCAACTTCAAATTTATCAGCTGGTACATTATTGTCTTCTGCCATGGCAAACCAACGGTTACCAAAATTACCACAGGAAAATACTGCTGCCCTTTTTTGAGTACAAGAACGAACAGCTCCCTCCATCAGGCCACTACCAGAAGAAGTAGATAATAAAATCTCATTTTGGGTATACATCAGCTTTCTTAGTTTATCACTAATGACTCTCTGCAGGTTTGAAGCCTCTTTGCCTCGATGACCAATCATGGGAGTAGACATCTTTTGCAAGGTATCTTCGGTTACATTAACTGGTCCGGGAATAAATAATTTTTTATACATTTTCTTTCCTCCATATTTTAAATTATTTTTACATTAAAAATATTATATTAATATTTATTTTTTTAATATTTTAACTCTATACAATATTAAAATATTTTTTAGCAGATGACTTTTGATTGTGTAAACTATGACAGAAGAATTAGTTAATTCTTATTATAATGTTGGATTTGTGAAAAAATACACACCTATACTTATTTTTAACATAAAAATGTGGTCTCGTCAAATAATTTTAAGAATACGATATTTTTAAAAAGAAGGAAGGGGGAGATTTAGGAGTCATATATAGACAGGAGAACCCATGAAGACTCTTTAGCAATTTTTAACGATGGTATTTTTGGGATAGGATAACTAGCTTCTCTTGTATTTCTTCTGTAATATCTCCCTTTTTGTATCGCCATAGCCAATTACCGCTAACCGTTCCCGGGTAATTCATCCTCGCTTGGTTATCAAGGCATAAAATATCTTGAAGCGGAACTATTGCAAAATTTGCGTTTGTCTTGTAAACCACTTCAATCAACGTCCAACAAACCTTTTCTTCACTCATACTATTATTTATGCCATAGTATTTTTCTAATATTTTTAATACTCTTGTATTTTTTGATTGTTTTAACCCTCTGTACCAAGCCAGCAAAGTGTCATTATCGTGTGTTCCGGTGTACACCACGCAGTGTTTTTCATAATCATCCGGTCCTGATTTTATCGTAGCTTTTTCATCAAAGGAAAATTGTAAAATTTTCATCCCCGGAAATCCAAATTTTTTCTTCATCTTATCTACTTCCGGAGTTATAAATCCTAAGTCTTCAACTATAATTGGCAGATTCTCTGAGTGCTGTTTTACTGCGGAAAACAGTTCGTATCCGGGTGCTTTTACCCATTTGCCTTTTACGGCTGTCTTTTCTGATGCATCGACCTCCCAGTAGGCTTCAAATCCCCTGAAGTGATCTATTCTGGTAATGTCTACCTGTTTAAGCAGTTTTTCAAAACGTTTTCTCCACCACAAGAAATTATCTTCCTGCATACATTTCCAATTGTAGTGAGGGTTACCCCAAAGTTGCCCTGTTTTACTAAAATAGTCTGGCGGCACTCCTGCCACTTTTCGAGGATTGCCTTTATCATCTAAATCGAATAACTCGGGATGTACCCATACATCACTACTATCATGTGCTACAAAAATAGGCAAGTCCCCTATAATTTTTATACCAGTATATTTCGCATAATTCTTTAATTCGTTCCATTGCTTTGAAAAAATATATTGCAGGAACTCTTGATAGCGTATTTTTTCTGCTAATTTTTTTTGATATTTTTCTATAGCTTGTTTTTCTCTGAAAGCAATATCTGTATCCCAGCGGTTCCATATTTTATTATCAAAGTGTTCTTTGAGAGCCATATAAAGACAAAAATCTGGCAGCCAATATTCATTTTCTTTTTTAAACTGCGTAAATCTATCGCCTTCTGCTGATTTGTCAAACCGAATAAATGCTTTTAAAAATAACTCATTTTTGAATTTAATTACCTTGGGAAATTCGACTTTGGTTTCTGCAAAGTTTGGGACATTCATTACTTCTTCCGTTTTTAGTAAACCATCTTCAATTAGTTTGTCTATACTAATCAGCAAGGTATTTCCTGCAAAAGCAGAAAAACAATTATAAGGAGACCCTCCAGATGCGGGCGGATTAAGCGGCAATATTTGCCACAGTTTTTGATGCGTTTTTTTTAAAAAATCTACGAAATCATATGCTTCTTTACCTAAGTCACCGATTCCATATCTTAAAGGTAATGAGGTAAGATGTAAAAGCACTCCACTTGCTTTATCAAATTGCATTTTGGTTCACCGTCTTTTTCTGGTCGCTTAGAAATTTTTTATTTTTTATATAATAATTCGTAATAATCATTTATCATTCTATCCACAGAAAAAAATCTTTTGGTTGAATCTATACTTTCTATCATCATTTCCAACCATTTTTGATGATTGTTATAATATGTAGGAATAACTCTTTCAAACAATGTATCATAAAGAGCTTTTGCATCTCTTTCATCTTGTTCTTCAACTGTTTCGGGTATATTTTCGTCTCCAATTGCCCAACCGTTAATGCCATCTTTACACGCTTCTGCCCACCATCCGTCTAAAATCGAACAGTTTAGCACTCCATTCATCGCTGCTTTCATGCCAGAGGTACCACTTGCTTCGTTCGGTCTTCTCGGATTATTCAGCCAAACATCACAGCCCCTGGTAAGCATTTGTCCAATCTCCATATCGTAATTCTCAATAAAAACTACGCTATTAGGATATTTTCTTGACATTTCAACTAAATTTAACACGACTTTTTTACCCTTTGTATCTAATGGATGCGCCTTGCCCGAGAAAATAATTTGAACTTTTCCATCTTTTAAATATTTTTCTAATCGTTTTTCGTTTTTAAATATTAAATCACTTCTTTTATAAGAGGCAGCTCTTCTGGAAAATCCAATTAATAATGCATTAAGATTCAATCTAACTCCACATCGCCTCTCCACAAAATTGATCAGTTCTTTCTTTATTTCCATATGGTTATTCCACATTTCATCTAAGTTCAAAAACTTCTTTCTCATTCTTTTGTCTACCCATGTTCCCACATGAATTGCATTGGTTATTCCAATGATTTTTGACCTGTTCTCTATTTTTGCCCACATTTTATTTGCCGTCTCCGTATGTAGTTTAGATACCGCATTTGATACTTTGGATAATTTCAGTGCTGCCACCGTCATATTAAATGGTATCCCACCAATACGACTCATTTCTTCTACTGAGAAGCCTAAATTCGCCCCCATATATACAAGCGCCTCTATATTATGCTTTTCATTTCCTGCTTTGATTGGAGTATGAGTTGTAAAAACTACTTCTTTACGTGTTGATTCCCACGCTTTATCAAATGCCATACCTGCGTTCATTTTTTCATTCATCAGCTCTAATCCAGCTAAAACTGCATGCCCTTCATTAAAATGATATATATCTACTGGAATATTAAGAGCTCTTAAAGCTCTGACGCCACCAATGCCCAACACCATTTCTTGGGCTATTCTCTCTTCAGCGAATCCACCGT
>Ga0209986_10005337_pt1 | contig 10673 bp, 10 predicted proteins | sample BlataG_FD_183168 | JGI IMG/M metagenome (GOLD analysis project Ga0209986, IMG submission 183168) | Deep subsurface microbial communities from Black Sea to uncover new lineages of life (NeLLi) - Black_00105 metaG (SPAdes) (version 2) | ecosystem: Environmental > Aquatic > Marine > Oceanic >...
CCATTTGTCAGGATCGGTGATAAAGTCAGCCTGCTCATTTGTATTAGAGAACTGGTTTGGGGCGGCTGAATCCCAATAGACGTACAACTTATCAGTATTGTCAGCTACGACAGTACCGCCTATATTGGCACCTACACTGTTCACATAAGAGACGGTACATTGATCCCAAGAAATGAAACCGGCTCCGGGATCGTTGTTAGTAAACACTAGGTCAGTGAACATGGGTATCTGAAATGCAGACATAGCCGAGGTTGCATATCCAGCAGCGGTACTGGAAGTAATTGAAGTGAAGCCGGGTCGAAAATGATCGTAGGGTACAACCCGATAGAAATAAGTGGCACCAGGAGTGAGATTGCTGACGGTTATCTTAGTGCCAGTGATTTCATAAGTATTATCGCCCGGAGGATCGGAATCCCCTATAAAGAAAACATACTTCGCAATGTCAGGATGTGTTACAAGATCTGCCGGAGGCTCCCATGTAACGACTATTCCACCGGGAATGCCAACCTCGATGTCAAGAACAGGAGCAGGTGGGGCGAGATTCACTAGCGATACTGTATCATAGTTATCCGACCATAGGCCGGTTCGATTCCTTGCTTTAATGTAGTAAGAGCGCGACCAAGTATCGGGATAATGAATACACTTCGTTGCCTTGCCTTGATATATGAGATGGGAATCGTCGTCCCCCCAAGTTGAACCACTGCTGGGAACTGCATCTCGAACCTCGTAGTAGGCAAGGTCAGCATTCCTGTCCCTATCAATCGGATGCCAAGCTATCTCAGCAAAGATGTCATAGAACCGGCATTTGGCATTATCACCGGAACCCACATCATCAAAGTAGACATCATCTGGGGGCTGGGGTTTGCTCGCAGCTTCAATATCATAAGCAGTCACATCGGCTAGGGCTTGTTTTGCTCCATTCCTATTAACCGACAAGATTTTGACGTATACATCATCACCGGCGACAAATCCTTCCTTGGAACCGTTTATCATAAGACTCCGGGCCAGGCTGGTAGTTATACCGGCACAGTTATAGGCCCCATCTTGAGGAGCAGTCCCATCGGCTTCCACAACAGCTACCCATATCTCGGTATGATCCCAGAACATGGATACAGGTGCAATGAAGCTGGCTCGGACATAGGGAACCCAAGTACCGTCTTTATCCGTGTTGCCGCCTGAAGCCAGGGTAACATTCGATACTGAAGCCACCTCAGAGGGGTTCGGCAGATAGGTATAGTCTACGTCAGGAAGCACGATTCCATCTTCGTCATATATCCCTTCATGATACTCGATAGCACTTATCTCAACATTGAAATCATTCAGCCTTCGCACCGAGAGAACCCGGAAAGGCTTGGTAACAACATCAATATCGGGAAGAGGGTAATCGTCTATTCCGATGGCATAGACATCATACTCTTCTGGTACGGTATCAAAGTAGGTAAGACCTGAGAGGGGGATGGATTCCCCTCCATTATAAGTAAGACCCGCTAGGCCGTCCGCTAGTCTATAAGTGCTAATCTTATCGTCCTTAGTTCTGACCCGAAGATAGAACGACTGTCCTGTAGGAAGGGCGGGAAATACTACCTTTTCATACGCCGTAAAGCCACCAGCAAGTTCGTAATTATCGGCATCAAGAATTCGACCGCTGACAATACTCCACATGGGAACATCAAAGGCGTAGTTGAAGACATCCCACGGCTTGACAGCCACGGCATCAATAGAAGCCTTAAACTTCAGGGCTTCTATAACATTCTTATCTCTGGAGAGGAAGAAGGAGCCTACTCGTATTGCCTGACTTCGACGGGTTGTGCCAAGCAGACTGACAGTAGTCTTTCTTATTGCAGCCCCTTCATCAATGGTACTTCTGTCCTCAAGAAGAACCATATCCCGTCTGTATAGATTTTTCTCATCGTGGAACTGAACCTCATAGCTATTGAAAGTCTCTTTCAGAGAGCGTCGGGTAAGGGCAAAGTCGGTCGTATTACCCATCGTGAAAAGCTGGCTGGGAGTGGCCGCTCTATCTATGAGAAGCTCCAGATTGGTACCACTCCAGAAAGGCATACACAGAAAAGACGTACATAGTCTTCTAACGATGTTGCTGATTTCGTAATGCTTGTCCAGGACCACATCGAGATTGAATCGGTGCTCCAAGTCACCCGAAGCGTTTCCCTTTGAAGTCAACTCATCACAATGATTAGCTTCAGTAAGAAGGCTGGCTGCATTGAAATGTTCATCAGTAATCCACTCCCCTGCCCCGTATCGAGGGGTGGTAATCAAGTCATGGATGCACCAGATGGGATTATTGCTATAAATAAGGCCGGTATCTGGATCACCAGAAACTCCTGAGACCCCAGAAGCCTCGGATTCAGTCGGTGCATAGATTTCCAATCCCTCTACTTCAACCGATATTCGAGGTCTGCCTCCTGAGAGCTTTTCTGTTCCCAGGAAGCGAAGGCCGAGAAGGGCGGTATGGGGATATACGAACTTCTTGTAGATAACCTCATCTACGGCATCCAAGAATAGGTCGCTGTATTTGCCTTGATCTTCATCCGTGTCAAGGTATGCACTCGTAATTCTGACTTCATATTGAGCAGCATCAAGATTCCGTATGAAAATGGTTTTATAAAGAGGAGTCCGGCTTATTTGCCGTGGGAAGATTATGCCTGGGGAATAGACATAATCGCCAGCATCGAAATCACCTATAGAGAGATCCCCGGCAGGGGGAATATCTTGAAATTCATTAACTCCAAGATATGGTTTCGGCGTTCCATAAAAAAGATCAGATGAAGCCAAATTGGGCGCACTCATAAAGTGCGATTTTTCCAGGGCCGAAGCTGCCCGAAAACCCTCCCATCCATCATTCTTATATTCAAGAATGCCCCAATCTACATGAATATGATCGTCTCCTGCATTAACGGGCTGGGTAAGCGTCATTAACTGTTTGCCATCTTCAGCCCACGTATGCAAAGTCCAGTTGGCATCCCCTACTTTTCTATATTCGATAACTGCTGCAAGGGGACCTCGTGAATGTTCCTTCGTATCTCCAATGCGAAAAAGTCGAGGGGTCCGAAAGTGAAGCCTAATCTCTTCTGCCTCAAGTCCAGTTGTAGTATAAGCGTAAGGATCAGCTTGCTCAAGAAGTTTAGGGAACCCTGCCTCAACACGAGTATAAGTTTCCTCGAAGCCTGGAATCACCGTTTGATCGTGAGTACCGAGACGAACGCTGACTACGCTATCGGGAAACTCAGAGATAGGACGATCATTGACGAGAATCTTGTCGGCTATAGCAACCACATCAGCTTCATCGACATTCTCCGTAAGACCAGCAATCGAATGCAGCTTCCCCTCACCTATTCCGAGAAGGACACTCAGAAAGTTTTCTTCATCCGTAGACTCGACAAAGAGATTGAGGATATTCCCCCCCACCCGATTCTTACCATAAATAACTGGAATCGGAATATCCACATCAGACATCGTGGAGACGCCACTCCACCCGTAGGTAGGAGAACCTCCTCCAGTTTCAGGCTCTTCATAGGTAAGGGCTGTATATATCGAATAAGCTGTAGTAACGATACTGAGACCAACGAAAGCGGCCATAAAAGGATGAATAGACGCCCAACCCAACGCATACCCCGCACCCCAACTTCCCCACCAAGCAGCGGCAGATACAGCAGCGGATACAAAGCCCCCGACAGTAGGAGTAACCACTATCGTGTCACCCGGCCATACCACTAATGTTTCCCACCGCTCTGTGGACAGAAGACCAAACTTATCATGAAAGGCCATCCATCCCGGAGGCCGATATTTCTCAGGAATATAGCCGGTAAGAGGCATCCCGGACTTGTACTCGACTTTGAGTACATCTCTCCCTTCCTCAGAGAGAGGGTCAGGAATTATCTTGATGGTAACTACATCGCTGGCTCTGATTTCTTGAAGCGGAAGAATCCTCTTATCCTCCTTGAGAAGAGTTGATCACTTAATCTGCTTATTATGACGCCGGTATTTTGCTGGCAGTGGACGAACCTTTCCCCCTCTATCATTACTCCCATGTGAATACTGGAGCCGCAGCTTAGAAAGGAGTGAAATACAACAATGTCCAGAGGAGCAAGTTTGGATCTGCCTATCGGATCAAAGTATTGGTGCATCCGTTCCACAAAGAACTCACCAATAGAGCCGTCATGAAACCGATAACCTAAATTAGGGAGACTTACACCCCTACATTGGAGGTACAACCATTGAACGAGGCTGTAGCAGTCGAATCCCGGATTTCCATGCCCTCGTTCCTCAAAAGGCCTACCAATCAAACGGGAGACCTCACGAGACAAGGATGATATTCCCGGACGGGATTCCTGGAAACCCTCCAAATCTTGCCAAGTTATTATGACGTTCGCACTCATCCATTGTCCTCTCACAACTATCGGGGCTTCCGACAGTAAAACCTGGAGGGGGATAGAACTCGTTATCACCAGATCCGGCTGAATCACCTGAAGCAGTAGTTCCCAACCAACACCCCTCCTCCTTGTACCGAAATTGACAGTAGGACTTCAAATACCTTCGCCTCGGTATCCTTATCGCCGCAAGGTCCAATCGGCTGACCAGGGTGAATTCTGCAATCCTCACAGTACTGGAAGAGGTACTCACCCAGTAAATGTCCTCCAAGTAGGCATTGGGGTCAGCAAGATGCTCGACAAACACTTGACGGATTGTCACTTTTCGCTCTCTCAGTCCATCATGATACTCCAGATAGGCTTGAATCTCCCTGCTCACGTTTGCAATGATAACATGAAGAGCAATGCCTCCAGTCTCTCGATTCTCCTCTATCCCCCGGTGCATGATGGGAAATGCAGTATACTTCTGAGGAGAGGCCGCATCCTTGTAGTAGTTGACATCTATATCATATTCGGCGAGGTAGATGTCATCTTCGGTGTCGCCGGTCGTTTGAATGCGATAGAGCCAAATCGGTTTGTTGGTCTCTTGATTCTTGGTATCTCGGAAATCCGCATCCGTAAGTTTTGGCACTTGCTAACTCCCTAATTGATTTGTCAATTCAAAGCCGAAACTACAACTACGTAGGCCTCTATGGAAAGTAATGTTCATCGACCCATCAAACCGTACATCATATAAGATGTCGTTATTTGGATTCCTGAAAGTAAGACGCTCCCATGGACCATACCGAGCCAGAAAGAAATCAACGTATTCCGCTAGGCCCGCCTTCGTAAGAAAGGGAGACTTTATCCTGAACCTGCGAAGTTCTTTGCTGATCCTGAGCCTTCTCTGCTCCGCCCCCGAATCCGACCTGAAGATCTCGACAGGAAAACTTATCGCCTCTCTAAACTCCTCTCTATTTAGAGTGAACTCAGCCACGTGCAAGTGCTCCTTCCATAGCCCGTCTTATTATACCACCACCTGCAATGTTCGAGGCTATCGTATTCACGATGACATCCTGCGGCATCTGGTCCATCATCGAAGTGGCAATGGCTTCACTAGTAACCATATTAACCATAGTTATCTCTGGAGTTTCTTTCTCGGCTGTATCAGCTTTGGACTTTACACTCTCGCCTTCATGAAGACGGTACAAACCTTCATGGCTCACAAATGGAATACCAGTTTGACCACTGGGAACTGTCGCTGGATCAGCGACAGAAGCCCCCATTGATCCGATGGATCCGATAATCTTGAGTGCGCCCAAGAACAAAAAGTGTTCTGCCAACTTAGTCATTACATTGACTACAATACTCAGTACCGATTCTCCCCAAGCCCTGAAATAATCCTCCGATTTTTTAAGATTTCCATGCAGAGCGTCTACGAAGAAGGTCTTGATGTTACTATTCATCTCTGAAGAGACATCCTCTATAACATCAGGCATAATCTTAAACTCATCTACAGACTCTTGTAGGTATTGCCTGGTAGTTTCTATCCAACCAGGAAGTTTACGTTCTTTCTTTTCCTCATCATCCGCTGCGAAAGCCGCGCTCATCACCTTCTGAAATTCTCCCATAGCAGCGGCAAACTCAGGAAACTTTGCTCTAAGAGAAGCAATAATATCATTTACTTTTTGAACAACTGCGTTCTTAATAGCCTCCCACGCCTCTTCAGATAGATCAGCAAGGAGGGCAAAATCTTGCTTGGCTATTTCCTTGATGTCCTCCCATGTACTTCCGATTATTCCCGGAATACTATCGTTCAGCTCAACTATCTTTGAAACATAATCAGTCTCAAACTTCTTGCTCATCTCTGCAAGAGCATCTTCCCAGATGATCTCTATAGCATCTGTACTGATAGTAAAAGCCTCTACCCACACATTACCAGAAGCTATTATATCCTCATATACCCCAACCCAATCTCCAGCAAATGCCTTCCATGTTGCGCTCTGCAAAAGTTCGATCTGCTTAAATAATGCCTTAACATTTATCATCAATGCCGCGAAATAGGTCGCGGTAATATTCCCAAGTACAACAAACATTGCTGAGAACTGAGCCATCAGTTCATTAAGAACAATACGGAAGCCTATACCCATCTGACGCCATGACCAGTTCCAATCCTCCCTCATCCTTTGGAGACCTTCTCTAAACACAGTTTGCGTTTGATTGGTCGAATCGGTAAAGCCGCGACCGAATTCGTTCAGGGTATCTCTCATACCACCCCAATTCTTCGCCCAGGCAACTCGCATTAAGTAAAGACCGCCTATAACAGCAGCAACCGGAAGAAGGGAACTAAGCATTGCAGTATTCAAAGCAGCAGCAAGAGCGAGAACTCCCGATACAGCAACTTTCATAACCGCAATCCAACCGACTATTACTATCTTAAATGCGAATATCGCACCCAATGCTCCGATAGCCGCAGTCATTAGAAGACCGAATGCAAGGACTCCAGTCATAGCCTTCCTCGCAAGATCCATGTGAGCCTCTGTATATTCAATGAGTATATCTAGCCCAACCCGGAACATCGAGTATATTTTCAAGAGCCTAGGAGCAAGAGATCTACCTAGAAGCCGAGCCAAGTCCTTTATCCGCTGTATCGTTATTCCCAACTGCTCATTGTAACCTTCCATCTGCTTTCTGACAAGCTGATCGACTGCTGTCGTATTGGTACGAATCTCCTCTGAAAATGCACGAAGGCCTTCAGATCCTATCCTTGTAATTGCGCTCATGCCAGTAAGAGCACGAGTACCAAATAATGTCTCAATGGCCCAGTTATGCGTCTTATCAGTTGCCTGAGAAGTGTAGTCGATTATGTCTGACATATACTCTATGAAAGGACGAATCTGGTCATTACTATCATAGATTTCGATATTCAGTCTCCGAAGCGCCCGCTTAGTCTCTTCCACAGGAGATAGGAGTCTTACATACGCCTGACGCAAAGCTCTACCAGCCCGCGTTCCCTTGAAACCAACATCTGCCATGACTGCAAGTATGGCAATAACTTCGTGCAACTTGGCACCTGCCATGTCAGAGGCACCAGCCACATAGCTCATCGCTTGGGCCATGTCCTCCATCTCCTGTACAGATGACATGAAACCCTTTGACAGTTGATTTACTACCGACTCTGTATGCTCAAAGCCAATGTTGAACCCCTTCATGATGCGGATGACTTCTTTTGCACCCTCATCTATCTCCATCATCCCGCCCTTGACAAAACGAGCGATATAAGGAAAAGCCATCATGGAATCAACTACTTCGATTCCAGAGTAACCCAACTGACGGAAAATGTTGGTAAGCTCGGTAGCATCCAAGTTAATTTCCTTGGACAAATCACGAACCATCTTCCTCATCTCAACAAATTGCTCAGGAGTCTCTGACATCGCAGCAGTAGCACGGCGCATTCCCTTGTCGAGATCGCCAAACTGCCTAGTCATATTGCGGGTCATTGCAAGGGCCGCAGCACCCGCCGCACCCATAGCAATCGTCATCCGTCGAATGTCGGCAGAGTTCTTCCGTACCACAGCACCGAAGTCCAGAAGATCTCTCTTAGAATCCTGTAGAGGCTTCTGAAAACCTCTCTTCGTTTCGATGATGAGTCTGGATACTACTGCTCCAGCATTAAATCCACCCGCCACAATTATCCACCTCTCAACAGTTCTTCCCAGTTCTCATCTATTACTTCCTGTCTAGATCTCCAAGCCCTCATTCTAGCGAACTCCGCTCTCAAGGGGTACATCACATTCTTATAATCAGCATCACTGACAGCAGCAAGTCGAGCTTCCTCTATCCTTTCAATATGCCTGCCAAGATGTACCATCTCAGCAGTATGCATCCAAAAGGAGAAGTCTCTCCAATCCATCTCCAAAAGCTGATTATATAGGAACAAGCCGGGAAAAGCCTCGGCTATAGCAGCTATTTCTTCGCCTTGCTCCCTGGCTCTTTTCCCTCTTCGTCATCTCCTTTCTGTCGGTCGGTCACTGTCTCTGTAATGAACCTGACAATCGCAACCAACTTCCGCATGTCCACCTTTTCCAATGTCTTTTCAGGCACCTCAAGAAACAGGCGTACTTGTCTTGAGAGATACCTGAAACTGGAGTCTACATCCTCGGACGCCTCCGCCTCTTTGATTAGTTTGGTCGTCTCCCTCATCATCTTGGAGGTGATGCTCTTAACTACATAAGTCTTTCCTTCAAGCACCACCTCAATAGCCTCAAACAACGAAGGAGCGTCTGCGTTAAATTTCGGCACCGTAAGCACCCCCCTTATGTGACGTTACTCTTAGCATACAAGCGACCGTTCTCATCCGGGAAGATCTCCCAGAATGTACGAAAGACTCGCTGATTGCTCTCATCGAACGTAAGCTCGTGGTCAGCTCTTGGGGCCGCTTTGAAGTACTTCAGCCACTTGTTCTCATCCGTCTCTGCAACCCCGTCCTTAATTGGCTTCAGGATCAAAGCATCGGCATTATCGTACAACGAAGTACCGACATTCGTATTGGATACGACGACGGCATGGCTGGAAGTTGCTGACGCACCGCCAGTAACCAGAGCAAATTGAGCCACGGTCAATCGCGTAAACGGCGTTTCAACTTCACAAACACGGCCTGTGGTAATGGTATCAATCTTCGTGGTACCCGTCTGATCTGTATAGATCCCTTCAGCACTTTCAGTATCTCGATGAATGACACCACCACGCGTCCTACCGATCTCTGAGCCCTTCCACTCAACAACACAAGGTCCGAGATCTCTATATGGTCCCATTGGCATTTTAATTCACCTCCTTATATATCCTGCGTTCGCAGGATAAAATTGGCCGAGAACTCATGCCGGTTTCTATCGTCCTGACCCACATAGCCAGGCCCGGTACCCACGGCCACATTTACCGTCGCCGTCTCTTCTGTCGGCAAGATGTTCAAATCGAAACCAGCATTGTCAAAACCTAATATCGCATCACACACCTCCTTGACCGCAGCCTGGGCCAGATGATAATCGTTGTTGCGCCCTAGCACTTGTATTGACTTCTCCTTTTTATCCGGTAGATCAAAATCTCGAACGTCCGGTATAGACTCCAAAAGAACTACACAAGTATCCGGGGCATCTTGAGGACGGAACCCAACAAAAAGATCCGTGCCTATTACCAAGCTCGTCTTGGCCTGAACGTGCATGGCAAAGTTCTTTATCATTATCGCTTATCCTCCAACTCTAGGAGAAGTACCAAACCCGCTCATCCATGAATGTCCCGACGAATGAGCCTGCTGTAACTTCCCAGCGATAATCTTCACATACTTACCCCCAAACATTGCCAACTTCGCCTCCAGATACTTCTTACCACATCCGGAAACCTTAAACCCCCCCTCCGGCTCCACTTCATGCCATCTAGCAGCATAAGGCCGATTGTATCCAACTACCCCAACTATATTTCCATCTGCAATCGGCTCCTTATGCTCCGTTACCTGCTTATCTGTTATTATACCATGTTTGGAGAAGGCAACCAACTCATTTTGCACAAAAGCGGAGCCGCTGCCCCGCAAGAAGCTATCCAACAGAGGGGCTGTAGGCTCAACCAGAGACACATCATCCATAAGCTGCATAAGGGCTTCCTTCATCCCTTCCTTCGTAGCCCCCGGAACAACAACATGAGTATAGATGTGGATCTGCTTATCAAACTCAGAAGTATCAAGTGTCATACCGCTCTTCATGCCACAAACACCTTTACATGCCTCTGCCCAAAAGCCTTGGGTTTCTCAATAGCTTTAATTCCATGATCAATGTCATCAAAGCGCAACCTATCCTCGTGCGAAATCGCCCGGTCCCGCATCGAGACCCTAGCAGATGATAAGACTTCATTTCCAGCCCTATCAACGACCATCCTAGTTCCGTACTCAATCAACACATCAATCGTAATCTCCTCGGCAGGAGCAGTCTCAGACCCAAATACATCCGTAGCGGGTTTCTTTATCAACACCGCCGTATCTGTCAGGTAGCCCCCTATCATGACTCTCCCTCAGCTTCGGTCTCCAGTGCAGCGATCTCTTCGCGGGTCATCTCACGAAGATTCTGAACAGGAGCCGACCCGCCATGCTTCTTGCGCCATGCAGAGTAACAGACAGCATTCCGCTGCTTCTGAGTCGGATAGTCCTGTATCATCACCTCACTGCCCATACACCGTGAATGGAACGCCTTTTGCTCCTCGCCCTTCCTCGGACTGGGTATCGGCATCAGATACCCTCCTCTTCGTCCCTGTCAATTTCTA
>Ga0209986_10005338_pt1 | contig 10673 bp, 10 predicted proteins | sample BlataG_FD_183168 | JGI IMG/M metagenome (GOLD analysis project Ga0209986, IMG submission 183168) | Deep subsurface microbial communities from Black Sea to uncover new lineages of life (NeLLi) - Black_00105 metaG (SPAdes) (version 2) | ecosystem: Environmental > Aquatic > Marine > Oceanic >...
GAAATTGACTGCAAAGAGGCCACTAACCTTTTTGATTTCCATAATCTTTGTATTTGCAGGCGCAGGCTGTAAGAAGGAGGGAGAGAGCTCTGCTCAAGCGAGGGAGTATCACCGCTCACCGGCGGTGGCGGGTCAGTTCTATCCCGACGATAGGCAGAAGTTAGAAGAGATGGTGCGGGGCTTTTTGGACAATGCCAAGGAGGTCGAAATCCCATACGGGAAATTGCGCGCAATTGTGGTTCCTCATGCCGGCTTGGTCTATTCTGGGCAGGTGGCCGCTTATGCATACTCTCTCTTAAGGAATAAACGGATTGAGACCGTCATAATGGTCGGTCCCAGCCACTATGTCCGCCTCCCTGGAGCTTCAGTTTTCGCCAAGGGGGAATTCGAGACTCCGCTGGGAAACGTTCCTATAGATTCGGAACTAGCGCAGGCGATCATGAAACAGGACCCGGACCTTTTCAGCTTCAATCCACAGGATCAGGCCCGGGAGCACTCTCTGGAGGTGCAGTTGCCGTTCCTGCAGGTGGTCCTGCCTGATTGCTCGATCGTCCCCATAATGATGGGACCGCAGGATTCGGCCACCGTGCGCCGGGTTGCGGACGCCATCACAAAGGTTTTACAGGAGAGCGACAAGAGGGTTTTGCTCTTAGCCAGCACTGACTGGTCTCACCATCACCCGAGAGCAGAGGCCAGAAGATTGGATGAGGAGGGCATCAACACCGTCACTATGCTGAACCCTGCCAAGCTCCTCTATAAACTGAGGTATAAAAAGACCGAAGCTTGTGGCGGAGGGCCGGTTGCCGCAGTGCTTATGACAGCCCTGAAACTGGGGACGGATTGGGCAAAGGTTGTAAGATACGGTGACTCCGGGGATGTCAGCGGTGATGTCTCCGCGGTGGTGGGCTACGCCTCCATCGCCATCGGAACCACAAAAGAAATAGACGTGCCTCTAAACGTTGAAAAGCCACAGAGTGAATTATCCACAAAAGAGAGGCGGAAACTATTAGAGATTGCTCGGAGCTCCATCGAGGAATTCATCCAGCACGGAAAAGAGCCAACTCTCGAGGTAAAAGAGCACAAACTGACTGAATTGGGGGCTGCCTTTGTGACCTTGGAGAAAAACGGTCGTTTGAGGGGTTGCATCGGTTACACCACTCCGGAGAGACCTCTCTATCAAACCGTTTCCGAATGCGCCATCATGGCCGCTACCCAAGATCGCCGCTTCCCGCGCCTGACTCAGGATGAACTGCAGGAAATCCAAATAGAGATCTCCGTTCTGTCCCCCTTGAAAAAGGTCGACAGCATCGACGAGATCGTGGTCGGTCTGCACGGGCTTTCCATCGAAAAGGACGGACACAGAGGTTTACTCCTTCCCCAGGTGGCAACAGAGTGGAAGTGGAATCGCCGGGAGTTCTTGGAAAACGTCTGCCGCAAATCTGGCCTGCCCATTGATGCTTGGAAGGAGGGGGCGGATATATACGTTTTCAGTGCCGAGGTCTTCAGAGAGGGGGAAGAATAATCTTCACTTCTATGAGCTCACACAAATCATTCTTTTTGCCATTCATTCTGCTGTTCTCCATCTCATTCACTTTTTGCTCCCCGAGTGAAAGGGGAAAAGGAGCACCCAAAAGCGATTGTGAAGCCATCCTGGGCAGCCTTTCAAAGCTCAAAGATTTCCAATTTCGTGACAGCGTCTCGGTTTATTTGCCTGAGAATCTGCATTACTACCTCGATGGGGGGGCGGAGTTCTACTTGAAGAACGGCTTCGTCAAGTTAGCGACCACCCTTGTGGCTTCAAGTGAAACCGGTCAAGAGATAAGTGTCGAGGTTTACCAGATGCAGAATCCCTCTTTGGCCGACTTCATTTACAGGACAGAGAGTGGCGACTCCCCTGCCAATTTCGAGATTGGAGATAAAGGTTATAGAAGCGGCGGCTACGCGCAGTTTGTCAAAGGAGCGTTCTTGGTCAAACTTGTGGCATACGAGCCCACGCCCACTGAGCGTGAGCTTGAAGCTTTAGTTGCGTTGGCGAATTTTATAGAAACCAGAATCCAACCCTAGCTGAATCTATCTCAGGTAGGTTTGTTCACGGTCACCATAATGGTTCTAACCATCTGAAGCAATCGCTCACAGCTGAAGGGCTTCTTGATATAAAAATCGCCTCCCACCCCGAATGCTTTCCCCCGGTCTTCCCGGGCATCTTTCCCGGTGAGGAAGAGGACCGGAGTGTCGGCGGTGTCAGGGTTGGCTCTCAACTGAGAACAGACGTCGTACCCATCCATGAAGGGCATCTGTATGTCCAAGATGATGACGTTTGGCTTGAAGTTTCTGGCGTCCTGTATTCCGTTCTGAGGTTCGTTTTCGACCTCCACCTCGTACCCGGCGTTGGACATATAGGCTTTGATTATCTCCGTTATTTCCGGCTCGTCATCGATGACCAGAATTCGCCCTAATTTAGCGGTGTTCTCCCCTGGCATTGGGTTCTCCTGAATCGTGGCTATGTTGGGGAACTCCCTTCACAGCCGGTAGAAGGTCCTCCTCCGGTCCTTTATGAGATGATTAGCGGGTGTGAAAAACTTATCCCGCGCCTCTTTTAAATTGATATCGGCGACTCTGAGGCTCTCTTTATTGCGGGGAGGGGATACTAGTATCTCTCCCCTGGGGGAGATGATTTGGCTTCTTCCAGTGAAAGTGATTTTTTCGCCATTCCGCGGCTCGGTGCCGATGCGATTGGCAGTGATGGTGAAGATCCCATTCTCCAGAGAGCGGGTCAGCATCGACCGCTGGCAATGGTGGAGGACTAAATTGGCGGGATGGCAGATGATTTCTGCTCCCAGAAGGGTCAGACTCCTGGCGACCTCCGGGAAAATCCAATCGAAACAGATCATCACCCCGATTTTTGCGCCCCTGAAACTTATCACCTTTAGCTTGAGGTTGCCGGCGTCAAACCATCTCTTCTCTCGATCAAAGAGGTGAAGCTTTCGGTAGAGATGTATATTCCCCCCTGGCTTCACGAATATGGAGGAGTTGTAGATTTTGCCTTTGTCTTTTTCGGCGATTCCGGCTACAATAGCCATCTTTCTTTTTTTTGAGAGGCTTTTCAAAAAGCGGATCGTTTGACCGCCCGGAATCTCCTCTGCCAGCTGCCTCAGTTGCTTTCGTCCCGAAAAGAGGTAGCCGGTGTTGAACAATTCCGGCAGGACCATCAAATCCGCATCGACCTTTGACAATTTGGCCTCGGTCCTGCTCAGGTTTTGACCAATATCTCCGAAGATTGGATGAAATTGCAGGAACCCAACTCGCATTTAGGTACTCTCTTGGAATTGACCGTTCTCTAAAATGTTGAGATTTCTCACACTTCGGCGCCTTACATTGAGGACTACAACTCTATCTCATCCCCCTCTTCCGGCAAATGCACGTTTGTGTAACCGCGTCTCTCCAACTCTTCTTTGAGAGCTTGGGATTGCTCCTCCTCCCCGTGCACCAGAAATATCCTTTTGAGGCTTTTCCCCAGGGAAACAACATAATCGATAAGATCCTCCCGATCGGCGTGGGCAGAAAAGGCGTTGATTATCTTGACCTCCGCTTTCAACTCGTATTCCTCTCCGAAGATGCGCACTTTTGGTTGCCTTTCGACCAGTCTTCGGCCCAAAGTGTTCCTGGCCATAAAACCCACGACCAGAATGGTGTTATTGGGATTCTCGATGTTGTTCTTGAGATGATGCAGAATCCGCCCGGCCTCGCACATGCCGGAGGCAGAAATGATTATGCAGGGTTCTTTCAGCAGATTCAACTTCTTCGATTCCTCCACATCGCGGACGTAAGTGATCTGGTTCAACCCGAAGGGATTGCGATTGTGCGCTAAAAGCTCGTTAGTCTCCCGGTCGAAGCATTCCGGATGCAACTGGAAAATCTGGGTGACGTTGGTGGAGAGGGGGCTATCGACATAGACCGGGAGAACCGGGATTCTGCCGGCAGCCTCTAAGAGGTGCAGACAGTAAACGATCTCCTGAGTCCGCTCCAGAGAGAAAGCTGGGATAATAACCTTCCCGCCTCTTGAATGAGTTCTGTTGACAACCTCGGCAAGCTGATCTTGAGCTTCCGAAATCTCTCCGTGCAGACGCCCTCCGTAAGTGCTCTCCAGGATTAGATATTCGACTCCATTGACCATCTCCGGGTCTCTCAGAATCGGGAGGTCTTTGCGACCCAGATCGACAGCGTAGAGGAGGGTTTTCCTGCCGCCGTTCTCGAAGATCTCAAAAAAGGAGAGAGCCGAGCCCAGGATATGTCCGGCATCGAAGAATGTTAATCGAATATCCTTGGTGACGTAGAACGGCTTGTGGTAACTGACGCCTCGGAAAAGTTGGATTGCATTCTCAGCCTCCTCCGCACTGTACAACGGTTCAATTCTATCCCTCCCCTTCAACTTCTTCTTCCTGTTCAAGTATTCAGCATCTTTCTGTTGTATATAGGCAGAATCGGCCAGCATCACCGCGCAGAGGTCCCTGGTGGCAAAGGTGGAATAGATGCTTTTGCTGTAACCGTTCTTTACTAAAGAGGGGATATTTCCACTGTGATCGATGTGAGCGTGTCCCAAAACGACGCGGTCTATCCCACCGACACTGACCGGCAGTTCACGATTGCGCCTATTGGACTCCGCTCGCCTCCCCTGAAAAAGACCACAATCCATGAGGACTCTCTGCCCGTTGACAGAGAGAAGGTGCATCGAGCCGGTCACCCCTCTCACCGCACCAAGGAATGTTATCTTCAATTCCCCTCCACGAGGCTGCCTTGCAAAACCAACATCATAATTTGCTGCAAAAGATAAGCAATGAATCCGCCAGAGACAAATCGTCTTGAATTGAATTTACAGTTGTCCCTCAACCGCTTCGGACCTGACCGAACCTCGGATTTATGATCCCCCTGGCAGAGGCCAGGGGACTACCCTGGTACTGAAAAAATCATAGCTGTGGGGTAGCCCAGTGGCCTCCCGCCTGGGGCCTGCCCGAGGCAGACAGGGCGGGCCGCCTCTGGTGGCCGCCACTGGGTCTTATCTATAATTCTCATTCACAAGATTATCTTGCAGAAAAGCCGTTATCGAATATAACTTGTCGCCACAGATAAGATATGAACTCATTAAAAACAAATCTGCTGGGACTCAATTTGGAGAAGCTGGAAGACTTCCTTCAGGACCTCGGAGATAAGAGATTCCACGGCCGGCAGCTCTTCTCCTGGATTCACAGAAAAGGAGCCAGGAGTTTCGAGGAGATGACGGATCTCTCCAAGGGGTTGCGAGAGAGGCTGAAAAAGACCGCAACCATCGAAGGTATAGCGGAGCACAAGTTGATGCGGTCAAAACTTGACGGGACGGAGAAATTCCTGTGGAGGCTCTCCGACCGCGAGCTGATAGAAAGTGTCTTGATCCCCGATGAAGGAAGATTGACCCTCTGTCTGTCCACTCAGGTCGGCTGCCCTTTGGATTGTCGGTTCTGCGCCACCGCAAGTGTTGGCTTCAGAAGGAATCTCACCCCCGGCGAAATCATAAGCCAGCTCTTAAAGGTTCAAGACAGACCCTTGACCAATCTAGTATTCATGGGAATGGGAGAGCCGCTCTTGAACTACGACAACTTGCTGAAATCGATCGGCATCATGGTCTCGGATCTGGGTCCCAACTTCAGCGCAAAGAAAATCACGGTGTCCACAGTCGGGATAGTCCCGGGAATTCACAGGCTGGCGGAGGAGGGCTTAAAGCTCGGCCTGGCGATTTCGCTGAATGCCCCCGACGACAAACTGCGAAGCGCAATCATGCCCGTGAATGGGAAATACCCTCTCAAGGAGTTGTTGAGCGCGGCGAATTTCTATGCTGAAAAAACGGGCCGACGGATAACATTCGAATATGTGCTAATCGGTGGCGTCAACGATTCCCTGGAGTGTGCAAAGAAGCTTTCGAGAATCATTCAGGGGATTCCCTGCAAGATAAATCTGATTCGGTTTAACCCTCACACCAGTCAGGCCTATCAAGCACCAGAAGAGGAGAGGGTCATTGCCTTCCGGGATTACCTTTATCCCCGAGCTCCGGCGGTGACTTTAAGGGAATCGAAAGGCAGAGATATTCTCGCCGCCTGCGGGCAATTGCGGGCGGCCGAGGACGATTATACCGCATAATTCCACCTTTTGACAGCCAGCCTCCGGCTTCTTTCCATCTCAGATTTCCTATTGGTCAACCCTGAGATTCTATTGGGGAAATCCAACACTTTTTCGATCATTCTTCATCAGACTTAGCTCAAACCTAAGGGCGCTCCCACCCTCAGGACGGCTAACCCCCTGTCACCTAAATGCTTATGGCTGGTTATTTCGCTAACGGAAACAGACCTCCAAGAGGTATGCAAATTGCCTGAAACCTCATCTGAAATTGAAACTCAAACGCTGGAGGCTTCTTCCAGGGAGGCGAGGAAAATGAAGATGAGGTTCATCCTGACCATGGAAGATCTGGAAGTAGAGAACAAGAGAATTGACACCTTGACTGTTGATTGGACTGAGGAGGTGACCCAGGAGCAGGTTCTGAGCATGTCCAGAGAATGGATCACCGCCCAGAATTTTCTATCCCAGAGAATGGTGGGGTTGAGTAAGGTGGGGGAATCCACCCTCACCATCGAACCGGTATTTGCGTCCGAGGAGGGATCGGATCAGCGCCGGTGATCTCAGAGGGCATCTCACTCAAACTGATTGATTCAGAGCCAGAAAAGAGAGGCAACTATGTTCGCCAACTTCAGAGAGCAGACCTGCCCCTACTGTGGGGCCAGAATGGAGCTCGTCGGGGAGGTACTGCAGTGCCCGGAATGTTTTTGGAGATTTAGAGACGACTTTCTACGAGAATCTCATCTCTCGGTTTGCCCCAAACCAGAAAAAGTGAATCCCGATTTCTTCGCCTGAAGCTGAAAAGGCCGCCCGTACAGGAAATGGCATCCAGGAAATAGAAGGAAGCGGGGACACGAGGAAGTCAAATCACCTGGTAATCTCGATCTTGGTGATCATACCAGATTCAGAAAGCGTTCCTGCAATGGACGCCTGTAGTCGTTGACATCTACCGGCTGGGGATTTGCGCCCACCGTATACCTTTCCATGAGGAAAAAAGATTTCTCGGTTAAATCCTCTCCTGCTTCCAATCATCTGACGATCTGAAACAGCCGTCAAGTCCTTCTCTTTTGACCTTGCAATCTCACCCGGGTTGTGTTACGTTCCCTCTAAGAGATTTTAGTCGAACTTCAAAAGAGGAGGTAGGTAAGATGACGACTCCAAAACCGACGGGTCGTTCGGTTGTGATTCTCTTGATCGTGGGCATAATCGTAATCGCGTTTATGGCCCACGGCTGCGGCACCACCGTCCCCTCCGGACATCACGCGGTCAAGTATTCTAAGTTCGGGGGAGGGACTAAAATGGGCTCTGTCTACGGAGAGGGATGGAAATGGAAGTTGCCCTGGGACAGCTTCTTTTTATACAAGACCCAGCTGGATGAACGCAAAGAGGATTTGCAGGTTCTCTCCTCGGATGGAGCCACCATCGGGCTGGAGGTCTCGGTCTGGTTCCGTCCCTTAATCGAAAAAATAGACAGCCTGCAAGTCACCGTGGGGCCGAATTATTACAATGTCATCGTCGGCTCGGCGCTGAGGGGGGAGGCTCGCGCCGTCGCCGGACGGTATAAACCTGAAGAGATTTACTCCACCAAAAGGGAGCTGATTGGCAGAGAGATTGTGGAGGCAGTCCAGAAACTGGTGGGGGACAAGTTCGTTAGGGTCGACAATATCATCATTCGCAACGTCATCCTCCCCAAGAGGATCTCCGACGCCATCGACGAGAAGTTGGCCGCCGACCAGGCCGCCCAGAAGATGCAGTTCGTGCTGCAACGGGAGCGTCAGGAGGCGGAGCGGAAGCGGATCGAAGCCAAGGGAATTGCCGATTTCCAGCGAATCGTTTCCGCCGGTTTAACCAAATCTCTCCTGGAGTGGAAGGGGATTGAGGCCACCGAGAAATTAGCCTCAAGCCCGAACGCCAAGATAGTCATCATCGGCGCAGGTGAAGCTGGTCTCCCGATTATCCTCGGCGGAGGTTGAGAGATTGCTATCTCTGGGATAAGCAGAAGAGTCCTGGTCACGGGGGCCACCGGTTTCGTCGGGAGGACCCTGGTCGGCAGACTCATTGAGAGCGGCTACCGGGTCAGAGCCTTAGCGAGAGGCAAGAGAAAAACCTCGAAGATAGAGAGACCCGGTGTGGAGGTGGTCTCCGGCGACGTCACCAAGGCGGATACCCTTCCGAGGGCTTTAGAGGATATCGACGTTGTCATCCACCTGGTCGGCATTATCGTCGAGCAAGGGGAATCCACCTTCCAAGAGGTTCACTATCACGGGACTGTCAACCTGGTTGAATCCGTTAGGCGTGCGGGGATTAAACGCTTTCTCCACATGAGCGCTTTAGGAAGTCGGCCAGATGCCCTCACCGACTATCACAAGACCAAGTTTCAGGCCGAAGAATATCTCCGAGCGAGTGGGCTGGACTTCACCATCTTTCGTCCCTCAATAATACTTGGACCATGCGACAGATTTGTGAAGACCTTCGCAAGGATGATCAGGTTGTCGCCGCTTATAATTCTTCCTAAAGTGAGAAGGGGGCGTCTGCAGCCTGTATGGGTTGGAGATGTAGTCGATTGCTTCCTGCAGGCGCTTCAGCAGGAAACTACCATCGGCCAAACCTATGAGCTGGGTGGTCCGGAGAAGCTATCCTTAAAGCAGATTGTGGAGAGAATCTCAAACCATCTCGGCAGGAAGAGATTCACAATAGAAGTCCCGATGGGGTTGATACGACTCGGTGCCACCTTCTTGGAAACTCTTCTCTCAAAACCCCCCGTAACCAGAGAACAGTTGATGATGTTAGAGGAGAACAACACCTGTGATATGGAGGAGGTCTTGAGGCTCTTCGATATCGAGCATCTCGCCGTCGACGAAGGGATTCAAAGAAGTCTGAGGAGTTCTGGATGAAAGCTAACCGCGAACAGAGATCAAAGATCAACGGACTGGTCATCTTTTGAGAGGCTGGCCTATTCTCAAGGCTCAATCCCTCTGGCTTCGAAGGTGAATAGGTGAAGTTCAAGGTCCAGAATCGCGGTGCCGTTGGTGAACTGCCGCTTCCAGCAACCCTCCTCGAGATAGCGTCTGAAATCGGGTAATAGCAATCGTGGCTAACGGCGTTGCCGTGAGGGTTGTTAATCATCGCAGACTTAAGAGCTTCCTGGTTAAATTATCCTTTTCTGCTTAAGGATTTCCTCGAAAAGCTCTTCCCGTTTACCGACCATCCTATCAACGGAGAAGAGCTCTTCGGTCCGTTTCCTCCCCTCCTGCCCCATCTTCTGAGCCAGCTCCGGATTCTTCAGCAGTCTTGAGACCGCCTCGGCCAGTTCTCTAGGTTTCCGGACCGGCACAAGATAGCCGCTGGACCCCTCAATCACCATCTCCCGCAGGCAGCCGACCTCGGTGGCCACCGTCGGCTTGGCCATGGCCATGGCCTCTAAGATTGCCGTCGGCAAGGTCTCGATATAGGGGTCGGAGCACAGCACCGCGACGTCGAATATCGACAGAACCTCGGGGACGTCACTTCGATTGCCCGCGAATATCACCCTGCCATCCAACCCCAACTCCGAAGTGAGCTTTTCCAGCTTCGTCCGCTCATCGCCGTCTCCCACCACTAAGAAGCTGACCCTGGGGAGCTGCTGAGAGATGATTTTGGCGGATTCTAAGAAGACCTGGTGCGCCTTCTCCGGGCGCAAAACCGCCAGGATACCGACGATTTGATTCTGCTCGGGTATACCCAATTCGTTTTTAATCCTCAGCTCGGGAGGGCGAGGCTTGAATCTCTCCAAATCGATGCCGTTATAAATCACCGTCACCTTTTTGTCGGGAACCCCCTCGTATCTAACCAGGTAATCCTTGGAGGCCTCTCCGATGGCAATGATGCGGTCATTCAGTCCCCACAGCATCCGGTTGAGAAACTCCACCGAGTGAGTCTTGCCTTTGATAAACGTCTTGTGCAGGGAGGAGGTGATGGCGGGGACCCCGGCCCACTTGGCACAGAGCCTCCCCCAGAAAAGTTTTTCTCCGCTCCCGAAGGTCTCCAGGGCGTGAATCTCTTCCTGTCTCATAATCCGTTGAAGTCTCATAGCCACGGTGAAGTCATATTTGTCGGAGATCAAGTTGGAATAGACCTTTATCCCCTCCTTCGCTACCGTCTCCGCCAAAGGACCCGGTTCTCGCATGCACAAAAGAATCGGATTGAACCTGTCGCGGTCGATTCGCAGGAGTATATCCTCACAAATCCTCTCGGCCCCCCCAACGATCATCGAGTGGATGGCAGCCATGAAGTTGATTCTAGGAGGCTTGTTCTGTGCCAAAGCTCAACTCTCCAGGATACTCTCGTAAACCCCTTCGGTGCCGGCGACGGTGTCTGCGAAGTTGAAATGTCTCTCCACCCGGGTCCTGCTCTTCTGGCCCAGCTTTGCTCTCAGGTCTGCTCCCTCCAAGAGGACAACTATTGCCTCCTTCAAGGCCAGGCTGTCCTTTGGCGGCACCAGGATGCCATTTTCCTGACTGCCTAAAACCTCCCGATTGCCGGGGACGTCGGTC
>Ga0209986_10005339_pt1 | contig 10673 bp, 6 predicted proteins | sample BlataG_FD_183168 | JGI IMG/M metagenome (GOLD analysis project Ga0209986, IMG submission 183168) | Deep subsurface microbial communities from Black Sea to uncover new lineages of life (NeLLi) - Black_00105 metaG (SPAdes) (version 2) | ecosystem: Environmental > Aquatic > Marine > Oceanic >...
CAACTCAGCTATAGCGATACTTCAAAGAGCAGTAGGGCGGGAACCGCCCGAATTCACGCCTTTGGAGACTGCCGTTGGGCAGTCGTCGAATTAGGAAGCCCCGTCCGTAAGGTCGGGGTAGTTCACGGTAACGATGCTCCTGCTTCATACCATATCTATCTATCCCTCATAGTAGTAGTATATACCAATTTCGTCATAAGGCAAGGTTTTTTCTTATGGAGTGCATGGTAAGACAAAGAAATATGGACGCAATGATTCAAATTCTTACTTTATCGAATGGTAGGTATAAGAGTTGGAATTAGTATCACTGACGAACGCGGTGGCAACCAATTCGAACCGCCACCGAAATAACCGCCCATATCAAGATCCTTCCTGTTCGCCAACCCTATTCATATCAAAAACTATCCAGAAAAGCAACCCAACTGCGTCTGCTCGGGATGACCTACAAGCAAATAGCCAAGAGCTCACACATCAACAGAAAAACTGCCACAAAGACTTGTAAATTATGAAGGGAGGTAAGCCTATGTTCTGGTCTAATATTTTCCCGTTATTGCGAGGCTTGTCCCGAGTGCAAGCGAGGGAACTCGACGAAGCGATCTCAAAGCATACAAGGCGATCTCGTACATCCCAAAGATAAAGATATATATGAGCCCAAATTCGTATCTTACACAGAGCTGATAGAGCTATATTGGTTGACAACGGTATGAAAATTTGGATCCCAAAATCTTAAAACTAACTATTGATGAGTTTCTACAAACCAATCAAGCAAGCATCGAGAAATACTAATTTTGTCGGGTATTGAAGGGAGATTGTTAGCTTGAAACCAGCCGGCATCGATGATCTCAGTTTTATCGATGGTGATTTTACCACTAGCGTAATCGGCGGTAAAAGCGAGCATAAGTGAATTAGGGAAGGGCCAAGACTGACTACCAAAGTAACGGATGTTTTTCACCTCGATGCCAACTTCCTCCTTAATCTCTCGCCTCACACATTCCTCAAGTGTCTCTCCCGGTTCAACAAAGCCGGCAATGACGCTATATAATCGGGGTCGAAAGCGACGGGCATGGGTGAGGAGTATCCGGTCCCCCTTGAGCACTGCGACTATTACCGCGGGAGATATCCGGGGAAAGTTTATTAGTCCACATTGAGGACAGACTTTGGCCCGTTCATTCGGCTTAGGCTCGGTGGAGCTACCGCATCGCCCACAATACTGGTGGGTCTGATCCCAGTTCATAATTTGAACAGCACGACCAGCTACCGAGAACAGATTCTCATCGAGCCGTCCAAATAGTTGCCGCAGTCCTCGAAAAGTCATACCTTCAGGAGTCGAATCATCAGGAGCTAATTCTGCCGAATAGCAGCGGCGCCCATTGAGGGTACCAAGATATTGCTTTCGTACCGGTCTCAGGTGGAGTGATTCCAGATCAATGGCGCACGGGATAGTAGCGGCTTCACCCGTCAACTCAACGAGGAGCTTATCATCCCGAAACACAAACCACCACGCAGGTTCAGTCTTTTTTGATGATGGCACCACGGCCGGTACAAAACTCATGGGAATCCCCTTTTTCAAAATGGCTTGATAGCTCTTTCCAATTGTTCAAATTGTTTCCTTCCCCTCCACCCACTCGTTTTTAAGATATTAAGGTTCTGATAAGGATTTTAGGCTTTGGATATTTCAATCTACTTGGATATACTTTTGTCTATGTTGGCATAAAATGGCCCCCGTTTGGTCTCAAAATTTTGTAACTCTGTTACCTTTCTTACCGAGTCTTGTGGCGAGGTCGAAATTTATTCTACTTAATTGCCAGCAAAGATCAAGAAGGGGGCTTGATGAAGCAAGAGGCCCCAAACGATGAGAAAAGGAAATTCTACAAAGGTTTACCAGCCTTGCTGGATGACCAAACACCCTTATGTTGTGGTCACAAATTGACAAATCAAAAGGATTTTATATGTTAGCAGTTACGCAAGAAATCAACTCTAACATGCTTGGAAGCAAATCCCAAACTCGAGAAGTAGGTGAAAAAATAGTTCAAAAGGTACTTTGCAAAATAACCTTTCAGAGTTTTGCTAAAGGCACAACAGAATAAAAAGAGGGACAAGAATGAAGATTATCGGAAAATACTTTTGTGTCGCAATCTTGAATGGTTGGAGTGGAAAATGGTGAGAGAGGGAGGTGAGGTGAAAGCTAGAGAATTTTTTTTTGAAGGGATAGTCTAGTAAATGCGTGATTGATTAACTCATCTGGGCTTTCACAAAATACGGCAAGCAAAATTTTTGCCCTTCACCCCTCCAAAAAGAGGGTAGTTTTTGAGAAGAATTGAAAAGCTGTTTTTTGAAATCTTTAACTGACAAGGATTTTCATACAGGAGGGCAAAAGAAAAAGAGGCTACCGGGAAATGAAGTAATAAAGCTAATTTTCGAATTTCATGAAAGGCACAAACTATATACAAGAGAAGGTGATAAGAAAGGGGACTTGGCACGATTGTCAAAGTTTAGCGAGAAATACCACGAAAATCTAACGGGAGGTGATTGTTTTGAAGAAAGTTTTGAGCATCCCTGGAATTGTAATGTTGGGTTGGCTAATAGTCTGGCTATTTGCAGGTGTACCGGCTATTCAAGGCCGGGAAATTGAGGATCTCAATCTCACCGAGAAAATCACCCTGACCCTGGGCAGCTCCATTAGTGAAAGGTATCAATATGATCCTGATGATGTGGGCGAGCTCAGGGAGAGAGCTGACTTCTACATCGATGAGGAGGAAGGGATATACAGCTATTCATTTCGGATACGGGTTGGCAGCTTCAAGGGTAGCGGTTACCACCGGATATCTTCGCTGGCCCGGTACCCGAAGCCCAAAACTGAGGAAGGCTGGAGATTACTGGGGGAAGACCCCGAGACTAGGGCTAAGGTATGGTTTCGGGAGGTTCGCCGGTCCGAGGCTGACGTCTATAATGAGGTTCAGGCCTCTCTGAAGAGCGGAAACCTTGTCTTAACCGTGAGTCTGCGACGTCCGGCTGAGGAGCCTGCAAGCCAAGCACAAGAGGTGATCTTGGAGCGTTTTAGAAGACTCCTTAACCATGCCCAGCGATACGGAATTCTTTCCCGCGTCGTGATTGCCATAGTGAGTAGGGAAGAGCTACGGCCACTTACCGATAACGCTCTGGTAAACATTCTCGGCCGCCGTGCAGAAGAGACTCGGGTGAAGTTCAGAGTCTATGCGGTAGACTACCAAGGAAATCCCCTTGCCAACGTTGAGTACTACGCCTTCAAACTGGGAGGATTTCTGGGTAGGTTCGCTCGCCTTGAAGGGGCAGGGGTCTCCTTCAATGAGGAGAAGAATCAATATGAGGTGCACGGGCTTCAGGAAGCTGAGGTCAACCTCATCTTTCCTGCTTTCAACGATGGGGAGTTTGCCCAGGCTTTGGAGCAAAACGAGAAAATGGAAAGCGACTTTGGTATCATCTTTGACGCGGATGTCGCTTTCAAGCCAGAAAGGAGGGCATAAGTACCATGACTTTCAAATTAACTAACAATCAACCATCCAAGAAACTTCTTAGGTTCCTGCCAAGGGCTGCCGTTGGACTGTGTTTTTTTCTGATTCTGTCCTCAGGTATTACTCAGGCCGCAAGAGTCACCGTGAACCCGTATGAATGGATTCCAGTGATCACTGAATTTCAGATAGACCAAAGACTCACAGGTCCTATGAGACAGGGCCCTGAATGGACCAAGATTAAAGATGAATCTGAAGATCCCGATAAACCAAAACCAAGATCTATCCCAAAGGACTGGAAAATCCTGAAAAATATGGCCAAGATCAGACTTAGAGGACAACAGTGGTGGGAGGAGGAACCGGTTATCAGCGGGTGGAGAACCTGGGTAGATGAGGAAGGAGAGTCAGGCATCGAAGTCATGCGTTCTGATAATAAGGTCCCCAAGAACGGCCTGCCTCTCCGTAACTTCCTGTTGCGCGATCTCGTTGTTGGCTGGAAAATTGAAATCTGGGGAGGCTACAAATTTAAAGACCCTGATCCTGATAACCCGACGTTAAGTTTGCTAGGTCCGGGTGATCAGGAGTATCAAGACTTGATCAAGAAGAAAATTGAAGTACGAGACTTTTCCTTAAAGGTGTACAAAGTAGAAGGCGACTTCAGCTTAGAGAACATCAAGAATGAGGTCTCACCTCAGTCTTTGAAAGACCTTGGTAGGGCTGTCGGAACTCTTGCTGATTATGAGAGGCAAGACTATTATAGCGCCTTTCGGGGAGAGACTGGTCATATAGGTGAGATTCAGTTAAAGATGAAACTGTTTTTTCGGGAGCTTGATGAACTGGCAGATACCTGGGAAGAGACTCCGGTAGAAGTTTCTTTAAGGTACATATCTGCGGAGAACAATATGGAATTTGGGGTTCTTCAGATGGAATGGCAACGCGTGCGCTAGTTGGAGTGAACCTCTAAAGTTGGACAAAATCAAGTTTATAATTCTGGAGTGGGAAACCCAACGCTTGCGAAGGTAAAAATAGAGGAGGATGAAAATGAAGATACTGAGAGCTTTTTTCCTAGCTCTTCTGCTGGTGGGACTTCTGACCGGATTCCTGAAATCCCAGGGAACTGCGGCAATGTCTCCTCAGCAGATGGAACAAATGACGGAGGAAATAGCCAAAAGGGCCGTGAAGGCCCGAAGGGAGCTTTACCAAAAATTTCTTCCTCAACCCCAGGATCTCGGTCCGGGATGGCTTCTTCCCTGGCAGCTACCAAAATTTTTGAGAAAATTTGGTTCCGAGGATGAGTTCTGGCAGTCAATGTCCGAGAGTCCCGGGGGAAGACCTTCGGAAATGGGTCCGATAATCTCTTTGCTGGTCGAGAGCTCGCCCCAAGAACTGGAAAAGATCCTCCAGATGATGGTCTCCCCCATGGCGAGGCAAGGATTAACCGATGAGGAGTTCCTCTCGGGTATGGGTAGTATCCTTACGTTGCTGCGCTGGGAGACTTCTGCTTCACTAGCAAAAAAGATGGAGCTGACCCGAAGAATGTGGGAACTAACCGCAGAAAAGCTAGCCGCCGGCAGGGAAGCTGAAATCATGAAAGGCCTGGAGGGTTTGATGACGGAACCACTGAGAGGAATGAGCACCCAGGAGATAAAGCAGGCATTTGTGGAGGAGGTGAGTTCGGTAAGAAAACTGACGGGAATGATATATACAAAATCCAATAACTGGGATGCGTTAAGGTCGGGTGAAGCCGATCCCGGTGAGGTATATGTGGGACATGTTGCGGTAAAACTTATCATCCTGGATCGAGATCGGATGGCAGAAAAAATAGATGATCTAAAACCACAAGAAGTTGCTCCTCTCCAGGATAAGCTCAATCAGGCTCTCAGAAAGTATACCAATTCCATGATTGCGGGGATAAAAAGACAACAAGAAGAAAAGATAGCCGAGCTGGAGAAGCTGCTCCAGACCAGAGAGGATCCGGAGGGACGAAGATCCATTGAAGAGGAAATCCAAAAAGAAAAAGAGGCCTTGGAATACGTTCAGAAAAGTCGAGCACCGGAGGTGGAAGTCTATACCCGGGATTTTGGCGACAACTGCTACGTAATCAACATCAAGGGCCGAGCCGAGATACCAGAAGCTGCTTTTTCCTATACTGGCTTGAATGCCTCTCTACGAAACGGGAATGCTCTAGTGTTAATGGGTATCGGAGGAAATTTTACCCCGGAACAGTTCCAAGGGGAGCTGGATCTTTTTCTTTCCGAGATGGATGCCCGAACTGCGTTCTTCAGGGAATAGTAGTCAAATGAGTTGACACGCGCAAAGTTCCTGTGTTTTGCTCACACTACTTCTTCCATTCTATGGTGTCTGGAGTAAGAATTTTCCGCTGTTATCCTAATCCAGTCGTCCTGTTGCATTTGTTTAGAAATCAAGAACTTTAATTCACATTAAAGGGGGAAGATATTGTTGTTGCAAGCAATTCACCCTTCGTTGTATCGATTACCCTTGTTCCTGCATGCAGACCAGTGCCGGTACGAGCTGCCTTCAGTTTGTATTCGAGGGTAATTTCCCCTTCCACGTCTACTAGTACAAGATAAATCTTACCTTCCGCAACCCGATAATTGGTGATTTTCTTTGCTTTCTTCAACTGATCAAGACTGAGAATATCAACTTCGGTATTGGTGGGAATGTTTTCCTCAATAGCCAACATTGGTAAGATTTTCTCGCTCGACAAGGTCAGCTTTACTCTAACGGGTTCGCCCAGGATTGCATTTGTTGGTGCACTCCTCTCGATCTTCACCAACTTTTTGACCTCAGGTGGGCCGATGCCCCATTCTTTAACTTCAAGTATCACCGAGGCTGCCAGATTGCCATTGTATTGCACTTTGACTGTGTTGCCACCGTCTTTTGCCCAACGGGTAATTTCAAAGTAACGAAGTTTTGCTGCCGATAGATACGGATCTTTTGGATCAACCTTGACTTTTGCAACTTCCTCCCCGTTTACCCTCAGAGTAATTTCACTTTCTTTTTCTTCGGCAAATACGCCGGTTTTGAGTAGGGCTCGAATTGCGTTGGCGGTGCCAATTTCGTTGTGCCAAGTACCCCACGCCTCACGAGTCGAAAGAAGCCAGGTCATACCTTCACGCAGATAGCTTTCATATTTCTGGCGGTCAAATTCTGCCAGGAGTCCGAGGATGCGAGCATTGAGCTCAACCATTCCCCCATAAGCGTGGTACCAATGGGGCTCCCAGTAACCTCTGCGCTTAAGGGTAATGAGATAATTAATACTTTGATTCAAAAGCTTTCTTACTGAATGATCGTTCTTGAACTCTGACCAGTAGCCAAGTCCCTGCACCGCTGCAGCAACTGTCATTGGTTCTGGAGGGCGAGATTTCAAAAGATTAATCATCTTGTTCTTAAGGGCAGTGAAATCTTTTTCAAATTCCTTGGCAGAAGGCAAGACTGTGGCTGTCAGCATTAGCACCTCGAAAATCTCAGCACTCAAGGCATTGTCAGTTGCCTCGTTGAAGACCTCCCAGAAATAGGCACCCTTTGAAGACCAGAGTCCTTGAGAATTGCGGCTCTTTAGAATGTACTTGATTGCATTGAGCATCACCTTGTCTTCAACCAGGAGATTGGCTTTTCGAATTTCAGCGAGGGCTCTTAAGACATATGCGGTATAATACAAATTCTCACCACCAACAATGGGGAGGGTATGAGGAGCAGTTGCATCGGCCAGGAAATACCATCCCCAGGCACCAGAAGGAAATTGTTGAGCGGCTAGCTGAGTCGAGGCTTTGGTCAGTTTTTGCCTCAGGAATTCTATCCGCTGGGTATCCCTGCCGGTCTTCCGAGTATATTCAAGCATTGATGCGTTCATAATTGCAGTTGCTGCCACGGCCCAGGGTGAATACCAAGGACGAGTATCAAACGCCCACCAAGCCTGGATTGCCGGGAAAACATGGGGCAGGGACACATTAATGTTAACCACCCGATAAGTAGCTTTCTTATCGAGAGTAAATTTGGTATGGAAGGTACCTTCACCTTTAATGCTGCCCCTTACAAGCTGGACTCTTGGCTCTCCAGCAGGTAATACGAAAATGTTTTTTTGTTCAGAATCGCTAAAGTTTGCGGTTTTGACGGAAACAGTGAATTCGTTTGGGCCGCACTCCTTCCCGCTGATTTCCCATTCAACTACCGCTCCTTCATTTTTGGGGATTCTCACTGTAATTTCCTTATTGCTCAAGATTTTCAAGTCATCGGAGAAGAGATTTGCTGTACCGGTTATCTCATTGTTAGTCAGGTTTCTCACCAGCGCCGCTACCTTGATGTTATCACCGAGGATCATAATTGCGGGAAAGGCCGCCCTTATAAACAGCGGCTGCACTACCTTAATATCTTTACGAAGGAGACCGATAAAGCCTTCTTTGTCAGTTGCGAGAATTGAAAGTTTCTGAGTTGTAATTGCATCAGGCATTTGCACTGAGAGCTTCGCCTTCCCATTTTTGGTGGTGAGGAGTGGCTCCCAGAGGGTAGTCTCCGGAAAACTGGTTCTGATGACAATTTTGGCTTCAGGTTTCTTACTTTCTTTTTCTTCTCTAGCTTTCTCTGATTCTCCTGCCTTACCTTCACTTTTAGTCGGTGCATACATGGGTGCTTTGGCCCCATCGATGCCCGCATCAAGGAGTTTCCCTGCTTTTTCTGGTCCTTCCCGGTACATTTCGGTGACAAAAGGACCAGGCGCTTTCCAGCCCCAATTGGTATATGCAATATCGCGCCAGGGTGAGCCCCAATTTCGATCAACAACCGGCCAGGTCAGAACTCCCGCCCCCCCTGTTGAAATAACTTTGGCCTGGGGGCTGTAAAAGTGAGGAATCGGGGATATCATAAATGGATCGAGGAGCGATATCACTGCCTCATCCACGAGGGAGACTCCCAAGCATTTCTCACCTTTACCTCCCTTGATATTCACCTTGAATTCCACCTTCTCTCCTGGAGAAACTGAAGGTTTGAAATTCTCAACCACTATTTCAAGCTCTTTATCCGGATAAAATGTGATGTGCTGACCTTCGGTGATAAATCCTACGGTATCAGGTGAGAGTGGCTTCCCAACATTTTTCTTTCGAATGGCGCAGCCGTACAAATTCACCAGCATGGTTCCCCAGGTCGGTGCGGTAACCTCCCCCTTGGCTATGTATTTATTATCTTCCTTATAGATCGGGATTGTTGTTGCCACTACCAGGGCCCCAGAGATATCCGTCATATCGAGGTGGATTATCTTTTCAATAGGGATATATTCCGGATCAAAGGTAACGGTGATGGTAGTTTTTGTCCCCACGCCCTTTGGTGGCTCAGAAACCTTGGAACTCATGGGCTTGGGTGATTGATAAGGAATGGTACGTTTTGCAAGCACCGGCTTCATAATCGGGCTTTTGACGACTGCCTCTACCGTTTGCGGGGCCATGGTGAATTCAAGCACTGCTACCCCACGCGCATCGGTCTCCACTTCCTTTTTGATCTTTAGCTCCGGCACTTCCAGAATCAGCGGGATTTTCACCGCAGGCTGGTTGTCAAGATCAACTACTTTTGCCAGGATTTGCACTTTTTCTCCCGCGGGATAAGCATCTTTGTCGATTTCCAGAACTGCCGTGTAAGGTCGGGCGGTGTAGGTGAGATCCCAAATGATCTCGCTCTTTTGTCCGTAGCTGTCAGATGCAGCAAGTTTGATTTTGAAGGTGGTTTCAAGGCTTAACTTTCCCCGGATGGCGTCGAGTTCCTCCTCGCTCAGGGAAATATGGTAAACAGGTGTTTCAGATCCAAAGTCTTTGATGAAAACTTCTTCTTTATCGAGGGTCAGCACTGAAAAAACGAGTTTTGAGGATCTCATTTCACCACCGGCGAAATAACTAAGCTCTACTGGAGCATCGAGTTTTTCTTGGGTATCAGTGAGATATCTCTTGAGGTTATGTTTTATGCTAATCACCGGTGGGACAAAGCGTTTAACCCGGATTGAGGCAGTTTCTCTGGCTTTTTGATAGAGAACTACCAGCTGATAATCTCCCTCAGACATATTCGCCGGGAGTGACAGTTTGGTGGCCGCAACTCCAAACTCATTTGTTTCTAGATATTCGCCTGAGAAGACTTTACCACCCGGGTTTTGAAAGAATAGCTGGATTTTTGCGTCCGGCACCGGTTTATATTCACCTTTCAGTTGCCAGACGATAACTCTTACCAGAATATCCTGCCCGGGATTATAAACTCCGCGGTCAGTATACACATAGAGTCTGTCCGCCCTGAAACTAACTGTACGGGAGTTGCTGGAAAAATTCTTAACCACTTGATATATCTTATCTTCTTCTTTCAAAGTTGCCACCAGTCGGTGATCTTGATTGGTACCTGGTTCATAATCAAAGATGCAGACACCATTTTCATCTGCTTTTCCAACGGGCTGCTCATTCACACTAACTTCTGCTCCTACGGCGGGTTTGAAGTCGGGTTTGAATAGGGTGAGGTGAATTTTTGTAGGCTCGTTTGACCAGATTTGATAAGGATAGTTAATGATCAGGACCAGCTGCTCCTTCTTCATTTTTTCTCTTGATATTTTTTGACAATACCCATTTTCTGAAAACGGGGAAACAATTAAAAGTCCGACAAATAGAGGTAAAGTCAGTAATTTCATTGAGTTAATACCTTTTAACTGCATCTCATTTCCTCCCAAGAATTATTTGGAAAATATGGATAGCATTGAACCCTTCTTTCATCCGGCAAGTTGTCATTGATAAATCCAATTCTTTTTTCCAGCTCTTTGAAATCATCTCAAATCCTTCATTGACAATGATATTCTCTTTCTCTCTATGTCTATGTTCATCACCTTTACTTTCACGTGTTGCTGCAACTGAACAACATCTGCTGGCTTACTTACAAATCTATCTGCCAATTGTGAAACATGCACCAAGCCATCCTGTTTAACTCCTATATCCACAAAAACTCCAAAGTTAGTAATGTTCGTTATAATTCCCGGTAAAATCATTCCGATATCCAGGTCTTCAATCTTGTGTATTCTCTTGGCAAACTCAAAGATCTTTATTTTCTTTCTCGGATCTCTACCTGGCTTTGCTAATTCAGTTACAATATCAATTAATGTTGGCAGGCCTACCCTGTCGGCTACGTAGTTTCTTATCTCTATTTTAT
>Ga0209986_10005340_pt1 | contig 10672 bp, 9 predicted proteins | sample BlataG_FD_183168 | JGI IMG/M metagenome (GOLD analysis project Ga0209986, IMG submission 183168) | Deep subsurface microbial communities from Black Sea to uncover new lineages of life (NeLLi) - Black_00105 metaG (SPAdes) (version 2) | ecosystem: Environmental > Aquatic > Marine > Oceanic >...
TTTTTGTTTTTTCAGTAATTTTTGTTGCTAAAGCTATAGTTCTAAATCCTTGGGAAGCGAGATTTTCTAATTCTTTTCTCCATTTTTTTCTTTCTTTATCCCCCATCTTTGATATCTCCAAAATTTTCTCTGGAGCTCCAGAAACAAAAAGAATATTTTTGTTATTTAATTTAGGCGAAGAGGAATTCTCCCCTTCTTCAACCTTCGCTAACGCTCGGTTATGTAAAGTAGCTAAAAACTTTTTTTGATTATCAAAAGGAATTTCATCAATTTTGGGTAGCTCAATTTCTAATTTCTCTTTTCTAAGGCCTTGCTCTAATCCATAAAAAAGCAAGGCTTTATCGGTAGGTCTTCCTCTTAATTTCCATTTGGCTCTTTCCGCTTTTGGATTTTCAATAAAGGCCTCATTACACAATATGGCAATTTTAGGAACTAAATTTTTGTTTTTTCGAGCTAAAACTTTTGTTACTTTTATTTTTCCTTCAGTTAAAGTGGCGGTCTTGTCAGTACAAATTATACTAGTACTTCCCAGGGTTTCAGCTGAGACTAGTTTTCTAACTAGCCCTTTCTTTTTCAAGATTCTTTGCATTCCTAGAGCTAAAATCACGGTCATCGCTACTGGTAGCCCTTCAGGAATAGCTGCTACGGCCACCGCCACCGAAGTAGTAAACATTTCCAAAAAAGAGTTACCAGTAATTACTCCTTCGATAAAAATAAAAATACAAATTATGCCAATAACCGCTCCAATAATTTTGCTGAGATTGGCTAATTTTTTTTGAAGAGGAGTTTTCTCTTCTTTGGTTTCCTTTACCATTTCAGCCACCTTCCCTATCTGGGACCTGAGCCCGGTTTCAGTAACTATTGCTTTTCCAATTCCGGCTTCAACTATTGTTCCCATATAGACCATATTATCTCGGTCGGCCAGGGATGTTTCTGGTGGCACAATCTCAGGATTTTTTTCAGCGGCTAGCCACTCACCAGTCAAAGCCATTTCATTAATTTTCAAATTGTGGCTTTCAATTATTCTTCCATCAGCAGGTACCTTGTTTCCGGCGTTTAATTTAAAAATATCTCCCGGGACCAACTCCGAGGAATCTATAATTTTAGGATTTCCATCTCTTAGCACTTGAGCTTCTATTCTTACTACTTTTTTTAATTCTCTTAAGGCTCTTGAAGCTTTATTTTCCTGAAAAAAGCCAACAATGGTATTTAAAATTACGGCTCCAAAAATAACAACACTATCGGTAAATTCTCTTAAAATCAAAGTCACAATTCCAGCAATTATTAAAACATAAATCAAAGGGCTTCTGAATTGCTCAAGAAAAATTCTTAATCTTGATAAGGGTTTTTCTTCGGGAAGTAAATTTTTACCAAATTCTCTTTGGCGAGTTTTTGCTGCTTTTTCAGTTAATCCCCTTTTAAGGCCAGTTCCTAATAGTTTAGCGATTTCTTCTGGATTTAAATTATGCCAAAAAATTTCAGCCATTAATTCATTCTAACAAAAAAGAGGCTGATTAAAAGCCTCTTATTGATTTTATGTGCCGCCTATGGGATTTGAACCCATGAATCTTCTCGCTGAGAACGAGATGTCCTAAACCACTAGACGAAGGCGGCAGAAGGAAAGAGATGATGATCCATTATTTTTGGCTCTTTTCTTCAAGTTGTTGAATAATCACTTTGGGATTCTCTCCTCGTTTTGTTTTTTCAACAATTTCCATGTTGATTCTTTTGATTTGCTCCTTGTTTAATCCAAGAAGTTCTCCCCGTTCTGCTAAATGGTCAATTTTCTTCTGAAGATGTTTAAGTTTGGTGTTAATTCTATTTTTTTCCGAGAGATCTCTAGTTTCTTTCTCTCGCTCAAAGAGCAAACGAAAGAGGCATACCTTGTAGACATTGGAGTTTAGCCAGCGACGGGTTTTTCTATCTCGAAGAAAATCAACTCTCTCTATAGATACTACCATCCTTCACCTCCTTTTGGATCATCACCCCCTTTCAGAAATAGTAGGAGCCATTTTTTAATTTAACACAAAATTTACATTTTGTAAAACAATAAAAAGCCGCCTCTCAATTTAACTGGGGCGGCACCTCTATTGCTCTCATGAGAGCAATTTAGATTCAAATTCGGCTAACTCTTCCGTGCTTGTTTACCTGATACTTGTTTTCATAACCACAGTGAGGACATTCTGCTTTCTGAATTTCTCTACCTCTATTAACTTCATTATTATTTCTTCGGGGTGGTCTATCGAATTTCTTATGACAGTGAAAACACTCTATTTGTCTTGGCATCCTATTCTCTCCTTTATTTTTTATAAAAAGTACAATTAAAGAACCATAAAATCCTCCTTAATAAAAAGGCTGATCCTGAGGATCAGCTGAATCTTCAATGCTCAATTAATTAAAAACTCAGCCGACCCCTTGATCAGCGCCTTTAAGGATAAAATAAAATTTAGAAATTGAATTTTTCATAATTTCAAGTCGCTGAAAATAAATTTTCATCTCCCCCTTCAGTCGCCGAAATGTAAATGAGGCAAAAGATGAGGCTTGCCTCATCGCATGCTTCGCCTCCTTTGGTTTATGACGAATTTTTGTTTATTTTATTACAGAGTCTTAATTTCTTTGACTATTTTTCCCATCTCCATCTCTTTTGAGCCATCGACTAAAATTAAATCCCCTTCTCTTATTTCATCCTGAAGGCGAATTTTCCCTTCATCAATTATATCAAATTGAAAAATTTTTTCAAGAGCCATTCCCTTTCTCTGGGCTCCTTGGGCAATGAATTTCGCTCTTAACCCAAAAGTAAAAAGCAAATCAGCATTTTTAACCACTCTTTCTCCAATTACTTCATGGGCTTCAATAGTATATTTTCCCACCCCTAAAACATCTCCCAAAACAGCAATTTTCCTTCCTTGCCTACCGGCAGGCAGGTTAAAACCCTTTAATTTTCCTAAAATTTCTATTGCTTCAATCATCGAAGAAACAGAGGCTGATTCAGAATCGTCTAAAACCCGGGAGTTTTTAATTCCCTTAATTAACTTCATTTTCCCGGGTAGACCTTGATAATTTTTTAGGGCCTGGGATATTTCAACTAAATTTAAATCAAAGATTACTCCAACTCCAGCAGCCGCTAAAGCTGAATAGATTTGTTCTTTGCCAAAGAGTTTTTCCAGCCAAACTGGAACAATATTTCCTTTATAATTTATTTTAAAGTTTACTCCAGTATTTAATTTAATGTCTGAAGCTTGAAAATCAGCTCCTTCCTGAAAACCAAAAGTTAAAGAATGAGCACTACAGTCTGTCTTTATCTCCCTTGCAGTTTCATCATCAAAATTTAAAATTAGGAAACCTTGAGCGGGTAAAATTTTTGCCAATTTTATTACTTCTTTAGTCTTCTCTCTGGGCCCGGCAAAAAAATCCTTGTCAAAAGGAATATCACCAATATGGGTCACAACTAAAATTGGCAAAGAAGACTTTTTAACTAAAAATTCCAAATCGTCAAGTTGCTGAAGTTCGGTTTCAATTACTAAAATTTTGTTTTTAACTTGCTTCGAAACTTCTCGAATAGCTTCGGCAGTACAAGCTCGACCTTCGCCAGCAACAATAACAACTTCAGGCTTTTTCAAAATAAATTTAAGTTTATTAATCAGATTCATAGTCAGGGGGAATTTGATAATAGTCGATAATATATTTCATTAAATCATGAGCTACTAAGGTAGTGGAAACGCCGGCTACCTGAGCTTTTGGATTATCAAGTTTTACCAGAATTAAAAATTTTGGGTCAAAAGCCGGGGCAAATCCAATAAAACTCTGCCAAGTTTTATCTGAATAACCTGATTTATTAATTCCTAAATTAGAAAAGGGAATCTGAGAAGTGCCAGTTTTTCCAGCAATGTAATAACCAGAGATTTTGGCCCGATTAGCATAACCATTTTCTACTGAACTAACTAGCATTGCCGTTAATTGAGAGGCGGTTTTTTGGGAGATTACTCTGGGTTGAGTTTCAATTACCTCGTCATTACGTTCAATAAGATAAGGTTTTACTAATTTCCCTCCATTGGCAATACAACTGATTGCCCTCACTATCTGGATAGGAGTCATTTCGATTCCCTGACCAAAAGAGGCGGTAGCAAAATTTATTTCATAACCTTTTTTAAATTCTTTGTTCTCAGAATAAACTTCTGGCAGGTCAATTCCCGTTGGTTCAAAAATCCCGAACCTGGTAAGATAGTCTAAAAAGACTTTATGGGGAAGCTTTCTTTCCACAAATACTGCCCCGGTATTAATTGATTTTTCCAAAACTTCGGTCATTGTTTTTTCACCCCAGACTTTCAAATCATAATTGTAAATTGACCAACCTCCAATCTTTACTACTCCCTCATCAATATAAGTAGTTTGGGGAGTAATTTTTTCTTCTTCTAGAGCAATGGCGAAAGTGATTGGCTTAAAAATTGAACCCGGTTCAAAAAGTTTTTGAGTTGCTCCATTTTGAAAAATTTCTAAAAAACCCGCGGTAGCATACTCGGTATATTGATTAGGATTGAAATTAGGAAAGTTAGCCAGGGCTAATATTTTTCCAGAATTGGGCTCCATCACTATAATTTGACCGCTTTCAATATCTAAATTTTCTTTCGCTTCATTTAATAGTTTTTCAGCCGTAAATTGAATATTGTAATCCAGAGTTAAAACAAGGTCAGAGCCCTTTCCCGAATTCACTAAAGTTTCATCATAATATTCCTCTAAACCATACTGTCCTTTTCCTGTTGCTCCTAAAAAACCAATCACCTGGGAAGCTAAGGATTCTTGAGGATAATACCGGCCCTGCTCAGAATCAAGATAAATACCGGCTAAATTTAAATTTTCCAAAGCCGTTACTTCTTCCTCGGTTAGTTTCTTTTTTATTGGTGAATATAATGTATCTTTTTGAAGCTTTTCTGAAATAAAATTTTTATCGAGGTTAAGCACCGCAGCTAAGATTTCAGCAGTTTCCTCCATTTCAGTAATTTTGGGAGGGGAAGCAAAAACTAATGACCAATTTTTATTAATAGCCAAAGATTCCTTATTTTTTAAAAAAATCTCTCCACGTTCTGTCTGAATTTCATAATTGCGCAAAGAAGCACCTAAACCCTGGGCTAAAGCTTTATAAAAATCAGCCTGGAGGACTTGGATAAAAAAAAGCCTGCTGAGAAGCACTGCTGAAAAAAGAATAATAAAGAAAAAAGTAAGATTTATCCTTAAGTTTCTCATTTATCGAGCTTCTGAAGGAAGCGAAGATGGAGATAAAACTTTAGTTTCATCGACTTGCGGCCACCGAGCTTTCCAAAATGTAAATATATTTTATCTGACTTACTTTTTCAAAATTTTGACTCTGAAGATAATTTTCAATATTTGTTAAAGAATTAGCTTTTGAAAAATTAACCTCTAAGGTTTTATTCCCTCCCGAAAGCTGACCTAATTTTTTCTCACAACTTTGGATAAGATATGTTTCGTTAGTCAGAGCATTAACCTGGAAAATATAAAAAACCAAAAAAGCCAATATTGAAATAAACGTGATTGTTAAAAAAACTTTCTTCATAGTTTCATTGCCGCTCGCAGCTTAGCTGAGCGCGAGCGAGGATTAATTTTAATTTCTTCTTTTTGGGGCCTGATTGGTTTTTTAGTTAATATTTTTAAATACCCGAGCGCAGAGAAGGGTGGAGAAGAACGAATGTTCTTCGACTCTATTGGACTCCGACTTCGATAGAAATTCTTAACAATTTTATCTTCTAAGGAATGGAAGGAAATTACCACCAATCTTCCTCCTGGTTTTAAAATTTCGAGAGTTTGGGGCAAAGCTTTCTCTAAATTATTTAATTCATCATTGACGGTAATTCTTAAAGCTTGAAAAGTACGAGTAGCAAAATGAATTTTTTGATGCTGGTACCTAGAAGGTACTGCTTTTTTAATAATTTCTACTAATTGAAATGTAGTTTTAATTGGTTTTGATTTCCTTGCTTCAATAATTTTTTCAGCAATTTTTTTGGCAAAACGTTCTTCCCCGTATTCTCTTAGAATTTTTTCAATTTCCGATTTTGACCAATAATTTACTATCTTTTCAGCCGTTAAAGGATTTTGAGAGCTGTATCTCATATCTAAAGATTCATTTTTTAAAAAGCTGAATCCCCTTCCGGCCTCAGTCAGGTGCCAAGATGACATTCCGAGGTCAAGCAATATTCCAGAAACTGCCGGAAACCTTTCTCTTTTAACAACCTGTTTTAAATTTGCAAAATTATCACAAACGAGAGTTGTTCTTTTTTTAACATTTTTAATTTTCAATTTACAATTTTCAATTATTTCTGGACTCCAATCAATGCCTAAAAGTTTTCCATTAGGAGAGGTTCTTTCTAGAATAGCTAAGGCGTGGCCTCCTTCTCCAATAGTTGCATCAATAAGATTCTGATTAGGTTTAGGATCTAGATATCTGAGGACTTCTTTTTGCAAAACTGGAATGTGATACGACCCCATAATTTTTAAACTCCTAATTCCTTTAATTTTTCAGCTATATCTCCCACGGTTGTTTCAGTCTTTTTCTTATATTCCTGCCATTTTCCTTCATCCCAAATTTCTACTCGATTATAAACGCCAGCGATTACCACTTTCTTTTTAAGAAGAGCGTAAGTTTTTAAATAATCAGGGATTAAAATCCTCCCCAAATTATCAAGACTAACTTCCATGGCTCCGGTTAACATCAACCTGGCAAATCCTCGGGCATCAGCTTGAGATAAAGGTAGTTGGGCCAATTTTTTCGCTAAATCCCCCCACTCCTTAACCGGAAAAAGGAAAAGGCACTGGTCCAACCCCCGGGTAATTACTGCCTTTTTTCCTAAAAGCGGCCGGAATTTAGTTGGAATTGCCAGCCTTTTCTTTTCATCTATTGAATATGTATATTCTCCTATGAACATGGAAGTTATCCACAAATTTATTTAGTTATTAACACATTTATCCACATTTCCCCACCTCACCTCCTTTATACCCCACTTCCTACCCCCGGTCAACCACTAAAACCCATCTTAAAAACGTTAAAATACGATAAAATCAGTTTATTTTTGCACAGTTAATCCACAGCCGCTATAAAAACCGCTGTAAAAACAAAAAACGACCCTTTTGGGTCGATTAACTCAATTACCAAGCTTCCGAAGGAAGCGAAGCGAAGAGATAAATCTCTTCTTTACCCTTCGCTGCGGCTCGGGCAGGTGAAGAAGAGAACAAAGTTCTCTTCGCCTAATTAAACTAATTCATTATCCGATTTTTAGTTTAAATCCTTCACATTAAAACGGCCAGAGTTTTTGCCAGCTCAATTGAAGCCAGTTAGATAAAAAAGCCCATTGAGATAAAAAAGCAGAGTTAATTTTTCCATACCAAAGAATTATCTTTTGGTACCAAGAGAGCGAAACTTTTGGAGTTATAATCTCTGGTTTTTCAACAATTAACTTTCCAGAGATTTTTTTAATGGTTTGATTTTTATAATCAAGGGCGGTCAAAGTTAAGAGATAAGTTCCTGGCTCTTCGGGAGGCATAAGAGTAGCCAAATAAGCAGTTTTTTCTGGATTAACTTTTAAAAGAAATGAAAATAATTTTCCTTCTTTTTCCAGGGTGACCAGTATTGTTTTTAAAACCTCGGGAACCTTCTCATAAAGAATATAAATTGTTAATGGTTTTTCAGTTTCTGCTTTAATTTTTATTCCCTCTTCTAAAGAAATTTTCTTCCCTTTTTGGATAAATCCAAAATCTTCAAGCATCAATTCTTCTATTTCCAAAGGAGGAGGAGTAATAGGTGGTTTTTCTTCAGGCAGAATCTCTTCTGGTGGCACTTCTTCTTGTGGTATCTCTTCTGGAGGTAAAGGTTTTTGAGGTATAGCTGAAATAATAGCTCCTGAAGCATAATTGCCGATTTTGTCGTAAGTGAAAGCAGTGTAATAATATCTTATTCCATTAATCAAACCAGTATCAATAAAAGAAATTCCTTTACCATCATAAATTAGAATACCTTCCTCGGGGCTAGCCGGATAAAACTTGGTACTTCTCAATATTTTTACTGCTTCGAAATCGGATTCAGGAGGATTTTGCCAAGTTAAAGTGATTTGGGAATCCCCGGGAATCGCTTCAAAATTGGCGACATTGGTCGGTGAGGTGGTGTCCAAAATAATACTATCTGATACTACTTTGGAAACTCCGCCAGCCGAACTCCTGAATTTAGTATAGACGGTTTTCTTGCCATCCCCTTTGGTTAAAGTCCATTTTTTGGTAGTTTGATATGGCTCCCAGGAAATACCAGCAAAATCAGTTGTGTTACTAATTGCCATCTGAAAGGCATTTTCAACTGAGAGAAATAAATTAACCTTAACTGAGTTAGTATAAACATCACCATCATTAATAATTAAAGATTTAGGAACTTCCGGGTGTTCGGGGCTGGGTTCTAAAATAACTTCTGGCGGAGTAGGCGGAATAAAAACCGCTCCAACAGCTAAAGTAGTAGCTGAAATAGAAGAACTTTGAGCCGATTCGCCACCGTAAATATTAACTGCTGAGACAGTATAAGAATGGGTGGTTTTTGGGCTTAAACCGGTATCAGAATAAGAATTAGTGGCTGGAGAAGCAATTAAAATGCCGCCTCGATAAACTTTATAGCTAGCTGCTCCAGAAACTGCTGACCAACTTAAGTCTATTCGATTATGACTAATGACAGTAGCAGTTAAATTAGTAGGGGCAGGTAAAGAGATAGCCTCTATTGTTGTAGTAGCTTCATCTGCCAAACAAAAAGAAAGGGGAAAGAGCATAGCAATTGTTCCCCCCAGCCAAAGCAGAAATATTAGAAAATAGGATTTTCTTTTCATACAAAATTTTTTCTTCATACAAAGAAAATTAACTGGTTCTCTTGGTCTTTTTCTTTTTCAGGAAAAACCAAACTGCTCCTCCTAAAACCAGAATTGCTATTATTGCTATTCCTATATAAAGATAAGGGAATCCTTCCTCCTTTTCTTCTTCGCCTTTTTCTTCCTTTTCTTCGAGTCCTGGCACTACCGATTTCTCTAAAATATAGAAAACCTGCTTATCTTTTCTAACCAATTTGTCATCTTGATAAATTTCAAAATCTCCCCAGTATTGTCCTATTCCCAAATCAGTAGGAAACTCCACCGGGATTTCTTGAATTTGGAATGGTTCCACTCTTTCTAAAATATCAGCTTCGCTTTCTTCTAATAATGCTGAGTGGTGCTGATCAAAAACCTTGAGATAAACTTTGGTTGGTCCTGTTTCTTGGTTCCCTTTATTTTCGATTTTGAGAACCAGTTTAATTGGAGAACCCTGTTCAACATCTGATAGGGTAACTCCCCGGAATTCAAATTCTGAAAATTCCTCTGCAGTAACTCTTAAAGCTATTTTCGCTTCTGCTCCTAAGGCAACGGTAACTTGACCTCCTTCTGCTTTTTCAGGAGAAGTAAGGATATCTATGGTTCCTTGATAAAGCTTTAACTCTGCATCTTGAGGAACATCTACTATAAATTTAACCGGGAATTGCTGAACACCTTTTGGCAGTTCAAATTCAAATCCTGGGTCTACTTTAATCCAGCTTTCTATTTCGGGAGCATTGATTTTTATGGTGGTAAATAAAGTTTCTTTTGGTTCACCCCTGACCAAATAGATATCCTGTTCATAATGGGAGCCGGGAAGTAAATGGTCATTAGCTAATCTGGGAGGGGAAATTCCAAAACCAGCCAGAACTGAACCAATTCCTAAGCTGAAAAATAGAGTACCTAAAATCAAACCCAAAAACAATTTGGAGAAACTCCTTTTAAGTCCTTCCATACTGGTATTCCTCCCCTGGCAAAAGCCAGGGGAGGATGTTAATTAGAGTGCTGACGTGACGGCAAAAGTATTGGTTCCACTACAGGTTCCCTCTGTTCCGGTAGGCACTTCGACGTGCCAATAGGTAGGAGCTGTTACCGGCACACCGGGATCTTCTGGCGTCGGTAAATCAAGATTCAAAGGGGTAGCCCCCCCGGAAAGGTCAGTTCCATCTCCATAACTGAAGGTAGTGCTAGCATATTCTTGGTTTCCAACCGGGATTTCACCTCGTGTACCACCGGTCATAGCTGTTCCCGAAATATTAACATCACAAGCCACATTACCTGTATCAGTAACAGTAGCAGTACTACCGGTACCGCTGGAGGTTGCACCAGCCAGTGTAGCAGGATAGGTGATGCTAGCAGAAACATCCAGAGATAGAAGCTCAAGCAGGGCCTCGCTATCGCTATCTGAAGTTCCAGTACTTTCATCGTAAGGTATTACCGCAACTGTCCAGGTAGCATTGGGGTCAGCATAGTATTGAACATCAAAGGAATGAGTAAAAGTGCCACTAGTACTTGTTCCAGTGCACCAGGTGGTGGGGGTGGTATCTTCATAGAAATAGCAATCATCATTATCTGCATCAGTAGTTGTTGCACAGGTAATTCCACTCTCATAAAGAGCCATAGTTACTTTAACGAGATCCGCACAGCCATTGTTATCAGTAACAGTACTGGTAACACTTACACTCTTGGTAGTATACTCGATTAAAACAATAGCTGAATCGTTGTTAAGCTGAACAGCCGAAGCTACCGGTATAGTATTGCCAACTGTAACTTCAGGAGTAGCCTCATCA
>Ga0209986_10005343_pt1 | contig 10668 bp, 13 predicted proteins | sample BlataG_FD_183168 | JGI IMG/M metagenome (GOLD analysis project Ga0209986, IMG submission 183168) | Deep subsurface microbial communities from Black Sea to uncover new lineages of life (NeLLi) - Black_00105 metaG (SPAdes) (version 2) | ecosystem: Environmental > Aquatic > Marine > Oceanic >...
GCCATACTCTTTCACTGCGGCGGTCTTGACCTCTACGCGGGGCCTCCGTCATAAAAAGGCATTTCTGGGACAGACATCCAAGGCCATACTATATCTTGTATGACCCACGGAAAATCCTGAAGGACCTTAAATATAATGTTTATAATGACTATCTAAGGAGGCATTTTATGCGACAAGTAAACTTGGCTAAAGCGAAAAGTTCTCTTTCAGAATTTGCCAATCGAGCAGCTTACACTGGAGAGCATATTATTATTACCAAAAGAGGCAAACAATTTGCCGCTATTATATCTATCGAAGATTTGGAACTTCTCGAAAAAGTTCAAGCCGGCTCTCCTGAAGACGGCTTACTAGGAGCCGTTGGCATGGCGCCGGAGCTTGAAGAAGTTGCAGAAAAAGCCATGGAAGCATATAAGAGAAGAACTGGTGATTTTGGTAGAAAGGTAAACATATAGTGTTTATCTTCGATACTGATATTTATACCAATGTCATGAAGAAAATTCCCTCAAGAAAATTGATAGATCGTCTGAAAAAAGTGCCAAGAAGAGATCAATTTACCACAGCGATTACTATCGGAGAGGTTTTTTATGGCATAATGAAATCCTCAAATATGTTGAGATTACTTAAACTATTTGAGGACGTTCTTCTACCGCGCGTTACTATTTTGCCATTTGATTTCTTGGCTGGAAAAAAATATGGTGAAATAAGAAGCTTACTGGAAAAACAAGGAACACCTTTGGAACATGCTGATTTGCAGATTGCGTCAATAGCCTTATACAGGAATATGACATTGATTACAGGAAACATTCGACATTTCAAAAGGGTGCCTAACCTAAAGGTTGAAAATTGGCTCCAGTGACTTTAATCGCCGCCCCAATGATTTTATATGTCTTTTCGTCCCTTACCATTATTTAATCTGTGTAATCTGCGTAATCTGCGGATCAAAAGTGTTTACCCCGCCTGCCTAGTTAAATCCGATTTTGCTTTTATTTAACCGGGGTTAAAAGATTCTGCTTTTATATTTAACTGGGGCCTTGAGCGGAAATGGGTAAAGGGAAGATTTCTTCTGTCATTTGTTGTATGATTTTATTGCGATCATATTCATTGGCTAAAAGTGACTTCATATTACTTCCAAATGCTTGCAATTCGTGTTTCGGGGTATTCAGGAATTTCTCGAACCCTGCTTTTATGTCATCAATATCGTATGGTTGTGCAACAAAACCAATTTTGTTGTTTGTTACTAAATCAGCGACTTCTCCCTTCATCACAGAATAGATTGGTTTGCCGGAGGCGAGATAGGCTTGGAATTTTGCACGTATGGTTAAAGAAAAAATTGGCTCATCAATGAGAGATATTATTAAACCCATGCTTTGAGACCTTTGCAAAACCATGCTTATCTGTCATTTCGACCGCAGGGAGAAATCTTAACAGGCTTCAATCATTAAGATTTCTCGTCGCTTATGCTCCTCGAAATGACAAAATTCAAAGGTCTCGCTTTGTCCCGTTGTCAAAGAACAAGCCTTGTTAACCATCTAAATAGATTAATCAATTCTAATTACGCTAATGGCGTAACGCCAGTAGCGTAATGAACATCAACAGCTACCAGGTACGCCTGATCCATTTTTTGAAAAATAGATCATAAATTATATAGCTGCCGTTTTCTTGTTGAATCAGCTCCTTTTTCAACAATTTTTTAAGCGCTTTCTGGATGGATGAAGATGGGCCGAGTCCGTATGTTTCTAAAAATTTTTTACTGAACACTTCAGGGGATTCTTCCTTTGCCAGAGCAACCATAAGATTCTTTTGCTTGATGGTCAGTTCCTCCCACATAGCAATATAAGTGCTTGATTCTCTTGAAATAAGGATATCAAGAGCCTTACCGATATCAGCTTCAGTAATCATCCTGCTATCCATGCATAATTCCCATAAAACATGACACAGCATCTGGAAATAATAGGGATGGCATTCTGTATTATTCAATATACTGTTCAATTCATTATAACCAATCACAATATCTTGATCTGAAAATTTCTTTTTTGCAAAAAGACTCAGTTCTTCCTGATCGATTTTACCCAATGGAAAGTGTTTTCCACTTTTATAAAAAGGCCGGTTGGGGTTGTTAAATATATCTCGCATCAAATGTGTCTTACTTCCCATGAATATATATGAAACATTCCTGTGATTTTGGAATACGGATCTCATTTTTCTTTCGATTTCATCATCATCGAAATTTGCAATCTCCTGAAATTCATCAAAGACAACAACAGCGGATTTATTTTGACGGTCCGCCTCTTTATTAACAGCACACAACAGGTCGTCGATGTTCGGTGAAATACTACCAGTTCGGTCAAATTCAAATTCAAGATGAAAGGCCTGATCATCCATCACAACTTTTGGTATAATTCTTGGAAGATATTCCTTTATTTTTTTTACAACCTGACGAGCGCCACCAGGAATCCCGCTTGATATGGCTCCGGCATATATCTCGATAAATTTTCTTTTATTGATAGCCGGATACAGGTCAATATAAAAGGTAAGGATTCCTTGCGCCTTTACTTTATGCAGCGCCTGTTTTATAAGTGAGGTCTTACCATATCTCCTTGGAGAGAATATTATGACGTTCTGACCGTTTTTAATGTCTGCGGCCAGCTCTTTCATTTCCAGGACACGGTCGCAAAAATTATCACCGCTTACCGTTTCACCATATACAAAAGGATTTTTCATGGGTTTTCCCTTTAAAAATTTTTAACCAGGATTGACTGGATAGTGTTAACATCTGAGAGGTCCCGCGTGGCGTCGTATAAATTGCTTTCCGTTGGGCACAAGAGTACATGCATGATTTGGCATGAGGCAAAATGCATAAACCCTGAGCGAATAATTGCTGGCTATCTTCTTCAGACATCCTATCATAAAAAGATAGTCGCTATTTTCCATAAACAGCGGCTCCTTGCCGGCTGCTCTCTGGGTGACCTGCCCGCTATGCCTCTAATCCCTTATCAAAGCAGGCTCAACAGTGTTGCTCAGTAAACCCAATGATCGCTAACTGGACTTCTATAAGCTATGGCAGGCGGGTCTGCGGACTTATACCAACAAACCGTCTCACAAATCCCTTCCTCTACCGTAAACAAAGGTTTCCACCCAAGCACCCGCCTGATCTTCCTGCTGTCTACGCAAAGCGACCCAACAACCCTCTCAATCTCCGCCGACCTGCCTGTAATTCTTCCGGCCATCCGCATCACCCAAACCGGAACCGGCAGCATTAATGCGCGCCGTCCTGAAGCCCCTGCCATCGTCCGGATAAGCTCGGGAGTGGATACATCCTGAGCATCGCTTACCAGAAAGGTCTTTCCAGCAGCTTTTGGGCGAACAAGACATGTAATGATAGCATCAATTAGATTGCCCACATAAATCAAACTGCGCTGGTTTTTGATGCTTGCAAGAGGCAAACGAATCCCAAGCTTCACCAATTTAAACAAACGCAAAAAATTAGCCTTGACCCCTGGGCCATAAACTATCGGTGGCCTCAAAACAACCACCTCAATCCCTGTATCTGCCGCAACATCACGCAAAACCTGCTCAGCCTCCCATTTGGAAACAGCGTACGGATCCTGCGGCTCAGGAACATCCTTCTCAGAAAAAGATTGTTTCAGCTCACCTTCCTGCCCTCCGGCTTCTGTCCCTTTTTTCCTAATCCGTGTAATCTGCGTAATCTGCGGATCCGTCCTTTCCCCATTAACCTTAACCGAGCTTATATAGACAAAACGTTTAACGCCGGCATTCGCAGCCGCAATCGCAAGGCATTTAGTCCCCTCAACATTAACTTCCCTGTATGCAGCAAGCGGATCAGCAGCGCTCTCGCGCATAACATGCACCCGAGCTGCAAGATGAACAATGGCCTCAATACCGGATAGAGCATCAGACCAATCAGTTTCAGGGCCGATATCCCCGATCATCGCTCCTTCAACCCCTGAAGGCAAAGCCGTCATTTGAGCTGCGCTCCTGACCGCTCCACGCACTTGGTATCCGTCAGCCAACATCCTTTTGCATAATGCCTGGCCGATAAAGCCGTTTGCACCTGTTATAAAGATATTTTTCATTGATTTGATTCAACCCTTATGCAGCATACTGTCATTACTGTCCTGCTTTGAACCAATATCAACATCCTGGGGCCATGATCTTTTTTGCACGACTTGCTTTACGTTAATTGCCCTATCAGATTTATCGATCTCGTCTAATACTTGTGCAAAAGCAGAAGCGGAAATGAAGCGACAGCTCACCTTGCTATGTTTTACGCAACTGCCGGCTCTCTCAATGGGACCTGAATTAACTTCTTGGGAGTTTCCCTCGAATGAGCCAGTCTCTCCATCTCCTTTACGATTTCCGCCTTAAGATATTGTTCTCCACAAACTTGGCAGACCCCGGTTGGAACATTCTTGATCAGAGCAATCAGCTCATCTCCCCAACGGCAATCTACCGTTATCCTTTTTTCTACAACATCTACAACATCTCCTCCACAAAAGTGGCATTTATGATAGACTCTGGACATACAAATCACCTCCTGTTCCTGTAATTAAGCATAGCGGTGGTGCAAGAAAAGCAGAAAGAAGGTAAGAAGATTAGCAAATATTCAGAAACAAAACTTTTCAGCATTCATTTCCATTGCAGCATCAAAAGCCCGCCTGTAGACTTCAAGATCCCGAAAATGACGTATTTTTCCCTTTCTTTCCATCCCTTATCTTCTGCACCCTCCCAACTTCTAATCTTCTCAATTTCTGCTCTTCCCATCCTATCATCTCAATCATCCAGGTTGTATTATTCATCCTCTAATCTTCTCCGACCATCGCTCCTTTAACCCCTGAAAGCAGAACCGCTCTTCGCTCTTAACTCTCAGCTCTTTGCTCTCTGCTCCCTGCTCTCCAGCTTCTGTCCCTTTTTTCCTAATCCGTGTAACCTGCCCGCTCGTACCTTGCAATGTCAGGCGGGTCTGTGTAATCTGTGGATTTATTTTTTTATAAACCTCCATCGTCTTTCTAACCACTATCTCTTCTGAGAATTCAGCCTCGACAATTTGACGCCCCCGAGCCCCCATTTTTATTCTCAGTTCCGGTTCCCTGCAACCCGTATCATTGAGAATATGGAAAGGAATAAATAGGTTATGCAACGTAAGAAACAATGTCCTTATCGGTCTATCTCATCTAAGGGTCAGGGCAATTTTTCCAGCCATTGCCACAACGGCATCAGCCGGATGGGGCGCTCGGCATCCTGCCATTTGAACTTCTCCGTCCGGTCGACACGATCATTGAGCAGCAACAGCTCATCGCAATGCAATTCCTGAGACGCCTTGAGCAGCGCCCGCATTTCCCTCTTCAGGGCCTTCGGGTTCGAAATATCCGAGCAGACCTGGATCAACCGCGAAATATGCAAGCCTTCTTTGATGACAAAATCCACTTCTTCATTCTGTGGACTCTTCCAATAGAACAGGGAAATCCGACCGGCGATTTCCTGTTTCTTCAGAGCGACGGACACGAGATTTTCATAGAGCGACCCCCTGTCCGCACTGAAACGAAAGCCTGCCGACACCGCCAGTCCGTTATCAGTACAATAAATTTTCTTATTGTAACCCGCCTGATCTTTCAGCTTGAATGAGAATCGCGGAAGCGAAAAAACCAGGTAGGCCTCCTGAAGATAGCGGATATATTTTTCGACGGTGTGGACACTGCGGCACTTCGTCACGCTGGACAAGGTGTTGAATGAATACTCCCGGGCAATGTTCGACATCAGATACAGGGCCAGGTCTTCAATCCCCTGGACAGACCTGATCTTGTACCGTTTTACGATGTCCTTGTACAATGTGGATTGCAGAAGGGTGCGCAGGTAATCGCGCCGGTCGATCTTCTTGAGCAGGGGTTCTGGATAGCCACCATACTCCGCGTACGCATCAAGAATATCCCTTTTCTCCACCTCCGTCCGCTGATCGCCCGACGTCGCCAGGTACTCTCCGAAAGAAAAGGGAAATAAAACAGCAACGGCATGACGACCCGTGAGATGCGTGGCCAGCTCCGAACTGAGCAGATTGGCATTGCTCCCGGTAATCAAAAGCCGGAATCCTTGCCTTTGCAGGCGATTGGCAAACATTTCCCAGCGGGGAAGATTCTGGATTTCGTCAAGAAGCAGGTAACGCGGATTGCCATAGATGGCGTTTACGGCGCTGACGATTTCATCGTAATCTCCGACGGCGGTCAACCGTTCATCATCGAAATTGACATAGCCGTAAGAGCCGGTCTGCTGAAGCAGGTGAACGGCATAAAACGATTTCCCCGCTCGCCGCGGACCGGTGATAACTTTGATCAGATCGTTTCCGATGTCCCAGAGGAGCGGTATTTTCCGTTCGACATACGTTTCCTGAAGGCGGTTTTCCAGTTCTCTTTTTTGAACGAGAACGATATCTCTTAACATTATTCACCTATGATGCACAATATATAAATATTTTGTGCATCATAGATAGAATTCTGCACAATGTCAACACGAAAAGAGACATAGGGTGTAATGCCTGCCCCGCCATTGACCCCTGACCCCTTTACCCAGCCCGCCCCGTAGCTCCGGCAGATGGTACTGGGGTTGAATAGGGCTCCCCCATGGAAATTCAACCGGGGTAACCTTCGCTCTCCGCTCTCTGCTGCCCGCTCTTCACTCTCTGCTCTCTGCTCTCTGCTCTCCATCAGCCTTTTACACAAGGCTCTTCCGATAAAGCCGTTTGCGCCGGTTACAAGGATATTCATTCCATATTTGCCTTACAGAATTATTGCCTCACGCAAAGGCGCTAAGGCGCTAAGTTAATCATTCAGACCGTTTACGACTCTTGAGGTACCATGTTAATAGGATAGAGGAATTTGGATAATTGACGAACCTCTTTCCTCTATCCACATTCCTATTTCCTACATCCTAAACAATTATCTTAGCTATCTCATTCTCAGTCATAATTTCTTCTTTATCTTTGCGTCTTTGTTTACCCCGTAGGTCCGGAAGATCATACTGGGGCGCCTTTGCGTGAGATATTGAATCTGCGTCAATCTACGGAATCTAAAGCAACCATTTCCACAGAGGGATGATATTGATCTCGCCATGACCACGTGGAAGTTCGACAGGAACAGTTGATTCTTCATCATCGGTAATCACCGTAAGGCGTTCGGCTCTTAGCTCATCTTTTACTTCTGTCAGAGCCTGTATCTCCCTTTGTCTGGTTCTTTCATCTTCCAAAGAATAACAAACCTGAATAGCTTCGGTGATATTATTAAGACCCTCCTTGATGATAAAATCAACCTCTCTGCCTTTTTTGGACTTCCAGTAGTAAAGCTCTTTATTTCTTCTCAGCAGCTCCAAAAAAACTATATTTTCATAAATATGTCCCATATTCCGGGAGAATTTAAAGCTGATGGAATTGCTCAACGCCGCATCAATGCAATAGATTTTAGAGGGATTATAAATCTGTCGTTTCAAAGAATAATCAAACAAGTCCATAGGAAAAAACAGATAGACATCATTTAATGCTTCGAGATAATTTTTGACTGTATTCTGGCTCCTGACACCAATAATTCTCTGCATATTCTTATGGCTTTGAACCGTGCCTGGATTAGCTGCCAAAAACAGGGTTAGTTCCTTTATCTCTTTAATATTTTTAATGCCATAGCGGGCAATGACATCACGATAGATGATATCCTTGTAATACTGTTCCAGCAGGGTTGTGTCTCCTATTTTCAGAACTTCGGGGAATCCACCTAATTCGAGATATTCTCTGAACAACCTTTTTATTTCAACCTTCTTCTGTCTCTTGTACAAGCTTTTGGCATCAATTATCACCCCTTTCATTATCAAGAATTCACGCAAAGAAAAGGGCCATGTCACGATTTGACGATTCCTGCCGGTCAGGGCTGTGGAGATTTCAGAGCTCAACAAGGAGGCATTAGAGCCGGTAACAAAGATCTTTACATTTTCGAACTCATAGAGCCTGTTCAGCCATTTTTCCCATCCACTGATATTCTGGATCTCATCGAGAAACAGATAGATTCTCCCTTGAGGATTTTCCAGTTCAATAAATGTTTCGTAAAGCGGTTCAAAATCTTGAAAGGTAAAGGATATAAATCGTTCATCTTCAAAGTTCAGGTAAAGAATGTCGTTCTCCAAAACATCCTCTCTGCTGAGAAGATCATCACATAACAGCTTCATGAGAGATGATTTGCCACTTCTTCTTACACCGGTAATTATAAGGACCTCACGCTGCGGAATATAATTTGCGATTTCATCCTGAATCTCTCTCCTGACAAGCCCGCCCCTGGAGAGAAATTTTTCCTTATGGCCGATGATAAGTTCTTTTAATTTTTCTTTTTCCATCCCTTAACCGCCATTACATTTCATTGATATTGCATTATAACGTCACATATATAGCAATGTCAATGCCCTTTTAAGGCACCGGTATTAGATCCCAGCCCTTTTTACCGGTTTCCGCCGCGTTCATTTTTGTTTTTCAATCCGTGCAATCTGCACCTGCCCCGCCTGCCCTGTGGAATCCGAAGGCAATTCCTCTGGGGTTTACCCCGTTAAATTCCGAAGGACAGCGAAGCGTATTTAACCGGGGTGGCTCCGGGAGATGGTACTGGGGTAATCTGCGGATCTATCTCACATCTATCTCACATTCTCACACTATCTCACATCAAACAGAATATCTCACACGCGGACCGCCTCCCTGTTTATGGATCAACCCTTTTTCTTCAAGCTGTCTTAGTCTTTTCAGGGCAGTATTTTGATGAATATTCAAATTCTCTGCTATCTCCTTGCTCCCTAAAGGAATCCCCTGCTTGATTAGCTCAAAGACATCTTCAAGATCAGACGAGAGGGTCAAGCGGGCTCTGAAAATAGTTACCTTGAAAAAATTGCCGGTTTCTTCGAATTTTGGCTCCGGCAGCGCATTTGTTCTGCATGCTTCCTTTATCCTCATTATGCCTGTCCCTAACTGCTCAACATATCCCGCTTCACGCAATATCTTTACGATAAGCCTGTTTCTGACTTCGGATATCCCCTCCCCTAAATCCTGAAGAGTTATCCCAAGCGGAAGCGTGCCGGGACTCGTAATTTCAATTCTGTCCGAAAAAATGTCCAGCTTATTGTCAGCCCCGGTGATGGAGTAATCTCTATGACAAATTGCGTTTAAAATCCCCTCACGGATAGCAGACAGAGGTATGTCATAGTCCTCCTTTCTTCGTAAGGCAGATATCTCTATCTTTCTTTCCATGTAAAGTTGAACAAAATCCATGATTTTTTCCGGCATCGCCAATAAGCCATCGTTAATAGTGGTCGAGTTTATCAGATCAGCCCTGTTTTCAGCCTTGAAGCGGGAAACCCTGAACATTGCATAGGAATATTCATCAGGCAAGGTGGAACAAAACAAAAGTATCCCACCAATAGTTGGATGACACGTATGATCATAACGCTGCGCAGCCTTGATTTTTACAAAATAGTCAAGGTCTGATTTGGTTTTTAACCCACGTAATTCAATAAACTTTTCAAGCAACTGCTTATCTAAAACATCACAGTCAAAAGATGGATCAATCTCCTGGTCAAGACTGATATTTCTGGCCTGCCTCCTCAGCTCAGTAGCGCCCTGGGAATCCGCCTTTCTGTTCGTTGAACCAACCCTTACAAAGATACCATCCTCGGGACCGGGTTTTTTCAAATAATAGGGTTTGTTAGCCCCTGGCAAAATTCTGATGATAAAGATTACCTTGTCTTCAAAAGCAACTGTTTGAAAAAAGACATTGGGAATGGGGGAAATTGAATCATATATAATGCTTGCCAATTTCTCTTCCAGGTCAAAAGGCTCTTCCTTTATGCCTGTTACAGTGCGATCATTATTTACGCCAACATAAATATTGCCTCCTGCGCCATTTGCAAAAGCAACTATCGTTTTCAATAAATTCTGTCTGTTTTTTGGAATCTCTTTTTTAAATTCCAAGGACTTGCTTTCAGGTTGTTTGAGGATTTCCTGTATTTTCATTCCGATCTCTTAAACCTCCGACCTCTTTACCCAGTTGAATAGGGCTCCCCCATGGAAATTCAACCGGGGTAACCTTCGCTCTCCGCTCTCTGCTGCCCGCTCTTCACTCTCTGCTCTCTGCTCTCTGCTCTCCATCAGCCTTTTGCATAATGCCTGGCCGATAAAGCCGTTTGCGCCGGTAACAAGAACATTCATTCCATATTTCCTATCCGCAGATTACGCAGATTATAAACGAACCTCTTATGTTCAAGAGATTTTGCTCAAAAGTTAATCAGCAGCCCTACTTTAAGGCCAGTTGCTTTCAAGTAGTTAATAAGCTGAGCTTCCTCAATTCGTGATAAACAGGAGATCGCTTTTATTTCAAGAATGATCTCGCCATAGCAAATAAAATCAGGCTGATAAGTTTTATCAAGCGGCTTTCCTTTGTATGCTATTTGGATGAACGGCTAATGCCACTCCAATGATTTTATATGTTTTTTCATCTCTTACCATTATTGGTCCTTCAGGATTTTCCGTGGGTATCCCTATATATTGTGGTTTTCGGGTTGAGTGATGTAGTATGGGCCTATAGGCGCTTTTGACCCATAGATTCCGTTTATAAGAACCTTTTGAGATCGAGGACT
>Ga0209986_10005344_pt1 | contig 10667 bp, 10 predicted proteins | sample BlataG_FD_183168 | JGI IMG/M metagenome (GOLD analysis project Ga0209986, IMG submission 183168) | Deep subsurface microbial communities from Black Sea to uncover new lineages of life (NeLLi) - Black_00105 metaG (SPAdes) (version 2) | ecosystem: Environmental > Aquatic > Marine > Oceanic >...
GTCGTAGGCCCTCATGTTCATCATCACCGGCGTCGTAAAGGGCGCCTGCTGCTCGAAGGCGAGACTTTCGTTAAGACCACCTAAAGGCGGCTCGAGTTCAATCTCTCTCTGCGATGCTTTCTTTGCCATTTTCAATACTCTTTAGTATTCCACACCCTCGTAAGTCACCATCCTATTGTGGCGTCTTGGTAAAATATCTGTCTCATCCAGATCGCTGCCGTCGGCGTTGTAGCCAAACGTCATTACTGATTCACCAAGTTGCCCATCGTTATCGATACTGGCCTGCAGAAGTTCCTTGAAACGGTCCTGATGTACGGTCGAGGCATCGTCCTTTTCTCTGAGTTCTGCGATCGCTAAACAACTTTCGAGAATGGTCTCGGAGTGGCCCGCCGCGCCGTAGGGATACTCGGCGGTGGAAGAAATAAGCGCATTGGCCAGAACGAAGTATCGATAGTGCAGCGTGAAAACATCGTTCGGCGGCGGGTGGAACATAGCGCCCCATCTTTGACCCTGCGTGCCGTCCGGTTTCAGTGGTACGATGGCCGCCAAGTAAGGCGTTCCCGTCCCGACCGTTCCCTGCCGCAACATTCGCACCCGAACATCGGCAGTCACCTGGATATTCACAAGCCGGTTCTCGTTGATGTTATAGGTGAACCGGCCGTCCCCGCTCATCCCGCCGAAGTCCCAGGGCAGCGTGAAGATGTCCCCGCTGTCGATTGTGATGATATTGTCGTCCTCGCCGGTAGCGTTCCCCGTCACCTTCACCTGTGTCGAGGAGATATATTCATCGATAACGAACTCGCTGCCGCTTGTCCCGTACACTATTGTTTTTTCTTCCATCGAGGGATAGAACACGGCCTCGGATGCGGTGATGGTCGTAACCGGGTCTACATAGGTCGAAGCGCTCTGCGTAATCGCATCGGCGGTGACAACATCGTCCCAGATACTGAGCGTCGCGGCCGGATGCAGGAACGACCACCTGTGCGCCGGGGCGTTCGGGTCCGTCCGGGGCGGCATATAGAACTGGCGCAGACCCCTCTTGATGATCGCCGCCAAATCGAGGACTTGGTTTTCGCTCCAGTCGCCTGCGCTCCGCGGGTATCCCAAAAACCGGGCAAGTTCAGTTCTCAGTTCGCTAAACGTAATCTGCGTGGTGGGCTGTCCCATAATAACACCTCGTTAAGTGCCGAGCGGTTCCTTACTTTGGAGCACCGCGATAATCTCCGGTTTCTTGTATTGCGTGGGCGCTTTCCAGCCATAGACCTGCTCGGCGTGGACCCGGAGCTCCGGGATGGTGAGTTTTTGCATCTTCGTCGCCGCCAGGCCCCTGCGTTTCTTGTCCGGTCTCGGCGGCGCATCCATAATGCCGGTTCGTCCGGCAGCGGGCGTTTCGGGTTCAGTTGGGGTTTCTACCTTAATTTCAGGCGTTTGGCCAGCCACCGGGGGCTCCGGGGCTGCTGTGGTTACTGTGGCGCTTGCATCGTCCGGCGCCGGGGGTTCCCAAGTATCCACAGGTGGGCCGCTGGTATCTATCGGCTTATTCGCCGATACTTCTTTGGCCTTTTGAGGGGCCATCGTCCCCTGTATCGCAGCCCCAGCAATTACCGCCAGTTCGGTCGGCCGGAACATCGTAGCGTCGATACGGTTCGCAAGAAAGGCCGTCCGTTTGAACGCCTCTTTTACCGCCTCCGGTATTGGGTCCGGTGCGAACATCTGGATATAGATTGCTTGTATTTGTTCGTTCATAATTAGTCCTTTCGAGTTTGGTTGGAGACACGCTCTGCGGCGTGCTTGTATAAGGCGTCGGCGAAACATTCCGCCGTCCATTTTTCTTCGATGAGTTTGCGGCCGGCATCAGCAATGAGTTGATATTCGCTCAGGTTTTTGCCGTTAGAGTTTACAAATTCGCTTGTTCTGCCCTTAAAGTTGAGTCGGTCAACAAGGATACAATTTACCCCATCGACAAAGCCCATTTCGACATACTCCGGCTGGTGTTGCGCGAAGCACACGCATCTGGCAAGCGGGATTTCCAGATATTTCGGTACGATAGACATATCGCACAGCGCTAAAGAAGCAGCATAACTGGCTAAGAAATCTCCATATTTAGCGCCCTTTGGCACATCCGGCCGCTTGAATGCGTGTTCGACAAAAAAGGACTCTTTCTGTTCGTAAGCCCATTTCCTGAATTCGTAAGCATCCGGCCTTCCCCATGTAATACCGTTGGCGAGAATCTTATGAATCCTTTGGCCCAAAGGTCTGGTTCTTGATTTGAACCGTTTGATGCTCGGCGCCGGCGGGAACCAGAACAGCATCTTATCCGCATTAGAGTCCAAATAAGGCGCAATGTGCTTGTAATAAAGGCCCTTGTAAGGGCAGATGATATAATCAATGCCCCGGTTCAGCACTCGCAGAGTCCTTTTCTTTTCTCCTAATTTATGCACAAACTGGTCGCTCCCATCCTGGTAGATACCAACGATGGCCGGCTGGTGCGGGTCGTTGAAGTAGGTATATTTGACCGACTTATGGTCCGGTAGCCCATCGAGCACGATATGATGTGATGAATGAATATCGTAAACCAGGATTACATCGGCATCGATGTCCTGGGCGGAACAGCTTTCGGTAATATGCTGCACCTTCTCAAATCGCTTTACAACTTGCTCGAACATATCAAGGTACGTCCTGCTGTAGTCACTGCTCTTTAATTTCGGGCATAGCGGATCGTATATGACACAGAGTTTCATTGCTTTCTCCGTCGGACTTCTAATGGGGTTGATTGTCGTTTGGTTTTTCGCCAGTCGTGCGTCTTATTGAATTCTTCTACGTCTGCAACGTAATCCCGGTCCCAGTGCGGCCGAAATGGTTTTGAGTTGCGGACAGCGTTCATTTTCTCTCTCAGCTTTGCCTGGAACGCCAGTCCCTTCTCTCCTACGACCTCGCTGCCGTGTCCGCTGTCGTCCCATCTGAATATCACGGAAGGCGGGCTGTCCCTCAGCCAACGCCTTTTCCAATTATTTTCATTCAAGGTCTGGTTGTCGCAGTTGATTGGCGATGTTTGGTCGCAGCCGGGATGCAGTTTGCCTTCGCTGTCAAACGTCTCGTATATGCAATTCGACCACATATTCCAGCCGATTTGACAGATTTTATTGTAGCATGCGAAATAGCATTTCGTGACGCCGACTTTCAGCGGGTCCGGCCAGCGTTCCTCTGGAATCCCGTTGACAATGTTCTCGAAGTGCCAGGGCATCCACAGGTCGTCGCTGTCCCAGGGGGCCCACCAGTTAGTCCGTATCTGTGAGAAACCGTAATTGTACTTTTCATTCAGGTTCTCGAACGAATCTGGAAGCAGGTTATGGATTTCGATATTCGGATGCTCCTGCTCGAACCATACCGGGTCGGGATGCGTGTTGACGATTAGAAGGCGTTTGTGCGGATACGTCTGGCGCAGAAAGCTCTCGACCGCCTCCTCGGCAAAATTCCGGCGGCCGTAATATAGCATCAAAGCTGTTATGTATGGTGTTTCTCTCACTTCTGAAATACCCCCACACAGTCGTAAGGCATTTCTGGTTTATCAGCATAGGAAAAATGCCTTGCTTCGGCGGATATACAGGTTATCCCAGCCCACTTGGCCAGGGCCCCCATACCATCAGGCAGGAACCGCCAGCAATCTACGGGGAAACGATGCTGCTTCTGTAATTTCGGAGCGATTACGCACATATAGCCGCCCGGCTTGAGTACCCTCACCATTTCCTTAAACAATATCCAGAAAAATTCGACGTGCTCCAATAATTGACCGGATATAACAATATCAAACGATTCATCCTCCAATTCACGCCAGTTATACGGGTCGGCGACGACAATATCGACGTTATCGCCCGGCTCGATATCAAGTCCGTGATACTCGACCTTCGACAGCTTCTTCAAAACGAACCCGTAACCATGTTTGTCTCTCCCGCAGACCTTCGAACCAACGTCCAGGACCTTATCCCCCGATTTTACATGAGAAATAAAAAAATTGACCATCGATTGATACGAAGAAACGTGCATTATGGGCAAACTCCTTCCTCAAGGTTCAAACATTTTTTCCGGTCCTCCTTTGCAAACTTATTAGTTAGCTCTCCGTTATTCGGCGAAAGAAAGATCAGTTGTTCCCCCCTGAACCATAAATCCTTGCGTGTTTCCTTAGCTTCGTTCCTTATCATTAAAGAGAAGTTAAAATCACCGAACAGCTTAATCAGGTCATCGTTCTTTTCCCAGTGCAGGCAGGCCCACTTATCGACGCCTGTTTGCCCCGATTTTTCGAGTTCGATTATAAAATGACCGCCCGGCTTGAGTATTCTCGTTATTTCTTTGAGGAATTTCTGAGGCCGATACACATGGTCCATTGAATTGGTAAAGGCAATATCAACGGAGTCATCGGGGTACTGCAACTCATGAAAATCCCCTATAACGACATACTTGTTGTCCTTGCCGGGGTTCAGGTCAACGCCGAGCGCAAAGCAGCCAACGTCCAGAAACGCCTTGACTTCCGTTCCCTGACGGGCCCCGAGACACAATACGTTCATCCCCTTTTTAATGAAGGGCAGTTTCATAAGTCTGCTACGCAAAATCTCCCTGTATTGGCTGTCGTATTCTTTCAAGTCAAACTTAATACCACCGTCCAGTTTGGACTTCTGTTCCTTCAAATAATGACTGTAATTAGAATATCGCTTCCTCTGCATATTGCCCTGCGGCTGCCATCTTGTCTTCTCGTCATCGAGGACCTTTTCGAATATCTTTTTGGCCGCCTCGCCGGCGAATCTAAAATGAAAGTTCTTTTCCGCCGTAAGCCGCGCCTCGGCCTGTGCAACGTCTGCACCGTTCTTTTGAATGTACCTCCAGCATCGGTCAATCTCGGCTGCAAACAAGTCGGGGTCCCTCGATTCGGCGGTGAACTTCGTATAGGGATTGCCGATACCGGCGACGATAGGCGTTCCGCAAGCAAGAGCCTCGCGCACTACCCTCGTAGCCATATTGTGAGAGGTAATAACAATATCGGCGCCCCGGTAGCATTTGTCGGTGTTCACGATAAGTGGGTGCATTTGACCGAGAACGTCTTTGTCTTTTAGCATCTTCACTAAGTTTTTCACCGAGCTCTTTTTCGGCGCCGTCCCGATAAGACTGACCTTCGCCGTCGGGCAGTATTTATCCTTGAATCGGGCGGCCGCCATTATCGTATTAAACGGCGTGACATCCTGACGCCACATATCGGCGATGAGCAGTTTCGGTTTGCCGGGGAATCCATGTCGAGTACCGATAGGCCGGAATTCATTCAAGTCCACGGGGGCGGGCACATAGAACAGCTTCTCTTTCGGCACCATCATTGCCAAGTGGAACAGATATTGTTTCCATAAGGTAATAAACGCCCGATACCGTTCATCTTTCCCGTGCATAAGTTGTATGCCTAATATCATCGCCAACCGTCTATGCTCAAGCAGAAAAGTGCTCTCCGGTCGTCCGTGGCAGACCTGGACAAGGGGTATTCCTAAGTTGAGAAGTTCGGGATGGACAATGGAATGATGGACCAGAATGTCCACCGTCTTTGCCCATTTGAGGTCGCGGATAATTAGCTCGCCGTCTTTCTTGTTCGGCCTGTTCGTGACCTTGCCGTTTACAATTTTGGCATCGACAAACGCCGCATCTATACCGACGAGGCGCTCGGCCATCACCATATCTTTAGCCGTCCCATACAGACCGCAGCGGTGCGGTCCGAATTCAGCAAGGTGTGCTGCCTTTATCATTGCCTTCCTTTCGAGTTTGATTGGTTGTCAAAAACAGGGGGCGGGTGAACCGCCCCCCGACAAAGGTTAATGTTATCCAGCCTGGTGACTGACAAGATCGCTCTTAACGGCAACCGTATGGCTGATATTGCTCGTCAAGGCATCGCTGACGGTTGTTAGGCCGTCGCTCAGCACCAGTTCAAGGCTTACTCTATCGCTTCGAGCGACAACAAGATGGCTAATAGCGCTTGTTATCAGATTGCTCAAGGTAGCAACAAGAGTACTAACCGCTAAGGTCTCATTGCTGGCTGTCACGGTCGCATCGCTGAGCAGCGTCTCAACACTTGCCAGAGCGTCGCTGATTGCCGTACACTCATCGCTGAGCACTTCTTCGAGGCTGACCCTATCGCTTCGAGCGACAACAAGGTGACTAATAGCACTCGTTACCAAATTACTTATAGTCGCCTGCAAATCGCTGACTGCTGTGGTCTCATCGCTCAAGGCTTCTTCAAGGCTCGTATGGTCGCTGCGTCCCGCCGTCATGTGACTGATAGCGCTCGTCAAGGCATCGCTTATCACCTTCTGCGTGCTGCGGACAACCGGAACATCGCTCATGTCGTCGCTGACAGTCGTAAGCATAGTGCTGACCGCCAACGTTGCATCGCTAAGTACAATCTCAAGACTGACCTTATCACTTCTTGCAGCGGTAAGGTGACTGATAGCGCTCGTCAAAGCATCGCTGATTGCCGTAGTTTCATCGCTGAGTACGGTTTCGAGACTGACCCTATCGCTTCGGGCGACAACAAGGTGACTAATAGCACTTGTTATTAGATTACTCAACGTCGCCTGCAAGTTGCTGACAGCCAGGGTCTCATTGCTGGCAACCACGGTCGCATCACTCAGGACCGTCTCGAGGCTTGCCACATTGCTTCGTTCAGCAGAGATATGACTGATAGCGCTTGTCAGCAGATTACTCATCGTTGCCTGCAGGTCGCTGACTGCCAAGGTCTCATCACTGAGCACTGTTTCCATACTTGCCTGATTGCTTATTTCGGCGGAGAGCGCATCGCTGATAACCTTCAAGTCGCTCGTATTCTTGAGAATGTCCGAGACGTAAGCGCCGGAGAGGGTTGCCGACTGGGCAAGAAATTCACATGCCGTCGTGTCCCCGACGTTCACATACAGCAGCGTTGCATTGGTCTCCGCGTCCGTATGAAAGAACCAGCCGCTTTTCGCATAACCAGTCGCATCATTGCTGGGGACCGTAGTCCCCCATGCAAGCATGTAGCCGATAGTATCGACATACAAAGCGCGACCGCTCGTAGGAAAATCCGCCTGCTGGCTCATAAACCATTCAGGTAAATTGTGTAAAGCCATAATTGGCTCCCTTCACAAGTAGATAGTTTCCTTTAATTGTTAATTGGTGACCGGGGCCGAGTTTCCGCCCGAACCCCGGTCAACCAAACCCAAATCCTGCTAAAGATTCGTTTAGCTGAACTCGCAACCGTATGTCCCTCTTACTTGCCAGAGGCCTGCTATTTGACCGCCAAACGAACCGTTCCATTCGAGGACTGCATATTCTCCAGCCGCATCGAAAAGAATCCCGGTCTTTCCTGTTCCACCTGCATCAACGCAACTGGTAAGCTCGAGATCCCAATCCGAGGACAGAGTACCCATACAGCAGAATGCCTTTAGTTGTCCGTTGCGCAGGCCGTCCGCAAGCACTGACGACGAAGCCGTCGCCATCGTATAGCCGCCGCAGAGGAACGTAGTCCCGCCGACCATCGACTGAATGGCGGTATCATGCTTCGGAGTAAGAACCTCCTGCAGGCCGCTCTCGTCCCCATCCATCAGATATGCTAAAACGGTCGGATAGGTGTTCTTGATGACATAGAGCGTAACATCAACGTCGCCGATGTCCGTAGCGATTGTGATGGTATCTGCCGTCGGCGCGGTAACAACCGGATAAGCGCCCTTCGTTGCGATGTCAGTTGTACCATCGGCATCTGTCGCCCCGCCCAATACGACCGCGACAAACTCCGTCGGGTCGATATCATCGTCACCGTAACCGCAGGCCGTTCCTATGCCACTCTTGGTGATAGTCAAGCTCGGAGATGACCACGAACTTGTTGCCGTTCCGTCGAGTGAGGAAAAGGTGATAGCACCGCCGGAGGCCCTTGCAAGCGTCTGCATCGCGATAGCGGTTCCCCTTCCGGGAAGGCCCTGGAGGGTGAACCGTCCGGCGTCCGCCGAATTGACCGAACAGGTAAGTAACGTCTCGTTTATCACGGTTGCAAGCCCGACTGCCACCTCGGCGAACCCGCCCGGCTCCCAAATGTCGATCATCTGGCCGTTTGACTTTGCTTCGTATCTCTGCGTGGCAACGCCGGCGAAGGCGAGATTGTTAGAAGTATCGGGGACGGCGACAGAGTTGCCCCTGCGTCCCCATCCATCGGTAACGGCCTGGCCCGTATCCGTACCATAGACATCCAGGTCATAACAGAGACCCATACCCTTGCGGATCGCTGTTGTGCCTGGAAACCAAACACGGCGCTTTAACATCGGCGCGTTGTCGAAATAGTTTGTTAAGTTTTTTCCATAAGCCATTTTCAGACTCCTTAGTTTTCAGTTACTACTGCTCAACCCTTCTCCGGTTCTTCTTCAAAACTGCCCGTCGGCTCAGACGTAAGCAACGGCGTTGGCCCTGCGGTTCGTGCAGATGAAGTTAATCGTCAGGTCCACATGCACCTCGAACACATTGTGCTGTTTCGGTGAACGTATTGCATCGCTCTCGCGCAGGTAATCGCCCTTGAGCACAATCGGAGTGATTGTGTTCTTGTCCAGCATATACACCGGGTTCGTCGTGTCGGCGTCCAGGTACGGGATATACTGAATCGGGTGTCTCTTAAAGACAATCCTGTCGTCCATCGAGGCAACGTCGCGGCCGAGGTTTTCGTTCTGTGCCTCGCCCACGTCCTCAATTTTCGATATGGTTGCCTCGTTGACTTGGAGTACCCTGCGGTCCCCGAACTCCGAAATCATTTCCGAAGTCTTATACGGTGAGCGCCAGTTGGTTTTCCTGTGCGCCGTCCGCAGTTTCGTAATCAAGTCCTGCTTCGTGATGTTGGTGTACTGGAAGGTGTAGTTCTTGAAGGTCGGGCTATCGCTCAACGAAACGCCGCCCACCGTACTGAAACCGGAAGGCAGACCGCCGTTGAAGCCGGTAGTGGCGTTCTTGACAACCCAGTACCTCAGACCCCACGGCACCTTAATATCGGAAGCGTCCGGGGCCGCGAAGAACCCTGCCTCAAGCCCGGCGGCGATACGGAGCATCATCGCTACCCGCTGGGGTTTAATCACGTTGTTAATACGCGCTTCGCCCCGGTTTTCGAGCAACATCCGACGTTCCCACGCCATGTTGTCGGTCATCCGGCACCAGTTGACGGTAAGCTGGTCAAGTACATCGCTCCAGTTTACAACATCTTCTTCGAGCATTCCTACCCACCTTGACGTACCGCCTATGGAGGTCATAAGTGTTTCTTTTATGCCGATACCGCTCGTCTGGATTCGGATGCGGCCCTTTTTCAGAATGTCAGGCATGACAAAATACTCAGCCAATTCCTGCGCTATCTGGTGGAACCGCCCCCGCCCCAAATCATGAAGCGTGGTAGTAATCATATCGGCTATATCTAAATCTCTAAGTGGCATAAGTCATAGTCTCCTTTCGTTAATGCAGGCCGGAGACTTTGTGCTTTAATCCTCGGTTGTATCTATCAGGTCGTCAAACTTTCGGCTCGTCTCAACCGCTTTTTGTTGAGGCGTTTGTTCGCCGGCCCGCCTGGCTGCGCCGCGTCCTATTCGCTGCTTGCTTCTCTCTGATGTCTTTTTGTGGAGGCGCAGGCCAGCTACATTTTTCACTTTCTTTTGATGCAGACTGTTGACTGCCATATCGAACAATGCCTGCTCGTCTGGAACGGTCTGTCCGGTATCATTGAGTCCCTTTGCGAATGCAAACATGCGAGACCGTATTGCGAAGCGGTTTTTCGCCGCATTGCCGCGTCGGCTCAGGTCGGTGGTCTTGCCCTTGCCGAAAACGTCCTCGAATTCAGTCCCGAGGTTCTCAACCATACCATCAAAGCGCCCCATAAAGCGGGTCTCATCCTCGGTATGCAGTTTTCCCAACAGTCCACTTACTTGGTCGCGCAGTTCTTTGACCTCGGCCCTGTGCCGCTTCTCCATCTCTTTGAGATTTGTGAGCAGTTCAGGGTCGATGTCGTCCTCGTTCTTGAATTTGAGACCTGACGTCTCATCTTCCTCGGCCTTATTCTCGGCCGGTTTTTCCGCAGGCGTCTGCGCACCCGGGGCCTGCGGGGGTTCCCCGACGGTCGGGGTTTCGGGCTCCTCATCCGAGTCAATGATGCTCTGAAAAACATTCAGAGTCTTGGTCAGTTCGGCGTCGTTTCCGTACTCGGCAATTTCTTCCTCAGTCATTCCGAGGCCGATTGCCCTTTTTGCAACGTCGTCGCTGACCTTAACTTCCGGTGGTTCATCATCGGCACCCTTTTTCTCGGGAGCGGGCGTCTCGTCGGATTCAGGTTTTTCGGGCGGAGTTTCCTCATCGCCTTCGGCCTCTTTACCCTTCTTTTCGCCCTTGCCCTTATCATCGTCGACGGGTGCCTCGAGCGGAGTTTCCTCATCGCCTTCGGCCTCATCGGCGTCAATTAACTTGTCGAATTTATCGCTCGTCGCTGCCGCTTTGGCTGTCGCTTTGGCTTGTTCTTTCTCCTCGGCGGCGGCCTCTTGAGCAGCTTCGTCTTTAACTTCATCTGTTTCTTTGGGTTGGTCTGGTTCTTTAGCCATAATTAAGCTCCTTTGGGATTGATTTGGTTTTTGCTTTGTGATTTATTAAGT
>Ga0209986_10005345_pt1 | contig 10667 bp, 12 predicted proteins | sample BlataG_FD_183168 | JGI IMG/M metagenome (GOLD analysis project Ga0209986, IMG submission 183168) | Deep subsurface microbial communities from Black Sea to uncover new lineages of life (NeLLi) - Black_00105 metaG (SPAdes) (version 2) | ecosystem: Environmental > Aquatic > Marine > Oceanic >...
CTGTAAATGATTCTACTTGGTACAACAAGTATTATCAGGATGCAAAAAAGTATAGTGGGATTGTTGATTACCCAGGTGTCAGCAAAATATCACCAAATGTAGAAGTGAGTATTTTATTTTCCCCTCGTAGGGAACAATCAGGTGAAGTCCTTAAGATTTTAGGTAAAGATGGTGAATTTATTAAAGGGACTGGAGCAAAAAAAGATATGAGTTTTACTTCTTATTTAGAATCAAAAGAGGTAAATATCCCCTTTCGAAAGTAGCAATTTTCTATGATTATTAAAAGGAGGTTAAGATGTCTAATGGAAATGTGACATGTCCAATTTGTGGCGGGTCGACTATTTTTACTGAAGAGAAAAGGAATCAGAAATATATTTGTCAGAACGATGAATGCCTAACCAAGTTAGTATTAGAAAAAGAATATATATATATGGATGAGACAAAGAAGAAAGAAAATGAGAAATGGCTAAAATATCGCTATAAAAGATTAACTCAAAGTCAATGGGATGCTATTAGAGAAGGAGAAAGAATCCCAGAAATAGAACATAAAGAACAAAAAGCGAAAGAATGCGAATCTTGTGGCACAAAGGGAGGATTTTTAAAAGGATTAGTAAATATAAAAGGGAAAATTTATTGTAATATTTGTGCTGAGATATTTGTAGATAAGATGACGAAAGAGATTCCGATAACAACCACTCTTAATATAGATGGTTATAAAGTTAAGAAATATATTGATATTGAAAGCGTAGAAATAATAATCGGAACAGGCATTTTTAGCGAGATAGGTGGAGGAATTGCAGATTTTTTTGGTGCACGCTCCATGGCATTTGAGAGGAAACTTCAAAAAGCAAAGGAGACTGCATTTAAGACTCTTAAATACAGGGCATTCGAAAGGGGGGGGAACGCTGTTGTCGGTATAGACATTGATTATACAGAGTTTTCTGGTAATCGGATTGGCTTAATTGCTAATGGAACAATAGTAGAAATTGAGCCAATTTAATAATAAGAACATTTTATTGAGGCGATTGGAAGCCAAGGACCCTAAAGCCCTGGCTTTCCATTATCGTGAAGAGACAGCTAGGCTGAAAAAACGCCTCATTGATAGACGAATGAGGGGGAGAGAAATTCTCACGTAGTTTGACATCAAATTTGCTTATGCTATATGATACCTGTGATGGGGCTCCTAGAAAAATGTAGAACAAGAGGAAAGTAGAATTCATTCGATAACAGGATTTCAGGAGATGTTACTATGAATGTAAACTACTTTGGTCCAAGAAAGTATGGTCCTGAGGTCAAAATTGAAGATGCCATCGCAGAACAGATTCCAGACATTTTCCCTTGCGATGAGCGTTTTTTATGGACAGCAGGGTCCATTCCCCTAGGGGCTGGCATGCCAGACCTAATTATAGTTACTTACGAGCCGCAAGTTTTCGCCTCAGCCAATTTTGAAATGCCAGACATACACATCCTGGCTTATCTTCGAGTAGTAGGTCGAGCCAGATTAGATACAATTACTGAGCGAATAGGTGCTCGTCGGGAAAAGATAGTCCGTTGTTTGAAGAGCTTAGTCGATGCTAAGGCCGTTTTAGCAAATTCATCTACCTACTCCTTATCGCCCGAATGGCGAGAAATCCTTCCAGAAATCGTTGCGGTTGAGGTAAAAGTCAAAAACTGGCGGGAAGCTGTTAATCAAGCCGCCAATAATCTTATCTTCGCTCATAAATCATTTGTTGCACTTCCCAGAAGGGTAGCGCAGAATCTTCGGCAAGAGCCAATCTTCAATCAACTTGGCATTGGCCTCATATCTGTTGATGAAGACTATAAAGTAGGCATCATACGTCGTGCGCGTCGGCGTCAGCCACGAGTATGGACCTATTATTATCAGCTTGCATCTCATATAGCAAATCGCCCCAAAGAGGCATAGGAATGGCCTTCACAGTGCCTATTGATATAGCACGAACTGCCTTCCCACAGTACACGTTTATTAATGCACTGACTCCCAGTGCCCAAAAAGCAGCTTTCCATGTCCGGGACGAAGAGGGTAATGACCTTTGTTTAAAGATAATTGCCCCAAACTACAGCGTAGATAGGCTGAGTCGTGAAATACTGGCACTTCAATCTCTAAGCCATCCAAACGTTGCAAAATTGAAAGAATACACATTCTCCTCGTCTGAGGGGCATGAACGCCATTATTTAGTCGAAGAGTTTGTACCAGGAAAAGACCTTTCTGAAGACCTCCAACCCGGCCACCGATGGTCTACATCAAATGCCATCACTTTTTTTACACAACTGTGTAATGGCTTATCTGCATTGAGGAAAGCTGAGCTCGTCCATAGGGACTTAAAGCCAAGTAATATTCGAATCATGTCCGATAACTCGCCTGTGATAATTGATTTTGGATTAGTCCGATGTCTTGCTTTGACCGACTTGACAAGTACAAGTGAAGGCGCAGCAATTGGAACCCCAGCCTATTTTGCTCCCGAACAATGGCGTGGAACTAAACATGATATTGACCATAGAACTGACTTGTTTGCTTTGGGAATCCTCCTTTACCAAGCAATTATCGGAAGCCATCCGTTTCTGGATGAAGGAATGTCAGCCCGAGAACTACATGATGTGGTCTGCACGTCTGAGGATTGCTTCACAGTTCAAGAATTCACATCACTACCGGAGCAATGGAAACTCATTATGAGACGTCTTCTCGAAAAAGAACGAGCAAGGCGCCCTCATGGCGCAGCCCAAGTCGCAACTATACTTCGAAGGCTCGGAGAGAATTGATGAGACGGGGTCCTTGGCATCAGTTCGGCTTTAATAGCCATAATGATTTTGCACTTGACTTGCTAAGGCAGGGAGCAGGGGTTGGCGTCATCATAAGTTCACGTGACCTTGCCTTGCAAGGCGCGATAGAGTACAGCCAGAAGTATCACGAGCTGGATGCACATGTTCTGCTTGACCTTCAATTTTATGTGCCGAATTTTTCGAATGCAAAAATGGATTCGTATGAAATAAGCGAATATCGACTGCCTGTTTCGAGGTTACATCAAGTTACAAATGATGATTTGACAAGGCTTACGTCTAAACTCGAATCGATTTGCATAGATTTGTCACCGGACGGGCTCATTGCACCCGCAATTGTCTATGAGGCTGGCCGTACCAACATTATTGAGCTGAATGCTCGGCTTTTCGAAAACGTAAAGAGAGTGGGAGACAATCTAGGAATCCCTACATACGCAACTGTCGTTCTTGGCAATTCTGTAATTTCATCGGACGAGACTATAAATGCCATTCTATCCTCTGCAACCTCGCTAAATTGTGACGGTTGGTATTTCAGTTTTGAGTTTGACCATGAGCGTATACCTTCATCACGTGATTCTATCTACCGTTGCTGTACCGCTGGACTTACTTTGGCCTGCACTGGTAAACCTGTTTTGCATGCCTACTCAGGTCCAATGGCATTGCTTTCTTTGGGATTTGGTGCCCAGGCTACGGCTATTGGTAATTACCAAAATCTTTGGAAATTCCCCCGCGAACGCTGGCGTCCTACAACCACAAGAAGGGGCCGTGGCAGTGCACCGGCAAGATACTTCTCAAGTGCAATCTGGGGCACAATAGTATATCCTGATGAAATTGCGCGCCTATCAATTGAATTACAAAATCAAGTGTTAACTCAGTCAGCATTCAGTACCCGAATATCTCCAGGCCCACCATTTTTGCCTTTTTCACGATGGGATGCAAACAAGCATCTGGTTAGTACTATCTGTTCTACAGTAACAGCAATCGCTTCGAATAGCGACCCTAGGTCGAATGCTGCCGCTGCAATTTCCATATTGGAACGAGCCGTTGATTTACATAGTAGGATTGCAGGAACAGGGATTTCCCTGCGAGATAATACAGCTGCCTATCAAGAAAATTGGCGAGTTGCGATGAGCGACCTCCTTAATATTCAATCATGTGACTTTGACTATCTAGAAATGCTCAGATAGCTCATGATAGGAAAGCAGGTATGAAACTCCCAATATTCTCAGTAGTTCTCACTGCGACAAAATTTCACTGTGTCGATAAAGAGGAATTCTAGTGACTTGCATAAACAAGTTGGAGGATATCCAGGTCATAATTATAGAATGCAGAATTGCTAGAGTGTAATGAGACAATGTACGAAATCCAGAGATGGAATACTGGTGGACCCACCAAGAGGCCCTTGAAGAGCGAGACACAGCCGCTCTAAAGGCTGATGCTCCCGACAATTTCCCTTAAAATTCACTTATTCACTGTGTCGCAGTTTTGAGTCCTGCCCGAGGAGCCAAGAACGTCCTCACTTCCACTCCGCCCAGCTGTTCGGCAACGCTAATTGTGTATATCACAGACGACTTGGTCGCCATCTGCAATGCTAAGACTTTCGCGGAGTCTCACAGGAGCAAACGCTTCGAGCCGATTAGGTAACGGTTTCTCTGCTGTTCTGAAAAGAATATCTTCCGAATGATTACCCTTTGAAATCGTGCCTCTAAAGTAGAGATAAGCCTTTCTCATTTTTGGAATGTTTTGATAAGGCTCTGGATAATAAACTGAGCTGCCAGGTTCTCGAATCGTTGGTTTTCGTGTAAGAAGCTGGCTGATAACATCCTTATTAACCTCCAGGTTTAATGTTCCCTCTACCAGCTCGTTCCAGCCTGTTTTAGAAAGAATCATTTCGCGTCTTTGGGGATTGAGACGAAGGATTTCTGTTTCACCTGGTGGTCCCGACGAATGGGAAGAACTTCGTGAACTAATTGTAGCCTTAAACTTCATCTCAATAGAACTTATATCATACGAAATTTGTGAAATCAAAGATGTCCAAGGTTGGACCAAATCCAGAGGCCGATTTATAAATGATTGCACTAAACTAAAAAAATAAATGTAAACAAACAAATTTGCCCTATTTTGGCATGTTTATGTACTAATTTTTTGCCCATGCGGACCTTAATAATTGCCGGCTGTTGTCAGCAAAAAAGGGATTTGAATTTAGTTCTATAGAAAAAATTGGGTACGCCCAATTAAAAACTTATAGAAGGAATTTAAATCTCTACCTGAGGACAAATTCAATCACACCTCAAGTGGAAAGACTCCAAGAGTTGTTAGCTTAATGGTTGATGGAGGCCAGTCAATCTTTAGTTCTTTTCTTGCAAAAATCTACGTCAGGACCAAGCTTTCCAATCTTATAAAAGGTTAATTGATATTCTTTTGAACCACTTGTTAAAAAGCTTCTGAAATTGTCTAAAAAATCATAAACTATACCTCGCCAAAGCAAATTGCTAGTGTTCAATCCTTCTTGAATTAGTACCACAACTGCTAAACATGAATTATTTATCACTACCCTTTGGTCCGTGAATACTTCTTCTGTAGAGAGTTTTGTTTGTCGCAGGAAATCTGCTTCTCCGTCGTTTGCCATTGGATGGACTAAAGTGGAAGCATAGTCATATCCATACTTATAGAGAGACATTAACTCCATATTTTTGGCGACCGCTTCTGGATTAGGTCTTTTCCAATGCGGCCTTTCTTTGCAAATATTATTGTATCTTTCCCTTTTCTTATCCATGCCTTTAAAATAATCAGAACTCACCCTCTCCTTCAAATCAGGGTCACTTCTAACTTTATTTTTAAACTCATATTGTTTTTTGAATGACCATTTCTCGAATATTTCAAATTGGTTATCAACAGCTAATGCTCTTAAATGAAATAATCTATCTAAGATACATCTATGAAGTACCCAGCAATCATGGTAATTATCCATTTCATATAGCTTTAATATTCCTTTCAATGCCACTATAGCTCTAGCAATAAAATTTCTAATTATTATTTCTTTTACCTCTATGCCGTGTTTAGTAAAAGAAAAAAGAATAATTGTAGTAAATATATCAAGAATTTCTATTGCTTTTTTGTAAGATTCAATTGGCTGATATTGTTTCATAATCTCATAGGTTTGTGATTAAAGGAAAATCATCCTTTTTTCCATGATAGCTTCTCAAGAGTCTTTTTTTAATATATCTATCAGCTTTGGTACTAAGCTCTACCTGAAAATATTTGCTTTTTCTTTTTCTTCAGGGCTAAAATCACCGATAAAAATAAGATTAGGATTTGGCAAGGTTTGTGAAGTCATGTCTGCCATTTTCTTTTTTATATATTCATAATAAAATCCATTAGCCTTATCATCATTATTAAGATGGTCTTTAATACAACCGGCAATTAAGTCAGCTAACTCGATACCAGGAACTTTTTCAGATTTCTTTTCAATGTGAAGGTTGACAATTCCGCATTCTTTAGCAATTTTCTCCCAATCTTTAGGCTGGCATTGTGGAGAATCAATTATATATTTGTATTGTGTATTATCAATATTATTGACAAAAGCTTTCTTAGAATTTTCAATGTGCAGTTTTTCAAAATAATTAAAAAACAAAGTATGCTGTGCAGCTTTAATTATCTTATCTTTAATAATTGCTCTAAAGTCCTCTCCTCCAGTATATTGCTCAGACGGTATTTCTTTTAATGTAGTAAGAATGTTATATCTGTTATTTTCTATTCTTTTTATAAAATGCTTTGGTTTTGAAATTGTTATAAATAAACTAAATTCTATTCCAAATAATGATTCAATATTGCTTTTAATTTTTTCGGCATTATTTTTGATAGATTTCCATTTAAGCTCCTTAAAATTCATGTTGTGTTTGATAAATATAATATCTTTACGTATAAGCTCATAGTCTTCAGGAGATATCCTAATCCAAGAACGGATATAATAATTACCTGCTTTCCACGTCCCAGATTCATCTGAAAAAATTAAATAATACATTTTATCACCCCCCAATCTCAATACTTATATCTGATTATAGCAATTCCTTCAAGATTTAGCTAATTAGTTAACAAACTGCCGGCTGTGTCAGCAAAAGGGGGGTTGATGATGGGAACCAAAGTGAAAGGAACTCTCTCCAGCCCGAAAAAGAGAGCCGTGGGTATTATAGCATGTTCCTTGCTTTACCTGTTAGAATTAGATAAAGTATTTTTGTCAGCTTTATAAACCTTGTCAGCTAGGAGGTAAATAATGCCTACTACAGGAGAAAAACCTGGAATAGGAACTTACAAATGTATTAATTGTGGCACTACAGTAACGCTTGATGACCATGATGATACACTTCCCCCTTGTCCTAAATGTAACAACACAGAGTTTGAGAAGATTTAACAGTTAGAACAAATTGATTTGTGTTTTGAAAGGGGGGAGAGACATACCTAATACTTTTTATCAATAAAGGAGAGCTATTATGAAAAAATGCCCATTTTGCGGAGAAGAAATTAGAGATGAAGCAATAAAATGCCGCTTTTGTGGTGAGTTTTTACAAGAGGAGAAACCTCCTTTGGAGGAAAAACAAGCTGTACCAGTAGTGACACAAAAGGAGGTTGCTAAAAAGAAAAAACCTACAGTTGTAGAGTTGGTTTCCACTTTTATTGCCTCTTTCCTTTTGTCAATTACCTTTACAGCTATTGTTCTTTATATGCTTAAAGATGAAAAGTCATTCCCTTTTCTTCCTCTTGTATTTGCTATTTTAGGAATTGCTGGGATAGTAGTATCAATAAAAAATTTCAGGAGAAAATTCAAATTAGCAAATCACATACTATCTTTTTCAATTCCTTTTCTGTTTCTTGCAGTAGTCTTTTTTTATCAAGGCATAACAGATTATCAAGGTTATCAAAAGGAGGCTAAACAAGCTGAGTTGGAAAGAATAGAGAAGGAGCAGGAGCAACAGAAAATAAGGCAATATAATATTGAGCATAAAGAAGAGCATTATCAGAAAGGTCTGGAACTTTTGAAAGAGGCAAAACATCAAGAAGCACTGGAGATGTTCAATACAGTGAAATCTGTTGATGAGGACTATAAAGATATCAAGACACAAATTCAAGACATAAATGATACCCTGGCTAAAATCAAAAAAGAGAAAGAGGAAGAAAGAGCAAGGATTAGGAAGAAAAAAGAGTTAGCCGATGCAAATCAAATGATTATTGATGCAAAAAAATTATCAAAATCGAATAATTGCGGTGAAATGTCTCAAGCTATCGCCAAAAGCAAGAGGGCGTTAGAAATTTTGCCAGATTCAAAAGAGGCAAAGTCAATTTTACTTGAAACACAGATACAATATCTCAGATGTTCAAAGGGGAATAGTGAACTTGAAATGTCTATTCAGATATTAGGCTATAAACCCCTGAGGCTCCATGTCTGGATAAAAAACAAATCCAAAGAGGTAAGACATGCCAATCCAAATTATTTCACTCTTGTTACAGTTAAAAACAGAAGCCTTAGTGTTTCTACTGAAACTTATGGGTTATCTAATTATTTTGATGCTGTAGATTTACAGCCAGGAACAAAGACAGGTGGCTATTTGATATTTGATACATGGGAAAAGCCAAAAAAGCTTATCTATAATGAGATGTTGGGGACAAAAATATCGAGAGAATTTCCATTTTATTAAAGAAAAAAGATTTATTACAAATTTTAAGAGGAGGGGAAAATGATTCCAGCAATTGCTCTTATGGTAGGAGCATATATTATTACACGTATGGTAGCTATAATAGCAGACAAGGAAGAAACAAGTATTCTTTCTACTATTTTTGCTGCTATTACGATTTTGATTTCTCTTTACTGTATTTATACGGTTTTTAGTGCGGGTGCAGAAGTATCAAATTTTTTAAATTATTGAGTTTTTAATTTGAGGCGAGTGGAAGCCAAAGACCCTAAAGCCCTGGCTTCTCTTGTTTAAATTGAAGCAAGCAAGATATTAAAAAAAAGGAGGGTTTAAATGGCACAATGTATCTGGTGCGAGAAAAAAGGCTTATTTCTTTCTGTTGACAGAAATAAGCTTTGTCGAAATTGCCAAGCAACAATTAATTTCGATTTCCAACAGAGATTAAGAATAATTCAAGATAGCCAAAAGCTAATCGAAAAGTCAAAAAACTTTAAGACAAGAATTGGTCGTATTGATACTCTTTTAGAACACGTTCAAGCCTTGAAAAAGTATGAGGACAAAAATATAACAACATTAGAGCCAAAGCCATCAGAAGTTGAAAAAACTTTTTTTAAAATTAGAGGCGAGCTTATTTTTGAGAATATAGTTGAAGAGATTGATAATATAATAAACAAAGCCAAACTTGGATTAACTCCCAAAACAAAAATGAATGAAGCAAATAAAGCACTTGTTAAAATCAATGAAAGACGGAGAGAAATTCAAGAAGAAGACAAAATCAATGTTATGGAGGAAAAGTATAAAGAAATAAAAAGATTTATTCACGAGACTAAGTTGAACGAATTTATAGAAGAGGCAAAAAAAGCAGAGTTTAAGGGACAGAAGCCTAAGGCGTTTGATAGATATCAAGAAGCACTTTATTTTCTTCAAACAGATGAGGTTGATGATTCTCTACAGAAAGAAAAAATTGATGAGCTAAAGGCTAAAATATCAGAACTTAGTTAAATAAGAAGAAAAATTGAGGCGAATGGAAGCCTGAGAGGATAACACCCAGGCTTCCAGATGGTTTAAATGACGTCATAAGGACGGTTAGGGAGTGAGATTTTCTCAAATATGGGGGAGTAAATGAAAAAGTTTCTTCATAATCCGATAACAAGGTCTGTTATAGGTGGAATAATCGCATACTTAATAATAGGAGCAATAAGCGCAATTGCTGAAAGAACTGGTTTATGGCAGTCCTTATTAGATTTGCCAGGGAAAATATATCATATGAAGATTCCTGACTTTATTTTGGTAGTTTTTATAATCGCAATACTTATTGCTTTAGTCCTTATGAATAAAAAATTTAAAGGATTGTCACCAAAAGAATTTGGAGAAATGAAAGCTGACAATGAAAGGATGCAAAAGCATAACGAAAAACTTATTAAGAGTACAAACAACATAATAGCAGTTAATGAGAAACTAGAAGGTGAGATTGAAGGATTGAAACGTGAGGTTAGTGGTTTAAAACTTGAACTTAAGAAGGAAGTGAAAAGCGATTTTGAAAAATTGGTGACAGAATTTGAGGGTATGGTTCAGCCAAAAAAGGAAAGAAAAATTAAAATTAAAAATGAACATATTTTAGTCCTCAGTATGCTTGCTAATACCAGTGGCACAATTGAACAAGAAGCTCTATTTAATGTTTATAGAAGCAATTTTACAAGAAAGCAAAAGAAAGATTTTAAATTTATTATTAATGACCTTGAAGAAAATGAATTAATAGAAATCGCAGAAGGATACCAAAATGGGGAATGCTACTATAGAATTACTAGTGAAGGGCTTCATATCCTCAAAGAAAGTGGATTATAATGATTCAACCTTCCATTACATTATAAGATTTTCAAAATGATTAAACTCGACTCTATTAAGCTAGAGGTGGAGATAGGAGATTAGAGGAACCTAACAATGTTAAACTCGAGTATGCTAAAATCAGACATAAATAAAAAGACAGACTTATGCCCATGTACCAAAAATTGTTTAAAATGGCTGAAACTACGGGTCTATAGTTTAAGAGACAAAAGCAAAGAAATGCCTGAAAATCAGGGGAAAAGCTGGTACGCCCGACAGGATTCGAACCTGCGACCTTCTGATTCGTAGTCAGACGCTCTATCCAGCTGAGCTACGGGCGCACATTCCAGTCTATTCAAT
>Ga0209986_10005346_pt1 | contig 10665 bp, 15 predicted proteins | sample BlataG_FD_183168 | JGI IMG/M metagenome (GOLD analysis project Ga0209986, IMG submission 183168) | Deep subsurface microbial communities from Black Sea to uncover new lineages of life (NeLLi) - Black_00105 metaG (SPAdes) (version 2) | ecosystem: Environmental > Aquatic > Marine > Oceanic >...
GTATCCAGGCGTCTGGGCTATTTTAAGGCCTGCCCCTACGGGGAGAGAAGGCCTTAAAATTCGACCTTTAGGGCCGACCGCCAGACGCCTGGATGCTTTTGTGTTAAGAGCTGCTTAGCCGTTGCCCTTTTTGACCCTAAGAGCAAGAACAAAAGAAAACGCTGCCTAATGGGCAGTCGAAAAAGAACAAGAGCAAAAACAAAAAAATCAAGTCGCGGATGGGGAACCGGCCACGAGCGGGATTGTTTTTTCGATAGTGATTATAATTTTATCGCCAACAACCTCTTCCTTAACGGCCTTCCAATCAAAAGCTGCTATTAAATTGACTACGCGTTCGACTTCTAATGTTCGTTGAACTATCTCCATTTTCAAACCTCCTATATGTTTTTTTTGATGATTCCAAAACAGTCCGGACAGACACGCAGAACTGTTTCCTTGCCAATCTCCATTGGGCCTATGCAAAGGTCGCAGGATACATAAACAGGGCGCGGTTCAGATGGAGCAAAATCTCCCCCCCCTTCAACCCCGGGGCTCTCTGCACGGCGTTTTTTATCCTTCCACTCCTTGGTCCAGGAACGGGCGACTTCCCTGGTGCAACCACTTTCGACTGCAAAGGATAAATAATAATCAAGATCCGTCATGTCAGAAATCGGCCAGAGATTTTCAGCAACGGAAATTGATATTTTCTTGTCATGTAACGCTTTTTGTAATTGCGGCGGCATTTTTAGTAAGTCCATCCGCCGCTTGACCAGGGCCGGAGATTTGCCGACCTTCGTGCCGATCTGCTGATAACTCATTTTATGGTTATTAACCAGATCAACAAAAATTGCAGCCTCCTCGATCGGAGTGAGATCTACCCGGGCGAGGTTTTCAGTGGCTCGACAAAAAGCGGCTTCCTGGTCGGTCATTTCCCTGATAAGAGCTCTAATTTTGTCGAGTTGGAGTTCTTTGTGTGCAAGGTACCGGCGATGGCCAGCGACAATCTCAAAGCGCTCCCCTGCAGGACGCAATAAAATGGGTTGCAATAGTCCGATCTCAGAAATCGACTGAGCCAGGGCTGAGATCGCATCCGGAGAGATCTCCATGCGAATAATCCCAGTCGGCTCGTCAATTAAATCCAGGGAAACATTTTTGATCGTCTGTTTCAAGTGCATCACCATCAATAAACCTCCGTAAAACTATTCTGTCAGGGCCGGACTCTTCCAAAATCATATATTCAACGCAATCCCATCTTTTCATCTGGATGACCTTCCGGGGGATCGTGACACGGAAACTGATGTCTCGCCGGTCAGCCTTGACGACTATTCTTTTCATAATGCGCTAATATGATAATATGATATACGTGTCAAGGTTTTTAAAATAGATAGTTTTCCTCCGGTATTTTTTCGGGCAATCACCACAACCCGCGAGAGACCGGAATCCACCAATAAATTTAATGATTTCGACTGATTTTACAGAGAAAAATCAGTGGGAACTGAGCGATCAGGGCCGGCGGTCAGGAAAAATCTGCAAGAATATCACCGGAGTGCACAAACACTGCACTGTATATATCTAGTTATTATATAAAGGGCAAATAAGGAAAAAATCTCCCCTTTGGGGAAGAGATTTTTGGCTTATTTTTGATTTTCTGACGGGATAAAAACGAGATTTTTGGGAAATTCGAGGTTCGAAAAGGCCGTGGGTCAGAAATTCCGGTGCCCGGATTTATTGATAGTGGAAAAAGCAAGAAACGAGCCAAAAATGTGCCAAAATATGTAGTGATATCCACTTAGTATGCAATTAATTTAATTTTTTTTCGAGACCTCGAAGGGATAGGAGAATCCGATATGAGTTATCGAATAATCCGATATAAGAGAAAGTGGTGGGGAAGACCACTGGAAAGTGGGGATTTTCACCGGTTTTTTTAATATAGGTAAATTCGATAGGTGAAATCGGGTGATATATTATTGATATTATTAGATAAAAAAAGTTTCACGTGGAACATATTTTGGCATAAAGATTGCTCTATATAAGGGTAACAGGCAATTATGCCTGGGAAAAAACGCCGGGGAAAAACGACGGGAAAGGTGGAGATTATGAAAAAAAAGACGCCGTACGAGATCTATGTCGAAATGGAAGATTTAATCCCGCAGAAATTATGGGAAAAATTCAACCACTTAAGTTTCGGGGAGATGGCCGCGGAGCCTGAACTCTCCGATTGGAGGGACGAGTTAAGAGAGGCAGAAAACAGTTGGTGGAAGGCCGAAAAGAAGAAGAGTAAACGGTAATTATGCCTGGGAAAAATAGGGATAGGAGAATTTTAAAAATGATTGAGGTTGAATTTTTGGGATGGCAGGAGCGTGTTGATGGGTCAAAGATATTGTTAGTTAACGAGGTTATAAGCCGCTCTACAGTGGTTTATGATCCTAAAAAACACGTAATAAAAAGGAGGAGGAAATGATATCATCGGAGGAGTGCGCGAATTGCGGAAAATCAGCTGTGAGAGGGTCGACATTATGTGTCGATTGCCTGGCGGCTGCAAAAACAGATTATAAAAAAAGGGAGAAAATGAGTAAAGAAAAAATCAGACTGGATTTGGATGCGGATTGTAGAAATTGTGGGCAGCCGGCTGTAATCGGATCAGACTTGTGTGGGGTGTGCCTGCAAAAAGAGCGGCTCAAATGGGCGAAAAAATATAAACAACCAAAACAGGATACAAAATCGCTGATCGAGTCATTAAGAGCAGCGAACTATGAAAAACAGAGGTTTATGGAGAATTTATTAAATGAAGTGTACGAGCAAAATAAAAAAATTGTTCGCCTGGAGCAGGAGAATAAAAAACTGCTCGAGGATAAACATACTGTAATCTTTTGAGATAATAACACCTATCGGAAAATTTGATAGGTGTTATTAGATAATCCTGTTTGACAATTGAGGTTGAAAAAGATAAAAGGCGGGGTATGCAAAGACCCGCCTTTTATATTTGGAAAATGAGAAAACCATGAATGCAACGAAATATTCTATAATGATTACAACATTTTTCTCAATGAGTCAAGGGAAAAATCACTACACGGTGAGCTCAATAAATGCATTCCTCGTAAACCTCGAAAAATTCCATGATAGAAATATCAAACGGCGCTGGATATTTCAGTGCTTTGCAGATCTGATCGCTGCCGGGTACCTGCGGCGCAAAGCCCGTTATATCAATGACGGTAACGGGCTGATCACACAGATACCATCGATGATTACATTTACCCTTAAGGGTGTGGTCTGGTTAGTAAAACGCGGGGTTAGCGGGGCTAAGAAAATATATAAATCGATGATGTCGTATTTAAAAAAAGATGATCAGCGATTTCCGTCCAGGACAGATTTTGATGATGGAAGTTATTGGCCGGCGGAGCCGGATCAGCGCAAAGCTCTGGAGGGCCTGCTTGGGATTGCGTCGAAGAAAATAAATTGATTGCCGGGTGAAAAAGACTGGAAGGAGTGGTAGGTAATGTTGAAAAAAAAGGAATGGCACAAGCGATGGCGGAAATTTATGCTTGCATCGGGGCATTGGGACGCATGGATTATAGGAATATTTGAGAATGGGGTAGATGTTGACCGAAACCGGTGCCTATCACCGGGTGAATCAGCTGACGAACATATCGAATTTTGGGAGGATTTACAACATGCTTTTAAAAGCGGGGGTTGATATTAGCCGGTTGAGACCGGAGATACGGAAAAAATTAACGATCATTGCGAGGATTGTTGACGGGATTGAGCGGCAAGAATTGGTGATTACATCGACGTACGAAGGTAATCATTTACCAAGCTCAATGCATTATGCTAATCTTGCGATTGATATCCGGATTTTTGACCAGCCAAAAATCGTGAAAAATGAGATTGCCAGAGAGCTGGGGCAGGATTATTTTGTTTATCTTGGCAAAAATCATATACATATTGGATATGATCCTAAATAAATAGCACACCATATATAGACCGCCGGCGGTCAGGATCGGGACGGCAAACCACAAGATGCTGTGGTTTGCCGTTTCTTTTTGTTGACAGGGCGTCAATTTTTTGACACAGAGAGGAAAAGCGAGGGGGGCGCTGGAGGAAATTTCCTCCATCCTACCCCTAGCAAACCAGAAAAAATGGGAGGTACGACAATGGCAGAGATTAAGAGTTTAAGTGCGATTAGAGACAAATGGACGCGGGTCACTCCACAGCGCACAGAGGACTATAAGCTGGGTATCCAGAATCCTAAACGAGACTGGGAGGCAGAAACCCTGGAATCGAAGGAAAATTGGAAGGCTGGCGTGGACGCCGCGGCAGCTAAAGACCTGTTTGCCAAAGGCGTGTCTGCAGCAGGCACGAAAAAATGGCAAGAAAAGGCTCTTAAAAAAGGGCCTGGCCGGTTTGCTGAAGGCGTCTATATTGCCGGTCCGGATTATGAGCGCGGATTTGCTCCATATCGCGAAGCGATATCAAGAGTCGATCTTGGACCGAAGTTCCCGAGACGGGATCCGAGGAACCTGGAGCGCGTGAAACGTGTCGTTGACGCCTTAGTCAAAGAAAAAATTGGCGCGTAGATGAGATGATCTTATGGAAATTAACACAATCATGGCTGTTGTTTCGGCCATGCTGGCCATTTCCGAGGGATTAAGCCTGATCCCGCGATTTAAAAGCAATGGGATCTTCCAGATTGTTATTAATATTCTAAGGTGGCTGGCAACGAAACCAAAAGAAAAAACGGGGGTAGACGATGAGATATAGAATTGCAAGCGTCCTGGCTGAAGAAACGATCATCCCGGCCGCCACAAAAGTTATCGATCTCGACATGACAGATGTTATGTCGAGGATACAAATTAACCTGGAGGTGCAACGAGATGGGACTGTGTTGGGCGACCACCCAGCGGCAACGATCAGTAACATCGAGTTGATTGATGGATCTGATGTAATATTTTCCATGTCCGGAAAAGAGTGTCAGGCATTGGATTATTACCAGACGGGTCAGATGCCACTCAACGCGATTACAGACAGAGCCGGCAATGACTGTATATCGGTTTTCAATGTCAACTTTGGCCGTTTTTTGTGGGACAAAGAATTAGCGTTTAATCCGGCAAAGTTCCGCAACCCACAATTAAAAATCACACATAATTATCAGGCGTGCGGCGGAACACCAGGGGCCGCCAGGATGGAGGTTAGAGCATTTTTGTTTGACGAACTAGTGCCGAGTCCGACGGGTGTGTTGATGGCAAAAGAGCATTACCAGTATACCTGCAGTACGGTAGATACATATGAATATATCGATATGCCGGTGGATCATTTGACACGCCGATACATGATTCTGGGCACAGCAGCCGGATATTTTTGTCAACAGGTTGTTAATGAACTGCGACTATCAGAAGACAACGCAAAACGAGTCCCCTACGACACAAAAGTATGGCAACTGCTGAAAATGTTACACCAAACGTATCCGCGCATAGAAGAGTATGGGCATTTTAACCTGCTAGCCGCAACCAAGGTTATTTATGCATCACCCACACAAGATATTGTGCTGAACGCGTGCGGCGCGGCGGTAACGCAGGTAATATCCGTAAGCGCCATACCGACTAAAATGCCGATAACTACTGATATCACAGCGGACGGAGAGGTACACGCACAAATCAGCGGTTATGATCCGCATTATGCGTTTATTGTACCATTCGGCGATCCGATGGACCCGGCAGACTGGTATGATGTTGTCAAGGTTGGAAATCTGAAACTGCGATTAAAATCCGGGGCAGCAGGTATCAATGGCGTTGTGGAAATCGTGACGGAACAGTTGCGAACGTATTAGCAGCCTATTTCGACAGACCTGAAAAAAGCGTAAGAGGTGAAATATGTTTTATTCGTTTGAGGTTGCTGTCGCGGCCGGTAATACGGTAAGCAACAAGAAACAGTTAGAGATGGAAATGTCGGCGGGAGTAATACATCAGGTTGATGTATTATTCCCAGACACGGCTGATCATAATATAAGGGTGCAGATTTTCGACCGAAACCTGCAGATGTGGCCATCGAACCGGAACGCTACAATCAGAGGGGACGCAACTGTTGTGAGTTTCCGAGATTTCTACGAAATGAAGGCCTCAAATAATATCCTCACCGCCAAGGCCTGGTGGGCGGACACTCAAACCGCCTGCACAGTATTTGTACATATTGGAGTTCTGCCTCGAAGCGTCCTGCAACCATTCTCCCTGGCGGAATTACTGCGAGCGGTCCAGCGCCGGTAAAAAGTGAGGTGATGGTATGCCGATTACAAGGGCTCCGCTAGCGGTGCGCCCTGAGATATATGGTGTTATGCCGGCTGCGCAAGTAGAGTCCGAGTTGCGCCATGACAAAATGCCTGCCCCTTTTACCCGCCGTATGCGAGTGATTAACCTGCTCTCTGCTCTAACTCTCCGAAAGATCGAAGATGACATGATTGCGCCCTTTACTGTGATGGATATCCATCACATCCTCGACGAACAGATCTCCCAGGACGCAATAATTGCGATGATGGAAAACAAGAACTTGGCGCATGCGCTTGAAACCGGAGATCTCCAACCTTTGTGGGTCGAATCTAAAGAAAAGCCCTTACTAAGGCAGGGATTTGAACAGGGCTGGATCCAGAGGTTTAACAAAACACCTTTCGACCCGATTTGCGTAATGTTGGCCCTGCGAGCAAAACTGATGCTCGATGTTGTCGATGAGCTTGGGCATAGTTATGACCTGTTGAGAGCTATGGGGATGGGCTGGATAGACTTCGGCGAGATACCAGGCGAGGAAGCAGGAAACCCTGACACATACATCCCACCTATAATTGACCAGCCTATCGATTATCCAGATCTGCCGCCAGATCCTGTACCAGGCGACCCGGACTATATTCCCGGGCCCGGGGAACCAGGTTATATCCCGCCAGGCGAGCTTGTGCCGGGTGATCCTGGTTATGTACCGGGACCAGGCGAACCAGGTTATATCCCGCCAGGTGATATTGTACCAGGCGAACCTGGTTATGTGCCAACGCCCGGGGACCAGAATTATATCCCGCCGGCAGATCGCGTGCCAGGCGATCCGGGATATCCTATAGTACCAGGAGAAAGTCCCGACTATCCGCCCGGTTGGGAGGAGGGGATTGTCCCAGGACACCCTGATTATGATCCGGGACCAGGCGAACCAGGTTATACAGCTCCAGCGTCTCCTGGAGGCGGAATGTATGGTGGTGATTATGGGCCAGGCGGAAGCGGCGGAATTGGCGGACCGTATGGCTCTGAAGGAATATATGGCGGCTTGGCACCGCCGTTGGGGCTTGGATCTGGTCCGGGCGACCTGCTGTCGCGTGGCTGGTGTTCCGCGTACGGAGGCGGCGGCGCAATTAATTGTTGCCTTGACTACACAAATCCGGAAAATTACGTTGCCCTGGGATACGAGACTAACGAAATGAACGTCGGCGAGGAACAGACGTTGACGGTTGTCAACGCGCACCCGTCATGCGATGGTGAAAACTATGAATGGCTGATCACGTCGGGCGGTGGTGAACTGTCAGCATTGACGGGGCTCACCGTGATATATAGTTCGCCCACAAGCGGTGCCAACTGTCCAGGCAACACGGAAATCACGTTGTATTGTGGCGGTGAGGTAATGGCTACGCTGGCCATCACGATGTTTTACGCGTACGTAATTGAATTCGATTACGGTGCGAGCGCGGAAACCATAGCCAGGCAAACTAGCGAGATCATCTACGCGATGGCGAACAACACGCCGTTGACCTGGACAGTTTCCGGAACCGGTTTTTCACTGGAACACGCCGAAACCGATGGGGTTGGAAATGTTCTCCATGCAGACGCGACGGCATGCGGATCCGCAACCATCACGGTTACGGGGTGTGACGGACAAAGCGCAATAGGGTATGTTAGGTGCACGACAGGTCAATGGGTGTTTAAAAGCTATGCTGGTGTTCTAAGCGGCGACGGTATTTGTTATTACAGTATACCGGGGCAGGCAGATTACGAGAGAATAGAAGGAAATAAAAAACAACAGCAAAGAGTTGTAGATTCAGGAGCCTCTGCATATTATGGCTGTTGGGACCCGAATACAAATTGTGAGGCATTAGGGGGAGAATATGGTTGTGAGGGATGTATTCCCTGGGATTGTGTTGATTTATATCACACAGGATATTGTGGCGATTGTTGTTGTTATGATGCTGAAGTAGCAGATCCTTGTGGAGGGGCTGGAACGAGAAGGTATGGATATTGTATTAAAATTAGCAGATATAGATATTATGAATGGGAGTGTTGATAAAAAGGAGCCCACATTTGGTTGAAATAATCACAGCAGTAGGTCCAATCTTGGTTATATTGATAATATATTTTGTGCGGCTGGAAACCAGGATCACGAAGATATTAACCGACCTTTGCTGGATGAAAAAGGAGCTGAAAAATTGCCGACCGAGTTAGGCAGAAAATTCTCAATAGACTGGCGAGGGAACCCGCCGCATATGCTGATGCCGGACGTGCCGGTGTGGTATCGATTTTTAGAGAAGTATGGGCGGTACTTCAAAAGTCTTTATTATGACTGCTTGTTAGGGGGTCCGTTTCTCACTCCGGAGCAAAAAAAAGACCCGTTTCAGGTTATGTGGCGGTTTAACACGTCGAAGCGGGCGGACGCGATCGCGGAGACTGAAACAGAAGTGTGGATTATAGAAGTTGCGGATTATCCTGGACTCCGGGCCGCTGGTCAGTTAATAGTGTACGAAACATTATGGCTGGAAGATAAGGCGATTGAGAAGCCTCATTTTTTGGTCCTGGTCAGCGAACGATTGGACAACGACCTCGGCGCGGCGTGCGCACGAGCCGGAATACAAATTTACCTGGTATGAGATAAAAAACGGCTTCCCGGGAGGCCTTGAGATAAGAAAAGTAAAGCTGCCCTATGCTACGGTATAGGGCTTTTTTGATGGTTTTGAGGAATAATTATGGCAGACTGGACTGGACCGGTTCATCTTCCAAAATTTACAACGGCGGAATTTGACAAAAGAAAGCGGAAATATCAGGAGAAGTACGGATATACGATTACGGTTCCAGGCCTGACGGAGATAATACATCTATTTCCGTTTTCGCCGATGACGGAAAAAGAGACCGCTTTGTGGAAGGCCCGCAAATATGATGAGATCCCGCCAGAGCGGCTGAAAGAAATCAGAAACGAAAAAGCCAAGAAAAAAGCGAAATTTCTGGCCATGATGGGATCACCATCCCCAAAAATACTGCGTTCGGCAGGCGCAATATTAACGGCGCTCGATGACCTGCAAGACGCAGTGGCTACGCTGGCATGTATAGGATTGATCACGGCCGCGGTTGTGGGAGGGACAACGGCGGCAGTTTTGGCTGGCCCGCTTGGTTGGGTAGTCGGAGCGAGTGCTCTATTAAACCTGATAAATCCATTTTCACGTCTACGCGGCCGAAAGAATAAAGCGAGCACAGGAAGAGCTGCAAAAAAAGCGGTTGAAAATACCACAGATAAAAATCCATTCTCGAAAAAAGCGCGGGCAAAGGTTGCAAAAAACATCAGCAAGTTCCGACCAACAATAGGTAATGCGATCGAGGCCTTACAGGTCACAGACAATATTTGGGGGGTTGGTATCTGTTTGGGGCCAATAATGGGATTTATACAGGACAGTATTGCTGGGACAGTACGCAAGGCGATGGGGCAGAAAGTAAGTATAAAAGGCCCTCCAGAATATGTCCCGGATTATCTACAAAAAGCCAGGGACGCAGGAAAGGCACTCGCAGTGGTTAACGGCTATAAGTGGAAAAGTGATTTTATGGACGAGGTTTATACTTTTATGGCTGCAAACCTGATTGTGCAGACAGTAGAACCATACCTATTTGATTATAATCCTCTCGAAGAGGTTGATGACCTATCGAGCTATATAATCAAGGCCCCGCGGCCAACAGACATCCTGATACTCGAAATTATTGAGGAGGCAGGGTACGACCTGGACGAGGTATGTAACTGGCCGCAAAACGGAGAACAGTGGATCTCATATGGTGAGTTAGCGGAAAGAACTGCAGAGCAAGCAACCATAAACCTGAGACACTTCGCAGAAAAAAACAAAAACTCAGAGCTTGCGTTTATTGCAGGGCAAAACGCGCACGACTTCGCACTTCACTCACTTGCCGCGTGGGAGGGAGAGGAACAGGTCGAAATTGAGTATTTAAGTTGCTCGCGGATTGTTATAACGATTCTAGATCATGGTTGGTGTTATCCTGACGACATCCGCATGGATCAAGTGCGTAAATTCGAGGACTGGTGTTACGTACATGAATACATGGGCACGGTCCCGTCCGGGAAGGAGATATGGCGTTACGCGGATCTGTTTTGCGACTTCCGTTGGGCAACCTCACCGGATGAATACCGGTAATCCGGATAGAGCCAGGGTAAGAGAAAAAAGAAGATCCCACCTCCCACCCACAAACCCTGTGCTGTTTTTCCTGCCGGCAACCGTCTATGACTCTAGTTTTTTTTTCAACATACGCAGAGAGCCAGCGCGCAATACGGTGTGATCAGCCAAAATATGACTAAAAAGCAAAAAAAAGGCGCAAAGAGCGTCTAATGGACGCTGAAGGATGAAGAATCAATTTTAAAGGGTCAAAAAGGGCAACGGCTAAGCACACACAAAAGCAT
>Ga0209986_10005347_pt1 | contig 10663 bp, 6 predicted proteins | sample BlataG_FD_183168 | JGI IMG/M metagenome (GOLD analysis project Ga0209986, IMG submission 183168) | Deep subsurface microbial communities from Black Sea to uncover new lineages of life (NeLLi) - Black_00105 metaG (SPAdes) (version 2) | ecosystem: Environmental > Aquatic > Marine > Oceanic >...
TAGCAGCGGCAGTCGATCAGACGCTCTCACCCGCTGACTTCAGTGATGGGGTGACCGACTGGCATACGCTGGGCACCGTGTATGTGATCGACGGCGAATTGACCGTCTCACTCACCGAAGCACTGGTTAATAAGTATGTGGTGGCCGATGCGGTCCGCATCGAGATCGACACCAACCCCAGCTCCAAGCTGATCATCCGTCTGGATGACTCGATCGTTTCTGAAGCCGGAGCCTTAAGCGGCAAGGTGATCCGCACCGGCGATACGGCCGGAAGCCTCACGGTGAATCTTGCGAGTGACAATACAGATGCCGCCACCGTCCCGGCTAGTATCACACTCGGTGAAGGAGCCCGCTACGGCACGTTTGCGATCACCCCGACCGATGACAGCGCTCCGGACGGCACGCAGGTGGCTAACCTGTCGGCCACTGCCGACGCCTTCACGGCAGGCAGTTCCGCTCTAAACGTGACCGATGACGATGCAACGATTCTCTTTATCGATGACCGGGAAGATGGCTTTGTGGCCGATAGCAGCTTCAAACGCCGTAACGTCCCGGGCGCCTATGGCAACAACAACCATTACATGCGAGGCGGCACAGGAGAAGCAACCTGGACATTTACCGGCCTTGCCGAAGGCCAATACTTCGTGGCCGCCACCTGGAATCACGTTTACGAGAACCGCTACAACACCGAGAAGGCACCGTTCAGCATCAGCAACGGCTCGGGCAATCTGCTCAGCACACTCACGGTGGATCAAACGCAAACGCCTGCAGACTTTAGCGATGGTGGTTATGGCTGGAAAGACCTCGCCCCGGTCTATATCAACGATGGTACGCTCACCGTCACTCTCGGTGCCTCTTCGACCAATCACTATGCGGTGGCCGATGCAATCCGCATCGAACTGAACGAATCGCTCGCCCCGTCCTTATTCGTGCTGGTTGATAGTGAATCGGAATCGGCAGGCAGTGCCACAGGCACGGTCGTTAGAACCGGTGACACGAGCAGCGAAGCGATCGTGAGCCTCACCAGCAGTAATCCGGCAGCGGCCACGGTGGAAGCAAGCATTACCTTTGCGATTGGCGAGAGCACCAAGAGCTTCACCATCACTCCGACCGATGATAGCAGTCCGGACGGCATTCAGCAGAGCACCATTGAAGCGACCGCCGCAGGCTATGCAGCAGGCACCGCGGTGCTGAACGTGGAAGATGATGACGCATTAGAAGTTGCCATTATGGATAACACCGATAGTGGCTACACCAGTAACGGCTTCCGCGACAATTCGAATAAACGGGTCAGCGAAGCGTATGGTGGGAACAATCAGAGCCTCAAGGGCGGTGAACCGGGTGAAGAGGCCAGTTGGACCTTCAGCGGTCTGACTGATGGTGTTTACCACGTCTCAGCCACCTGGAACCACCAATACAACAACAACTACAACGCCACCGACGCGCAGTACAGCATCACCAATGCGACCGATGAAGCGATCGGCAGTGCGGTGATCAATCAAACCAATGTTCCGAGCGAGTTCTTGGACAATGGCATCGCGTGGGGCACGCTCGACACGGTGACTGTGACCGGTGGTGAACTGATCGTCACCGTCTCTGGTGGCAGCAACCCGAACCGGCACACGGTGGCCGATGCGGTGCGGATTGCACGCGTTGCCGAGGTGGGTGGTTCCTCCATGCGAATGGCCGATGCCGATCCCTTTGATGGTTCGCTCATGGACCCACTGGAAGATACACTCGATGACCTGGCGAGCGAGTGGTCCGGTGCAAGCGAAGAGGAAGACCGGCTCGTGTGGGGTGAGTAGCACGTGTCGCGATTACTTGCCGGTGCATTTGAGATGCACTCTTTGCCAGCGAGCATGACCGATAGGATGAGCCACCGCAAATGCGGCCAACCTATTGGCCATGCGCGACGTGTTCTCAGCTCGGATCATTTTTCGCTGATCAAGCGATCGGGCACCTGTTCGAGAGATTCCACCGTTTCGAGACTTTCCTGATCGCGAATAACGTCAATCTCGCCGTCGGCCCCAATCATCACCACACGCGGCCTGTAGGTAATAAATTGCATCGATTGCGTAATGTTGTAAGCGCCCACCGGATGGACAACGAGCAGGTCATTTGGCTTTAAGGTCGGCAACAACGCATGCTCGTGGAGAATATCAATGTTCATGCAGAGCGGACCAAAGACCTTGGTTTTTATAGCAGGCGCACTCGTCGATTCGACCGGATGAATGTTCGGGCGATACCAGTTTGCCGTATGCAACAGATTGACACCTGCATCCACAATAATGGCGCGATCTTCTTTGGTTGTTGCCTTACTGCTCAGCACTTGTGTGATTAAGGATCCCGCCTCGTCGACAAGTGCTCGGCCATTTTCAAAAAGCAGTAGCGGAAGGTTTCGGTAGTCCGGCATGTTGTCTAAAAGCGGGTCGCAAATCGCACGTGCATACTGCTCGAGCGTTGGGGTCTTGTTCTCACCCCTTCGATCGTGCCCTATGCGTGACCCTGTGAGTGACCCTATGAGTGACCCTATGAGTGAATTGTTTGACGCGAAACCGCCGCCCACATTGATGTAGTTGAGTTCGACCTTGAACCGCTTGTGTGCATAGCGGGCGAGGTCGATCAGTTTTTCAACGCCTTCGCGATAGGTATCGAGATCGAGAATGGACGTGCCGAGATGCATATGTAGTCCATCGAGACGGAGACGGTCGCCGAGGGCAATCCTCTCGACGACGCGATGCGCTTCGCCAGACTCAAAGTTGAAGCCAAATTTACTCCACACCGGCTCCGTACCGGCATGCATGTTCACGCGGAATCCCACCGGCACAGTGCTTCTGTGCTCGTCGGCAATTTGTTCTAGTAGCGCCAGCTCATCAAGGTTATCAACTTGGATTCGGGCTCCCTCAATAACTGCCTTTCGAAGGACAGTTTCATTTTTATAGGGACCGTTAAAAATGATGTCCGGGCCGTTGACGCCGAGATTGCGTGCTTTTTCATATTCAAAATCGGAGACAACCTCCGCAAGCGCGCCTTCCTGGTGAAAGACGTTACAGACGGCCTTCAGGTAATTCGTCTTGTAAGACCATGCAAACTGGACGTTCGGATAGCGAGTAGAGATCGCGTCAAAAGCGGCTCGATATTTTTTTCGCAGTGTCTCTTCGGCAATCACATACAGCGGTGATCCATGTTGAGCCACTAGCTCCCGAACATCAATGCCAGCAATCTCAGGACAGGGCGGAGCCTGATCGCCGGAGTCATGTTGATGAATCATGTCGCTAGCATGGCATTGGGTCGCGGGAGCCGCACAGGTCCGCTTCGCTGTTTGACTCATCGTGACTCTGGCCTCCATTGGCTGGCGATGATACGTCTCTGTTTTCTGATGGTCGGCGGTTTTAGATTTCCGAGGTTTCGCCCGCCTCGTAAATTTACGCCGTCGCTAACGTTCAGCGTGCAGTCTAAGTGAAATGCCGACCGTAAAAAAGGATCGAAACAACCGATTCGGTCAACGCGCATCATTTAAAAAAATTCGCGATTGAGTCTCTGCCGTCAGGATGCTAATTTGTCGCTCGAAATGCATTGCGACACGTTCCGTATTCCTTCTCGACATAGGCAGTCAAAGCCTCGGCCTCTCGAAACCTTCCTCGCTGCACATACTCTTCTAGCGTTCGCAGACTGTAGAGAACTTCATCCACACTTTCCCGTTTCGCAGCGTCAACACTGTCAAAACGGATTTGCGCGCTTGTCGGAAGTTTTTTTAGACAAGATCGCCACTGCGCAATACGGCGACTTGTCTCGGTGGGATTTTGCTCCCGAACGCCATCGTAGACGCCGACTCGAATCATATTCATGTCTTTGATGAGAGCGTCCACCGGTGGATAAAAGATGTAGAGGCCAATGGCGCCAGCAGCCAATACGGAAGCGACACCTGCGATACAAAGTTGGAGGGGTGAAAGCGATGGATCGCGCGTGAGAGTCGTCGTTGAGTCCTTCGCGGGCTCCAAGAGGTGGTCGACATTGAAGCGGCTGCCGGCAAATCGTAAGCCGATGCCGGCGATCGCCACCAGGATCAATAGCCCCAAGCCCCAGAAACGGTCGGACGTCATCGACTTCTGAATCTGGGTATAGACCCATTGGACATTGGCGTTTTGGTCGGGGACCTTTGATAGTCGGGTGAAAGGGTCAAAGGCATGGGTATGGTCGCTCGCCTTCGCAGCCCCGTGAATAATGGTGCGATCGGCTGTGAACCCGAGGAGCAGGGTTGAGCCGATCAGTAGGCAAACGAATAGAGCGAGAGACTTGAAGCCGTAGTCGCGTCGCAACCAATTTGCGACACCAATATTTGCACCCGCCCCCAGCACAACGAGCGCAAAGGCCGCGCCTAGGGAATAACCATCGCGAACGATAAGACCGAAATGCATCATCACCTCGGTCGGCGTCACGTAAACGGGGATCGCTACGATGCCCATGATGATGGGAGCAAGCGCGTTATCCCGAGTCAGTCCGGTTTGCAGCGCTCCGTGCGGCAGGAATGCTCCGAGCAAGCCGACCGCCAGCAACGCAAGGCCGTAATCGACAGCGGCCGGACCGATCAGTGCAGTCGCGGACGTGTGTCCGGTGACGGCAAGCCTGTGTCGACTCTCGCGCGGGGCCGTTTCGAGTCGATCGAGCGTAATGTCATATTTCTCGGCAATGATCCAATTCCAGATAACACCGATACCGACTGAAACAAGGAACGTGCCTGCCGCGAAGTAAAGAAGCATGCTTGCTGGGATATGACTCAGACCGTAAATGATCGAAACAGGATTGAGGACGGGGGCAACAAGAACAAAGCTAATAACCGTTCCGCTCGGCACGCCGGCCCGGCGCAGTTCGCGGGCAACCGGTAAAGCGCCGAGCGAACAGATTGGCAGCGTGATTCCCAGGCCCCAGGCCCGCAGCGGTCCGGACCAATGACCAACCCCCAGAATGCTTCTGGTTCGCTCCGCTCCCACCATGCCGCGAAGGATTCCTGCGGCAAAGACACCGGCAACGAGAAACGGCGCTGCGGAGACCATTGCCAGGGTCATCCGTAAGACAGCGCTCCACAGCGTGGTGTTAAAGTCTGCGAAAAGGCCTTCGTAGCCTGGACTACCGGCGTCGGCCAGCAGCAGAAAGTTGCTCACTTCGAATCCCCCGCAGCCGTTTTTTCAGACTGCGCCGGGGTAGCCGTTGTGGAAGCCTTGAAACTGAAGTTGAGTCGCTCACCTCCCAACTCAATCTTGGGAACAATCACAGACAGCCGTTTGCAGTTTTGAAGCACTTCTGGAATGATCGCAGTAAAGGTCGAGCCGCCGCTATTTTTTGTTGCTGAGAAAGCGACTTCGACCGCTTGCACTGAGTCTTGGTCGAGGGGATCAACATATGCCCTGATTTTCTCCATCGTCACATCAGCGGGCTGTGACTCGCCGTGCCGGTCGTCTGTCAGGACATGAAAGACAATCTTTCCATCGGCTAGCGGCATGATCTCAGCGTGGTAGTGCGTTTGCCCGTTGCCATGATGGGAGTGGCCGATCCCAACGATTTGTCCACCGTGCATCGGCCTGCCGTGGGGATGGTCGTGGGAATGTGGGTGGTCGTCGGAGTGTGGATGCTCATCGGAGTGAGGATGCTCGTGGGAGTGTGGATGATCGTGGGAGTGTGGATGATCGTGGGAGTGTGGATGATCGTGGGAGTGGCCGGCCTCGTGCTGATGACTGTTTGCAGAATCGACGTGTTCCGCGTCGACGGAAGACGCCGACGAATTACACCCGCCTGAAAAAAACCCCAAGCCAAACAGGAAGACGGCAAAACCAATTTCAGAACATTTCATGATGATTTACTTTCTGCTTGTGGCGCTGACGGGAACACTGACCGAGGCCAGAATCTCTTCGACGATTCTTGGTGCCGCGTCAAAGTCGCCGCCCAGACGGACCTCTAAAACCGGACCAGCCACATCCTGAATGTCGTCCGGTGTTACAAAGTCGCGTCCGCACAGGTGGGCGCGTGCTTGCGCGATGCGCTGCCACGTGATCAAGCCCCTTGGGCTGAGCCCTAACGTAATCGCTTTGTGTTCGCGGGTCGCTCGCCCGAGATCAACCAGATATTCGCGGACGCTCTGCGCTAATGTGACTTTGGAGACGTGTTCTTGTAGTTCACATAATTGATGCGGTGAGATTACGGTTGTCGCCTCCGTCTTCGCACCGTCCGCTGAACCGATATTTGCGCCGAGCATATCGATTTCGTTTGCACGATTCGGGTAGCCGATTCGAAGTTTCATCGCAAACCGGTCTAATTGGGCTTCAGGCAGTGGAAAGGCGCCGTGACTTTCAACGGGATTCTGCGTAGCGATGACCAGAAACGTTTTATTCAGTTGATACGACTGACTATCGATCGTCACTTGTCGCTCGGCCATTGCCTCGAAGAGAGCGCTTTGTGTTCGCGGTGTCGCTCGATTGATTTCATCGGCTAGTAAGACGTCGGAGAAGACGGGGCCACGGTGGAAATCGAACTCGCGGTTTTTCTGGTCAAACATATTGAAGCCAGTGATATCGGTCGGCAGTAGGTCGGGAGTGCATTGCACTCGAGCAAACTGTCCGCCGACTGCGTGCGCAACCGCTTTTGCCAGCGTTGTCTTCCCCAATCCCGGTAGATCATCGAAGAGCAAATGCCCGCGGGCGAGCAAACAGGCCAAGACCATTTCGATGATTTCATCCTTGCCGATGAGCGCCTGATTAAGAGCACCGCGGAGGGCGTCGATGGTGGATTGGTGCTGGCATGTGATCTCATGCATTTGCTCATCCATCACATTGTGTAACGTGGCTGCTCTTTTCGTGCTCATGAAGGTTCACTCGGATTGATTTTTAAACAGGTGGCTATCCTCCGATGACGACTAACAGCGGTTGCGGCCGTGCAAACGTGCGCAATTTCGTAATAATCTTCAGGCTTAATGTTGAACTCAGAGTATAGCAGTCTTTCTGACCATAAGAAGAATCGCCGCGTGGCTTGCTGAGTTTCTGTGTTCCCCTCAAGCATGAGGGGCGAATACCAAGAAGTGATCGTCTTTTGCGCTGGTCGTGGACATCCGGCCAGCCAGGATCGCCACGCAAGTAACCGGAGTGTCCAGCGAATGCGAGCTTCGGCGGATCGCAATCCCATCAGTTTGCAGACTGCATTTCCGAGAAAAGCCAGCCAATCGCGGCGCGTCTGGAACGCTAGGATGAGGCTTGCCGTGATCGCCAGCAGCATGATGAGGTGCTGTTGACACCAATCCAAAAACGCGATAACGCAGGCGATCGCCCACTGGCGGAATGTCAAGTTCTCAGCGGGTGGTTCGTATCCCGGCGTCGGCTCAATCGCGACCCAGGTATTTCCACCCACATAAACCTCTGCCCAGACATGCACATCGTCTGCCAATACCTTCGTTTGTCCTGCTCGACGGTCAAACCGGTCCTGTCGTGCGTAAAAGCCGGTCACGAGACGTGTAGGATAACCTAATTCACGGAGTAACATCGCAGCGGCGGTCGCAAATAAGTAATCCGGTCCGCTTCGCTCGGTTAGAAAATGGGAGACCACATCGTCGCAGTCCGCATCGGCTGTCGCTTGGCGATCGAGTGTAAAGTCTCGTCTTAATCGCTCGACAACAGCTTCCACTTGCTGCCAACCACGCGGCACGTTTTGTGTCCATTCTGTGGCTGTGTTTGAGACCAGGTCGCCATGTTTGCTGCAATCCGTGTGCAGTGCAACGACTTCTGCGGTCGTGGCGACATCGGACGCGGAATCCGATTGCTGATCGGATTGCTGTTGGTCCACTTGCGGAAAACCTGCCGTAAAATCACGGTCGCGCAATGACTGAAGGTTCAATCCTTGCGACCTCAAGTGAACCACCGTGAGTTGCGGAATATGGTCCCGCTCCGGCATGTAAATTACCGAATCATCCGTCCAGCCAAAAAAGTCCGGCCGATCGATCTTGTGTACGTGAATTGCGGTCAATTGCGTTGGAGACGGAATACGGTTTGTCTTCAGGTTGATGAATTTAACCGCATTGGGTTCTAAGCCCCGGAGGATGGGCGATGTGCCTACCGGCATGCAATAGATCCAGGGTTCTCCGCGATGGTCCTCGAGCCGGATCGGAAAATGCGTTTCGGAAACGTCCGAATGCGTCCATTGTTGTCCATCAAATGAGTCGAACCGCTCCAGCGCCAGATGCAGCGGTGTACGACCCACGACGTACAGCATCGCAGCCCCCTCGCGATCGCTCAGCGTTTTTCTTTTTCGTTTCGCTTGACGCCGTAATGTGGAGAACTCGCGACCGCTCCGCTTCGATTTGGCAATCCGCTGCTCAATCGCTTTCACTTCTCCAGGCGCAAGCGCGATACTTTTTTTTCGTTTTTTTGGCTTCAAGGGGTCGCCATATAGCTCGTTGACCATGTCGTAGAGCGAGGGCATCTCTGAATCTAAAAACAACTCGCTATCGACGGGACCAAAACTGGTCGCTTCTTCCTTGGCTGCAACCATCGCGTCGCCATCTCCGATTCCGGCACTTGCCAATTCATCGCTCCAAGGGGTTCCGCCGGAGGACGGCATGAAGCCACGAATGACGTAAGTGGAGGCCGATGTGGATCCCAGGGCGATCAACAGCAGGGTCGAAATTATCACCACGCCTCCCATGACCGAGGATCGTAGTGGCAAACAACGATCGATCTGCCCGGCAGCAACCGTTTTTTGAACGCGTTCCCAGTATCGCGCCATAAGCCACCACAGCATCATCACACCAAACAAACCGGCTAGTAAGTAAACCGCTAGCGATGTGCCGATCACCGTGGCAAACAGAGCCATGAACGCCGCAAAAAGGCAAGCGATTTGCTGAGTTCGATGACGATGACTGAATGCACCGAGAATGAGGGCAGTATTCTGAAAACAAACCAACATGGTGATGATCGGTAAGTCGCCAACACCGAAAATGCGCAAGATAAACTCAACTCCGACAGGCAAGACCGTCCAGGAAATGCAGATCATGGCGAAGTGGCGATCCATTGTTGCGCCGAAGTTTGTTCGCAGACCGATCCATAGTAGCCACGGTATTCCAATGAAAAACAGTGAGGTCGCTAGCATCCACACCAGCGAAGCGCAAGATGGTATTCTGGCAACCGTGAGTGACGCTGCCGAAAGCGTCACCAACAGGAGTGTCCCGAATTCTTTATCGCGCCCAGTCTTCATGGCATTGCCTTTCCCATTGTCGCTGAAACTGGCGCGTCGGTTCGTCCGAGAGAGTCAGGCCAATCCATGGCTTTCCGGTTTCTGCCGAGCATTTGGGGTCATCGTCGATTACCACGGCGCGAACGCGTCCACGTTTTTGCCTGCTTTGGTCGCGGGCTCCGAACGAATGCCAGCGCTCTGCCGAGGTCACCAGAATCGTCATCTGATCAGCAACGTTTTGCCGCGACCGATTGACGGAACCCTCTGTGAGAGACGAGGGTTCGTAAGCAGCCAGGCGATCGAACAAGCGATGCAGTCCGGCGGTGCTGGGTGCCACGAAGAGTCGATCTTTGCCGAGTGCGCACGTTAAATCACACGCATGGCTATGGAACTCCAGGCTTAAGCTGGCTATTACCCGTAAACCCCAATCGAGGGCCGTTTCGTTATCAAAGAAGGCATGCGGGTCAAGCTCGACCAAGATGCTTTCGCGCGAAGCGGTCTGTCTTTCACAAACGATCAGATTATCACGCCGTGCCGTATGGACCCAATGAACACGGCGTAACGAGTCGCCGCGGATGTATGGACGCGCAGCGATAATGTCTCCGTCGTGACCGGGCCGATCGATGCAACTCCCCGTTGCTGCCAACCGATCCCCGCGTAGCATGGGGACGGACCGCAAGCGAGTCGTTCCCGGCCAAACGATAAGTTTTTCGTTCACCGATATCGTGCGTTCTGTGCTCCAGATACCGAAAGGAAAACCGGTTGTCAGCACCGGAGGTTCGTGTGGGTACAGACCGCGCCGTGGCGGCTGGTAGGTGAATTCAAATCGGCTATTTGACCACCCGGCAACTTGTGACAACGCGGTGGTGTCGGGTTGTTGTTTTGTTCCAACAGCACAAAAAAAACCTCGTTGCACCAACAGCCCCCACACGGGCCAGGGCCAACGGTTGGTGACCGTGAGTGAGACCGTCACTTTGTCGTGTTCATGGCAACGCGGTCGATCGAAATCGATTCGCGCCTCGAGACCCCGCATTGCCAGCCACGGCCATGCTATTCCCAGTCCCATGGCACTCAGAATGATCGCGCAAATCACCCAGCCCTCGGGTGCGACAATGGCTCCGGTCAAGCCCGCTGCCACAGCGGCGACGGCAAACCAGCCGATCGGTGTCCGTAGCCAAGCAACGTAACGATTGGAACAGGGCAAAAAATCGTGGGTGGTAATCGTGGAAAACCATTCACGGATGGGTAGGTTGCTCAAAACGGTTTGTCCTTCTTTTCCACCACAGACTCCAAGTCCGTTGCCAGGAGGTCAGCGGATGTAGGAAAGCTACGTGTGCGGACAGCGTGTGATCGGTCGAACACGACATAGCTCGGGCAAATCGTCGCACCATATCGCACGGCCGTTTGTCGATTGGCATTGAAATCGACGCGAACCACGGTAGCCTGCCCC
>Ga0209986_10005348_pt1 | contig 10663 bp, 7 predicted proteins | sample BlataG_FD_183168 | JGI IMG/M metagenome (GOLD analysis project Ga0209986, IMG submission 183168) | Deep subsurface microbial communities from Black Sea to uncover new lineages of life (NeLLi) - Black_00105 metaG (SPAdes) (version 2) | ecosystem: Environmental > Aquatic > Marine > Oceanic >...
ATTTGAATATTGATCTATACTATTAAAAAAATCAAATTTACCAGAATTATATGATCCAACTGCTATAACTTTAGAAATATATAATCCTGGCATATTATATTCACGCGAATTAACTTAAAACATTTATAATACTTAATCCCAATCAAATTAATAAAAATTTAACTATAAAAATTTTAAGATTTTATTTTTAAGCAACTTCATATAAAAAAAATAAGTTTAAAATTCAATTTTTGGAATAATATCCTCTTCTTTACGCAATGGTTTGTATTTAAAGAGCCGGCGTGATTCGCTGTCCTCCAGCACTAGATTAGACCCACCGCCATGGACCATACAGTAGGGGTCAAGTATACCTATAGGAACACTATACTGCCTTATGAATCCACGGCCACCCATGGTACGGAAACAGTGCACAGCTGCCTCAAAAGCTAATTCTGACGCAGTAACTTTTAGACCCATTGATTGTTGAGCCATCAATTTTGAGCTTCCTAACTCTGGATGTTTGTCCATTTCTCTCGCGTAATTAAATAATGCTGCAATTAATAAATTTAGCTCACGAATATTTTTAGAAATTGGAAATCGAATAACTTGATATTGGTATAACCTCCTTCCAAATTGTTTGCGTTGTAGGGCATATGCATGCGAATACAGTAGTTTTTTCAAAGCATCACCTAGCGCTTCTGCGCTAATGACAAGGCGTTCTTCTGTGAGTTGGTGGAACATTATATCCATACCTGAACCTTCTAGCATATTCTCTTTAGGAATTTCTACTTTATCAAATATTAAACGACTTACCCACGCATCCTGCATTCCATATGTTCTAACTCTACTTGCTTTAAAATTCTCTAATTGTTGATTTTCAGTGTCAACAATAATAGCTCCGATTGGGCCTTTATTAATTCGACCGTATAAAATTAAATATTTACAGATCATACCATTTGTTATAAAGACCTTTTTACCTTTTGCAATAACCTTTTCTCCTTGAGTTTGGAGATTCAATTCCATTCTTGCGATATCACTACCTGCGTTAAATTCAGTCATAGCGGAAGCACCAACGTCTCCATCCCTTGCAACGGGAATTAAGAATTTTTCCCATTGATATTCGTTTGCTTTATAAGAAACGGGATTACAATATAATGTTCCTCCTGCTAATCTCCCCATTTCAATACTCCAGTTCCCCGCTATGTATCTTTCACTTGCTTCTGACCATCTCCCACCGCATAAAGCGAAACCAATAAGAGCATTTCTCATTATTCTTCCAACTTCATATTTTTCAGGATAGAGAATTGTACTATAATATCCTTTCTCTGCCAATTTTTTCATTATTTTAATTACTATATCTCTTTTTTTATCTTGAGTTGGTTCCTCCACAAGATAATTTAATTCTTCCAAAGTCTTCAAATCTTTATCAAGTTCTTTTTCTAAGAAATCATAAAAAGCAGCTAAAAATTCCTTTTCTTGCATGTTTAATAATGGATTGTTTAATAAGTCTAATTCTGGAACATATTTTTGTATTTGAATTGGTTTAAACTCTCTTAATCTTGTATCCATAATGATTTACACGTTTTTTTATTACTTATAAATAAATAAGGTTGATATTAAGATACCATTATATAAAACATATATAAAAATTAAAATTTAATTCTAAAAAGAAAAGTTGAATAAAAAAAAGAAGAATAAATTTTTTATTATAGTGAACACTCTGTTCGAGCAATAATATCGTCTTGTGCATTTTGCGATAATTCAGTAAATAATACCGAATAACCTGCAATTCTTACAACCAAACCTCTATATTCATCTGGATTTTTTTGAGCATCAAGAAGAATATCTTTACCAACAATATTGAATTGTACCTGGAAACCACCATCAGGTCCAAAAAATGTTCGAATCAGAGCAGGAAATAATTCTAGTTTTAATGTATTTGGATGAAATGCCAAAATAAGTGAATTTCCGTTAGTCATTAAATGATTTTGAAGTTTGCTGACCGAGTTAAGAATAGCTGTAGGACCATTTTTATCCATACCATTTGAAGGACAGAGACTAGCTGAAAGAAAATCCCTTGATTTTCTTCCATTAGCAGAAGCACCTGTAAAGAAACCAAAAGCTAAATGAAACGATGTTGAGTAGAAACCAGGATTAAATTTTCCACCTCGATAATTTGTATGCTTTGTAATTTCATCACAATATACTTTTACCACATCCACAGCAATTTGATCAACATAATCATCATCATTGCCAAATTTTGGAGCTTTATTAATAAATAATTGTCTCCATTCTGTTCCTTTTTTCCCTTGGTATATTCCTCTGTAGTTTTTTCTAAGCATTTCCACTAAATCTTCGAACGGGAGAAGTTTTTCTTCAAAAACAAATTTCTTAATTACTGCAAGACTATCCACTACCGTAGCAAAGCCAACTAATTGTGGTCCAGTAAAGTCATATACTGCACCACCCTTTGTTATATCAAGTCCTCGTTCAATACAATCATCTGTAGTTGCAGATAGAAATGGCTGAGGATTAAGTTCGGAAATTGCTTTATCAAGGGCATTCATAGTTGAAACCATACAGTTAATAAAATATGTCATTTGATTAACAAAGGCATCCCAAAGATCATCATAACTGGCAATTTTTTTATCATTTTTATATCCATATTCCCTTCTAGTAAACATATCAATTCCATTAGTTAATGCTAATTCTAAACATTTAACGATATTAATTTGGTTTGCGTTGGTTGACCCAAATGATTTATGTGGATGCTGCGGTTCAACACAGCCGATTGGTGCATATTCACGAGCATCTTCAAGTGTAAAACCAAGATTTACAAGTCCTTTTATCATCACTTGATCATTAAATAAAGCAATACTTGCACCTGATTTTATGGATTCTCCAACTTTAAAAAGTAAATCTTCTGGTGTCTCTTTATGAATTCGAACGGAAAAAGTTGGTTGAACAGTTTTTAAATTAGTATATGCATCTAAAAAGATGTATGATAATTCATTTGTTGCATCGTTTCCCTCGCGGTCAACTCCTCCTATCGTTAAATTTTCTGCTATCGGGGGCCCTTCTGAAGCAACAATCCCTTTACTGAGAAGATAATTCCACAATGTTGTTAATTTGATAAAAAATAATTCAATTAGAAATTGTACTTCTTCGTTTGTAATTTTTCCTTCATTTTTGTCTTTTAAATAATATGGGTATAAATATTGATCTAATCGCCCAATACTTATTGCAAAGCCACCATCTTCTAAACCAGATATTAAATGAGTAAAATAAATAAGTTGAAGAGCCTCTTTAAAAGACTTTGGTGGATTTTCAGAAATATTGTGACAAATTTCAGAAATTTCAAGAAGTTCTTCTTGACGTTTAGGATTTAATTCATTTTTCGCTAAATCTTTAGCCAAATTTGAAAATCTTTGAATAAAAGATTTTACTGCATTACAAACAATTGTAACAGACTGTAAAAAAATTATTTTTTTGATATTTTCTGGAGTCGAACCATAAAAAATCTTCATTTTTTCCTCAGCTTTTTGAATTAGACCATTTATTCCGTATTGCAAAACATTTTCATGTCCAGGAAAAAAATGACCCACACCATTAGAAAGTTCGGCATCAACAACAAAAACGATTTTTTCCATCATATCTACTTCATCGGAATTTAAATAAGTTAAAAATTTTGCCCGAACAGTATATTCTTCATTTTTCCAATAAGGAATTATCTCTTCCTTTAAGATTCTTCTCTCTTCATTCGATATGATTAGTGGTTGTACAGGGCGAGTCTCATAAGTATCACAATCTTGTTCAATTGTATCTACTCGAATTTCGGGATATAACGGAGTTCCCACAAATTTAGTCGTTCGGTTACCAACAATATATTCATTATCCCAAATAATTATAGTCATATTAGATAAATAATGTTCCATAGCTTTAGCAAATCGAATTATTGGATTTTCTCCTTTTGTTTTTTTATAGGATTCCGTAATTAATTTGGCTCTTTCTATACAAATTTCTTTAGACTGCTTCACAACTTTTTTTTTCATTTCTAAAGTGCGTTGTTTATAATTTGAATAAAAAGCTTGTTCTAACTGCATTTAAATTCACAAAAACTTGTCAAAATTATAATTATAATTTAATAGGTTAAATAAAATTATGTTAATAATTTAATAAATAATTATCGAAGATAATTAATAATTTGATTTATAAATCAAAAATTGGTTGAAGACAAAAGAGTTTTTCCTTACCTAGAAAAAGAATCTTAAATTTATCAATAAAATTTTTGCCAAGTAATGCGTGAAAAGAAAATTCTTCTGAAATATTAATAGCCATAAACTCCAAATTATAGGACACCTTTTGATAATAAAATTTTTTTTTATAAATATTGACTTCACTAATACCATTAACTGTAAATACTTTACTTTTTCTAATGGGCTTTATATCGTAATCTTCTAATATTTTTTTATTAATTGCTGTTAATGTAGCCCCTGTATCAACTAATCCATATAAATTCATTTTTTCTTCTTTAAAATACACTGAAAAAGGCAATATTGGATAATAATTATTTTTATATTCTGCTTGATGATAGCATTTTGAGTCTTCTATTGAGAATAAGGAAAAAATGAAATCTATTGTTTCTGATTCATGTCCTTTATGTATTATTCCTGAGGTGGATTCCGGGAACTTTTCTGCCAATAACGCTGCTACTTCTTGAGCACTATCTCCTATTACGACAATGGTATTTCGAGAAATTCCTAGATATTTTCCATCGGGAATGTAATCAGGAATTTTAATTTTCTCTCGATTTAATGGTGGATTTTTTGCTAAAAAATCATCGATTTTTTCTTGTAAATCCATTTCTTTATCAATAATTTTTTTCATCAACAACTTTAAAATTAAATGGTGATACAAAAAGTATATACACTTTCTAATTCTTATAAATTTTGTTTAAGTAGCATGAAGTTGTAAAAATGAATATAAATATTTGCTCATCTCTTTATACTAACTTGGATAGAAAAAAGTAGAAAAAAAAAGTATGTAAAGAAATTATTAAAAAGTAAAGTTATCTGGTAGTTCTGATTCGGGTGTTCCTACTGGAACCCACGAGATATCCATAATTGTGTAAGTTGGTTTTTTTGTTTGAAAGATTGGCACTACTCGCATACCGATTTTTGGTTCACCTACTGAAAGATAACCCATAAAGATTGTGCATACATCTTTGAATTCCACATTAATAAATTTAATTGGCTTTTTTAAAACATTAAATGCACCAGCTCGTTCAGTAATTATGAAAGAGTGTATCATTGCCGTTTTTTTTGCTATATCAGTTATGTCTATTACCGTATTTTTTCTAAGACAATCCGGACAATAAATTCTGAATGGCATAAATATGGAACCTTTTGAATCACATTTAGAATTATCACATCTTGAGGCCATTAATTTGCCTTTACTAAGAGATTCAAAGAATATCGCCTCCCCACCATAGCTATGAATATACGTCATATCTCGTGGATTAGTCACACCACAAAGTTTTCCATTCTCATCAAATATAGGTGTGTTAGCCTCTATAATATGAAATTTACCTTTAATTTTGTATCTGCCATTTTTTACGGAAACCCGTCCAACATCATTTTCGCTTTTCATGATTTTTTAATCCTCCTTTAGTAGATGATTTGGATGCATTAAAATTGTAGCAGTAACATGGGATCCGACACCAGCGTGACTAATAGCCAATCCTCGTTTAGCACCTTTAACTTGCAAATCAGTCCAGTCCTTGGGTTTTTCTCGACCAAATCTCTTCCATTTCTTTTCATCACCGTGTATTTCAGCCCATCGATTCCATATATGATATCCAATTTCAGCAATTTGCATTAAGCCCGTTGCACCAACAGCATGCATACATCCAATTAAACCTCCGCAAAGATTGCTTGGTAAACGCCCAGGTTTGCCAGTTTTAGGATTTGTATGATAACCATCTCCAGATTCAATATAATCCCGACCTTCACCATATGGACGAAGCCCCACATCTTCATATGATTGAATATCACTAATTGTAAATGCATCATGTAGTTCAATTACGTCCAGATCTTCGCATGGATCAACAACTCCTGTCATATGATATGCATAGTAAGATGCAATACGTGCAGCCAAAAAGCTAGAAAAACCGGGATATCGATCTCCTCCAGGAAATCTTTTTCCTAAATCATCATATAATCCTGGTTCCTCATTAGGTAATAGTGGTATTTTCATATCTCGCCGATCTGCTACACGTAGAGTATGACTTCCTGCACCTACCCAAATTCGCAAAGGATTATCTGTAAGTTCATAAGCTGTTTTTTCATCACAAACAACTCCACAAGCAGCTCCTACGCTCATTAAACAACAATCTAAAACTCGAAGTGGATATGCTACAACTGGCGAGTTAATTACATCTTCAATAGTAATTTTCATACCACCATGTGCATGGGGATTCATCCTTCCATACCCGCGATTTTTTACAGCAATTTCAGCCATAGTTTTTCGAAAAGAATCTTCAGCTTTTCCAAATATTTGCCAATATCTCTGTGCCATAACAGCATAGTATCCTGTATAAATATGACCAAGTGGAGTTTCCCAATCTTTATCTGCTGCACATGAAATAAGGTGATTTCCTTCATCAGTAGGAACTTCATCCATTCGTTCCCAACCCATAGCTAGAGCACAATCGCTGTAACCAGAAGCTACAGCTTTAATAGCTTCCCATATAGTTGAACCACCTGTAGCACCCCCTGTTTTTACTCCAATAGTACCAAGAGGATCTAAACCAAGCCGATCATGAATAACTGCTTCTCCTAAAAGTTGATCTCCGAAATGATCCGCAAAATGCCCGTAATATGCAGTATGAATATATTGTTTTAATTCAGCAGGAGTCATTTTTATAAAATCTGCCGCTGCAGTAAGTGCTTCGATACATAGTTCTTCAGTTCTTAAAGTAGGAAAGGCACGACCAAATCTTGACATACCTGATGTTGCTAAATATACTGGACGCGCCATTTTTGGAATCTTAAGTTGTTTATCACTAAATTTTATCATTTAAACTCATCTTTTGTAGTTATTTTGAATTTTTTTTATAGTATGTAGTAAAATTAATGATTATATTAAAATTAAGTTAAAGAATTAGATTAATTATTCTTTGAATATTTAACTAATTATCTTTAAATCTTCTAAAAAGTTGAAAAGTTAAAATGGTTGAAGTAGACACTTTTTTTTGGTGGAGTGATGAACAGAAAGAATTTGCGAAAAAAGTTGGTCAGTTTGTAGAGGATAATTTAGAAGAAGCAGAACTTTATTTTTGGAAGCAAAAATTCCCTCATTCAATAGTAAAAAAAGTTGCAAAAGAAGGTTTTTTCGGACCTGGCGTTCCAAAACAGTATGGGGGATTGGAGTTAGGAGCCACGGGAGGTTGCATTGCAGCCGAGCAATTAGGGAGGTTATATGCAGTTGGACATGTCTTTACAGTATCAATGTTGGCTGGATTAGAACAAATTTTAAGATTCGGTACAGAAGAACAAAAGGAGGCGTGGCTTCCCTCTGTTGCAGATGGTTCGGAAATAGGGGCAGTATGTATTACGGAACCATTTGCAGGGTCGGATGCGGCAAATGTTATGACAACGGCAACTAAAGATGGAGATGAGTGGGTTTTAAACGGTAAAAAGAGAATGATAACTGCTGCTGGAGTTGCTGATAGGTATTTTATATACGCTAAAACGAGCGACGATCCTGCGAACCGAAAGCAGTACGCGCATATAACCAGTTTTGTGGTCAAGAAAGGTACTCCAGGATTTAGTCTCGAAAAGATAAATCCTCTTATAGGTTTTGATAATGCTCCTAATGGCTATATAGATTTTGATAACGTTAGGATCCCCGATTTCAATAGGGTTGGTGAAGTAGGGAAAGGATGGGCTGTTATGATGGCAGCTTTAAATTTTGAGCGGTTGATTGGTTCTGCAGTTTTAATAGGTGGGGTTAAGGATATCATCCAATTTACCTTCCACTATACTAAACGCAGAATTCAATTTAATAGGCCCATTAATCGTATCAGAAATATTCAGTTTGACATTGCTGATATCATCACTAAATACAAAATAGCGAGGTTATACTCATATCATACTGCACATCAACTCGATTCCGGTATGGAGCCGATGATTGAAGCGTCAATTGCGAAGCTAATGAACACTGAATATCTTGTAGATATAACAAGAAAAGCTATACAGGTTTGCGGTGGCGACGCTCTTACTAAATTTTATCCCCTCGAAAGAATGTATAGAGAAGCGAAAATAGGTGAAATAGTAGCTGGAACTTCTGAAATCCAAAGATTGATTATATATCGCTTTTCAGCGATGCTTCCGAGGTGGAATGTCCCTATAAAATTCAGATGGAACGATGAGGTAAATGCTCCTTTAATATCAAAGAGAGATTCCAGGTTTAAAGGTTTAGAAATTAACGAAGAAAATTTATTAAAAGTTATTGCGGATGATTACAAGATAAATCCAGGTATTTACATGACATTAGATGATGTCAGAGAAGATATCGGGGGAAGTAGAGTGAAAATAAAGCAGAGTATTGAATTTCTTGAAAATCAAGGACTGATTGTTTGTCATCGGGATCGAAGTGGAAAGATTGGTCTTGTTAAAGCAACATACAAAGGACTTTCAAAAGCCTTTCCGAAAGAATATTATAGATGGTTTCCTTCTTGGTATGATGAAGCAGATAAATTTTAAACATTATTTCTTATCTTTTTTTATTTTATGTATTAATATTATAATTTTCAAATATATTAAAAGAGCTTTAGAACCTTTTTAATTCAAAAAAAAAATTTATAAAATAAATCAATAAATTCTAATTATTTCTTTTACCAATAAGATTTTCATTTGAGTGAATGATTTGGAACATAACGTTGAAAACAAAACTGAAGATAAGAAAAGATATCTTAGTATAGATGTATTTAAAGGATTGACCATTGTATTAATGGTTTTTGTAAATTCAGTCCAATTATTTGAAAGTGTTCCTGCTTGGACTAAACACGCAGGAGATTATGGACTTACCTATGCAGATCTTATTGCTCCATTCTTTGTTTTCATGATGGCACTCAATTTTAAAACATCATTTCAGCGTCGATTAGAACAAAAAGGAAGGTCAAAAACATATATTCACTATATTCGGAGATATTTAATACTTATTGGAGTTGGACTTCTAATAAGCATTAATGAGGATATGGGAGTTCTTTATTTTAGATGGGGCACACTTCAAGTGCTTGGTATATCTGGTCTTATATTATTACCATTTATTGAATTAAGACCAGAGATAAGGATGATTTTTGCATGTGCAGGATTGGTTTTTTATCAAATTCTAATAGAAACCGATGTTAGTGAAATAATATATGATGGAGTTGAAGGTGGAATTATTGGCTCACTTTCTTGGGGTGTAATGATGATTTTATCTTCTGTTATAGCAGAAGGATTAGTTAAAAGAAAAACTAATATATATTTTCTGTTAGGGGGAATAATTTGCACAATTTTAGGTATTAGCACACATTTTATCTGGGGAATAAGTAGGGCATATGTATCTAGCCCGTATGTTTTAATAAGTGTTGGAATTGCTTCCTTAATATTTTATGGAATATATTATATCTTCGAAATTTGGGGTAGGGACTATAAATTTTCACAAAAAGATAATTTTTTAAGTGTTATGGGGAAAAACGCCTTTATGTTGTTTCTTTTGCATTGGCTTTTATTTATTATTACATATTTAATACTTCCATCAGACACTCACTTCTTAATTGTGTTTATTTGTGCTTTTATAAATATTTTTATCATTTGGATAATTGCTTTTATTATGAATCGAGAAAAGATATTCATTATAATTTGATTGCTGTATAAGCTTTTAATTTTCTTTTCTCTAAAGAATTATACTTACTTAATTTATTTGAAAAATAATAAAAAATAACAATTATTAATTCTTTTACTGAAAAGAATTATGTTAATATTTAATTAAGGTTAAAAAATTGGAAAAAGTAGCAATAATTGGTATAGGAATTACTCTTTAGATAAATTCGAGATGAGGTACGAGGAGTACAAGGCTATTTTATCTAAATTTTTTGACGATCCATCGTTAGAGAGACAAGGCATATACTTCAAACAGAGAAGAATGAAACTGAATCGGTGGTACCAGAATTATCGTCAATTATAGGAGCAATTTTTCGCTGTAATTTAAAACAAAGATGGTGCGGAAAGGTTTAAATGTCATTACTAACTTTTATAACCACCCAAAATAAAAAGCAATAAATTTTTGGATGAATCCTATTTAAATAAAAAAACCTCTAAACTTATTGAGTGTAAAGTTTATATTTCTGAAATTTTTACTATATTTTGGGATGAAAAACAATAGGAAAAAAACTTCAAGATTAACTAAAGAAAAAATCAATGATGAAAAAAAACCTAGGAAGTCAGAAACTGAGAAAGCGAAGTCTCAAATTCACGATTTAAAAATTAAATCAATCATCCCTATCGGTGATAAGGGTAAAGAAAAGGAGTATGTAGAAAAGAAGGGAATTAAATCATCCAATACAGAAAGAATTGAAAATATTGAAGGATTATTAAATAAGAAAAAATGGGAATCAGACTTATCTAAATCACTTACT
>Ga0209986_10005349_pt1 | contig 10662 bp, 11 predicted proteins | sample BlataG_FD_183168 | JGI IMG/M metagenome (GOLD analysis project Ga0209986, IMG submission 183168) | Deep subsurface microbial communities from Black Sea to uncover new lineages of life (NeLLi) - Black_00105 metaG (SPAdes) (version 2) | ecosystem: Environmental > Aquatic > Marine > Oceanic >...
CTCCGCATCCGCTCGTCTTCGAGCGCGAACTGCGCCAAAACCCAGCTCAACAGAAAGCCAGCCAGTACATGCTGATGTTCCGCAGCTCTGAGGCCGAGCAGACTCTGTCGGGGGACAACTACGCTTGGCTCGTCGGGGCCGTCTTGGCCGATGGCCTCAAGCAGGGCTACTTCACCGAGGAGGACCGCCAGGCATACCTCGAAGCGTGGTCACAGCCAGGAGCTCTTACCGGCGGTTTGAATTACTATCGAGCCGCGGCTTTAGGCCCGCTTACGGGCGAAGGTGATGAGCCGTCGGGTGGTTCAACGGCCGACCCATCGCTATTCACAGTGAAGGTGCCAACGCTGGTCGTCTGGGGTGAGAAGGACGTTGCTCTGCTCACCGGCAACCTCGAAGGGGTTGACCAGTTCGTGCCAGACCTGACAATCAAGCGGATACCCGCTGGCTCACACTGGGTCGTTCACGAGAAGCCAGCCCTCGTCAACGGCTACATCCGAGACTTCATCGAGGGCAAACCAGAATAACCCGGCCTCCAGGTTTGCGTCCATTCGCCACCAAGCCGGGTCTATCGCCTCACGCGGCAATTGCCTCGGACAACGCCGAGACGAACCAATCCACCGTAATAACATCAACCGTTGTGGTATAATCCATCACCAAACCTGAAGACAACGCATGTCGCCCTGACAGGAGAATACACTGGAATCAATCTTAAGTAACAAAGTGCTGCTGGTCCCTCTAGGCGCCTGGTGTGTGGCTCAGGTGCTGAAAGTCGTCGTCTTATCAATAAGAGACAGGCGTTTGAATTTCTCCCAGCTGATTACTACCGGTGGGATGCCCAGCTCTCATGCCGCGCTGGTCTGCGCGCTGGCTACCGCCGCCGCGATACTGTACGGCTTGGACTCAGCAGTTTTCGGCATTGCTGCTCTGTTTGCGCTGGTAGTGATGTCTGACGCCACCGGAGTGCGGAAGACAGTAGGTACCCAGTCTACCATGCTCAATCGCATACTGGATGAGCTTTTCAAGGGAAAACCAGAATTCGAGGAACGCGTGCGAGAAATCATAGGACACACCATATTCGAGGTCTCAGCTGGAGGTATACTCGGGATACTTCTCGCCTTGTGGTGGACATGAAAGCAACGACGAATCCGCCAAGGCCTTAGGAGCAAGGAGGAACTGAAATGAGTCCATTGGAGTGGTGTCCATTCTTACCGTGGAATACGTTGCTTGTTCTTTTACTCGTAGCCTGGACCCTGCCGTGGAAAGGCGTCGCGCTGTGGAAGGCCGCCAGCAACAGGCAGTTGTGGTGGTTTGTGGCCCTGTTCCTGCTTAATACCCTGGCCATCCTGGAGATAGTATATATCTTCGGATTCAGCAAGAAGAAAAAAACACCGCCAGAAGCCGCCTGAACCCTGACAAAGCCCGCTACCAGATACCCGAGACTGCAAACTGTAGACACGACCTTGCCCGTTTGCTATACTCAGAAGCTCAGTGAAGCTTAAAGCATGGTTCCTCGAGACCAGGCCGCAGTTCTTGCTTCTCTCCGTGGTTCTGGCGTTCCTGGGCACCTGTGTGGCCTGGTATGATGGCGCGTTCCATGCAGGCTATGCACTACTGGCTTCCTTCGGGCTGCTCCTGTGCCACATCAGCGTCAATGTGCTCAACGACTACTACGACTACCGAAGCGGGATAGACCTCAAGACCCGAAGAACGCCCTTCAGCGGGGGCAGCGGCTTCCTACCAGCTAGGATTCTTGAGCCGAAGCATGTCTTCTGGTTTGGCCTGGCCTGTTTCCTGCTGGCCGTACCCATAGGCGTCTATTTCGTGCTGGCGAGAGGCTGGCTCCTGCTGCCGGTGCTGATAATAGGCGCGGTGTGTATTCTCGTTTACACACCCGTCATAACCAAGCTGCGATGGCCTGAATGGTCTCCGGGGTTTGGCCTGGGGGCTCTGCCAATCCTGGGGCTTTATTTCGTCCAGACAGCCGACTACACTCTCCCTGCCGTCGTAGCATGCGTACCCTCCGGCATACTGGTACATAACCTGCTCCTGCTGAATGAATTCCCCGATACAGAAGCCGACAAAGTGGCCAGCCGGAAAACCCTGCCCATCACCATGGGAAAGAACAGGGCAAGCGTGGTGTACTCAGCACTGACGGCGGTAGTCTATTTGTGGATAATCGGTAGCGTGGTGGCAGGGTTCATGCCGGTCTTCTGCCTGATAGCCTTGCTGACACTTCCCTTCGCCGTTAAGGCTATCAAGGGCTCGCTGAGCTATCAAGAGCCGGCTAGGCTAGGGGCAGCCATGGCCAACAATGTTCTGGTTGTCCTGCTGACGCAGCTATTCCTGGGCATCGGCTATCTCCTGGCAGGAGCCTTCTGAAAATATAAAATTACAAGCCAAAAGCCAAAAAAAGGAACAGACCTTCAGAACAGGTGGCTCCTAAGGAATAGAAAACATTTTGCATTTCTACCTGTCATTTTGGTCTTTAGCTTTTTGTTTTTGATTTTGACATAGCCGAACTGTACGATTGCCATCAAGGATACACGCATGCCAACCGACCTGATTTTGCTGCACGCGCCCAGCGTGTACGACTTCCGCCAGAAAACCATCCTCTACGGACCGGTCAGCGATTTGATTCCCCCCTCCCCCGTCTTCGAGATGTACCCCATCGGGCTCACCAGCATTGCCGAATACCTGGAGCGTGCTGGCTACCGTGTGCGCATCGTAAACCTTGCCGTGCGCATGCTTAGGGACAGACGATTTGACGCCGAGGCATTCATAAGGCGCCTGAAGGCACCGGTCTTCGGCATCGACTTGCACTGGATGCTGCATGCCCACGGTGCCATCGAGGTGGCGAGGATAGTGAAGAGGCACCACCCGGAGGCAAAGCTGGTATTCGGCGGCTTTTCATCATCTTACTACCACAGGGAGCTATTTGAGTACCCCGAGATAGACTACGTGCTCAGAGGTGACTCCACCGAGGAACCCTTCCGGCAGCTAATGGATTGCATAACGAGCCACAGAGAGCCTGAAGAAGTCCCTAACCTCACCTGGCGGGATAGCCAGGGCACAATACGCGAAAACACCATGTCACACGTTCCCTCTAACCTCAGCGATGTTATGGTCAATCACTACGGCAATGTGGTACGCTCCGTAATCAGGTACCGCGACCTTGTCAGTTACACCCCCGTCAAGGACTGGCTCCGCTATCCCATTACCGCAGTGCTTACCTGCCGCGGCTGCACGGAGAACTGCATTATCTGCGGAGGCTCCGCCGCGGCCTTCCGGGGCTTTTACAACCGCCGAAAGCCGGCGTTTCGCTCTCCGGAAGAAGTTGCCAGAGACGTCACACAGATTTCGCGCTTCAGCAATGGCCCGATCTTTATCCTGGGTGACCTGCGCCAGCCAGGAGACAATTACGCGGCTGAAGTCCTAAGCTTGCTTAAGAGGAACAGAGTAAGGAATCAGTTCTTCCTTGAGCTGTTCTCTCCTGCACCCCGTGACCTGCTGCACCACATGAGCCTGTCCTGCCCCAACTTCTGCCTGGAGATTTCTCCCGAGTCTCACGACCCCGAGATAAGGAAAGCTATCGGCAGACATTATTCTGATAACGACCTGGAGCAGACCATAAGCGATGCACTCGATGTCGGCTGTGGGCGGTTAGACGTGTTTTATATGATCGGGCTACCGAAACAAACCCCGCAGTCGGTAATGGATACCATCGACTACTGCGATTCCCTGCTTAGAAGATTCAAGGGGGACAAGCGGCTGTCGCTGTTCATCGCCCCCCTGGCTCCCTTCCTCGACCCCGGTAGTCTTGCCTTTGAACACCCGGAGCGCTACGGCTACCGCATCCTCTTCCGAACGCTGGAAGAGCATCGCCAGGCCCTGGTATCACCAACCTGGAAGTACTCTCTGAACTATGAGACGGAGTGGATGACCCGCCAGCAAATCGCAGACACCGCCTATGAAGCCATTCTGCGCCTTAATCAGCTGAAAGCGAAATATGATGTCATCTCTCAACAAATGGCCAAGGCGGGAGAGCAGCGTATCAGGGCAGCCTGGGAAATGGCACACCGCATCGACGATGTACTAGCCAACGGTAATCATGAGGAGCTGTCCGACTTGAGGCCCGATGTCAACCGCATCAACATGTTTCCAGTGACCGAGAAGACCCAACTGGAGCTGCCTCCTCCATTCATCAAGTTGAGACCGCTGCGAGCCTTATGGTCACTGATAACGGGGCGATAAACGGAAATGTCACAAAATAAGTGTTGTAATCTCAAAGCATTAGAGAAACGGGTTATGAATGATTGAAGAAGCACAATTCCAAAGAAAAAAGGACCTGGCAAGAAAACGTCTCGCTAAATACACGAGAAAGGCATTTCGGATGCTTCCAGAAATCGATAAGCCACAAATTCTGGATGTAGGTTGTGGTTCTGGCGTCCCGACCATGGAACTAGCGAGGTTAAGTAACGGAGAAATAATAGGTTTGGACATCAACCAGGATCTCTTAGACGTACTTGCTAGAAAGATTGAAAAGGCGGGGCTATCAGATAGAGTTAAGGCTGTGAAGTGTTCAATCTTCGATATGGAATTCCTGGATGAGAGCTTCGACATAATCTGGGCCGAAGGCTCAATATCAGTAATCGGTTTCAAAAGAGGGCTCCAGGAGTGGAAGCGATTCCTCAAGCCAAATGGGTTCATGGTGATTCATGACGAAAAAGGAAATATCAACGAGAAACTGGAACAGATATCCAGCTGTGGCTACGAGTTACTTGGCTATTTCATACTGAATGAAGACACTTGGTGGGCTGAATACTTTGCTCCTCTGGAAAAACTGATTGGTGAGACTCAAACAAAATACGCTGATGACGCGAAGGTTCCTGGAGAACTTCACAATGCCCAGCAGGAAATAGATATGTTCAAGAAGAATCCTGAGCGCAACAGCTCAGTTTGCTTTGTTACGAAAAAGAGATAACAAAAGTCCATATTGTTGGATTCACATCATTTCATATGATACCATGCGAGCCGAGGGATCATTAGAATATGACCTACTACCAGGCTGGCGTGAATGCCTTAGCCAAGGTCCGAGGGGTGATTGATTCTTCTGGTTTGCCTTTAATCAAAGCGAGGAAGTTTAACGGTATGTTGAGTAGCAAAGGGCGGCAAAGGGATTGACCTGTCTCGTAGCCAGTCAATGACTGGGCCCATGTATTTCACCACTGTATTTTCCGTTTGAACGCTAGCGAAGGTTGGCCAAAGGTAAGAGAAGCCTGTTTTGTTCAACATCGTAAGAATGAGCTGACCATAACTGCAAGACCTAGCCCCTTGATATCCAGTTGCACTTCAGTGTAAAACGCTCTATATACGGGCTGGCCGCAGTGTTCCCGGAGGAGTAGACTATGGTGCCAGACAATACTGAAGGAGGTGGCATGGCTCACGATGCTATTGTTGCTGAGGAATTGACCTACTCATATGGCGAACTGGTTGCCGTGGACCACATCAGTTTTCACGTGGCTGAAGGCGAAATCCTGGGCTTTCTCGGTCCCAACGGCGCAGGCAAGACGACTACCGTCAAGATGCTGACAGGACTGCTCAAACCCAAAGCTGGAAAGGCCGTGCTACTTGGCATGGATGTTGCCGGGAACGTTGAGAAGGTGCAGGGTGATATCGGCGTTTGCTTTGAGGATACGAATCTCTATGAGCAGATGAGCGCCGTAGAGAACCTGAAGTTGTTCGCGCGTCTGTTCGGCATACGCCCATTTGACGCCAATGCCCTGCTGAAGAGAGTCGGCCTTGCAGGGCGGGAGAAAGACCGAGTCGAGACGTATTCAAAAGGCCTGAAACAGCGCCTGATGGTGGCACGGTCGATGGTGAATCGCCCCCGGGTCCTATTCCTTGATGAGCCCACCGCCGGGCTCGATCCAACATCCGCTGAGGCCATTCGCAACATCATCCTCGAGGAACGTGAGCGGGGAGCTACGGTCTTTCTTACCACCCACGACATGCTGGAGGCAGATAAGCTCTCCGACCGGGTAGCCTTTATGAATCAAGGTAAGATCGTGGCTCTGGATACACCGCACAACCTCAAGCAGCAATATGGCAAGCGTGCGCTCAAAGCTAAAATCGCAGCTCGCAACGGTGAGCTGGAGGATCGCGAGATTACCCTGGACACTCCCGAAACACCGCAAGCCATCCGCGAGCTCTTTGACCAGGAGAAGGTAGTCACTGTCCACAGCGAGGAGGCCAGCCTCGAGGACATCTTCATCAGGCTCACCGGACGAGGGCTCTACGGATGAATCTACGTGCCATCGGCGCCCTGATTTCGAAAGACTTCTTCCTCTTTTTTAGAAATCGGTTCTTTGCGCTTATGACTGCTCTTGGCATCTTCTTCTACCTGGCTATCTATTTCTTGATGCCGAGTTCAGTCGATGAGACTCTGGTGATAGGACTCTATGCGCCGGTGATGCCTCCCGCCTTCGAGCTGACAGAAGAAGAAGGCCTGGAATTCCAGATGGCTGAATCTGAGGTAGCACTCAAAGAGGCGGTGATCGAGGGCGAATACTTGGCAGGGATTGCCCTCCCGGCTGACATAATGGACAGGTTTGCGTCGGGCCAGAAGCCCAGGGTAAATGTCTATTTCGCTTCGAGTGTACCCGAGGAGATGAAAGACGGTGTTGTGGTTCTGATCGAGGAACTGGCCTACCAAGAAACGGGACTGGGCTTAGAGGCATCAGAGCCGGAGATTCTGGGGCCGGACATGATGGGCATGCAAATACCGCCGCGAGATCGCATGCGTCCCCTCTTTGCCGTCTTCATCATGCTATTTGAGGTCTTTGGACTGGCTGTCCTTATCAGCGAGGAAGTCGAGCGGCGCACAATACAAGCCCTACTGGTTACACCCATGACGCTAAAGGACCTGTTTGCTGCCAAGGGGGCTGTGGGCATGACCCTCGCCTTCGGCCAGGCAGTGTTGTTCATGGGAATCGTCGGCGGCATGAGTCAGCAGCCGCTGATAATCCTGGCCACGCTGCTGCTCGGAGGCGTGTTAGTCACAGGAGTCGGCTTCTTACTGGCAGCTCTGGGTAAGGACATGATGTCCGTGATGGGCTGGTTTGTCATCGCCCTTGTCATCTTGGTCATACCTTCGTTCGGCGTTGTGTTTCCAGGCACTGTCTCGGGCTGGGCTAAGGTCATCCCTTCTTACTATCTGGTAGATACGGTACATCGCGTTTCCAACTTTGGCGCTGGCTGGGGCGACATTGGGTATAACCTGCTGATACTACTGGGTTTCGCTGTGGCTCTCGTCTGGATTGGCATTATTGCGTTGAGGAGGAAACTCCAATGAGTCTCAAACGCGTAGGCATCCTACTGGGCAAAGAGTTCTGGCAGAGCCCCAAGAACTTCATATTCGTTTGGGCCCTCGCCGGCCCGATTATCCTTTCACTCGTAGTCTCACTGGCCTTCGGCACCTTGTTCACAGACAAGCCCAAGTTGGGAATTATGGATGAGGGGAGTTCTCAGCTGGTGACCATGTTCAAGCAATCGACCTCGGTGATCACCAAGGAGTATGGCAGCATCTCTGAGATTAGGCAGGCGGTTGAGAGTGGTGCCGTGGATATCGGCATGGTGCTTCCCCACGATTTCGATGGTTCCGTTACTCGGGGTGAGGAGATTGAGGTCACGGCCTACGTCTGGGGGGAAAGCCTGGCGAAGAACCGCATCATCCTGGAAGTGACCATACTCAATCTGGTGAGGGAGCTGGCCGGCCACGAAGCTCCCGTCGAAATCGTAGCTATTACCCTGGGTGGTGACGTAAGCGTTCCTTGGAGTGATCGCCTGCTTCCGTTCATCGTGCTCATGACCATATTCATGGGGGGCCTCCTATTGCCTGGGATGTCCGTAATCAACGAGAAGGAAAAGAAGACACTTGAGGGGCTGGTCGTAACCCCAGCAACTATCGGAGACGTTTTCGTGGCCAAGGGACTACTTGGCGTGAGTCTCAGCCTCTTCATGGGCGTAGCGATTCTGGTTTTGAACCAGGCTTTTGGTGCTGAGCCGGGAATACTGCTTCTGGTGCTGGCTCTTGGGGCCATAATGGCAGCGGAGCTTGGTCTGTTGCTCGGGGCCTTAGTGAAGGACACCACAACCCTGTTCGCTGTTTGGAAGTTCGGGGGAATCCTGCTGTTCGGTCCTGCTCTCCTATATATGTTTCCCGAAATCCCCGAATGGATCGGGAAGATATTCCCGACTTACTACTTCATCCAGCCGATCGTTGAAATAAGCCAGGGCAGTGGTGGCTGGGCGGATGTTGCCACAAACGTCTTCATCCTGGTTGCGTTGGATCTCATTCTAATCGCCGTGGTCGCATTCGCGCTAAGGAGGACACAGCAGCACGCAGTCTAGGGTACACCTTAGACACACGCACTCGCGCCTTCCGCGGTAGAAGGGGTAATGCCCAAATGCTCCGCAGTCGGGCTAAGACCGCTGCCAGCCCTGTGGTCACTGATAACGGGGCGATAAACGGAAATGTCACAAAATAGCGTTTTGTTTAACATCTCAATTTCCGTAGTTATCCAAGGACAAAAAGGTTATGATAATTGCACTTTCATTCCCTGTTCAGAGGTCATGCAGTGACAAGTAAGAAGAGTGCCAGAATTGAAACGAAGTCGTCGAGGACAGCTGATTTCGCATGCTTGTTAAGGGCGGCTTCATACGTAGACAAAAGAGAGTGCTACTCAGGACCAGACGGTATTGCCTATATGCTGGTTCCGCCACTTCTAAAACTTACCGTAAGATCTAGGTGGCTATTCAAACTCTTCAGCCGACCTTTCTTTCCCAGTGGTATGTACGAATATGTAATCGCAAGGACAAGGTACTTCGATGCGGTATTCACGGGAGCCTTGGAGCAGGTTTTTGACCAAATCGTAATCTTCGGTGCCGGATTTGACAGCCGGGCACTGCGTTTCAGCAAGTTGAACAAAAGCACCAGGGTATTTGAACTCGATGCACCAATGACTCAAGAAGAGAAGCTGAAAGCTTATCAGTTACGGAAGCTGGTTATCCCGGAAAACCTTATATTCGTACCGATTAATTTCAACAAGGAGAGCGTGGCAGATAAAATGGCCCAAGCTGGGTTTGTTGCCGGTAGAAAATCCCTGTTCCTCCTAGAAGCGGTGACAATGTATTTACCTCAAGACGCCGTAGAAAGCACCTTCCGCTTTATCGAAGACGTTTCCGGTATGGGAAGTTTGATGGTTTTTGACTACATATATGTCGGTGTTCTACGAAAAAAACAAGTACTACGGAGAGAGAGAAACCTCTCTCAAGACATTGGCGAAAGTCGGCGAGGAGTGGATGTTTGCCCTCGAGGAAGGCGAGGTTGAGCGGTTTCTTAGCAGGCATGGGTTTTCCTTAACGGATCACAGTGGCAAACCGGAACTCGAAGACAGATACTTCAAGAACTCGAAGGGAGTGATTGTAGGGAAGATTAACGGTACCGGCGCTATTGCCACCGGTATCAAGAAGTGATGCCGTAGAAGCCTATCGCACGTGCGTGAAGAGAATTCCACTATGGCCGGGCTGCCCAAATCGGCAAGGGATGAATAGCAGGTCGGTATGTTATATGAACAATTGCCTGTATTGTTCAGTCGAACACCAAAAACAGGTCAAGCATTGCACCATATACAGCTACTTCTCATACGTGAGCGTACTCTATAGCGAATCGGGTCCTGTTGAAGGTATGGCTAGCGTTCATCTATAATCGAGCTATGCCGAAGCAGCGCCTGGATAGTCTGTTGGTAACAAGAGGTCTGGCTGAAAACGAGAGCAAAGCCCGGGCTATGGTTATGGCTGGCGAGGTAACCGTAGCCGGCAAGATAATCAGCAAGCCAGGCAGCCTGGTCGATGGAACTGCCAGCCTTGAAGTAGCCGAGAAACCACCTTATGTCAGCCGCGGTGGTATCAAGCTGGCTCACGCCCTGGATGAATTCGGGCTTGATGTCACTTCCCTGACAGCTATGGATATCGGCGCCTCTACCGGGGGCTTTACTGACTGCCTGCTACAGCGCGGCGCCAGGCGCGTTTATTCCATAGATGTCGGCTATGGTCAGCTTGACTACAAGCTGCGACAAGACTCCAGGGTAGTTGTTATGGAAAGGACAAACGCACACCACCCCTTTTCCCTCCCCGAAAAGGTAGACATAGCCACCATAGATTTGTCCTTCATCTCCGTAACCAAGGTGATTCCCAACGTAACAGGTCACCTTGCGGAGCCCGGCCACATCATCGTACTGTTCAAGCCGCAGTTCGAGGCAGAAAGAAAAGAGGTACCAAGAGGCGGCATAGTCAAAGACCCGCAGGTCCACGCCCGAGTGCTGGGGCGATTCATCGTTTGGGCGACCAACAACAGGCTGCGACTGCGCGGGCTGGTTGCCTCACCCATCCTGGGCGCTGAAGGCAACAAGGAATTCTTCATACTGTTGACTCCGAGCCAAAAATGACATTCAGCAGAAGTGAAATCCGAGACCTGTCGATTGCCTGGCTTGTCCTGGGGTTCTGCTTTGCCTTCCGATACATCTTGACTTCCCCACGGCAGTTTGCCACGTTCCTCGTCATAGCCCTGATAGGCATCGGCACGGGATTCATATTTCATGAGCT
>Ga0209986_10005351_pt1 | contig 10660 bp, 17 predicted proteins | sample BlataG_FD_183168 | JGI IMG/M metagenome (GOLD analysis project Ga0209986, IMG submission 183168) | Deep subsurface microbial communities from Black Sea to uncover new lineages of life (NeLLi) - Black_00105 metaG (SPAdes) (version 2) | ecosystem: Environmental > Aquatic > Marine > Oceanic >...
GTGTTATAATATCGCCACCCCTATTTCACATGTTTTCTCACCTCCTTTCCATCCATGGAATTTCATCTTTCTCCCCTCCCAGCGAATCTCCACACACTTTTCAACATCTCCAAACACATCTTTCAAATCTCTCACCCCGGGGGTGGGTACACCTCTTACATTAAATACAGTAAATACTCTAAAAAGTCTGAAAAGTAAAAACTTTATATAGTCCAACCTCACTATATATTACATGGCACGCATAAGCGCAGCGAAGACATAACCTGCGCAGTGTTGCGCGACCATATAAAATAGGAGGAGCAGAAGATGGTAAAAAGTAGAGGTGCGGTAGAACGCAAGATGACAGAGAGGGTTTCTAATGCAGGAACGTATTTGAGAGAGGGGATGGATGAAGCAGAGGATCCTGTGGATGTTCTCTTAAGAGATATAGCAGGCAACGAGAAGAAACTCACTGATGGAGTATTAGAGGCAGTAAGGCGAGGGAAGTTCAAAGCAGGTTTAGAGACAGCCAAAGCACGAGGGTCATGGGACAAATCGAAGGACAGAGCGGCCGCGCATTATGAGGAAAGGGCTGCTGATATGGTATCACACGCAATGGAAGGCTATGACGAGCGAAAAACCTGTATAGAGGCGGCACAGAAAGCTCTGGAAGCCATGCCAAAGGCAACGCGGGCACAGAGGATAGCACGCAGTGCAAAGTACCAGGAAGTAATGGGTGCTTGCATGGATCGTGTACGAGGCCTGAAATAGTATTATAGGAGCTGAAGAAGACAAATGGGACTAGTAAATCAATATATGGTGAAGAATGCCATAGGTAAGACAGCAGGACAGACTCTCGAGTTGGAAGCAGATCCCGGGCAGAGCTTTTTGGTGAAGAATATTCTGATCGGTAATAACGATGCCACAATGGTAGATGTGACTATCGAAAAGGCTTTGGTAGGCAGATTTAGAACAGCTAAGGCTTTAGGCAGTCATTTAAGCTTCGCATACGGATTGGCAACTACGATAGATCCAGCGGAAGGTTTCGTATTGAAACCAAGATCGACAATACTTGAATATTTAGGTGATAGAGGTGTCTTCGGCGGGTTTCCGGTGGCGGAAGGTCAGAAGATAACCATAAGTCCTGCAGTCGCAGCGGAGTACATAGGCGACATCGAAATAGTCTATGAGGAGTACGAAGCAGCGGACATAAAAAGCGAAGACGAAAATGGTAGTGAGTCCTCAGAATATTTCATAGTCAACTATGGCGACTCCGGCGGTGATATAACAGCATCAGGTGATTATTTGTTACAGACGCAAAATTCACCAAGTGAATTTCCACAGTTTCCGTTTGGGAAAGTAGTGCCAGCGAAGACCGAGATTGACTTGATAGGTATTCTTGCAAGCGAAGCACATGATTATGTAGACGGCTCAAACGAGATGTGGACTACATACATGAAACTGGTGAGGGAGCGGACGGTCTTATTCGATGATGACAGGAACGGTCTATTGTTTAGGGGCTATTACTCAGGAGCGCAACACACAGTGAATTCGTATGGTGTCGGAAATTCAGTGATAGGTAACTATTCGACCGTAGACATCAAGAAACCGTACATATTGCCTACCCCGATGACATTCGGGCCTGGTGAAGAGCTGAACGCATACATATCAGTTGCGGAAGACGGTACAACAGCCCAAATCGATCAAGCAGGTGCAGAAGTAGGCTTTATCTTGAAAATAAGGAGAGTGAGCTAATATGATAACCTACGCACGAGGATTCGTAACGACAAGCTCAGACGAAGGCGAGGAAATCCTTGAACTCACCTCAACCGAGGAAGAGAAGAAAACAGCACTCCGGATAGAGGTATGGGACGTTGAAACACATGAGGTATTTCTGAATGTTTGGCTTGACCGAGAGAAGATAGTAGATGCTGTGCCATTCGAGGCGGCTGCGGATTTAGCACCTCCTCGTATAATACCTTTGAATGTAGAAGTGCCTGTCGGCCAGACATTGTTAGCCAAACTTAAATCCGAGACCTCTTCGGAGCATGGTATAATGCAAGGAGCGTTGTACTATACTATAGAGTAAACCATTAGGAGAGAGAGTAAAAATGGTAGTAAAGGACGCTAAAGTGGACGTTGTTCTGCAACGTATAGAAGAGGATGTCGGTGATGAAGTCGAGGTAATACCAACACATGTTAGACGGTACGGGGTGAATAACATTTTCCAACGTACCTTGTCATATCTTTTTGGCTGGACAGATGAAGACAAGCCGATAAAGCTGAGAGCGACAAGTGGCGGATGGCTTAAGGTTGCAACAAGTGGAGGAGCGGGTTTTGAACATCTCGAACGAAAGACGGGGATAGCAACAGATACAAAGAGCAACTTTATAGGCTTTAGTATAGGTGTCGGAAGAGTGGATGTGTATGTGAAAGACTACGAGATGTGGTTAATAATGTCGAATGATGGAGTGACGGAAGAAGGAGCCTTACGATGCCTGCCAAATATCAGGAACGTATTCGAGATAACATGTACACATTTTAAAGTGGAACGTGCAGACGTGAACGATGTAGAATATGAAATAGTAGGAATAAGGTGATACAAAAATGAAGAATTTAGTTAGGAATGGAGGGTTTGAACGTGGAACGACAGATTTCTGGAAGGCTAGCAACGCTAAGAGTTTTGGTGTGGTAGACACTCCGGTACACAAAGGTAGTTATGCCGGTAAGTTAGTATGTGCTGCAGGTCAGTATCCAACGCTTACGATTAACGATTATATAGAGATGAAAGTAGGTGAGATAGCTTATTACGAGATGTATTTGAGAGCCAGCGGGACTCATGGAGTGCATTTTTGGTTTTATCACTACGATGAAAACTTAGATCAAGTAGACAGTTATAGAGTAGAGCCTTTCAACGTTACTTCCACAGGTTATACACAGTATTTATGGGCTTTAGCAGGATCGGAAAGCGGTCTATACGTAAAACCTCTAATCTACTTTAACCGAAACGTAGAAGACAGTTATCTACTCATCGATAACGTTTTGATGTACAAGCTAGACGCTGAAAATACGATGGCCCGAAACGCTATGATATACCACAACACTAATATTACATCCGGGGGTACGTACTATGGAGATTGGATTATGGTAGCACCATTTTCACAGGCAGAGTTTAAGCTGTTTGCGGATACGTGTGTAGGCACAAGCGAGACTATGGACGTCACAATAGAAAGTCACGGTCTATACGATGAAGTACCCCATACAATAGCTACTTTTAACCAAGTAACCACGAGCGATGACCTACAAGTACTGGTGGTAACAGCGGGATTAGGCGAAGTAATCCGTGCGAAAGTGGTAGTAGGAGGATCACCGAGTGTAATTGACGTGAGACTCACAGCGGTATTCAAGAGGTGAAACAAGATGAAAATATGGGATAAAGCGGACGAAGTAATAGGAGCGGCCTTGTTAGCCGGGATAGCGTGTTATGCGATCTATATGGGCTTTAACGGTAATACAGTAGCTATTGCGGTAACCGGTATAATAACGCTGTTAGCAGCAAGCGCTGGACAAAAGAAATGAGTTATCTCAGGTACAGAATAGATTTAGCAGTGAAGGAGCCGATACCAGCAGCTTTAGAAGCCGAGTTAACAGCGATTGAAGCCCGTATATGTGGTCTACACGGTTATTCCGAGAAGATCAATGAAGGCCTCTCAAACGAAGAGGATACAGTAAGAGCAACTAAACATATATGTCGTCACGACACGGGAGAGCCTTGTGATCCGGAGCAAGATTTGTGTAAGGGGTAACCTACGATGAGACAGGACACGTGTGTCTTATGGCTGGAAAAGGGTCTTCAAGGCAATAAATGGCTGGACCTGAGTAAATATCATAATGACGGGGTGATGACCGGTGCAATATGGAAAGAATCCGCCATATATTTTGACGGGGTAGACGACTACGTAAACTCCGGTAATCATAGCAGCTTGGATATTACCGGACAGATGACACTGGAAATGTTACTAAACCTGGATAAGGATTTTAGTCCCGGTGGTTATCTACTATCCAAACGTGATGTGTCAGATACCGGATACTATACTTATATAGATTCTAACCGACAGATAATACTTAACGGTGGGTCAGCTAACGTTGTAAACACAGGGGTATATGTACCAGTCAGTGAATGGACTCATATAGTGATTGTCTTTGATAGTACAAGTGCATATACATACATAAACAGTGAATATAAAACTACTCGTACTATTACTGCCATAGCGAGTAAACCGGATATGAGACCAATACTTAGTGGGAGATGGGATACTTATCCCGCTGCTGTACATCATATTTATATGAAGGTAGCATTAGTACGAATATTTAACAACCAACTTTCATCGCAACAGATAAAGGAAAACTATGAGCAGACATACCGGTTAATATAAGGAGCAACAAACAATGGGCTGGTGGGAAAGCATAAGCAGCTTCGCGGACGGTATCAGTAACAACATCTGGAAGATACAGTCGGAGCTTGAAAGCTGGGTTAAGTCTTGGGCTGAATACGCAGCCTCACAAGCAGACCGGTATTTTGATATACTGTATTATTCATGGTCGGACGTCAAGGACGTTGCGGTAACCGCAGCCGCAGCAAGTTACGACCTCGTGATAGATAAAGTAGAAGATGCTAAGGATTACGCGAGAGACAAAGCAAGAGAAGCATATAACGATGCTGTTAGCAAAATGGACAGTGTAGAAAGTAGTTTGAGAAGTGTTACCAGCTCGTTAGACAACAAGATCGATACCACCAAAAACAACTTGCTTGCGAGTATGTCCAGCATGGAAAGTGTAGCAGGAGCGGCACGTGAGGCTTTACTCAGTCAGCTCGAGGGAGCAATTGATCTTGTTGAGCAAGAGGCCAGTAATGCAGTTGAAGCACTAAAACGGAATTTGAACAAAAGCATTGATGCGCTCGAACGTGAAGCTAAAGAAGCACGTGAAGTTATTGAAGGAACATTAATACACTTGATAGAAAGTGTTGAGGACGCTTTAGAAGACGCACTAGCAGATCTTGAACGAACATTCCGGGGCCTATTATCGGTTTTGGGAGATCGGGTAGAAGGCCTTGAAGGATGGGTAGACCTTGCACCGAGTTGGTTTGACCAACAGTTTAATAAGTACAAAGATAGAGCTATCACGTGGGTAGTAGACGGTTTTGAAGGCATATTAGATCGGGTATTTAAGTAAAAAGGAGGAAAAAGAAAGATGGGTGTATTTAGAGACTATTTCAACGGGCTGTATAACACGTATTTGAAGACGCCAATAGAGGGGATGAGTCTGAAGGTACAAGGGCTGACCGATAAGGTAGAAGTGCAAATAAACAATCTAAAAGACAGTCTGATCGGGGTGGGGACGAACATCAAAGAGACGGGTACGGGTATTGTAACCGGCATAGTAGCAGCTATGACTGCCCATGCGAGCGCTCTGGTTGGAGCGCTCGCTACCGTTGCGGCCCCTATTAAAAGTATAGGCGATATTCTGTTAGGGTTTTTGCCGGGTTATAACCTCGTGAATACTGTTCGAGCGCTTAAGGAAGCACATACAAAAGAAGAGCTTGATAGTATTTGGGACGTTCTGGAAGTCGGTATCAAAGAGAACGTTCTAGTAGTAAAAGCGTATCAGGCGGTATCTAAAGAGTTAGAGGCCCAAGGGTTGGGATCACCAGCCGATGTGGCGTGTGGGTACATAGGTGAACAGATAGCGAAAGCGATATGGAAGATTGAAGCGGCAGCCTTGCCAAATATTATGTCTTGGATCGATAGTTTCGCAGAAGGATATCAGATGGGGAAAGAAGATATTGAAGCCATGAAGAAGCTCGCTAATGCCGGTGAGTTCGGTCTTAACGCAGTTGTTAATTTCATGTTGGGTGTCACTTTGTATCCCGCAGTGATGTCTGCAGGTGAACCTGCTTGGATCAAGCTGAGGCAAGAAGCCTATCAAGCAATACCGGTTACGTTATTGGATCCGAGAACACTCGTTAGCTTAAAGTATAAGAAATATATACCAGACGGGTTATATAACGAGCAGTTTGGTAAGTTAGGGTTTACCGATGAGAACAGGGAGCTATTAGAGAAGGATTTCCTGTATTATCCTGATCCGAGAGACTTTATACGGTTTGCGGTACGTGAAACGTTTAAGCCAGCAGTTGTAGCGGAATACGGATACGATACGGACTTTCCTGCTGATATTGTACCATATGCTAACAAAGCCGGTATGAGCGAAGAATGGCTACAACACTACTGGAGAGCACACTGGGAAATACCTAGTCCACGGCAAGGCTATGAGATGCTGCACAGGGGTGTGATTGATCTAAAAGGCTTAGAGACGTTGCTGAAGGTGGCTGACTATGCCCCCGGTTGGGTGCAACCGCTAATTGATATTTCATATAGTCCTATTACACGGGTTGACCTACGCAGACTCTATGCGGATGCTGTGATTGATGAATCCGGAGTCTATGACGGCTATCTAGATCTTGGATATTCACATGTGAATGCACAGCTTATAACGGAATGGGTTGTTAAAAGTACCCAAGTTGAAGACCGAGACCTGACTAAGACCGAGATAATGAAGTCGTTTAGGATAGGTGAGACTTCTAAAGAACAGGCACTGAAATTTTTAGTGGAGCTCGGATATAACGAAGAGAATGCGGTATTTGTTATTGCTTACGAGGAGTACAAGCTCGGGCAAGAAGAACGGAAGGAAGAGATTGAAACAATTATCGCGGAGCTTGTAGAAGGCCGATACACGGTTGACGAAGTGAAAAGTAAACTCGCGGGGATGGAGGTCAGTATTAAACAGAGCAATAAGCTTATACAGAAAGCGGAGCAGGTTATCAGAAAACGGTTTACAAAGCCTGCTAAAGAGGACGTTCTACGGTGGGTTAAAGCTGGTATCATTACCGAGCCCGAATTTAAAAAGTATATGCTTGATCTTCATTATAGAGATGAGGATATAGAGAAATATTTCGCGGAGGTGATTGGAAGAAAATGAAGACTGAAGACCTTATTAGAGAATACATTAAGGCACATAAAAACGGGAAAGATGTATCTAAACGCGTAAGCTTACAACCCAAACCCAAAACGAAACCGAGTGTTGGTGGGGCAAGTAAGAGATAGGTGCTAAAAGGGGTATAAAGGGTTAAAAGTTTATATAGAAGTATGGTTAAGGAGTAAGTAGGTGAAAAGAGAAATGGTGTTAAGAACACTTTGGTGTATGTGGAAAGCGCGAGTACAGAGAAAACTGTATGAAAAGAAGAGGAAGCAAATGATAGAAGATGCGAGGAGAAGTATAGAAGAGAAAAAGAGGGAGAGAGAGTTTAATGTGTAGAATAAGAACAGTTGCCATGGTTGGTGGCCTGGATAAGAAAGCAAGAAAAGACGCGTTGGATAAAAGGTTGCGCGAAGAGATGTTGAGGGAGAAAATAGAGGAAAATAGGAAAGCGGTACAAGCAGCGATGCTTATTGAATTCCTGACAGGGGAAGATAGGCTAAATTATCTTATCGCACTGAATGGAGAGATTGATAAGTCATATATCCGCTATCTTATGGGTCTCGGACTTAGTTTTGAAGAGGCCAAAACAACCCGACGTAAATGGATGGATGATATTTGGAAATAGAGTAAGGAGAAAAAAGAGATGGATAGAATGAATACCCTAATAATAGTGCTTATAGCCATGTTTGCGGGGGTGTGTTTAGGAGAGGTCTCTGCAGGGAGCTTGATACAGGATGTCCAGGACGCACCATACGATGTTGAAAGCTATGAACTCGGAAGGTTTGACTGCTCTCAGATGTCTGTTATCATGGAAAGACATCTCACAGAAAGAGGCTACGATGCGAGAATACAGACATATATACTAAGACCCGGATACGGACATGCTATTGTTGTTGTGTACGATCAGACGCAAAATAGATCATACAAAGTTGAAAGTACCTGGAAAGAGGTTATCGAAGACCTTCCAAGTGAATACGTGTTAGTAGGAGAGTACGATGATATACTCGATGCAGTAGAGAATGGTGTTTGGGGAGTTTCAGAATGGGGAGAGGATTTGTATTTTGAGGAGAAGAATAAAAGGAGAAATGGAAGATGAACGGAAAAGGTAAATTACAGAGGATGACTCTGAAAGTTAGTAATAGCGGTTTGGGTGCGAGAATGTTCGGACCCGGTGGGAAAAAGATCATATTTTGCAATTTGCTAGCCCTAAAAGAGTTTTGTCGAGGAGAAGCCGATGAGGTTGGGTTTACTATTGCGGAGCTTAATAGTAGCGAACAGACAACATTTGAAGATCTGGGAGAAGATGAACGATGACCGAAGTTAGAATGTATCAAACTCTAGGTGATGTATTAAAACCGGGTTTAGGAGGTGAAAAACATATGACAACGAGAACATACACAAGAAGAACAGGTTCAACCGTTAGGACACCATATACCAGATACACGCCTTATCATCGGAAAACAGAAGAAGAATATACGGTGGCTAAAGAGTTGGTTGTAAAGCAGCAAGTTCTGTTAGAGCTGGAAATAGAGCTTGAAAGCCTACTGCAGAAGCTGCGTGATTTCCACGATGAGTGGATAGATGAACGGGTGGATTTGGATGAAGTGTTGGCAAGGACGCCGAGCGGCGATCTGTGTAAAAGGATAAGCCCCTTAGTTTAAGCTGAGTTATCAATCGGGCAGGTCAGGGAGGGGTTTCTTTTTCTCTTTTCCCCTCCCTGAAATTTTTAATATAGGAGAAAAATGGTGATTAAAGATGAGCTATGAATACTGGAAGAAAGGGACTATTAACCAAGCCTTTTACACGGGGCAACTGTTTAAGAAATATGTAAGAGAAGGAGTCTCGTTTAATTCGTTTCAGCGTGACATGATGCACCGCGGAATAAGTTACAAACGGCTTGATATGCTGAAGGACTGGAATAGAGCAAAAGCTATCGAAACCTCACTTAATAGAGACTCTTATGCTAGAGCTGAAAGGTGGTATGACAAAATAGCAATGGCGAAGATGAAAGAGCGAGGTCTTACACCTACTGAGTTTTTCGGATGGGTTCAAAAAGGGAAAGGTGATATGTTTGAAACTATGGAAGAACAGGAGGAGTGGTTGGATTTTGAAGATGAGGTGGAGGAGGAGTTTCCAGAGAGATATGAAGAAGTAGGGTGAGATATAGAAAATGTATATTGATCGTAATACCATTAGCTTCAGGCAGCTTGTGCCTAGAGAATACCAGGCTTACTCACCGAGAAGGCTCAAAAATCACCCGGTTAATGGGCTTGATACGGAAACATATCATGGGTATGCTAAGATTATTACCGATAGCTATGGTGAATGTTTGGATGTTGACGGGATAGATAGCCTTCTGAAGTTTCTTACTACTAAACGGTTTAGATCTCATCATAACTTCTTCTACAATATTAGGTTTGATTTTCAGGCTATTGTAAAGTATCTACCTAAAAAAGAGCTTACGGAGCTGTACGATAAGGGAAAAGTTGAGTTTGGAGACTATAAAATATCGTATATACCTAGAAAAATGGTCAGTATTATCCATAGTCAACATGTGTATAAATACTATGATCTGTATCCATTTTTCGAGATGAGTCTGGCTAAAGCGGCTAAAACGTTGTTGGGTGCTACCAAGAACGAAGAAGGTATCGATGCAGCTAGGCTGAATGTCGATATAGACTACTGGAATGACCACTATCAAGATATTGTGAAGTATTGTGTTTCAGATAGCGTGCTTACACGCCGGTTGGGTGTGTTGCTACAAGATATGTATAAGAAAGCCCTAGGATTTCCGCCACAAAGGTATGTGAGTCAAGCAAATATATCTAAAGAGTATTTTCGGCGTGTATGCGATATTCCTGATATACGCAAAATTAGTAAACGTGTTAAGAGGTATGCGTTCAATGCTTATCATGGAGGAAGGTTTGAAATATTGAAGAAAGGGTGGTTTGATGAGGTTACACTAATAGATATAAACTCGGCTTATCCGTATTATATAGCTAATCTAACGCAATGTACAGAAGGTGAGTGGAAGAAGGTACGGGAGGTGGATAATGATGCGTTACATGGGTATTATCTCTGTAAGGTTGACGTGCCTGCGTATATACTACCACCGTTTATGGTGAATGTGGGTTCAACATTGAAAATCTTTCCTAGAGGTGAGTTTGGTTGTTACCTGACAAAGAATGAAGTTGAGAAGTATAGGAAATACTGCGATATTAAAGTTGTGAGAGGATACGAGCTTAAAGGTAAAGATAAGACTAAGCCATTTGAAGAAGCTATTGAAAAGCTCTATGCACTAAAAAAGGCGACTCCAAAGACAGATTTTCGGTATAAAGTATATAAAAAGACAGCTAATGCCTTTTACGGGACATTGTATGAGAAGATATTTAAAGATGGAAAATGGATCGAAGGTAAGTTATTTAACCCGTTGTATGCTTCAGAAATCTGCGGAGATACTAGGGTACAAGTATATGAAGAAGCTATGAAATATGGTGACCGGCTTATAGGCTTTGCGACAGATAGCGTTATTATGGAAGGTAATGTTGAAATGAACAACCATAAAGAGTTGGGGAAATTTGATATTGATAAGATCGGTGGAGGGTGTGTGTTGCAAAGCGGTATATATGAGATCGCCGGCGAG
>Ga0209986_10005352_pt1 | contig 10660 bp, 7 predicted proteins | sample BlataG_FD_183168 | JGI IMG/M metagenome (GOLD analysis project Ga0209986, IMG submission 183168) | Deep subsurface microbial communities from Black Sea to uncover new lineages of life (NeLLi) - Black_00105 metaG (SPAdes) (version 2) | ecosystem: Environmental > Aquatic > Marine > Oceanic >...
ATGCTGTTGCCGCCGATGGCGTTCGCTTCACCAACAGTTTCTGCACGACGTCGCTCTGCTCGCCGAGCCGGGCGAGCATCCTGACCGGCCTCTACGCCCATGCCCACGGGGTCCGCAACAACTTCACGGAACTGCCGACCGACCTTCCAACCTGGCCCGGGCGACTGCAGCAGGAGGGCTATACCACCGCCTACGTCGGCAAGTGGCACATGGGCGAGGGGAATGACAGCCCGCGGCCCGGCTTCGACTGGTTCGTCTCGCACAAGGGCCAGGGCAAGTACTTCGACACCGAGTGGAACGTGAATGGCCAGCAGCGGGAGACACCCAAGGGCTACTACACCACCGTGGTGACCGACTATTGCCTCGACTGGCTCGACAGGCAGGCGAAGCAGCAGGACAGGCCCTGGGCCCTCTGCCTCGGCCACAAGGCGCCGCACTCGTTCTACTTCCCCGAGCCGAAGTACGAGCATGCCTTCGACGATGTGACGGTGCGGTATCCCGCCAGTGCCTTCGCGCTTGACACCCAGCCCGACTGGATCAAACAGCGGCTACCAACCTGGCACGGCATTTACGGCCCCCTGTTTGACTGGCGGAAGAACTTCCCTGACCGGCGGCCCGAGGCGGTGACTGACTTCCAGCGGATGGTCCGGGCCTACTGGGGCACGATACTGTCGGTTGATGACAGCGTCGGCCGGCTGGTGGCCTTCCTGAAAGCGACTGGCCAGTATGACAATACGGTGATCGTCTTCATGGGCGACAACGGCCTGCTGGAGGGCGAGCATGGCATGGTCGACAAGCGGACCATGCACGAGCCGAGCATCCGGGTGCCGCTGATCGCTCGCGGCCCGGGCCTGCCGGCGGGGGCGACGGTGACCGGCCAGGTGCTCACCGAAGACATCGCCCCGAGCATCCTCGACCTCTGCGCCGCCGAACCGCTCACCGACATCGACGGCCGCTCGTGGCGGCAGCTCGCGGCGGGAGGCGATCCCGACTGGCGGACGGCGTGGATCTACGAGTACGACTACGAAAAGCAGTTTCCCTATACCCCGAATATCCGCGGCATCCGTACCGACCGCTGGAAGTTCGTCCGCTACCCGCACGGCGACGGCTCCCCCGACCGGCACACGCCTGAGCTCTATGATTTGAAAACCGACCCGCTGGAACTGACCAACCTCGCCGAGAATCCTGCCTTTGCCGAGCAGCGAGCTGAGTTGGAGCAACAACTGGCCACGGAGCTTGCCGCCCTCGGCCTCACGCCTGAAACCGACACGATGCCACTCGACGAGGGCATCAAGACGGAACTGCCGGACGAGAAGATTCGCTGAATGTGCGCCGAAAGTGGTGTTCTTGTTTTGGTTCAATCACCACGAAGGCACGAAGGGCACGAAGGAAGAAGACGGTGGGAGAACCTCCGGTGAGTGGTTCTTTTTGAACATGAAAATCGGTGAGGGGCTGGGCCCATGCCAATCGAGCGGCGTTGGAAACTGAGCGAAGCCGGGATGGCGAAGCGAAGTTTCCGTCGAGTGAGTGGAGGCCAGGATGACCGGAGCGAACGTCCGGCGAGATGGCATGGGCCTAGCCCCGACGCTCTGAAAATCATCGTCAAATACATGCAGAACCACTCAGAACTCGCATGAAGATAAAATCCGTCAGGCTGGTTTTCGGCGTGCTTTTCTTGGGTGTGGTCACCGTTGCTACGGCGGTGGCGGAGCACCCGGGGCTGGCGGTCTATCGGGAGCACTGCAGCCACTGCCATGGCGATGGCGGCCGCGGAACGGCCGACTATCCCAAACCGCTGGCCGGCAGCCTCTCGGTCAACCAGCTGGCCGCCTACGTCGAGCAGACGATGCCCGAGGATGACCCGTCACTCGTGACGGGTGAGGCCGCCCGGCAGGTCGCCGCGGTGATCCACGCCGCCTTCTATTCGACGATTGCCCGAGAGCGGAACAAGCCGGTCCGGCCGGACCTCTCACGGCTGACTGTCCGGCAGATGCGGGAAACACTCGCCGATCTCGTCGGCAGTTTTCGTGGTCCGGCCCCACCCGGGGACGACCGTCGCGGCCTGCGGGCGGAGTATTTCAACGGCCGGGGCTTTGACCAGAAAAACCTGGTGCTTGAGCGGATCGACCCGCAGGTGCGATTCGACTTCGGTACCGAGAGCCCCAACGCAGAAAAGATCGAAGCCAAGCGATTCTCAATTCGCTGGACGGGGTCGCTCCTGCCGCTGGAGACGGGCCGCTACGAGATTCTCGTGCGGAGTGAACACTCAGTGAAACTCTTTCTCAACCGTGGCAGGGAAGAACTTCCCACCATCGACGCCTACGTCAAGTCGGGTGCTGAGACCGAGTTCCGCGCTAGCCTCGAACTGCTTGGTGGCCGGGTCTATCCCCTGCGGCTGGAGTTCTCAAAGGCCAATCAGGGAGTGAACAACCCTGACCGCGAAACCTTGACACCGGCCACGATTGAACTGCTCTGGAAGCCGCCGCATGGGGTGGTGGAACCGGTGCCCGAACGGTGCCTGTTGCCGATCGACAGCCCGGAATTATTCGTGCTGACAACGCCGTTTCCGCCCGATGATGCCGCGATCGGCTATGAGCGGGGCAGCAGCATTTCTCCCGAATGGTTCCACGCCGCCACCGCCGCGGCGGTTGAGACAGCCGACTATTGCCTGGCCCACCTGGAGCAGCTTGCCAAGGTCAAACGAAATGCCACAGACCGCGACGCGAAGCTCAAGGCCTTTGCGACAACATTCGCCGAGCGGGCCTTCCGCCGGCCTCTTCCGGATAACCTCAAGCAGGGCATCGTCGCCGCGCCGTTTGCCACTGCTCCCGACCTCGACACCGGCCTCAAGCGGTCGCTCTTGCTCACACTCTCCTCGCCACGGTTCCTCTATCGCGAACCGACCCCGGCCGGCGACGGCACGCTCTCGCCATTCACAATTGCCAGCCGACTCTCCTTCGGCCTCTGTGATTCACTGCCCGATGACCAGCTCATCACTGCCGCCAAGAGCGGCCAACTGGCCACTCCCCCGCAGATTCGCCAGCAGGCCGAGCGGATGCTCGCTGACCGCCGCACCAGGGCCAAGCTGCACGACTTCCTGCTGAACTGGCTGCGGGTTGACCAGGGCCCCGAGATCACCAAAGACCACGAGCGTTTCCCAACCTTCTCGCCCGCCGTGGCGGCCGCCATGCGGACGAGTCTGTCGCTGCTACTCGAGGAGGTGGTCTGGAGCGAGGCCGCCGACTTCCGCCGGCTGTTTACCCACGATGAGGTCTTTGTCGATGGCACGCTGGCGCCGCTGTTTGGCCTGCCGCTCGCGGCCGACGCTCCCTTTCGGAGTGTCCGGCTCGATGAGGGCCGGCGGGCCGGACTGCTCACGCATCCCTACCTGCTCAGCGTGCTTGCCTACAACGACGCCACCTCACCGATTCATCGCGGGGTCTTTCTGGCCCGCGGTCTGCTGGGCAACGTGCTCAAGCCACCAGAGGAGGCGGTCGCGCCGCTGGCTGCCGATCTGCACCCCGAACTGACCACCCGGCAGCGGGTCGATCTTCAGACCCGGCCGGTCGCCTGCCAGACCTGCCATACGATGATCAATCCGCTGGGCTTTGCACTCGAAGACTTCGATGCGATCGGCCGCGTTCGGACAACCGAGGTCCGAGGTGGCAAAGAACAGCCGATCGATGCCTCGGGCGGCTATCAGCCCCGCGTCGGAGAGCCGGCGAGCTTTACCGGCGGCCGGGAACTCGGCGGCTATCTTGCCGTCAGCCGCGACGCCGCCGAGGCCTTCGTGCAGAATCTCTTTCACGCCGTCGTGAAACAGCCGGTCAGGGTCTGGGGGCCCGATACCCTCGACCAGCTCGTCGACGGCTTCATCGCAGATGGTTACTCGATCCGCAAGCTCCTCGTCGAGATCCTGCTGGTGGCCACGACCCCAGCCGTCCCCGTCCCGGCTGCCTAGGGCTATGCCAGGTGCGGGTTGCGGCAGCGGAGACAAGGAAAGCGGCCAATGTCGCTGAAAAGCTCAGAAAACCATCTTTTTTGTTAGTCGGGCCCGGGTTTCCGGGGATATCCATGCGAGAAAACCATGTCTACTGGCGTCACGGCCCCCACCGAGCCGACATGGACTCTCTGCACCGCGATATCCACTACATTGCCCTAACCGGTCACAGCCCGTTGAACAAGCCAGCTCGCACCACCGCCGCCTTGCCGCTGCAGGTGTTTGCCCCGACGGATCAGCAGGGCATGGCCACCGAGTTGCAGCGGACCGCGGCCCGCCGGTTGTGGTGGATCGCGGTTGCCATGCTGGCGGCTCTCGGCAGCTTGGTGGCCGATGGACCAGCTGCTGCCGCCGACGCCCCACCCAGCGTGCAGCTCGACGGCTCCCACCGGCAGCTGCTCGAGGCCCACTGTTTCAGCTGCCACGGCGACGACGAGCCCTCGGGCAATGTCCGACTCGATGACCTCGGCTTCGCGATCGACTCGGTAGCCGCCGCCGAGCGGTGGCAGAAGGTGCTCGGCGTGCTCAATGCCGGCTCAATGCCACCGGAGGATGAGCCGCAACTGCCGGCCACCGCCAAGGCCGATCTCGTCGATCAGTTGGCCCGCACCATGGTGGCTGCCCGCAAGAGCCTGGCCGACCAACAGGGCCGGATCGTGATGCGGCGGCTCAACCGCCGCGAATATGCCGGCACCCTCAAGGCTCTGCTCGGCGTCGCGATCAACGTGGCTGAACTGCCGGCCGACACCGGCAACGGCAGCTTCGACACCGTCGGCTCAAACCTGTTCATGTCGGCCAATCAGTTTGAGCAGTACCGGGCGTTGGGCCGGGAGGCGATTGAAGAGGCACTCGCCCGAGCCCAGGGCCGGGGCCGCAGCGAGCGGCAGCGGTACGAGGCCGAGGAGGGCCTGCGGAAACTGGTGAAGGTCATCCACGAACAACGGGAGGGCCGCGAACGGGCCCGCCGCTGGGTAACGGCCTTCGACGAGGCGGCTGCCCGACCGGAGAACGCCGAGATTGTGGCGACGCTTCGCAAGCAGGCACGCAACGAAAGTGAGTTCCGGCATCTCTGGCACAAGATTCCCGGGGCACCGTCACCGACGCAGTTCGGTTTCGGCCGCCCCCAGACAGCGGTTGTCGGGAACGAAGCCGACAAAGCCAACCGGGCACTCGGCCCCTACCACCTGCCTTACCACGAGTATGCCCTCGAGTTCCCCGGGCTCGGCACCGGAACCTATCTCGCCTACAAGTCAGTCCATCCGGCCATCCTCGACAACAGCTACGTCTCGATGCTGGTGCCCTTCAACTGGCCGCCGGGTGACTTCGTGATGCGGGTCCGGCTGGCGGCCAATGAACACGCCACCCCGGAACGGCGGTTTGTGGAACTCGGCCTGCATCCCCGGTCGGGGCAGGTGCTGGCCACCCATGAGGTGACCGGGACGCTGGAAAACCCCCAGGTGATTGAGCTGCCGCTCTCCTTCACCCGTCAGCACACCGAGAGGGGTGACCGCACGCTGTTTGTCCGCGAGAAGGCCAGCCAGGACACCAACGAGCAGTCGTATGGCAAGATCGCTGCCGGCCGCAAAGAGAATGGCAAAGGCCCCGACTACTGCATCTGGATCGACTGGATCGAGATCGAACGGGTGGCCGCCAGCGAGCACCAGCCGCGGGGACTGGCGTTGCTCGAGAACTTGTTCGCCAGCCCATCGGCCCCCGACCGCGAGCAACTGCGGGACGACCTTAAGGCCTTCTGCCTCGAGGCCTTCCGCGGCAGCCCACCCCCCGACAGCTTTCTCGACAAACTGCTGGCGGTCTACGACCTGCGGATGGCGGGCGGCAGCAAGCACCCTGATGCGGTCAAAGACACGCTCTCCGTTGTGCTGGCGGCGCCGATGTTCCTCTATCTGGCTGAGCCAGCCGTCGATGGCAGCAAGCGGCCGCTGACCCAGCCGGAGTTGGCCAGTCGGCTGGCCTACTTTCTCTGGGGAACGCCGCCCGACGATGAGCTGGCCAGCCTGGCCGCGGCGGGTGAACTGGCCGACCCGATGGTGCTGGCCAGCCAAGTCGAGCGGCTGCTCGATGACCCCCGGTCGGCCGGCTTCCTCGAACCCTTTGTCTATCAGTGGCTGGGCCTGCACCGGTTTGATTTTTTCGAGGTCGACCGCAGCCGGCATCCGGAGTTCGATGACAGCGTGCGGCTGGCAGCCAAGCGGGAGGTCTTTGAGACCGTCGGCCATCTGCTGGCGACCAACGGCAGCCTCCGCGATCTGCTGGCAGCCGACTCGTGCGTGATCAACAACGTACTGGCCCGCTTTTATGGCATCGAGGGCGTCACCGGCGATCAGTTCCGCCCCGTGCCGCTGCCGCCAGACTCACCCCGCGGGGGGCTGCTCGGGATGGCGGTGGTGTACTTCATGGGGGGCAACGGCAGCGAGACCAGCCCGGTCGAGCGGGGCGCCTGGGTGCTGCGGAAACTGCTCGACGATCCGCCGCCGCCAGCCCCGGCCAACGTGCCGGCGATCAGCCGGCTGGCTGACAAGCTGGTAACGACTGCTGAGCGGCTGCGGCTGCACCAGGAGGAGCCCCAGTGCGCCAGCTGCCACCGCCGCATCGACCCGATCGGCCTCGGACTGGAGAACTTTGATGCCGTCGGCCGCTGGCGGACTGAAGACAGCGTTCACTCGGCTGACAAAAAAGAATCCAAAACCTGGGCGATCGATCCGGCTGGAGCCCTGCACGGCGGCCCGGCCTTCGCCGACTTCTTCGCACTCCGGGCAATCATCGCCAGCCGACCCGAGGCCTTTGCCCGCGGGTTCAGCCGGGCGTTGGCTGAATATGCCCTCGGCCGGCCCTGCGGCTTCAGTGACGAACCCCTGCTCGACGACATGGTGCTGCGGGCGGCCACCAAGAACTATCCGATCCGCGAACTATTTCAGGCCCTCGTGGCCAGCGAGGCCTTCCACACCAAGTAGCGGCGGCCGCGTCGCCCCATGATTCGTTAGCAGAACGATAGGAGCCAACATGTCCCACCCAATCAACCGCCGGCACATTCTGAGGGCGGGCGGTTCGCTCGTCGCCCTGCCCTTCCTGCCATCGCTCGGTTTCCGCCGGTTTGCCCGGGCGGCTGAGCCGGCCGCCGCCAAGCGGCTGGTCTTTCTGGGCTTTGGCTGGGGCGTGACCAACGAGTCGTGGTACCCCGACATCAAGACGCCGGGCGTCGGCTATCAGCTGCCTCCGGGACTGGCTCCGCTGGCCCGTCACCAGGCCGACTTCACGGTGGTGCAGGGGCTGTGGCACAAGTTCTCGGACGAGGGCCACTGGGGCAGCACGATGTGGCTGACCGGGGCCAACCGCTACGCCCAGCCAGGGCAGAACTTTCACAACAGCATCTCGGCCGACCAGGTGGCTGCTGCGCAGCTCGGCCTGCAGACGCGGTTCGACTCGCTGCCGCTCAACAGCGGCGAGCGAGGAGATCCCTCCGGCCACGGGCCGGGCCTGTCGATGGCCTGGGATGCCCGGGGCAAGCCGGTGGGAGGAGCAAACGGCCCGGTCGCTGCGTTTGAGCGGCTGTTCTCTGACGACAAGACGCCGGCTGCTCAGCAGCGGGCGAGACTAGCTGAAAAGCAGAGCGTGCTCGATGCCGTCCTCGACAACGCCCGGTCACTCGAGCGGGGTCTGAGCACGGCCGACCGCCAGAAACTCGACGAATACTTTTCCGGCATCCGCAGCATCGAGACGCGGCTGGCCAAGGAAGAGCAGTGGATCGGGGTGCCACGGCCGGAGGCTCCGCTGGACGAGCCAAAGCCGGGCCTTGCCGGCCGGGATGAGATTGAGCTGATCTACGACATCATCATCGCCGCCCTCCAGACCGACAGCACCCGGGTGGTCACCTTCCGGCAGCCGGTCGCCTCACTGCTGAAGAGCCTGGCGATCAAGGTCGCGCCCCACGACATGAGCCACTATCACGGCACCCGGGCAGAAAAACTGGCGGCCTCGCAGCAGCGGGATACCACGCAAAGCGAACTCTTCGCCGGCCTGCTCGACCGGCTGAAGGCGACGGCTGAGCCGGGCGGCACCAGCCTGTTCGACCACACCACCGTGGTCTACGGCAGCAACATCCGCACGGGCCACGAGCTGACCAACTGCCCCACGTTGATCGCCGGCCGCGGCGCCGGCATCAAACTGGGCCACAACCTGGTGGTGCCGTCGCAGACCCCGCTGTGCAATGCCTGGCTGACGCTGCTGCAGGGCTCAGGCGTCACGGTCGATCACCACGGCGACAGCACCGGTGTCATTGAAGAGCTGATCGCCTGACGGCCTCCCCGAGGCGTCGCTTCCCTCGGGCACTGATGGTAGGCTGAGACGTATGGAACACATTGTCATTCTGCATATCGAGAAACTTCCGGAAGGGCTCTATCTGGCCACGAGCGAGGACCTGCAAGGGCTTATTGCCCAAGGCAGAACGATTCAGGAGACGATTGAGATTGCCCGGGATGTTGCCAAGAAACTGATCGAGTCGCAGGCCAACGACACACCGCAAGCCCGTTTGCCGGAGGCCTGCGAGCAGTTCGACTATCCGCTCATCGTGGCGACCTGATGGGCCGGCTCGCAGGCTTTCGGTATCGCGAAGTCGTCAAACGACTCAAGGCGAGCGGGTATGAATTCTATCGTCAGGCGGCGGGGTCGCATGAAATCTGGTTCAACCGTTCACTGAAACGCTACACAACAATCCCCCATCATCCTGGCGACATTCCAGAAGGTACGTTGCGGGCCATCCTCAAGCAAGCAGGCATTGAACCCGAGACGTTTCTCGCCCTGGCACGCAACCCCCGACGTTCCGATTGAATCATTGCGTCGGGTGTCCCGGGGCAATGCCCGGGGGCTGGTGCCGACGGCGATCGTGACAGGAATCTGTTGATTCCCTGCATTTGATATTTTCACCGTTAGATTCTCCAGCGGGGTGAGGATATGACAAAAGTGTTCATTTTTCTGGCCGTTCGGCCAACACGAAGGAGGGGATCATGCAGACCCGGGAACCTGTTCGGGGTTTCACCCTGATCGAACTACTGGTGGTGATTGCCATCATCGGCGTCCTCGTCGCCATGCTGCTGCCTGCCGTCCAGCAGGCCCGCGAGGCGGCCCGGCGAAGCAGTTGCGGAAATAATCTCAAGCAGCTGGGCCTCGCGCTGCATAGTTACGAGTCGGCGAACAAATCGCTGCCCTATTCATGGGGTGGGCCGCTCTCATCGACGGTTTCTGGTGACACCACCGGTCGACTCAGTGGTTTCTGCCCTATGCTCCCCTACATGGAAGAGCAGAGCCTTTTTGACGATATCGGTCCGACTCCAGGCTACGTCTGGACAGACACTGTCTTTCAAGTCCAGCTGAGCCTGCTTCTCTGCCCCTCAGATAATCCTCCTGCCAGAGGCATCACGCCAATCGGACAAAACAATTATCTGTTCAGTGCCGGTGACCGCTACAACGGCTTCCCTTCGGTCGACTCCGGAGATCTTCGGGGGCTCTTTGGCCGCCAGAGTGCGGTGAAGTTCAAGGACATCACCGACGGTCTCAGTAAAACACTGGCAATGTCTGAATGCACACGACCAGCGCTCGCCGGATCTGGGCAGACCCCGCTAAACGACGAAACGGCAAACTCAACTTCAAACAGCAACAATCCCGTCAACTGCCTGAACAGTTTTACGGGGTCGGGATTCTCTTCAGGCGGACTAGTTGATGCCAACCGTTCCCAAGGCACCCGCTGGAGTGACGGCCGTCCTGGCTACAACAGCTGCACCACAGTGCTCGCTCCGAATGGCCCCGTCTGCAATGGTCAGACAAACACTGGCATCTACACACCACGCAGCCGGCACCCGGGTGGTGTTCATTGCCTCTTTGCCGACGGAAGCACGCAATTCATCAACGAGACGATTGAGACGGGCAATGTAGCCGGCGGCGAAAAGACCTCCGGGGTTAGCAGTTACGGTGTCTGGGGGGCGATGGGCAGTAAGGCTGGCGGTGAGGTTGCAGGGGACTAGCCGATGTTCATTCCATTTCGGGCAGGAATTTTTCCTGCGACCTTAGGTCTCTTGACTTCTGTTGTGCTGACATCTGGCTGCCAGCGGCAGCCAGACAAGTGGGAGCAGAGCCGACTCCCCACGGTGCTGGTCACTGGCACCGTGTCACTCGACGGCAACCCGGTCGAAGCAGCGACGGTCATTTTCCACAGCGAGCAGCATGCTGTTTCCGCGACTGCGATTACTGCTGCTAATGGGCACTTTACGCTTCGCACCTACGTCCCAAAGGACGGCGCCCCGCCCGGTGAATACACCGTGTCCATCGAGAAGGTCACGGAAAATCAAAAATTGCCTGAAAACCCGGAGGCTCCGCTGCCCCCCCTTGAGATCACCTATCATCTGCCAAAGCGATACCGCAGCCCCAAAACCTCCGGCCTCACCGCCCGAGTCACCGAGGCCGGCCCCAACGAGTTTGTGTTTGAACTCTCAACAAAGTGAGTGGCCGATGGCTGAGCCCTCCGATCTCCAGCACGACGACAGTGGTGACGATGGCCGGGAACGCGACATTGACGGCGGCCTTGAAGGCTTTGTCGATGCCCTCGTCAGCCATCAGCGGGATATCTATGCCTTCATCGCCACGCTCCTG
>Ga0209986_10005353_pt1 | contig 10658 bp, 8 predicted proteins | sample BlataG_FD_183168 | JGI IMG/M metagenome (GOLD analysis project Ga0209986, IMG submission 183168) | Deep subsurface microbial communities from Black Sea to uncover new lineages of life (NeLLi) - Black_00105 metaG (SPAdes) (version 2) | ecosystem: Environmental > Aquatic > Marine > Oceanic >...
TCGGTTTCCCTTAATGCATTGTCAAAATCTCCTAACCCCTCATAAGCAGACGCGAGCAGATAACGTAACTCGACTTTCTGGGTTTCAGAAATCTCTTCATATAATAAAGTAGGAGCAATCACTTTTTTGGCTTCACTATAACGACCCAGCTTGATAAGCGACGCACCATTTATCTCAAGCGATAACGGCCATGTACCCTTTTCTTGCTTAACGTCAACAACATAGCTCAAGGCAGTCGCATATAAGCCAGCATCAAAAGCCAGCTTTGCCAGGGTCATCTTTTTCTTAACATCAGTTTCCTCCCACACTATTGCTTTTCTGAAATCATCAAATTCCTGGGCAACCTCGAAACTTGGTATACTTGGTGCCTTAGTTTCATCGAGTAAGAATTCTATATCCGCTATCTGCCCCTCTAATTGTGGCACATCATGTCCTTTTTCTACACTTGGCTCAACTTCGTCAGAAGGTTCTTGTGTTGTAGTATCTGTCGCAGCAACAAAACCCTCAATCTCTCTGCCCAGATCCTCGAACATCTCCATTGCTTGTTCATCTCCCGCTGTTTGTTCTGGAGTTTTGGGTTGAGCAGTTTCTTCTTCTGCCTTCGGTTCACTAACAGTCTGGTCGATAATATCTTCAACACTGGGCTTCAGATCTTCCTCTATTTCAGCTTGAGGAAACGCTTTCTCAGTCTTTGGTTCGCCTGCTTCGGTCGGAATGGTTTCTTCAACTTGAGATTCTGGCACCGCTTGTTCCACAACCTCTTCAGTGGCGGCTTTAGCTTCGACAGGTGCACCGCCACTTTTTAACTCATTAATTCTGTTTATCGCATCCTTGTTGTTCGGATCGATCTCAATAATTCGGTTCAGTACATTTATTGCCTCTTCGGTTTCATTGCTGTCGACCAAATCACTTACCGCCTTTTCAAATTCAACTATCGCCTCATCCTTTGAGCCAATCTCATAGAGTAGGTTACCCAGTTCAATACGGCTTTTAGGATCGAGTTCCTCACCGCCATCTGTTTGTGGAAACAACTTGTCGACTTCCTCAAGTATTTCCTGATCACCTGCCTCTTCAGCAAAAGATTTGACTTTTTTCAATTCATCCTCGGCATCCTGTAACCTGCTGGTCGAATAGAGAACCTTAACAAAGGAGAATCGCAAAGCTAAATTTTTTGGCTGCAGCTCAACCACTTTGCGCAACCCAGATATGAACATAGCATTTTCCTTGTTGTCAATCGCCCATGTGCACAAATCAAGTATTGTGTTGATCGCCTTATCAGGTAAACCATAAAATCTATAAAGATCAGCCAGACGTGCGATAACTTCCTCATTGGATTTATCAATTCTTATAATTTTCTCCAAACAAACTATCGCTTCGGCGTATTGATTCGCATTGGTGTAGTAGTCACTAGCACTGTCATACCGCTGGATAGCCTCGGCATTTCTGCCCAATTTTAGAACCAAGTCTCCAGAGAGTTCCACGGCTCTCGCATGTTTAGGGTCATCGCTCAAGATCCGGCGCAGTATTATCTGAGCCTTTTCAAAACTCCCTTCTTCTATATATTCTCTGCCTTTATCAAGAAGATCTACTTCCATAAAAAATTATAACCTAATTCATAACTTTGTCAAGAAGATATTTTCAATATTTTTGTACAAAATTTCCTCTTGTTTTCTTAGCGAATCAAGCTCTGTCTTAATGGATTCGTTGAATTCGGCATCAGTTATCGAACTGAGGTTTATCAAGACGTTGACCCGAGCAGCCATAAACCCACTGTGGAGCGAGTAAAGCGCCACACCAACATCAGAAATCGCGTTCTTTAAACCTTTCTGAGCAAGCGTTTTGGCATAAGGATAGACAGAAAGGATTTTCCTGCAGACCTCAAACGGCACTTGAGCTGCATGTTTGTAGGCATTTTGCACGGCAATCTGCTTGTCCTCCTTATCCTTATCTGTCTCATCAGGTAACTTGAACGCTACCAAAACTTGATCAAAAGCCGACTTGTCTTTATTGATGAATTTGTAGAACTCGTAGGTAGTTAGTTTTAAAAATCCGTGGAAATCCAGCAGTTCTTCATCTTTTGTCTTGTTCACGGTGATACCGGTAACCATTGAGAGTAGCGCCGTACCGAGGGCAGCTTCGAGCGCAGCAACACTGCCGCCACCTGGTGTAGGTCGTGCCAGAGCCAAAACGTGCAGAAAATCCATGATTGATTGCTTTGAACCTTTCCCGTGGAGCTTGTACTCCAGAATCTGGTCTTCGGTAAAGCGGTCCAGCTGTAAGTAGTAAATCGCTGTATCGATCAATGCCTTTTCAGGAACCAGACCAACAATCTCTGATTCTTTGATGCTGATGCCGTACCTTTCTGCCTCGCGCTTTACTGTTTCGAAAACTCGATGCAATGGTGTCTTTGTATAGTTTGTCATGTTACAGGAGATCTGAGCACGATTCTCTTCTTTCAGCATGAAACCAAGTGATTTAGTATACCGGTATCCCCCACTACCAAACCTGATTGCCTTGGCAATTTTCTGGGCAATCGAAACATCTGTCGTATTGAGGTTTATGTTAAAAGCAATAAGGGGAAACCGGGCACCAATTACCGTGGCACCGGCAGTCGGATGGAGTTTTGGCTCGCCAAAATCTGGTTGACGTTCAGGGTTGGTTTCGATCTCATCTCTCAACCCTTCGAATTCACCTTTTCTTATCGCCGCAAGATTCTGCCGGTCAGGTCGAGTTGCCGCAGCTTCGTAAAGGTAGACTGGTATCTTCAACTCCTCAGCAACCCGCTTGCCTAACCGTTTTGCCAGCTCAACGCACTCACGCGTTGTAACGTTGCTGATCGGTACAAACGGGACAACATCAGTAGCGCCCATTCTCGGATGCTCACCTTTATGTTTGGTCAGGTCAATCAACTCTGATGCTTTCTTGATACCTCTAAATGCTGCTTCCAGTACGGCCTCAGGTTCACCTACGAATGTCACAACTGCACGATTATGGTCAGCATCTTTTTCTTGGTCGAGCAATTCTACACCAGCACTCTTTATTTCAGCTAAAATCTGATCGAGTCTTGCCTGATTCCTCCCCTCGCTAAAATTGGGGATGCACTCAACTATTTTTTCCATATATTATCCTTCCTTTTTTTATAGTATACCTAACAATATCCTCGCCAAAATAATACGGAATTTTCTTGTAATTATCAACGTTAAATATGACAAAATCAGCTTGTTTACCGGTTTCAATGCTACCGATTCGGTTAAACAAACACAATGCCCTGGCGCCGTATTTGGTAGCTCCCAGAAGAGCATCTTCAACATGCATGCCATAGACAATACAGGCGAGCGCAATAATCTTGGGCATTGAATAAATCATACACGAACCAGGGTTATAATCTGAAGCGAGCGCTGGATGACAGTACAGTTTCTTATAGGTTCTAACATTCGGTTTCTTCTTGAACTGTAAAAAAAGTGTTGCGCCAGGTAGCAAAGTAGGAACAACACCTGCTTTTTTCATTGCTCTTATCGCCCCCTTTGTTGAATACTCCAGGTGATCAGCTGATGCACATTTCAATTTCGCGGCAAGATATGCACCGTGAATATCAGCGAATTGATCCGCATGTATTTTAAGCCCAAAACCGTATTTTTTCGCACTCAATAAAACCTTCTCGCTCTCGCGCCTGGTAAAAGCAATCTTATCACAAAAAATATCACAAAAATCAGCTAACTTTGCTCTGGCAACTTTGGGGATAATCTCTTCAATGACAAGATCTATATAGTCCCGCCGCTTCATCTGATCAGGGATCGTATGAACCAGATAGGTTGCTACAATATCAAGTTCTGAATCCTTTTTCAGCCGTTTTATCACTCTGAGGGTTTTTATTTCCTCGGCAGGCGACAAGCCGTAGCCACTCTTGATTTCAACGGTCGTAGTGCCGTGTTTGACAAGGTTTTTCAACCTTTTCATGGCTGACTTGTACAAAATATCTTCACTTGCCTGATGCGTCATACGCACCGTACTGGCAATACCACCGCCAGCTTTGGCGATCTTTTCGTATTTGACACCGGTAACGCGCATCGCAAATTCGTCTTCGCGCGAACCCCCGTAGACCAAATGGGTATGAGAATCTACCAACCCCGGACATACTACGCAACCATTAGCATCGACTACGTTTCTTGCTTTATCACTCTTTATTTGACCAACTTTTCTGATCTTACCATTTTCAACGAGTACTGAAGCGTTTTTCAAAATACTGAGTCCTCTTTTCATAGTCAGTATCTCTGAGGCGTTGCGAATCAACATAGCCATCGATTATTCTACATTATTTTTCAATTATGTCAACTGTACTAGTACTTCTGAACTCAGTACTTCGCCTGTATGCTTCGCAGCGTTTCATTAAGAATCCCCAATTCTCTAATAAGGTGCACAAAAGCACAACCACCTTCATGCCACAGCACACATTTTTCCCGGTCACACTCCTTGCTTTGATCTGCGGCCTTAAATGGACACTTCAGATTCTCGTTCATTATACCTCCTTAGTTGATATTGATCGAATCAATTTCAGAATCAATTAGTATTATATGTTGCAAAGGATATAAGTCAAGGAACTGCATGGATATGACTTGACAGACAATAATCAGCATTTATAATTGCTCATTGTGAAAAGCACCAAACGTATCCTGCTAACTGCTCTCATAATCTTTATTCTGGCACTTGGTGTCCGCTTTATTAACCTCGAAACAATCAAGGATAATCCCTTTTTCAATTATCCGATAATGGATGAAAAATATCATGATGAATGGGCACAGGAAATCGCTCAAGGAAACTTATTTGGTCGGGTTCCCTATTATCGCGCGCCAGCATACCCTTATTTTTTGGGTCTTGTGTATTCGATATTCGGTCATGATTATTACATTCCAAGGTTATTTGGTATTATTATCGGAGCACTGTCGTGCATGCTCATTTTTCTCACTGGAAAAGAAATATTTTCCTACAAGATCGGTGCATTAGCAGGATTACTTGCTTGTTTTTACAGCATGTTCTTGTATTTCGATGCTATGCTTCTTACTGTCTATCTGGAAATATTCTTCTGCGTTCTTGCGCTTTTCCTCTTAATCAAGTCGTTGAAAAAGCGAACTGACATACAACTCATCCTGGCTGGACTGTTTTTCGGTTTGGCTTCAATCACAAGACCGACTTTTTTACTGTGCGTACTGGTCTTCGCATCATATCTTTATGTTATCTCGAGAAAAGATAAATTTAAAGAACGGCTTAGGCGAGTCTTTCTCTTGATTATCGGCGTCGCACCGAGTATTCTAACTGTAATGATCATAAACTCAACGATCGGTAAAGATAGTGTACCACTTGCCTGGAATGGCGGCATAAATTTTTACCTCGGCAATAATCAAGCGGCAAATGGTTGGTCAGCAACATCACCGGAAATCGACAAAACATGGTTGGGTGGATACAAAGATGCAATCATTATCGCGGAACTCGATATGAACAGAAAACTTCGTTTTTCTGAAGTTTCTAATTATTGGTTTCGACGAGGATTCCAATACATTTTCTCCCAACCAATTAATTGGTTTGTATTAATATTAAAGAAAGCCTATTTATTGGTAAGTGCGTATGAATTTCCAAATAATCAAAGCATAAAAACTTATCAGAGTTTCTCGCCGCTGCTCCGTATTCCGCTCTTAAATTTCGGAATTGTCATTGCTTTAGCTATCATAGGATTTATTTTCGCGCCCAAACAAAAGCCGACCAAAGCCGCACTGCTGTTTCTATTGACTTATTCCCTAACCATAATCCTGTTCTTCGTACCCGCACGTTATCGTATGCCGCTCATACCATTGCTCCTAATCTTTGCAGCTTATGCAATCTTCTGGATCATTCAAGAATTGCGTTCTAAGAAGTATAAGAAAGTCATCTTGTCCTGCGGTTTGATCTTTGTAGTCTTATGGTTTGTGCACACTGATCTACCTGGTACACATGGGGATTTCGTCGATAAAAATGTAATCCATGCAACCTATGCAAACCACTATTTTGATATGGGTCAATATGAAAAAGCCCTGGTCGAATTCAACAAAGCATTAAAATATGACCCGAGCAATACCAAAACTATCAACGCGCTCGGTGATACTTATATCAAGCTGGCGCAGTATAATGAAGCACGTGAAGTTTTTACGAATTCATTACGCGCGAGAAATAATGCCGATGCGCTGTTCAAACTCGGTCTCATTAATTTTGAACAGGAGATTATGGACAGTGCCCAGCTTTATTTTACTGATGCTGTTGGACTCGACTCGACCAATCCAACCACCTACTACTATGCAGGTATGGCTTATGCACTCGACAAGAAACCTCAGCAAGCTATACATTATTTGGAAATATCTCTGCGCTATCATCCTTACCCACGATATGTCAGTAACACACATCACAATATCGGTCTATCATATCTTGAAATTGGTAACATAAATAGCGCAAAAGAACATCTGGCTAAATCCGGGATAAACCAACAGGATATCGATAATCTAATCAAATAGAAATTGGGGTATGCGTTGATTCCTTACTTCAAATTTTCATTTCGTAGATGCGGTATTTCTTATAGAGTTTGCCGCCGATTGCCATATCAAAGCGGTTAATAAGATCGTTATCCTCCAGGTTCCAGCCGAGCTCACACCACTGGTAACCCAACCGGAGATTAGCCTTCTCGGTTTCATAGTAGAGAACGGCAATGATACCAGTCTCGCGGTATTTCTTCATCACACCGCCGATGATTGAACGAACACCAGTGATTTTCTTCTTATAAAGCAAAAACTTCAGCATTTCAATAGGTCCCAGACGACCGTTCAGTCTTCTTAGCACCTGGTTTATATCAGGGATGGTAACTGTTACTGCCACTGGTCTACCATCCATTTCCGCGAACAAAATCAGTTCAGGATCGGCAAATTGCTTCAGTTTTTTTGCCGAAAAGTTCATTTCGTCATCGGTCATCGGCACAAAACCCCAGTTTTTTTCCCAGGCATCATTATAAATGTTCTTTAAGAATTGCGCGTCGCGTTCAAATTTTTTCATGTCAAAAGGTCGCACCTTGATGTCTATCCTCACCTTAATTCGATTTACCATTTTTTCAATTCGTGGCGGGATTCCATCCTTGGCATATTTAATAAATGCATAGAGATCTTTCGCCTTCTTGAAACCATAGCGCTCGGCAAGATTTAAATAATAGGGAAGCGTATACGGCATCATTACGGTTGGCGGTTTATCAAACCCCTCAAGGAGAAAAGAGTTTTCATCATTCATGCTCGGGCTTGTTGGACCACGCATGATTTCCATACCCCTGATTCTCAACCATTTCTTTACTTCATCCCACAGAGCTTGGGCTACTTCAAAATCGTTCACGCATTCAAAGAAACCAAAGAAACCTGTTTTTTCATTATGGAACTCATTATGGTTTTCATCTACTACGGCGACGATTCTGCCAACAGGATTATCTCTGTTCCTCGCTAAGAAAATTTCTCTCTTTGCATGTTTCCAAAAAGGGTTTTGTTTGATATCCAGAGCTTCGCGTACCTCAGCTAAAAGCGGCGGCACCCAGTACTGGTTACCCTTATAAATACGCCAGGGTAACTTCAGAAAACTTTCCCAGTCCTTTTGGTTCTTGACTGTCTCAATACAGAGGCTCAACAGAACTCCTTAAAACTCCCTGTATTTTTTGTATAGGAAATAGTATTTAAATCCATGTCTGTGAAGTCTTTCTTGCTTTCATCTAACAGTGTAATTGTAACTAGTTTATTGATGCTGTCAAGCATGAATAGTTCCTACGAACCATTAGGCCGCGTCTCCTCAACGAACACCTTGATTTATTCCCTCATTTCTATATACTGTGCTAATCAGGGAAAACAAGGAGGACTTTATGAAAATGTGGTCTTTTTTTCTAATCATCGCATTCCTCGTGGCACTGCCAATTCTCGCTCAAACGGTTGATACGGATGCAAAAATTGCGAAAAGATCAGAACCTGGAATGAATGTCGAGGAATTGAAACAGGTGAGCAGGTTACCAGAAGTGGTCAAAGATGCAAGGGATGCCGGTGCTGAAGAAGAAGAAATACAAAGCATTGTCAAGGGCGTAAAAGACAAAAAGCTGTCTGCGGACGAAGGAGCCAATACTATCAAAACAATGGAAGAGAATACAAGGACAGGGAAATCTAATAAGGGAATCTCAGAATTCGTATTCCAACAGAAAGCAAATGGGGTAAAAGGTAAGGAATTGGGACAGGCAATAAAAAAGGAACTGCAAGAAAGACACCAGATAAAAAAACAAGAGCGGAAAAACAAAGAAGAAAATGAAGAAGAACAGAAAAAGCAAAAAATAAAGAAAGAGCAGCAGACACAAAAGATAAGGAGCCAAGACGAAGACTATAGAACAAACGCAGAGCCTCAAAAGCAAGAATCAATAAAGAAAAAAGTTGATGAAGATAAGTCCGAATCAAAAACAAAGAAAAAAGACAAAAAATAAATTTGGTGCGTTAAATAAAGGAGCCTATATGAACAAGAAAATTTTTCTTGTAATTGCTGTGGTATTACTGATATGCATGACTTGTTCACAGAAAAAAGATGAAACCAGGGTAATTGACCAGAAAGTTATAGAAAAGGTTGCGAAAATTTCTGCGATGTTTGATGTCAACGAGGACATAGCCATTGATATGCTGAAGAAAGAAGAAATTTCCGTTCAGGAATACAGAGATATAATCGCCGCAATAGCACTTGATGAAAGAACAACTAATACCTTCGTGCAAATGAAGAAGATCTATGCAGAGGAGTTTCAGAAACAGTAAATTCAGTATACAAAAGGAACGGAGATAATATGTTAAGAAAATACATACCGTATGCACTAATAATGCTATTGTCCACACCATTGATCACTTCAGCAGCTGACCTGAGTCAAAATCTTGATGCGTTATTTCACACCGACGACATAGCAAGGCAGGAAGAACTTATCGCCGAGATATCAGACCATGATGTTCCTATCAATACCTTGATTACCTTACTAAAGAATACCAAATTCAAGAAAGGTGCGGCACGTGGTATCCGTACTGCAAAAAATATGTGTATTGATGGTATTGAAAGACCATACTATCTATACATTCCAGAGAATTATGACCATAATGAAAAAACTCCGCTCATTGTATATCTTCATGGCGGTGTTAGTAGAAAAGATATCAGCGAAGATGATGTAAAATATTTTGAGGATTCGCCATTTGTGAAAATGGCTGAAGAACAAGGCTATATTCTTTTGTTTCCCATAGGTCAGTACGGCGCGACCTGGTGGGATTCAGTAGGTATAGCTAATATTCTGCAGCAAATCCGCGTGACGAAAAGAGAATACAATATTGACGATAATAGAGTATTCATGACCGGCTTTTCTGATGGTGGTTCTGGCTCATTTCTGTTTGCCATGTCCTATCCATCTTATTTCGCGGGCTTTATGTCGCTGAATGGTCATCCTGGTGTGGGTTCTGAGGTCGGCAAAATACAGACCTACTTTGTTAATCTCTTCAATCGACCCGTGTATGTCATCAATACTGACGAAGATGAATTATATCCGGCAGATGAAATTCGCGATATGCTCGAACTGGCTCATGAGGCTGGTGCCGACATCTTCTACCGCATATATACTGGCATAGGACACGAATTTGATTATGCAGAAGAAGAACTGCCACGCATGGTCAGCTTCATGGAAAATAACCCGCGCCACCTCAGACCACTGGTAAAATGGGAGAGCGCATATCCAGATCTGGAGTGCATGTGGCTGCGCATCGATTCAATCTCTGGGCAAGGACACGCAGCTTGGTACAAAGACCATAATATGGAAATTGTTGATGACCGAGTGATGTTCGGTTTTTACCCTGATGATGATTTTGCCGGTATTGATTTAGATACAATTGACAAACAAGTGTTATCACAGTTTTTCCCGGACCACGATTTTAAGGGTCCGGCTGTGAAAATCAGTAAGGTAATTGGTGATAGCACACTCTGTGCAGTCGTTGGGATGAAAGATGGAGATGTGATAATAAAACTGGGAGATATGCCTGTTAATACAATAGAAGATATCTATGCCTACAAAGAAAACAAGAGGTGTGGTGATCTCACTGAAATTGTCGTACTGAGAGACGGTGAGATTTTGACCTTTGAAGGTCAGTTTCCCGGACCTACGATATCCGATCTCTTTACACGCGGTAAACCATCAGGACGAATTGAGGGATATTTCTCAGGGAACACCTTTTCCTTGAAAACATCACAGATTGCGGTTTTCACTGTCAAGATTCACCCGGATATGGTACAAATAGATCAGAACATTGTTATTATCGTAAATGGCGAGGTTGTTTTTGATAAAAAAGTAGGGGCTAAACCTGAGTACCTGCTAAAGAATTATCTAAAAAATAGAGACCGTGAACGTCTTTACGTCAATGAAATCACAATAGCCTTAGAAGAATAACGCTTTATTGTACGAGTAAGTTCCGTAAGGCACGCGTCAAGAACATACATTAACAAAAGAAAAAGGGGAGTGACTTCAGTCACTCCCCTTTTTCTTCATGCTTATTTACGCACGTTCGATATTTGTGGCCTTTTCCCCTTTGGGGGAGTTAGTAATCTCGAACTTA
>Ga0209986_10005356_pt1 | contig 10655 bp, 8 predicted proteins | sample BlataG_FD_183168 | JGI IMG/M metagenome (GOLD analysis project Ga0209986, IMG submission 183168) | Deep subsurface microbial communities from Black Sea to uncover new lineages of life (NeLLi) - Black_00105 metaG (SPAdes) (version 2) | ecosystem: Environmental > Aquatic > Marine > Oceanic >...
GCGGTACATCCGCCTGGCCTACAGCGGCATCGACACGCCGGAGATCGTCGAGGGCCTGGCCGCCCTGAAGGACTACCTGGAAAGCTAGCCCGCCGATCAGCCGCCAAGGATGGTGCGATGAGCGAACTTCAGCACACGGCCCTGCACGAGCGGCACGTCGCGCTCGGCGCGAAGATGGTGGATTTCGCCGGCTGGGACATGCCGCTTCAGTATCCCACCGGCATCGTCGCTGAGCACCTCGCGACGCGCAAAGGCGCGGGCCTGTTCGACGTGTCGCACATGGGGCGGCTGGCCCTCGGCGGGGCGGGGGCGACGGCCCTCTGTCAGCACGCGCTGACCAACAACGCCGCCGCGCTGGATGAGCTGACGGCCCAGTACACCATCATCCCAGGCGCCGCCGGCGGGGCCATCGACGACGCGTACCTGTACCGCTTCTGCGCCGAGGAGTTCCTGCTGGTCGTCAACGCCGCCAACCGCCGGAAGGACCTGGCGCACTTTCAGGCTGTTCTGGAGCGGGCCGGCGACAAGCTCGGCCCGGTGGAGCTGACCGACCGCACGAGCGAAATCGCCATGCTGTCGCTCCAGGGGCCGACCTCGCGGGATATCCTGCAAGGGCTCATCGACGCCGGCGACGTGCCCGAACCCATGCGCAACGCGCTGAGCGTCGTGACGATCTGCGGGGCGACCGTGCAGGTCGGCCGAACCGGCTACACGGGCGAGCCGCTGTGCTTCGAGCTGTTCGCACCGGCGGGGGTCGCGCCAGCCGTTTGGGACGCCCTTATCGCCCGCGGCGCAACGCCCGCCGGCCTGGGCGCGCGGGACACGCTCCGCGTCGAGGCCGGCCTGCCGCTGTACGGCCATGAGCTCGGCCTCGACGCCGATGGCAGCGAAATACCCGTCTTCGCCTGCCCGCTGGCGAAGTTCGCCGTGAGCTTCTCGCCGCTGAAGGGCGACTTCGTCGGCCGGGCTGCGCTGGCCCGCCAGTTCGAGGCCCTGGCGCGAATCGCCGACCGCGACTTCTCCGCCATCGCCGACCTGCCGCGGACGGTCAGGCCGATTGCCCTGCTGGCCCGCGGCGTCGCGCGGCAGGGGGCGAGGGTCGTCAAAGACGGCAGGCACGTCGGCTACGTGACGTCCGGCACGATGGTGCCTTTCTGGACCGTCGAGGGCGAGGGCCTGACCAGCCGGCCCGGCGATGACCACCAACTCCGCGCGATCGCACTGGCGCTGATCGACAGCAACATCCTCGATGACGACCGCGTCCAAGTGGAACTCCGCGGCAAGCGCATCGACGCGGTCGTCGCGTGCTACCACCTGCGGTCCGAGGCCCCGCCGTATGCCAGGCCCATCGTCGTCGGCCACGTCGAGTCGCCCCCGGCCGAGCCGACCGACGACGCGCCCGCAGCGGCGCTCGCCCTGCTGCGAAAGGCAGCCGACAACACGCACTGGCGGCAGCGGGAGTGCATCAACCTGATCCCCTCGGAGATGACCGTCTCCCCGCTGGCCAGGGCGCTTTCCGCAGCGGACCCGGCCTTTCGCTACGCCGAGCACCGCGCGACCAGGGCGTTCTACGACGAGGAGGTGTTCTACTACCAGGGCACGGACTTCATCGACGAGGTCGAGCGCCTGCTGGCCGCCGAACTCGCCAGGTTCCTCGGCGCCGAGGAGGTCGAAACGCGCCTCATCAGCGGGCAGATGGCCAACGCTGCGGTCTTCAGCGCTATGGTGGACTTCCTCAATCGCAGCCGTCGCAAAGACGAGCCGCGGCGAATGTCGGCCGTGATGAATAACCACATCGCCCGCGGCGGGCACCTGTCCGCCCAGCCGATGGGCGCGCTGAAGGACTTCGTCGCCCGCGACCCGCGCACGGAAAAGCCGGCCGTCGTCAACTTCCCCGTGCTGGCCGACAACCCCTACAAAATGGACGTCGCCGCGGCGTGCGAGCTGATCGGCCGGCACCGGCCGGAACTGGTGATATTCGGCAAGAGCATGGTCCTGCACCGCGAGCCGGTCGCGGAGATTCGCCGGTTTGTGGATGACGCCGGCATCGACACGGTGCTGATGTACGACATGGCCCACGTGCTTGGGCTTATCGGCCCGCACTTTCAGCGGCCCTTCGCGGAGGGCGCGGACCTGGTGACCGGCTCGACGCACAAGACGTTCTTCGGCACGCAGCGCGGGCTGGCGGCTGGGCGATTCGTCGAGGGTGACGCGCGGTATGATTTGTGGCAGGCGGTGCGGCGGCGGGCGTTTCCCGGGGCGGTGTCCAACCACCACCTCGGCACGCTGGTGGGGCTGCTGATGGCGACGTACGAGATGAGCCACTTCGCCGACGCCTATCAGCCGGCCGTGCTCGCGGGCGCCAAGGCGTTCGCCGGCGCACTGGCCCACGCCGGCTTGGCCGTCGCCGGCGACTCGGCCATCGACTACACCGAAACGCACCAGGTCGTCGTCAACGTCGGTTACGGCCGCGGGCCGGAAATCGCCCGGCGGCTCGAGGACAGCAACATCATCTGCAACTACCAGGCCGCCCCGGACGAAGAGAGCTTCACCGCAGCCGGGGCGCTGCGGATGGGCACAGCCGAGATGACCCGCTTCGGCATGGGGCCGGACGACTTCGCCGACCTCGCCCAGCTAATCGCCGACGTTATCGCTCGCGATGCGAACGTGGCCGAAAAGGTCAAGCATCTGCGGTCGCGGTTTGATACGCTGCGATACTGCTTCAGCGGCGAGGAGCACGCCGAGCTGGCGGCGAGACTATGGGAGCTGACATGAACGACCAACAGGAACCCGCGCCGGACCAGCCCGACACGCAGCCGCCCGCCGACACCCCGCCAACCAAGCCGCCCGCCGGCCTGGGCGAGAGCACGCCGGTGCGCGCGGCCTCATCGGCGGTGGCATTTGCGGCCACATGCCTGATCGTCGCCACCGTCGCGGGAGCGGCCGCCATCGCAGTCGAGATCATCCGGGACGTCCCGGGCGTCGCGGGCGGCGGCTTCGTCCAGGACGCAGTGGTAACGGGCTTCCAAACACTGATGCGGTGCTGGCTGGCCGGGTTGGTGGCTGTCGTGATGACCAACTCCTTCCTTGGCGGCGACCGCCGCGTCGTGGTCCGCCGGTCGGGCATCTTGGGGGCGGTCAGCGGTCTGCTGGCCATCGGGATACTGGCGATCGGCCTGACTTTGCTTGAGGGTTGGGATTTGGCCCCGAAGATTGTAGACGCCATGCCATACATAGTCGCCGCGGTGGTGCTGCTGATATGCCTGTCGTGGCGGTCCGGAGAGGGCCGCTCCTCCGGCGATGATGACGACCAGCGGTCGGCCGAGGACGCCGATGAGGATGACGATAAGGACGACGGACCCGATGGGAGCAAAGAATGAACGTACCGGCGGACCGTAAGTACACCAAAGAGCATGAGTGGGTCCTCCTCGACGACGGCGTGGCCACGGTTGGCATTTCCGACTACGCCCAGGACGCACTCGGCGACGTGGTGTTCGTGGACCTGCCCAGCGAGGGCGCGGCCCTGGCCAAGGGGGCCGAGGCCGCCGCGATAGAGTCCACCAAGGCCGCCGCCGGCATATACGCGGTCGTCACGGGCAAGATCACCGAGGTGAACCCGGCCCTGGTCGACAAGCCGGAGCTGGTCAACAGCGACTGCTACGGCGAGGGGTGGATATACAAGATCACCGTCGACAACGCCGCTGAGCTCGATGAGCTCATGGACGCCGGCGCCTACGAGCAGTTCCTCGCCGGTCTGAACGAATAACGTGGCCCGTACGGGCGCGCCTCGGCGAGCCACCGGAGCAGCGAAATGCCTTTCATCCCGCATACTGACGAGCAGGTCGCCGAGATGCTCGCCGCCATCGGCGTAGCGGACATCGACGAGCTGTTCGCCGACATCCCGCCGGAGCTGCGATGCGACGGGCTACGCCTGCCGGCTGGGCTCAGCGAACAGCAGACGCTCGCCCACATGGCCCACCTGGCCGGCCAAAACGCCACGGACCTGACGCTCTTCGTCGGCGGGGGGTTCTACGACCACTACACGCCCGCCGCCGTCGAGGCGATCGTAAGCCGCAGCGAGTTTTACACGGCCTACACGCCCTACCAGCCGGAGATCAGCCAGGGCACTCTACAGGCGATCTACGAGTACCAGTCCGCCATGTGCCGCCTGACGGACATGGAGGTCGCCAACGCCTCGATGTACGACGGCGGCACGGCCCTGTACGAGGCGGTGATGATGGCCCTCCGCGTGACGGGGCGGAACCGCGTGATCGTCGATGAGGGTGTCAGCCCCATCTACCGCACGATGCTCCGCAGCTACACGACGAACCTGGGCATCGACCTGGCCGAAACGCCCACGGCCGGCGGGCTGGCCGACAGGGGCAGGATCGCCGCCGAGCTGAACGACGGCACGGCCGCGGTGGTCGCGACCAACCCAAACTTCTTCGGCTGCCTGGACGACCTGACGGACCTCGCCGACGCCGCCCACGCGCGCGGCGCGCTGCTTATCGTCTCGGCGTATCCGATCTCGCTGGGGCTGGTCAAGACGCCCGGCGCGATGGGGGCGGACATCGTCACCGGCGAGGGCCAGTCGCTAGGCCTGCCGCTGTCGTTCGGCGGGCCCTACCTGGGCTTCATGACGGCCCGGGCCGAGCACGTCCGCAAGATGCCCGGACGAATCTGCGGGCGGACCGTCGACGCCAACGGGCGGGAGGGCTTCGTGCTGACGCTACAGGCCCGCGAGCAGCACATCCGCCGCGAGAAGGCCACCAGCAACATCTGCACCAACCAAAGCTTGTGTGCCCTGACGAGCCTGGTTTACCTGAGCCTGCTCGGCAAGGGAGGGCTGGTGGCACTCGCCCAGCTTTGCGCGGACAAGGCCCACTACGCCCACGAGCGGCTGACTGCGATACGCGGCGTTTCGCGGCGCTTCGGCGGGCGGTGGTTCTTCAACGAGTTCGTCCTCGAGCTGCCCACGCCCGCCCGCGTGGTCATCAATCGCCTGCTGGAGAAGCGCATCGCAGCGGGCTTTCCGCTCGCGAGGTACTACGAGGACATGGACAACTGCCTTCTGCTGGCCGTCACCGAGAAACGCACGAAGGAGGACATCGACCGGCTGGCCGCCGCACTGGAGGTGTCGCTATGAAGCTCTCGTTCGATAAGTCCGTGCCGGGCCGCCGCGGCATCCGCCCGCCGGCCAGCGACATCGACAGCCCCGTCGCCATCAAACCGTCACTGCTGCGCGACAGGCCCGCTGAGCTGGCCGAACTCAGCGAGCTGGACGTCGTCCGCCATTTCACTGCGCTGTCCGAGCTGAACTTCGGCGTCGACAGCGGCCTCTACCCGCTCGGCTCGTGCACGATGAAGTACAACCCCAAGATATGCGAACAGGTGGCGGGTCTGGCCGGCTTCGCCGGGCTCCACCCGCTGCTGCCGCAACTGCCGGGCGGGCCAAACCTCGTCCGCGGCGCCCTGGCTGTGCTGCACGCGGTGGACCTGCTGCTCCGCGAGATATGCGGCATGGCGGAGTTCACGCTCCAGCCGCTGGCCGGCGCCCACGGCGAGCTCACCGGCGCGATGATAATCGCCGCCTACCACGCCGACCGCGGCAATAAGAAAAAGACCATCCTCATCCCCGATAGCGCCCACGGCACGAACCCCGCCAGCGCCGCCATCGCCGGGTTCACCGTCAAGTCCATCCCGTCCGATTCAGCCGGCCTGATGGACACGGGCGCCCTGGCCGAGGCGATCGACGACGACGTCGCCGGGCTCATGCTCACCTGCCCCAACACGCTGGGCCTGTTCAACCCGCACGTGACGGACATCTGCCGGATGATCCATGACGCCGACGGCCTGGTGTACTACGACGGGGCCAACCTCAACGCCCTGCTGGGCCGGTGCAGGCCGGGCGACCTGGGCTTCGATATCGTCCACGTGAACCTGCACAAGACGTTCGCCACGCCCCACGGCGGCGGCGGGCCCGGCGCCGGGCCGGTCGGCGTGGTCGCCAGGCTGGTCGACTTCCTGCCGATCTCCGTCGTCCGCATGCGGCAAGACGGCAGCTACGCCCTGGACTACGACCGGCCGAAGTCGATCGGCTATGTCGCGCCGTTTTACGGCAGCTTCGGCATAATCGCGCGGGCGCATGCGTACATGCTCATGCTCGGCCGCGACGGCCTGCGGCGCGCAGCCGACCACGCCGTGCTGAACGCCAACTACGTCCGCGTCCGCCTGGCGAGCCACTACGACCTGCCGCACAAGCAGGCGTGCATGCACGAGTGCGTCTTCTCGGCGACGCGCCAGCTCAGGCGCGGCGTCAGCGCGATGGACATCGCCAAGGGCATCATCGACCGCGGCATGCACCCGCCGACCGTGTACTTCCCGCTGACAGTGGCCGAGGCGATGATGATCGAGCCGACCGAGACCGAGTCCAAAGAGGTGCTGGACGACTTCGTCGACGCGATGATCGGCCTCGCCCGACTGGCCGAGAGCGACCCCGAAGCGTTCGTCGAGATGCCCGCGACCACGCCCGTTACCCGCCTGGACGAGGTCCGCGCCGCCCGCCGGCCCGACCTGGCCTCGCTTGCAGGCGGCCCGGCCGCAAAAGGAGCTGCGCAATGACCGCCACCTACGACGTAGCCGTCCTCGGCGGCGGCCCTGGAGGTTACACGGCCGCCCTGCGGGCCGCCCTGCGCGGGGCGAGCGTGTGCATCGTCGAGGCGGGCTCACTCGGCGGGACGTGCCTGAACGTCGGGTGCATACCCACCAAGGCCATGCTGCACGCCAGCGAGCTGGCATTTTCCGCCGGGCGGGCGGGGCCCCTGGGCGTGAACGTCGGTGGCGTGTCCATCGACGGCCGGGCATTCATGGCCCGCACGGCCAAGGTCGTCGCCCAGCTCCGCAAGGGATTAACCAGCCTGATCAAGGCGCGGAAGATCAACGTCGTCTCCGGGCGAGGCACGCTGTCTTCCCCCGGCGCGCTGCAAGTGACCGGCGCCGATGGCGAGCAGGCAGTGAAGGCCAAGAGCATCATCCTGGCGACGGGCGCCCGCCCGGCCAGGCCCGCCTTCGCCCCATGGGACAGCCCGCGCGTGATGACCACGGACGAGGCCGCTGCCGCCGAGGACCTGCCCGAGAGCGTCATCATCGTCGGCGGCGGAGTGATCGGCTGTGAGTTCGCGACGATCTACGCCGAATGCGGCATCGAAACGCACATCGTGGAGATGCTGCCCGCGCTCCTGGCGGGGCTGGACGAAGACGCCGTCAAGATCGTCACGCGCAGCCTGAAGAAGCGAGGCGTCCACATCCACACGTCGGCGGAAATCACCGCGATGTCGGCCGACGATGATTCCGTCACGGCTATGCTTGCCGACGGGCAGAGCATGACGGCGGCCGCGGCCCTGGTGGCCGTGGGGCGGAAACCCAACACTGAGGACATCGGCCTGGAGACCCTCGGCGTGGCGATGTCCGGCGGCGTCGTGGCCGTGGATGAGCGGTGTCGCACGTCCGCCGGCGGCCTGTACGCCGTGGGCGACCTGGCCGAGACGCGCCAGTACGCCCACCTGGCGGCGCGGATGGGCGCGGTCGCGGCCGACAACGCCACCGGCCACAACACCTCCGACGACCGGACCGTCGTTCCGGCGTGCGTCTACACGCACCCGCAGGTCGCCTCCGTGGGCCTGAGCGAAGCCGAAGCGGCTGAGCTATTCGCCGGCGCCAAGGCGCAAACGTTCCCGCTGGCCGCAAGCGGCATGGCGCACGCGGCGGGCGGGATCACTGGGCTGGTCAAGCTCATCGCCCACGAAGACACGGGCGAAATCCTCGGCGGCCTGGTAGTCGCCCCCAGCGCGACGGACGTCATCGCCACGGTCGCCACGGCCATGCGAGGCCGACTCAGCGTCGCCCAACTTGCAGAGACCATCCACGCGCATCCGACGTTCGCCGAAGCCCTCGGCGAGGCGGCCGAGGCGTGGGCGGGCCTGCCGATTCACATTCTCAAGTGACGATGCGACGGTTGACGCACATTCATCTTGGCCGGGCCGACTACGCCGGCTCCCTCGCCTTGCAGCAGCGCCTGGTCGACCGCGTTCTGCAAGATGCCGCCCGGGCGCACCTCGTTACGGTCGAGCACTGTCCGCCCGTCGTGACGCTAGGCCGGCGGGGCGAAGCAGCCGACATTCTCGCGCCGCGCCAACGCCTGGCCGATGAGGGGATCGAAGTGCACACCAGTTCGCGCGGCGGGCAGGCGACCTACCATGGGCCGGGGCAGTTGGTGGCCTATCCGATCTGGCAACTCGGCCGCGGCGGGCGGAGCGTGCACGGCCACGTGCGCCTGCTGGAGCGGGCCGTCATCCACCTGCTGGGCCGATTCGGCATCACCGCCGAGCGGCGAGCAGACGCCATCGGCGTGTACGTGGGCCAAGCCAAGATCGCCGCCATCGGCGTGGCCGTCCGGCGGTGGGTGTGCTACCACGGACTGGCCGTGAACGTTCAGCCGGACCTGTCGCACTTCGACCTGATCGTTCCCTGCGGCCGGCCGGGCGCGGCCGCCACGAGCATGGCCAGGCTACTCGGAGGCGAACTGAACATGATCGACGTCGTCGAGCAACTTGTCGCGTGCGCGGGCGAAGTGTGCGGCTTCGATGAGCGCTCCGCCGCTGAGGCGGACGCGCTCGGCGCTGCGCCGGTGGAGAGCAATGTCTAGAAGCGCCGAACAGTCCGTCCCGACCGGCCGGCTGCCGCACTGGCTGCGGCGCGGCATCCCGGTAGGCGCAAGGTCCGGCGAGGTCCGCGGCGTGCTGGAAGAACTGCACCTGGCGACAGTTTGCACCAGCGCCCGCTGCCCCAACCGCGCGGAGTGCTTCGCCTGCGGGCGGGCGACGTTCATGATCCTCGGGGCCACGTGCACGCGGGCGTGCGGGTTCTGCGCGGTCGCCGGCGGCGAGCCGGAGGCCGTGCGACAGGACGAGCCGCTCGCCGTCGCCGAGGCGTGCGCCCGGCTAGGACTGCGACACGTCGTGATCACGTCCGTCACCCGCGACGACCTGCCCGACGGCGGCGCGGAGCAGTTCGCCCGCACGATCGCCGCGGTCCGCAGCCGACTGACCGGGGTCGTCATTGAGGTCCTCACGCCGGACTTCGCCGGCAGCATCGAGGCCGTCGACTGCGTGCTCGACGCGGGGTGCGACATATTCAACCACAATGTCGAGACCGTCCCGCGGTTGCAGGCTGTCGTGCGCCCCCGCGCGAGCTACGCCCGCAGCCTGGGGGTGCTGGCCGTAGCGGCCGGGCGGCGCGAGACGCATCGCCACGCCCCGCACACAAAGAGCGGGCTGATGGTCGGTCTGGGCGAAACGCCGGACGAAATCGCCGGCGTCATGGCGGACCTGCGGGCAGTCGGTTGCGACATGCTGACAATCGGCCAGTACCTCCAGCCCACGGCCGATCACCTGCCGGTGGCGCGGTACGTTCCGCCGGATGAGTTCGCCGAGCTGGAGCGGCTGGGGCGGGAGTTGGGCTTTGCCGCCGTGGCGGCCGGGCCGATGGTCCGCAGCAGCTACCGGGCGGCCGAAGTCTTCCGCAGCAGCGCGCTTTGACCGCGCTACGCCCTTTCCTGTCGGCGAGAAGTGCCTATAGTGGATCGTGGCGGCGGGGGGATGACGCCGCCGAGACGGACTTCGATGCGCACGATTCGGAACATCACGATGTTGGCGGGCATCTGCGTTCTTGCGGCACTGGCGGTGGGCGCCGTGGCAGGGGCGTTCAGGCCCAGCAACGAAGCCCGCGAGCTGCTGACGTCCCGGCCGTGGATGGCGGTGTGGTGTGCGCTGTGTGGGCTGCTCGTGGCGGGGTTCGTCGTGTTCGGCGCGTTTCGTCAGCGCGTAGGCATAGCAGCCATGCACCTGGGGTGCGTGCTGGTGATCGGCGGGACAATGTGGGGCTCCCGCGCCGGCCACGAGCTACAGCGCCGCCTCGGCAGGGACAAGGCGCCGCTGGGCTACGCTATCATCGTCCCGGGCGCCGGCTCGGCCGAAACGCCGCTGTACGACTCGCGATTGACGGACTGGCCACTGGACGTCGGCGCCGAGCTGTCGGCGGGGGGATTGATCAAGCGGGTCGATGAGCTGCCGTTCGAGCTTCGCCTGGAGGGTTTTCGCACCGATCTGTACCCGCCCGAGACAGGCCCGTGGCTGTTGCTGCTGGACATGTTCTTCCCGTCGATCTCGCAGGATCCGCGCGTGACCGTGCAGGCCGAACTCGACCGGGCGAATCGCCAGCCGATGCTCCTCCCGAAAACGGACATCACACTGCGCGTCGTCAGCTCGACGCCGGCGGAATACGATGGGCGAGAGCTCGTGCAGCGCCCGGTTGTCGAGGTCGAGCTCGTCCGCGGCGAACGAAGAGAGATGGCAAGGATCGAGCCCGAACAAGGCGCATCGCGGGTCGGCCTGCCGCTGGTGTTCCTCTACCACGACAGCGGCGACTGGTTCAACCACAATTCGCCGGCCATCCTGTTGACCCGCCCGGGCATGGACGTGCCGCGCAACTTCCTTGCCGACGTATCGGTCCACTCCGACGGCGAGCAGGTTGTCGCAAGCACGATATCGGTCAACCATCCGCTGCACTACGGCGGGTACCACTTCTATTTCGCCGGC
>Ga0209986_10005357_pt1 | contig 10655 bp, 8 predicted proteins | sample BlataG_FD_183168 | JGI IMG/M metagenome (GOLD analysis project Ga0209986, IMG submission 183168) | Deep subsurface microbial communities from Black Sea to uncover new lineages of life (NeLLi) - Black_00105 metaG (SPAdes) (version 2) | ecosystem: Environmental > Aquatic > Marine > Oceanic >...
ATAAGTTCAACACGGCCTACAAGGATATGCCGCGGGTGGGCTATTTAGGATTCCAGAGTCACGGCGACCCGGTGTGGTTTCGAAACATAAAGATAAAAACATTAGATGATTAAAAGAGGAGGCCAAAATCATTTAGAGGTAAGTGGAGGTTGCGATATTGGAGAGTTCCTGATTGTGGAGAAGTATTACGCTGAAAACAAGTCCGCAGGCACTTACAAGGGCTGTGACACCTACCACGATTTTCGCGAACTATTAGCCCTCGCGGACATTGATGCAGTGACGGTTTGTACTCCGGACCATTGGCACGGTCTGATTGCGGCGACTGGCATCTGTAAAATTGATTACTGATTATTGATTATCGATGATTGAAAATTAAAAGCTGAGAAATTGATTGTCATTTACCGAATAATAGTTGTAGAAAAAGGAAAGGAGCCGAAATGAGTAGCAGGGTAAAATTTGTTGTGGTTTTATTGGCGGGGATGGCTGCGTTATTGAGCTTTTGTGCGGGGGCGCAGGCGGTGCCGCTAAAAGGTCATCCACGCACGGATGTTTATGACGGATGGCGGCTGGGGATGCAGGCGTACTCGTTCAAGCAGTTTACGTTCTACGAGGCGGTGGACAAGACGGCGTCGCTGGGACTGGACTGTATAGAGGCGTATAGAAAACAGGCATTGAGCAAAGAGAAACCGGATGTGCAGACTCATTACGCGATGCCGGCGGAGATAAGAGAGGAGGTCAAGCGGAAGCTGGCAGAGGCGGGGGTAAAGCTGGTGAACTACGGTGTGGTGCCGCTACCTAACGATGAGGCGGAGTGCCGGAAGGTATTTGATTTTGCGAAGGATATGGGGATTGAGACGATTGTGTCGGAGCCGGAGGAAGAAGCGTTTGATATGATAGAGAGGTTGTGCAAGGAGTACAAGATTAAGGTGGCGATACACAATCATCCGCAGCCGTCGCATTACTGGAATCCTGATACGGTGTTGGAGGTTTGCAAAGGGCGGAGCAAGTGGATAGGTGCGTGTGCGGATACGGGTCACTGGATGCGTTCGGGGGTGGACCCGGTCAAGGCGCTGAAAAAGCTTGAAGGTCGTATCATCAGTCTGCATTTTAAGGACCTTAATGAGTTCGGCGAACGTAAGGCGCACGATGTGCCGTGGGGGACGGGGGTAGGCGACGTCAAGGCGATGTTAGCTGAGCTTGACCGTCAGAAGTTCAAGGGCGTATTCGCGATAGAGTATGAATATAACTGGGAAGACTCTGTGCCGGAGATACGGCGGAGTGTGGAATACTTTAACAAGGTGGCGAGTTCGTTGAAGCCGACGGGCTGGGGGGAGCTTTTGAAAAAAGACCTGTCGAACTGTGTGTATGAGCCGGGCAGCTGGGTGATGGAGGACGGAGTGCTGAGTCCCAAAGGCGGCGGTGACATCTGGACGAAGAGGCAATTTGGGGATTTCATTCTGGACTTAGAGTTCAAGCTGGCCAAGAACACCAACAGCGGGGTTTTTATTAGGACGGGCGATATTAAGAAATGGCTTCATACGGGGATTGAGGTTCAGATACTTGATTCGTACGGCAAAACGGAAGTTGACAAACATAATTGCGGGGGGATATTCGACTGCCTGGAGCCGAGCAAGAATATGGCCAACAAGCCCGGAGAATGGAACCATATCACAATCGGCTGCAGGGCCAACAAGATATACGTGGTGCTGAATGGTGAGCAGGTAGTGGATATGGATTTGAATTTATGGAAGGAAGCGCACAAGAATCCGGACGGGACAAAGAACAAGTTTAACACGGCTTACAAGGACATGCCGCGGAAAGGTCGTATCGGCCTACAGTACCACGGTCACCCTGTCTGGTTTCGAAATATAAAGATGAAGACATTAGGCGATTAGACCGGATAAAAAAAATTGGGAGAAATCTTTATCGAGTTGTAGAGAGTTACCATTTAGGAGAATTCACGGTTATGAAGCGAAGAGAGATTAATCGGCGCCGGTTTCTGAAAGGAGCAGCCGGTGCGGCTTTTGGGACAGTAGGTTTTCCGTATATTGTGGCCTCATCAGCAATGGGCAAAGTCGGCGGCGTCGCTGCGAGTGATAGGATTACGGTGGGCTGCATCGGCGTAGGTGGGCGCGGCCGGGCTGTAATGAAAGGTTTTTTAGGCTCTGCTGATGCACAGGTAGTTGCGGTGTGCGATGTTAAGAGGACGGTGCGTGAGCAGGCACAGGAGCAGGTGGACAAGCATTACGGTAAGAAGGTGTGCGCTGCGTACAATGATTTCCAGGAGCTTCTGGCGCGGGGTGATATTGATGCGGTTTCGATTGCTTCTACGGACCACTGGCACGTGCTGCACGCATTGGAGTCGGCGCGGTCGGGCAAGGATATGTATGTTGAGAAGCCGTTGGGGTTGAGCGTGGAGCAGGGGCAGGTTCTGCGGGAGACGATAAAGCAGTACGGGCGGGTGTTTCAGTTTGGCACGCAGCAGCGGTCGAGTCGGAATTTTCGTTTTGCCTGCGAGCTGGTTTTGAACGGTCGGATTGGGAGGCTGCGGTCGATGAAGGTTGGCTGTCCCGGCGGCAAAGAGACGGGTGTGTATCCTCCGATGCCGGTTCCGGACGGGCTGGATTACGAGCTGTGGTTGGGGCCGGCACCGTGGGCAGCTTACACGGAAAATCGTGTTATCAATCAATACTGGTTTCATATCAGCGATTATGCGTTGGGATTTGTGGCGGGCTGGGGAATTCATCACGTCGATATCGCCCAATGGGGCAATGGGACAGAACTGACGGGGCCGGTGGAAGTGGAGGGGACAGGAGTATTTCCGCGCGACGGGCTGTGTGACTGTGCGGTGAGCTGGGATGTGAATCTCAAGTATGCCAACGGCGTTACGGTGAGCTTTACCGATAACAAGAAGAACAGGCAGGGAGTCCTTTTTGAAGGGACTGAGGGTTGGGTCTTCGTAAATCGGCGCAGTCTGGAGGCGCATCCGAAGTCTTTATTGCAGGAGGAGATTGGGCCGGATGAGATACATCTGCCGGTAAGTAATCAGCACCAGCAGAATTTGTTGGACTGCATCAAGACCCGGAGCAAGACGGTGTGTCCGATTGAGGTGGCGGTTCGTTCGGATACGATATGTCAGTTGAGCGATATTGCGATTCGGCTGGGCAGGAAGCTGCGATGGGACCCGGGGAAGGAAGAGTTTGTCAACGATGCGGAAGCGAGCCGGATGCTCAAGCGGGCGATGCGCAGTCCGTGGCGTTTGTAGACGCCGGTAAACTTTACTGCATTTGAACCTATTAGGAGTGAAACTGTGACTCATCGTAAAATTGCTATTCTGTTTACTTTAATATGTTTTGCATTGATCGTGGCCGGAAGCCAGGGCCCAGTGGCTGAAAAGAAGCAAACGATTCGGGCGCTGATTGTCACTGGCATTGATCACCCTGCTCACAAGTGGTGGCAGACCGCCCCTGCGCTGGCTGAGGTGCTACAGAGGGACCCACGGATGCAGGTGCATGTGGTTGAAGACCCGCACTTCCTTGATTCGTCGGCACTGCATCGCTACGATGTGGTCGTGCTACACTTTATGAACTGGAAGCAGCCCGCCCCGGGAGTTAAGGCTCGGGCTAATCTGCGTGAATTCGTACATAGTGGCAATGGTTTGTTCATTGTGCATTTTGGCTGCGGTGCTTTTCAGGACTGGCCGGAGTTTCGGAATCTGGCCGGGCGGGTTTGGGACCCGAAGAAAAGGGCTCACGACCCGAAAGGCCCTTTCCACGTCAATATTACTGACGTCGACCACCCTATTACACGAGGGTTGCAGTCCTTCGAGACTGATGATGAGCTGTACACGTGTCTTACGGGTGATTGTCCTATCAAGGTGCTGGCAACTGCGCACTCGAAGGTGGATGGCAAAGTCTACCCAATGGCGTTTGTGTTAAACTACGGTAAAGGCCGCGTGTTCCATAGTTCCTTGGGGCACGATATTAAGGCCATCCGCAACCCAAATGTCGCGGAACTGTTCCGGCGGGGTTGTGCCTGGGCAGCGGGTCTGTCACCTGTTCCAAAGACCCAGGAGGCAACGGTAGCCCATAAGTAAACAATTTCAGATTTTTGTAAGGAGGTATCAACCATGGAAATAGGAATTCATACCGACAATTACCGTTTGGAATGCCGGAGCGCCGAGTATTGTTTTGACAGCATCGCAAGAATCGGGGCAAAGTTTACCGAGTTAAACATGTTGCAGGGCTTCGACCTCTTTCAGGGACAGGGGTTTGTCCCAAATATAAGTATGTATGAAGACCCGCTTGAGATACTTGAGATGCTTGAGAGGCGGGGGCTGACGGTCAGTTGTCTTGACGCCCACTATCCGCTCTGGTCATATCGCTGCATTGAGCACCTGCGTATGGCCATTCTCTTTGCGGGCCAGATGGGCGTCGATGCTATTGCAACAACCGATTCCGACAAACTGCCGAAGGGTATGAGTGAAAAAGAAGCATTCACAATTATAAAATATCACCTGGGTGAGGTATTGAAGTTCGCAGAGAGACACAAGATAGCGGTGTGTCTGGAACCACACGGCCAGTTGACAAACCATCCTGAGAAGCTGACTCGGTTAGTTAGCTGCCACGATAGCCCGTATCTGCGCATCAACTTCGATACGGGTAATACCTTTGTAGCCGGGTGGGAGCCACAGAAGTTTCTGGAACAGGTGATTGAAAAGGTGCACCACTGCCACGTCAAAGACGTCGCAGCGGAGCTGGCCTCTGAGAAGCGGGGCGAAGAGACGGGTATTGCCTCCAGCGAAGTCTCGGTTGGAAAGGGTGTTAACGCTGAGAACATCATCGCCTGTCTGAAGGTTTTTAAAAAGCACGACTTTACAGGCGTGCTTTGTGTAGAGTGTGGCGGCGAAGCCCGGTCGGAAGCCAGTTTTAAATGGCTCTCGAGGCAAGTGGCCTCGCTCGCGTGATCGCTGAGGCCACATCGTAGAGGCTCGATAAAGACAAGATGCGAGATACGAGATTAGAGAGGTGATAAAATGGGAAAGGTTTATATCGGTGTCAATCTGGAGTTTGTGCGACGTGCGGACAAGTCGTTTGAAGCCGGTGTAGAAAAAGCCGCTGAGCTGGGATATGAATATATTGAGCCGTGGGTTCACTGGGGCCGTGAGCTACTCAGTGAAGCGGGTTATTATGCGAGTGTTTCTCTGCTGGACGACCCGTACCGTGTCAAGCGGGCGTGCGAAAAAGCCGGTGTGAAACTTTCGGGTTTGTCGTCGCATACAGCGCTTTGTAAGCCGGAGGTCAGTACCGAATACCTCAAACAGGCGGTTCGTTTCGCGGCGGAATGCGGTGCGCCGGTGGTCAACACCGATGAGGGTCCGAAGCCTGCCTGGACCACGGAAGAAGAAGATTATGTGTTGATGCGGTACGTTCTGAAGGAGGTGTCGGAAGTTGCCGAAGGCCGGGGCATTCTGATTGGCCTTGAGCCGCACCAGCAGTACAGCAAGCATCCGGATGGTCTGGACAGGATTTATGGGCTGGTTGATTCTCCGGCTATTGGAATCAACTTCGATACCGGCAACAGTTACCTGTGCGGTCACGACCCGCTTGCGTGGCTTGGCCGCGTCAAGGACAGACTGGTTCACCTGCACGCCAAAGACATTTCAGTACAGCAATCCGAGGACGAGCGAGGCAAGGTAACGGGTACTCCGAGCGGCTGTGCCTGTGGTGAAGGCGTTATAGACTGGAAGCAGGTGATTGAGATATGCAGAAGTGCACCGCGTGACATTGTAATGAGTGTCGAGTGTGGTACTGTGGAACAAGCGGAGCGCAGTATCAAATACCTCAAAAAGCTGGTATAGTGATTACCGACGGTGTTTGAAGGACAGTTGCGAAAGCAAGACGGAGAATACGAGGAAATAGTTAAGGAGAAATAAAAGATGTGGAAGAAGTTAGTTTTGACCCTGTTGCTTTCATTCGTTCTTTTCTCAGGGTGTCAATTATGGTTAGAGAAAAAAGAACGCACTGAGGCAGAAGGATGGCAGTATCTTTTTGACGGCGAAACGCTCAAAGGCTGGAAGGCCAGCGAGAACAAGGACTCCTTCACCGTTCGCGATGGTATGATTATAGTCAATGGCGAGCGTAGTCACCTCTTTTATGTTGGGCCGATTCAAAACGCTAATTTTAAGGATTTCGAGTTCAAGGCGGACGTGAAAACCCTGCCGGGGGCGAACTCCGGCATCTACTTCCATACGACCTACCAGGAGACGGGTTGGCCAAAGAAAGGCTATGAATGTCAGGTCAATAACAGCCACAAGGACCCAAAGAGGACCGGCAGTCTCTACGGCGCGGAGAATGTAACCAAGTCTGCGGCCAAGGACAACCGGTGGTTCACCCAGCATATCATCGTCAGGGGCAAACGCGTCATCATCAAAGTTAACGGCAAGACCATTGTTGACCACACCGAGCCGAAGGACGTCAGTTACGAGGGCTGGCCGGGACGCAAGCTCTCAAGCGGTACCTTCGCGCTGCAAGGCCACGACCCGGACAGTGTCGTTTACTTTAAAAATATTATGGTCAGACCGCTGCCCACGGAGCAGAAAAGAGACGCCCGTTGGGTTCCGCTGTTCGACGGCAAAAGCCTCAATGGCTGGCGACAGATAAACGGTTCGGCGAAGTACGAAGTCAAAGACGGCGCAATCGTCGGGACGACGGCGAAGGGGAGTCCCAATTCCTTCCTCTGCACGAAAAAACACTACAGTGATTTTGAGTTGGAATTCGAGGTCAAAGTTGATAGTCGTTTGAACTCGGGCGTTCAGATACGCAGCAACAGCTTCAAGGAATACCGGAATGGTCGTGTCCACGGCTACCAGGTTGAAATTGCAACTAATGGCGATGCCGGTTTCATTTATGACGAAGCGCGGCGCGGCTGGCTGAGCAAAGACCGCAGCGACGAAAGGGCGCGGGGGGCGTTCAAAGAGGATAAATGGAATAAGTACCGGGTAGTTTGTGTCGGAGATTCAATAAAGACCTGGGTAAACGGTGTGCCCGTTGCGGATGTTGTCGATTCGATGACTAAAAGTGGTTTTATTGGTCTGCAGGTCCACGGGTTTAAGGGGGACCCGCCGGCGCAGGTCCGCTGGCGCAACATTCGTATCAAGGATTTGACGGGCGCAGAGCCGGTGCAAAAGCAAGACAAAATCAGGGTAGCTGTTATCACGGGTGGGCACAAGTTTGAAGAGAAGGAGTTCTTTTCGCTGTTCGAGGGGTACGATGATATTGAGTACGTCAAGGCCCCACAGGAAGACGACAGTGAAATATTTGAGGATGTGAGCGGATGGGATTACGACGTGATGGTGCTATTCAATATGACGCAGAATATATCGGCGCAGCGGAGGAAGAATTTTATAAAGCTGCTGAAGCAGGGCGTAGGTGTGGTGGCGCTACACCACACGTTAGGGGCATTCCAGGAATGGGATGAGTACCGCATAATCATCGGGGGCAAATACTATGTAAAAAAATATTTAAAAGCGGCAGAGCAGGACAAGGCGAGCGGATTTAAGCACGATGTGGATTTTACGGTGCACATAGAAGACGCGGGGCATCCGATTACGCGGGGTATGAACGATTTTGTGGTTCACGACGAGACTTATAACAAGTGTGCGTTTGAGAGTAATAATCGGGTATTATTGAGTACGGAACATCCGACGAGTGACAAGCCGGTGGGCTGGGTGAGAAACTACGGTAAGGCGAGGGTATTTTGTATGCAAATAGGTCACGGCCCCGGTGTGTATCGAGATGAAAACTACCGGCGTCTGGTGGCGCAGGCAATCAGGTGGTGCGCGGGCAGACCGGATGAGAATTGAAATGGGAGCAGCTCGATAGTTGATGCCGCCCAGGTCCGGCCCTGACGGACTCGATACTGGACGAAAATCGACTATAAAAGGATAGTTGGTAGTAATAGAGCCAGATGAAGACGGAAAAAAAGTGTTTTCTTTTTGGCGCAAAAATTGTTATAAAAGCGAAACTTGATAAAGGACGGCAGTTTGACAGTCGCGATTGAAAAAAATTTATGATTATGAAAGAGAAAAACATTAATCGGCGTCAGTTTCTGGAAAGAGTAACGGGTATTGCCACAAGTACTGTATCATTTCCATATATAATCCCGTCTTCGGCACTTGGTAAGGCCGGCAGCGTTGCACCAAGTAATCGGATTGTAATGGGCTGCATCGGGGTGGGTAGCAAGGGCACAGGTAACATGCGTAATTTTCTGAGCAAAGATGAGGTACAAGTTGTTGCTGTTTGTGATGTTGATACCGACCATCGCAACAAAGCCCGGGATATTGTAAATGAAGAGTATGGTAGCCGGGATTGCGCGACCTACAATGATTTTCGCGAAGTGATCGAGCGCAAAGACATCGATGTGCTGTCGTTGGCGTTGCCGGATCAGTGGCATGCCATTCCTGCGATTATGGCGGCTCGTGCGGGCAAAGACATTTATGCGGAGAAGCCGCTGGCGCGAACCATCCATGAAGGCCGAGCTATCTGCGATGCGGTCCATCGCTATGGCCGGGTGTGGCAGACCGGCAGCCAGCAGCGGTCGAGTTCGAACTTCCACCGCGCCTGTGAGCTGGTTCGCAATGGACGGATCGGCAAGGTGTATAAGGTCGAGGTGGGACTGCCGACCGGCAAGAGTACCATCCCCAAAAAGGCATTGCCTGTTCCTGAGGGGCTGGATTGGAATATGTGGCTGGGCCCGGCGCCCTGGAGGCCGTATTGTGATTTTGGTCGTGGAGGCTGCCATTATGATTGGCGGCACATTATGGACTACTCCGGTGGGCAGTTGACGGATTGGGCGGGCCATCACATTGACATTGCTCACTGGGGTCTGGGACTGGAGCGTACCGGCCCGGTCGAGATCGAGGGCAGGGGTACTTATCCGCGAGACGGGCTCTACAACGTGCCATACGAGTACAAATTCACCTGCAAATATGCGAACGGCCTGACGATGGTCGTCGCCAATGTCCCGCAACAACCAAAGGGCAAGGGAACCATGTGGTACGGCGAAGAGGGCTGGGTTCATATCGACCGTGGCGGGTTCGATGCCGAGCCCAAGAGCGTTCTTAACGAGGTAATCGGGCCTGATGAAATCAAGCTGTACAAAAGCCTGGACCACAAGCAGAATTTCCTGGACTGTGTCAAGAGCCGAAAAGAGACCGTTGCGCCTGTAGAGGTTGGCCACCGGTCGATCAGCGTAGGGCTTCTGGGTGAAATCGCTATGCTGACGGGGCGCAAACTGAAATGGGACCCTGTGAATGAACGTTTTATAAACGACGCGGAAGCCGACCGTCTATTATCGCGGCCGATGCGCAGCCCGTGGCACTTATAAAATTGATTATTGATTACTGATTATTGAAATGCAAAACTGAGGACTTGATTGTCTGTCATTTGTCAAATAACGGTTGTAGAAAAAGGAAAGGAGCAAAAATGTATCGAAGAGCAAAAGTTATTAACGTTGTGCTGCTTGCTGTCTGGTGTTTGTCACTGCTTACAAGTATTTCGCTGGCGGCGATATCGGCGGAGGAACTGGAAGAAATTGCGAAGGCGGTGCCGGAGAAGGCGCGGGTAAGACCGAACCAGCCGAGAAAACTGCTGGTTTTCAACCTGTGCAATGGGTTCAAACACAAGTCGATTCCATATTGGGACAAGGCACTGGAGATTATGGGTCGCAAGACGGGGGCGTTTGAAGCGGTGATTAGCAGTGATATGTCTATGTTCGAACGTAAAAACCTTAATCAATTCGATGCGGTCTGCTTCAACAATACGACCAAGCTGATATTTGAGCCAGCGCTGCGCAAGAGTCTGATGGATTTCATCAAGGGCGGTAAGGGTATAGTGGGTATCCACGCGGCTACGGACAATTTTTACGACTGGCCTGAAGCGGCGGAAATGATGGGCGGACAGTTCTGCGGGCACCCGTGGAGAGCTAACGGGACCTGGGCGATTAAGATAGATGAGCCGGAGCATCCGCTGATGGCGGCATTTAAGGGCAAAGGATTCAAGATAAATGACGAGATTTATCGCACAAGGGCACCTTTGTATTCACGGGCCAAGCAACGTGTTTTGATGAGTCTCGATATGACGGATGAGGCCACGCGGAATGCCAAAGGCGTCGAACCCAGCGATACAGACATCGGCATCAGCTGGGTCAAAAGCTACGGCAAAGGGCGTTTATTTTATTGCTCGCTGGGTCACAATCCGCACCTTACGTGGAACCCGGCGGTACTGCAGCATTATCTGGACGGCATCCAGTTTGCGCTGGGGGACCTGCTGGTTGATACCAGAGTCAGCACTCAAAAGCAATCGGATGATTTGCTTGCGAGAATCGCCACATATAATTACGGCCAGAGCCGCATAGCACTTACCGAGCTGACCGAGCTTGTGCGCAGCACTTACGATTCCCCTGAGGGTCTAAAGCAAATTGAGAGACGGTTTCTGACCTTCCTTCGGTCGGATGCTACGCTGGCAGCCAAGCAGTTCATTTGTAGGCAGCTGAGCATCATTGGTACCGAAGAGGCCGCGCCCACCTTAGCGGCAATGCTGACTGAGGCATCAACGGCCGATATGGCGCGATATGCTCTGGAGCAGATACCGGGC
>Ga0209986_10005358_pt1 | contig 10655 bp, 10 predicted proteins | sample BlataG_FD_183168 | JGI IMG/M metagenome (GOLD analysis project Ga0209986, IMG submission 183168) | Deep subsurface microbial communities from Black Sea to uncover new lineages of life (NeLLi) - Black_00105 metaG (SPAdes) (version 2) | ecosystem: Environmental > Aquatic > Marine > Oceanic >...
AGAACCTGAGGCGATTACATCTGAAGAAAAAGACAAGGTAATTGAAAATGAGATTGCTTTAATCAAGCGCCGTCGAAAAATTAAATTATCAAGGAAAGAAGTAAAAAAGAAATATAAATTTCCAAAGCACAAACCTTTTTTCTTGGATTTAAAGACTGACGACAGAGGAAACAGCTATGTCTTAAAATTTCCTAAAAAAGGGGAAGAATTTAATTACGATTTATTCGATATAAAAGGATATTATCTCTATAAGATTAAAATAAAACCTCTGCTTCTAGAAGTCGTTAGAAAAGGTTATATTTACACTTATGAAATAAGTAAAGAAACAGGCTATATAAAAGTCAAACGCTACAAAATCAAAAACTGGGAACAGACAAGGAAGTAGGAAGAGAGTCAAATGGAAACTAATTTTGCCGTATTGGTACTGATAACCACTAAATTGCAGCTCCGAGTCCTGCCCGAGGAGCCATTTTTTAGGGGGGAGGGAAACTTACCAAAGCCAATTCATCGAGACGAACTGGACTTGGAACCCGTCAACTCCCTGATGATTCAGTTCAAGTGAATTTATATAAGATTATTTGGCAAAAGCCATTTTATTGCATCAAGAGCTCCACCAACATTCTCTGGGTCAATTGGGTATCTTTCTTTCGGCTTTAGCAGATTAATATATGCCGAAGGATTTGTTTGAAACTGTCCGGTACCATCTCTCAAGTAACTCTTATAACAGTAGCCATTTGTCACTATAACTACTTTACAATTTGGAAAATCTTTAGAATATGCCTTTGCTTGTTCTTGTCCATAATCAAGCCCTGAAGAAAAACCTTTTGTCTCAATTATAGCAACACAATCATCATTTTTTCTTTCATGGCGATAGCTTTTGCTGAAACAAGCGATGTCAATTTTTCCCACACTACATGGTAGCTCTATTTTGATTTGTTGTTCAGCCCATCCGAGAGCAAGGAGTAAAGGAACTACCAGAAAAGTCCTGGTTTCATGTTCTCGGATATCTTCCCAGTTACAATGGTGATAATAATATTCTGCCAGCAATCTGATTCTGGAAACTGTGTTTGTCAAGTCAACTGCGGATGAAGGTCTCAAACCTTCTTTTACAAGAAATTTCAATATCTCTATATCTTCAATTTTTTTAGTTTTTTCTGGTTCTGTAGCGACGGTTTCATCAGAGCCTGTATTCAATATATCATCAGCAACATCTTTATGCTTTTGTTGATGTAATTTTTGTATTGTTTTTCTCGCAAGACCCTTTACCGCAACCGGTTTACTAGGTTTCTTCCAATCTACGTAACAATATGCTTGTAGGTCCCATCCATCAAAATCTCTCAACCATTCTTTGTCTGCATCTCCCCTATGTTTGCCATCCCTCTGAATAACTTTTCCCGCTGCCAATATTTTTTGCGTACCCATTTTCAGTACAACAATATCGCCTTGTTCTACCTTTTCCATAGTGGCTATTGGTTCAGAACCACCCACAAACGCCATCCCGAATTTTAAGAATTTATCAGAATAATCCCGCCCCCATGAGCCTGCTCCAATTTGCCAGTATCTGCTCATAAACCTAACTACGTGCTGTATTTCGAAACAAAAAAACAGCGGAAAATGTCTTTAAGCCTGAGTAATCCCATTCCAAAACGCCTTGAAAACATATTAAAACTTTACCACTAACTTGGCTATATAACAAGGCGTATATGCGACAACCTAGATATATATCCAGGGAGTGTTGAAAAAGCTGTGTAAATCTCCTTGATGATATAATTCACAAGGAAGTTACAATGTACTTGAGGTAAATACGCCAGTTCAGCCCACGTCGAGTGCAGGTTCGAGTCCTGCCCGAGGAGCCAGCTTTATATTGGGAAAAAGACAGTTTTCACTTTTAGCAACCTTAGCCATAATTAAGCGTTTTTAGTCAAAATCTGTTACATATTCGTTACACGGGGAGAGGTCTGTTTTTATAGATATGCGATAGGAATGAGGATATTTTTAGACTGATTCTTTTCCTCATAAAACCTTTTTGATTGAAATTCAATAGAGAATATATAATAATTTTAACTAAGATAGTAAAAATGGATATTGATATAAATACTGAGTTCAGAAAATTTTTAGAAATTCATCAAGAAAAAGCATTTTTGAAACTTTCTCCATTTCTAAATGAATTTAGAAAGAAATATGAAAGAAATAAAATAGCTTATTATCAAAGCCAAGGCTTTGACATAACAGAAGCACATAGAAAAAGTCGCAACAGTTGGGTAGCATATGTAGGCAATAAACTTGAAGATTTGATTGTTTTATTTCTTGAGAATTTTTGCCAGAAACATCGTCTAAAAATAATAAAAGCAAATATTCTAAAAAGAGCTAAATTAAATTATGAGCATAGTATAGTAAGAAGAAAAATCGCTATTAATTTTAATGAATATTCTTTACTTCCTGATGCTGACATTGTGATTTATAAAAATTATGAAAAAGAAATAAAAATAATTTCCATTATCTCAGTTAAGAATTCATTCCGAGAAAGATATACAGAAACGCCTTACTGGAAATTAAAATTAATGGAAGATGAAGTCACAAAACCTATAAAGGTTTTTATGGTTACTCCTGATAATGATGATGAAATTTCTTTTATAGGGCAAAGCGGACCGAGACAGCCAAGAATTGTAATGGAATATGAACTTGATTCAATTTATTTAGCTAGAGAAAATTTCGATGCCAGTAATAAGGTCAAGGAGTTAAACTGTTTATTGATGGATTTAGAAAAATTAATATAGTTTTAGCTATGAGTGAGACTATGTCCTTTTTTGAAAAAGAGCAGGTTAAGATATATCTTGCTGATTTCTTATCTATCAGAACAATCAAAAGAGATTCTATAGACCTAATTGTTACATCACCGCCATATAATGTAGAAATTGAATATAGGCTTCATGATGATGCAACTTCATATGATGTTTATCTTGATTTTACAAAGAAGTGGTTAAAAAAATGTTTTTTGCTGACCAAAAATGATGGAAGATTTTGTTTAAATATTCCTTTAGATAAAAACAAAGGTGGTCAACAGAGTGTATGTGCGGATATTACAACTTTAGCTAAAAATGTAGGTTGGAAGTATCATTCGACAATAATATGGAACGAACAAAATATTTCAAGAAGAACTGCATGGGGTTCTTGGTTGAGTGCCTCAGCTCCATATGTGATTGCTCCAGTTGAGATGATTGTTATTTTTTATAAAGAAAAATGGAAGAAGACAAGTGGAAGTTTAAAATCAGATATTAATAAAGATGACTTTATGAATTGGACAAATGGAGTATGGAATTTTTCTGGAGAAAGTAAAAAGAAAATAGGTCATCCAACTCCTTTTCCTGTTGAGTTGCCAAGGAGATGCATCAAGCTGTTTACATATGTAGGTGATACGGTGCTTGACCCATTTCTTGGGAGCGGCTCAACTCTTATTGCTTGTGTTCAAACAGATAGAAAAGGAATTGGTGTTGAGATTGATAAGATGTATTGTGAGTTGGCTAAGAAAAGGCTTATAAATGAAGCTTATATAAATCAATTAAAGCTTAAAATGGAATAGAGTAAAGATATTGGCCAAGAATATCAGCGATTTAATCATGGAATACTTTAGTAATCATCCGAAACAAAACTTGCCTCACGGACCAGTAGTAGATTGGGTCACTAAAGAATATTTAAAATACAATCCTACACCACCAAGAGACCCATGGAGAGCAATCCGCAAGCTTCATCAAGAAGGAAAATTGATAAAAATTAAAAAAGGTGTTTATCAATATGATCCTGATTATGTCGAAGAAGCTGAATTGTTTGATTTTCCTCCTGAGGTAAAAGAAGAAATATTTAAGAGAGATAATTATAGATGCGTGGTTTGTGGTAGAGGCCGAGAAAATGGAGTTGAAATTTGTGCAGACCATAGGAAACCGAAGGATAAAGGAGGTACTAATACAGTTGATAATGGACAAACTTTATGCACAGAACATAATTTAATCAAAAAAAACTACGCCCAAACAGAGGCTGGCAAGAAATACTTCATAAAATTGTATGAGACAGCTGAAAAAGCTGGAGATCCAAAAATTATAAGGTTTTGTAGAGAAGTTTTTGATGTGTATAATTTGCATGAGATAAATACCCATATCCCTCGACCTAATAAACACAAAAAATAGAGATACAAATTAATATATAAATCGTTCAGAAAAATTTGCCGAGTTAAAATAAACTTTATAGATATCCTAGATTTGCTCATAACATAATGATGAGCAATACTATTGAGGCGAATGGAAGCCACAGACCCTAAGGCCCTGACCTCCCGAAAGTGAAAAAGACAGCTGAGCGAATTAGCGGCTAATTAGAGAGACAATTGTTAAGTTAGGATATTACCGATATTTTTACTTTATTTTACATTTGATGTTTAATTGACCCAGCTAAATATTTAACAGTCTAGAAGCCTATCATAGTCTGGTGGTACTAGAATCTTATAAATAAGGAAAAACTAAGAAAGGAAAAGATAAAAATGGAATACAAGGACATATTGAACATCCTTGCTCCCTGCGGACTTAACTGTTTCAAATGTTTCGCTTACTCTGATGGCGAAATAAAATCGCATAGTATAAAGTTGCAAGATTTATTAGGCTCTTTTGATAGTTATGCAGAGAGATTCTCAAAATTTCTTCCTGTCTTCGCAAATTTTCCTCCTTTTAAAGAATTGCTTTCATATTTAACAAAAGGAGATTGCCAAGGATGCCGTAAAGGGACTTGTAAATATCCTAATTGTGGAGTCTTTAAATGCTATAAACAGAAGGGAGTGGATTTTTGTTTTCAGTGCGATGAATTTCCATGCGAAAAAACAAATTTTGATCCTGATCTAAAGAGAAGATGGATTAAGATGAATAATCGGATGAAGGAGATAGGAGTTGAAGCCTATTTTGAAGAAACCAAGGATTTACCTCGATATAGGTAAAGCTATGGTTCATAGATATTTTGATGATAATCCAAAGAGGAGCAATTAGCTGTACTATCTTATAGTCCCTATATATTTTTTTCGGCACTTAGCATATACATAAAACGTTATCTTTAGAATGGTTGAGCCCTGAGGCAAGTGGAAGCCAAAGGCACGAGTGCCTTGGCTTATCGCCACAGAAATAGACAGCTGAGCGAATTTGGTGTCTCATCACAAATGACGGTTGGCGAAAGGAAAAATTCTCAATTAGATAAAATGCGTATTGTTCACCCTGATGTTCACAAAAAAAATCCATTAGCTCCATTGTAATCTTCGTCCTATGGGCCTGTCATCGCGATATTCAGGTAGATTTTAGGTGTTTCCGAGGCCGTTTTCCACACTATAATACCTATATCCCCCAAGAAATAATCAACATGAGATTTGTCGCTCTCTAATATATAGTTCAGATTTAAACATTTACAGATATTCCACTCATTGTGTTCAATCCTTATATTCTTTCTTGTTTATATTCTATCTATATCTCAATGATAAAAAATAATAAAATAGCCAAGAATATCTATGGATAATCTATATCCTCATGATATATGAAAATATTTCTTGACAAATCGTGTTTCAGGTGTTATATTATAAACATATAAGTAAGAAAAAGGAGGGCAAGAATGAAATATGTTATCGACATCCCAAAAAATCTTATTGATAAGGTAAGGCAGGTTCTATCGAAAGGGGAATATGAGAATATAAACGAGTTGATTATTACTGCCCTAGAGAATCAGGTTATGCTTGAGGAGGGAGAGAAAATCCAGGAAGACTTGTTTTCTACAGTTATGAAAATCCCAAAAAATTTTCAAGTTAAGACAAAAGAGAAACAGGAAAAGCTGGATATTTCAAAATGGATCTCAATGGAAAACCTCAGTAATATAAAAACTTTTCCCATGCCAGAAATAAAGGACCTTGAATATCCCAAGAAGAAATATGAAGATCTTTGGCTTTGGGGGCAGATTAATAGAATTTTTCCAATAAAACTAGGACTGAGAATTCTAGGTAATTTGCAGCAAGAACGAGAGGAGTTTGTACCTCTGAGAGAGTTTCATAAAAAAGCTGGTGAGATTGCCAGAGGATTTAGCCTTCAACTGGATAAAATTGATAATGAGCTAAAGAGAAAAAGAGACGAACGAGTCAGCACTGCTCTTCCAATAGGAGAAAAGGAAGAGAAAGCTGAGTTACGATATAGGACACATTTCTTAGCAAGTAAACGTACTGATGGGATTCTTGATGGAGCAATGGCGAGATTGAGATTTGCGAATATCCAGAGTCCTATAAATAATGGAGATCAGATTGGCGTTTCGGAAGAGGGCTTGGATTTTGCGAAATTAAAAAATCCTATTTTAGATAATAGTTTGAATTCAGAACAGACCTTATCAGAAAAAGAAATAGATTTTTATTTACAGCATATAACAAACTATGTTCCGGAAGAACTAAGCCCGTTAAGACAAATTTTAGAAATTATTAGAAATGGCACCTCATCAGTAACTGAAATTGATACAGAAATAAAAAAGGTAAAATCAGATTGGACAGATATTGTTGTCACAACCCAACGTTCTGGGGCGCTTGGAAGAATGAATGAATTAGGACTCTTAAAGAAGAACAAGAAGGGAATTAAAGTGATTTATCAAATATCAGAAAAGGGGGAAAAATTTTTAGATAGACTGATGAAAATATCTGATTACAAAGGAAATAATAATGCTTAGCGATAAGGATATTGTACTCTATGCCTTATATATTTTAGGTGGATGGCAAAGGCGTGTTCATACAGAGGATATAGCTCTAAAATGCTATAAACTCGCACCTTCTAAATTTTCATGGGTAAAATACCCACAATATCCAGATTTAGCACCAGCTCGTTTTGCACTTGAGTCAACAAAGAAACCAAAATATGGAGCTTTAGTCAAGGGAGGGAGCGAAAGAAAAAAGTCAGTTAAAAGCCTTGGAGGATGGATGCTCACAGCTGATGGAATTCAGTGGATAAAAGATAATGAGAAACGGATTGAGATATATTTAGGCCAGCTTAGACCCATAGGTGATCGATCGCCTGCAGATCGGAAACTAAAGGAATTGTTCAGGAGTATTGCATTTGAAAAATTTATAAAGCATGAAGAAAAATCAGAAATTTCACATGCTGAGTTTGCGGAATCTCTTCTTTGTACAATAAATACTCGATCAGAAGTATTAAATGATAGACTGGAGCAGCTTCTCTCGATTGCTGAAAAGATGAATAAGGAAAATGTAAAGGAATATATAAATTTCTGTAAAAAAAGATTTGGATCGATATTAAGAAATAAGGGAGGGTAAAATGTCAAGAGCTAAAATCCCTGATGAATGGGATCTTGGTGCAAGTCGTCGTTATAAGAGAGAAAATATGGAAAGAGCAATGAGGGGGAAAATTGAACGAGGGTTACTAGAATTGATTACCAATTCAGACGATAGTTATCGGAATTTAGAGGAAAGAGGCGAGAAAGTTTCGGGAAAAATAAGAATAGAGATTGAGAGGAGAAAAGGGAAGCATTCATCTGTCGTCATAGTTAGGGATCGAGCTGAGGGGATGAACAGAGAGCAAATGTTTAAAAATCTTGGAGAGTTAGGGAAGCGGACTTCTGGTTTTGAGAAGGGTAAATTACGTCGCGGTCTTCATGGAAGAGGGGCAAGAGATGTCGTAGCCTTCGGCGCCATCCACTTCGAGTGTATTAAAGATGAAGAATATAATCATTTGATAATACCTCCTTCCCTTAAATGTTGTTTTAAAGATTTTCGACCGAAGAAAGCTAATCAAGAAATAAGGAAAAAGCTTGGTATTCCGAGAGGTAATGGTACAGTGGTAACTATTGAAGCGGCTAATCGATTTAAAATACCACTTCACGAAAGATTAGTAAGGGACTTTTCTCGATACTATAGCCTTCGAGACATATTCTCAGATTCGTCGCGAGAGGTGGTTATTGAGGATTTAAAACAAAGAGGCCGTAAGGACCCCCTTAGATATACTTTTCCTGATGGTGAAGTCATGTTTGATAATGACATAGAAATTCCCGATTATCCTGGTGCTAAAGCCCATATTAGAATACAAAAACATGCGACTCCTTTCGATCAGTGCGATCTTCCATATAGAGAGGGGATTCTGATAAAAAGCGGAGCAGCTATACACGACTGTACTTATTTTGGGCTCGATTTAGAACCGTTTTCTTGGAGGTTTACAGGAGAGTTGTATTGCGAATACATTGATAAACTAGTTAGGGAGTTTGATGACCGTGAAGAACAAGATCCTGATAATCCTAATCATCAAGAGAATAATCCACAGAGATTATTGGATCCTTTTCGCGATGGAATGATAAGAGAACATCCTTTTGTCCAGGCACTATATAGAAAATGTAGAGAAGTTTTAAAGCCTTTGGTTGATGAATTAAAAGAATCCGAAAAGAAACCAAAGAGAGAAGTAACAGATGAAAACTTAGACAAGAAATTAAAACAGCTCTCCAGAGCTATTTCGAAAGTCTTTGAGAAAAAATTAATTGATCTTGAGGAGGAAATCCAGACAGAAGATGTTGATGAATCAAAGATTAAGCAACTAGGATTAGGATTACATATTATCCCCCCTGAAGAGCAGCCAATTGTTGTCAATATTCCAAAGACTTTCTCAATAATAGTAAAGCATCACGAAGCCTTAGATACAACATTGCCGATAAATGTTATTAGCAGTAATCCTGATGATGTTAAGGTTCATACATCGCCAGTCTTCATAAAGAAACTTTCTGAGGACGGAAGAGTTGGGAGAAGTACATTCACAATTGAGAGTATTAAAGTTGGATCCGAAGCTATTATTGAAGTTTTCTATGGAGGTTACAATAACTTGATACTTGTAAAAACTATAGAACCTCCTTTACCAGAGTTTCCTGATGGTCTTTCCTTTGAGAAGCCTCGGTATCGTTTAGGAATAAATAAAGTAAAGACATTAATTTTGCGACTAAAATCGAATAGAAAGCCTACCGCTTCAGTCTTTGCAGACATCTCCTCAGATAATTCAAAGATTGTCGTAAAAGGAGGGGGCAGATGTGAGTTACATGCTACTGAATGGCCTGAAGTATTAGTAGGAAAGTGTAAAGTTCAAGGAAGGCAATTAAAAGCGAAAGGGACTATAACTGCTCAAGTGAGAGGGTTTGAACCTGCAACTTGTAGTACAATTGTTGTGGAAAAGGAACCTACTAGTGGAATAAATTTTAAACCACCAAAGCCGGTAGAAGAAGATTTTGGTTCCGTTAGATATAAATGGGATGAAAAAGACCCATTTTTATTGCTTATTGGTGCTAAACATCCTTCAATTAGAAGATATTTAGGTGAGCCAACAGATCAAGGATATCCAGGAGTAAAGGATCCTTTATATCATACGGTTCTTGCAGAAGTTATAGCGGAAGCATTAGCTTTTTCTTTATTGGAAAAGCAAATTAAACAAGAAGGAGGAGTGTTAGATTATACTTCAGTTGACACATATTATCATAGGCATTTTTCGGAATTTCTTTCTATTACTCATAAACATCTTGTTACATTGATGTCTAATGAGACTTAAGGACCTGGCATCCCAAAATCAGAAAAGATACTCTTACAGATTAAGTGCCTCATGAAAATATACGATGGAAAATAGAGAAATTTTCATATATGAAATGAATTTCATTTATAGGGGAAGAAATGAATTATAAGCTTAGTCCTTCAGATTTAACATTTTTATACGGAGAATGTAAACGCTGTTTTTATCTTAAAATTCATCATCAGATTTCGCAGCCTTCAATTCCTTTGCCTGCAATTTTTAGTAAAATCGATAGTCTTTTGAAGTATTACTATAATGGCAAACACACAAAAGAACTGCATACTGATTTACCTCCAGGAATTGTAAAATCTTTTGATAGGTATATAACATCACAAAACTTTCATTTTGAATACCATAAAGATACCTGTTTTATTAGTGGAAAACCTGATAGCATTATCGAATTTGACGATGGAACTTATGGAGTCATAGATTTTAAAACGAGTAAACCAAAAGATGAATACTCTGTCTTTTACAGTCGTCAACTTAATGCTTATGCTTATGCTTTAGAAAATCCTGGCCCGGGCTCATTGGAATTATCCCCTATATCAATGTTGGATTTGTCATATTTTTATCCCTCCAAGGTTAGTCAAGAGAGTATTGATTGGCTTTCCTTTGATTCAGAGATTTACTTGGCTGAGATAAAAATAGATAATCAAGGGTTTTTAGCGTTTGTAGAAGAAGCTTTAACTTTGCTCGAATCTTCAGATTATCCTGATTCTTCTCCAAATTGCTATTGGTGTAACTATATCAGTAAAATCAACGAGTTATAGAGATTTGAGGCGAGCGGAAGCCAAATCCCCTAAAGCCCTGGCTTCCCGGTATTGAAAAAGACAGCTGAGCGATTTGATACCTCATGTGTAAAGACAGAGAGGATGTGTATTGAGCTCTAGATTAGCTACTTGAGTTCTTCTCGAGGAGTCAGCTTTTAAAGATTAATCAAACGCTTCTGTAATGAGACTATAATTCTGTGATTTCAGTGTGATTTTATACTAAGCGGCTTTTGGCTTAAATATAAAAAGTAATACATTATAAACCAGGAGCACCGCTGCA
>Ga0209986_10005360_pt1 | contig 10654 bp, 27 predicted proteins | sample BlataG_FD_183168 | JGI IMG/M metagenome (GOLD analysis project Ga0209986, IMG submission 183168) | Deep subsurface microbial communities from Black Sea to uncover new lineages of life (NeLLi) - Black_00105 metaG (SPAdes) (version 2) | ecosystem: Environmental > Aquatic > Marine > Oceanic >...
CCCCTTAAGATCTGAGAGTAGATCTATAACTCTCCAGGCATATCCTTGGAGATCCAGATACATATTCCCAAAAGTGAAATATTTTCTTTGATCAGTACCCCACGCAAAGGTCCTTCCGTTTTTGTCTCTCTTAGCAGCGGCCATGGAACAGGGCAGCATTTTTCTCTCAAAGTAGAAAATAGATTCTATCTTTTTTGATTTTAAATTCTCCGGGCATTCCAACCGTATATGATCTTTTCCAAGATCCCAGTTCTCAATAGGGATTCGGAGTTGATTCATTTAGTAACCCCTTTATATTCAAAGTTCGTGTGATCTCTTATTGTTTTATCGGCCATAAAGAGCAAAGGGAGGACAATATTTTTATATCCCATTAAAAACTCTCCTGTTTCTACTGCGATCATTGTATCTGCTAGTAATATCAAAACAAAAGAGATCGCCCCTCTCCTTACTGTTCTCCAGTACCATTTTTTTCTCCATTCTATTCTCCAGCTCATATTTTCATCTCCGGATTTTCCGATAGGAAAATTCCTTATATGTATCCCCCGAGAAGGGTGGGCCCCCCTTCCCGGAGGTGCGCGTTCACGATATATCTTTTTTCTCACTTGTCTTTAAATACCTTTCGCTCATATAATTTTACTTTTAGTATGTTCGGTGAAAGAAGAGAAATTCTTATACCAGAGAAGGGACCATCTATGTATGTGGCAGAGAAGGGATAGTTTTTTATGTGTTCTTCTATATTCTCTAAAGATCCTTCCCAGAGGATAACAGTAAGGCCTTCTTTTGTTTCTACGATAATTTTAGGGGGCTTTGTGTGCATATACTTCCTTTCTCACTTTCCTTTAAATACTTTTTGGTATGCGATAACTATAAATATGTATTTTAATGTAAAGGTAGTAATTACTTCAAAAGAAGTAAGGCGAGTTGAAAAGAAAATGAAGAAAATAGGGAATATAATCCCAAGCAATATAACTAGTCCCTCGTCCTGGGGAAAGTCTATTTTGACGGTATTTGTGCTGCTACTTGTCCTGGGAATTGGATATTGGTTATATAAAAAGGCACGCGGATTAGTGCCTATGCCGACTACGGCAGGAGAGTGGTAATCATGGCAAGTGCACAAGAACATGGAGAACTCAGAATAATGAAGCAAAACGCAGAAGGAACGCAGATGACTCAGATATGGAGAGGATATACTCATGACTTCCCCGTATTCAACCAAGCTGGAACTGAGTACTATAAGAATTGGAGGAGAGGAGATCAGCCTCATATGCTTGCGAGTCAGATAACTATGAGACAGGATGATAAACTCATATTGGAGTTTAAAGCTTTTGCAACTGACATTATCGAGTCGGAAGAGTCTTTGATTATCATACCATGCCGATTCAGAGATACCAGTTCGGGTGTGATAAGCAATAAGTCTTTAACGGGAGACGTATTGATAGCTACAGGAACGACTACATTCGGACAGAAAGATACCACAGATATTACCTGCACGGCCAGCGTATGGACCACAGTTGGATACTACAAGATACCGGCTCAGACTGAGTTGAAATTCGGGAATAATGTACCCAGTGTTGGGAAAATGTACGTATATCTCGGGGATGACTCAACATAAGGTGTTAAGATGGCTGGATCTGCAATAACATTTGCCGGAGGGAGACCTGAAGTGGGATCATATCTAACTTTATGTGTGGATCTTACGGATGCGGCAGCGGCTACTTCGTATGAGGAAAGTTTCGGCTTTCCTTTTCCTGTGAATTTCTGCGGAGGTACTGTAACCGTAGAGACTACAATAGCAGCTGCTGCAACGAACTTTGTTACTTTGGGAGTGTTTGATGGCTCTAATCAGTTAGCAGGTGGAGATACTAACTCTGCGGCTGACAACCTAACATATACGGCAGATACGCCTGCGACTCTTGCAGCGCATGATGCTACGCATAGTTTTATAGCTGCGAACGGAGAACTTCAGATTAGAAAAACGCATGCTGGAACACCTGCGAATACTTGCGGTAAAGTTCGATTTGTATTGATCTTCCAGGTAATGTGATGCCATTTAGATCATACATGAGTCCTGCAATAGCTCCGGGCCAGTCGTGGATGATAGATCCGATTGGAACCTCTGACTCGATGGCTAGATATGGGGTTTTTGCTTCTGTATTGATTGTTAACGATGCTGGTGAAAAGGTCAAATTAACGCTCGATGGTAACGAAGATAAAATGTTTATCTGTATTGCCGGAGGGACTTTCGCGATAGATGAACCTTTTCATGTAGTTGTTGTTGGCAATTTGGATGCAACGGGAACAATAGCTGCGGAGGAACTTGTGGTTACGATAGCTGCGGGCGATACAGTTATAACTCCCCTGAGCTTAACAAGGGTGATTAAAAAATGGATCCGAGAGAAAATAGAAGCGTAAAAGAGATAGTTAAAACGATGTCCTGTGCTGATGAAGCAGAACAAGTATTGCCTCATTCTACAGGTAGATTTACAGGTGAAATCTGGTGTTTAACTCAGAGTATAACTGTAGGTAATCAATATAATGCCGTTTTTACTCTTGCCGCTGGAGAGCATCTAAATTTGGTTGATTATGACATCAGAAATCTCTGGGTAAAGAATGCTGCTGCTGCTTCAACTGGAACTCTACAACTAATAGGAGTCATAAAACGGGTGATCTGATGTATTACACTCCAACTTTTACATATATATTTAGGCCGTCTACGCCTCCGGCTTTTGAAACGTTATCTCCAGAGGCACAAGAGAGAACAAGGAGATTCGACTATGGGGGAGTTATCGGGTGTGCTGGAGAAATATCCCCGAAAGGAATTCTTAGAGCTTCTCTCGAAGGTAATGAATCAGCTCAGGAATTGCTATATTCTACATACACGGAAGATCAGATAACAGAAGCTTATAAAAGATTAGCTGGCCCCTCTGCAACTACACAGGGAATTACTTCTCTGGGAGTAGGAGCGGCTCCTCAAAGCCTCTCTCAGGTCGCTTCCTCAAAAGGTATGTGGATAGCAGGTGTTGTAATTCTGCTCGTAATTGGGTTTATATGGGCCTCTAGGAGGAAGTGAGAAATATGACGTGGCTAGAGTTTCTTGGGATTCCGAATATACCACTGTCAATGGGTGAAGATCCCTCTACTGGAAGGATTCTTAGGTCATATCCATCAGAATGGGAAGGAGAGAGATATAGGTATGCCGATGGATGGCAGATATGGAAAAGGGATGCTCCCACACCAGGGAAAATAGGTCCTGGGGGGATAAATCCTAACGACCCCCTATCTACTCTCAGAGTAGGTCCGGGGGGGATAAATCCTAACATTACTGCTCCTCTCCATACAGACATCCGTCCTATAGAAATAGACAAACCTGTGGGAGCTTATTTATCTGAAACTGGAGAGATAGTAGATGTTACAAAGGATACGGGGATAATAAGAACTTTGAAAGATAATCTACCTCTTTCGAAAATGATTGGAGCTATAGTTTTATGTCTTGTGCTTTATGGGGCTTACAAACTTCTGAGAGGTCGATAAGATGTATTGGGCTGGTAATGTCACTCAACCTGGTGTTGAATACACTGCTGATCCCGCGTGGGTACAAAAAACAGCGGAGCAGCTCGGTATCTCTGGAACTTACAGCTGGAGCAAGGAAACGGGATTGATGCTTGATGTTAGCAAAGTTCCGGGTGCAGGATGTAGTTATTTGCCTCCAGCTCAGGCGTACCCAGCAGCTCCTACAAGTTCTGATACTTTAGTAGGAACAGATGTATTGGAATCTCTGGGATCTGGATTGGATACCTCAAAGTTAGCTTTATTTGGGATAGCAGGCTTGGCTATTCTGATCATAATCTATCTGGTGAGAAAATGAGTCTTACTGATACGTTTGTTCATGTGTTCAGTTTTGGAACAGTCAGTCCAGTAACTATCCCTGTAATTGATGAGGATACTGCAATTGCTACACCGGGGTATTTTCTCCCGTCCAGTTTTGGAGGCTGGAAAACTGGGGAAGTATGTCAATGGATCGAGAGACAGAAAGCAAAGGGATTTTCTGAAACGTTTATACTCGGAACTCTGAAAGGAAGACTCACAACACAGAGCTACAACGATGTGGTGAATACTCTGCATCACCCACTTTCGGACTGGAGTTTAACAATTCCAGTTGGATCTTATAATCCTCAGTATCCCCCCTGCAAGGGTCCTGCTGATGAGGTTATCAAGGCCGTAGATAATATCACGATTCCAGGACTTCCGAATGGTGGTGGCCTTTCAAATCTTATGATATATGCCCTGGCTGGAATGTTTCTTTTGTTAGTGATAATCATGGCGGTGAAAAAATGAATAATCAGGCTATGGAAGATCAGCTTAAGAATTTCTTTGGGTATGGAATAGCTTTTGTACTAGTTCTGTTACTGCTCAATTATGTTCTTGGGGCCGCATCGAGAAAGGGAAGCAAACTACATAAGAAGATGTTGATATGAAAGAAGGATCTGAAAAAAAGGGGGGTTCGGGGGGGAGGATAGATCTTGCAGTCATAGCTATTTGTAGTATTCTCATCATTGAGTCTTATGCCTTGTATCTTGGTATAGATGGCACAGCTCTATCCTTGAGTATTGGTGCTATCAGTGGTCTTGGGGGATATTGCATCAGGAAGGGTATGGAGAGGCCGCTGGAGACACGATCATATACTGCGAAGGGTAAACATACCCATGGAAAATAGAGTGTCTATAATCGTCTCTATGGAGCTGATATGATATGCCAAAAATAGAAAGTGGAAAATTCAGAGCAGATTCTCTGCTGAACTATGAATATTTAGAAACTACTTATTATACACAAACAGTTATCAACAATATTATCAATGGGAAAGTCTTATGGGAACTTATAGAAAGTAGTGGAACTGAATTTGCTAAGATAGGAGAGAATGTTCAATATTATGTGGATTTCAAGGCTACAGAAGATGATGTGGGGGGAACTATCTTATACAATGCGGCATGTGGAGGATCATCTGTCAGAAAAACAAATGCTGAATGGTCATGTTTTACAGGTCTTTCCATGTGTTGGAATGCTGATTTTATCACTAATAAATTTCTTTATAAAATTAAATGTAAATTTATAGCTACAGCCGATGAACAATACACCAGAGTTCTCGTGTGGATTGGAGGAAAAGGATATGGTTTAATGATAACTTATGATTCAGGAGATAATAAACTACACATCACAGATGTCAAAAGCGGAAAAGAGTTAGGAACTGTCGCAGGCACTACATGGATTTATTACGTTACCCTCACAGCTACAAATTACGATATTTCAGGATATGGAAATTTAGAGAGTACTGGAGCAAGCTCTTATCATGGAGTATATATATATGATCCTTTACAACACACATATATAGATTGGTATTATGAAAGCTCAGAACTTTTGAGTTATCTCCAGTCCAAAACAGCTTATGACATCTCTGTACAAGATAAGAATCTCATGAACGTAGCAGATCCTATCAGAGACCAAGATGCAGTAACAAAAGCTTTTTTAGAAAGGTTGTACTATTCAAAAGCTTATTATGAAGAAAACAAATATACAGATGCCGAAGCTGTTACGGCTATGGGAGCAAAAGCTGATGCTAATCCTTTACATCACGATAGAACAGTTAAATATACTGATGCCGAAGCCAGAACTGCAATAGGAGATTTGTTAGATAGTGTCGGAAAGTTGCTTAAAGACCTAGAATGTGAGAATCACAGCTTGAAGAATGTTGCCTCCATTGATGGCGGAGGAAACGCTGTTGAGTTCCATGATACTTTCTTAGTTAAAAAGGCTGGTGTTTCTTTTGAATTGGAAAACACTGGAACTGGAGAAAATAAGTTTTATTTTGCCATTGGGAATACAACAGGACATGTCTTCCTGTATAATGGAGACGATACAAAAAATTGGTATATTCAAAATGCTGCGAGGGACACAATTATGAGTTTTCTTAGTCTCTCCGCAGCACCTTTTACAATTTCTCTACCGACTGCAAATCTTGACATGAGCGATAATATAATCAAAGATCCAAAAAATCATGTGGCGTCCGCACTGAGTGGAACGAAAAAACTTGTAGAAATAGAAATAGATGGAAGTCCTTATTATTTCGAAGTCAGTCCGACAAAGGCGTGAATCATGAAAGAAATAACTCTGATAACACTCGCAAAACTACAAAAGATTTATAAACTCACAAAACAAAAGATAGGATAATGAAAGAAATTTCGTCTTTGTTAAAACTGCTCGGAGCAGAGAAACTTCCGATTCAAGAAATTATCAATGTTCTCAATACGACAGCTTTAAATATTCAAAAAAATAGAGAGTTAGCTGAAGAGAATAAAAAACTGCTAAAAACAATATTGGAGCGATTAGATGAATACAAAAAAACAAATTGATTATAAAGAAGTGATGCAGTACAAACTGGATCATCCAAAAGCTTCTTACAAAGCTATTGCTGATGTCTTTAAATGCAATAGATCAACTATTTATCGTATTCTTACACAAGGATCTGACGAAATGGACACAGATAAGAAGCAAGCAGAAACTTCCGATAATGCCCCAATGGTATCTACAGAACCTTTTGAGGAAACACCTCCCGCTTTTGAGAAGATATGCCCTGGCTGCGGGGGTAAGCTAATGAAGTCATGGTATAATGATGAGGAGACCGGAGAAAAGAAAGAGTGTTGGTACTGCATAGGATGCGGTGATATTTATGAAGACTGAAAAAGAGGAAACAGATCCTACAAAATCTCATATACCGCCGATAGATAAGATCATCTTACCTACTCAAACGCCCTCAGAGTCCAGCACAGGCTCACAAGCAACCGAACTCCAGGCACTAGTACACAACATCGTAAAAATTCTAAAGGTCGTAGAAGAGGCTCTACCGACCTTAGAGGATATGGTGAAAAAATGATATTTGATCAGCACGTCTGTATTCTCGGGACCACAAGTTCAGGAAAGACAGTCCTAGCCACAAAACTATTCAAAGACTTTCAAAAGATTTGTATTTTTTTTAACACGCAGCAAGAGATATATCCTGAACGATATGCCGATGCTATTGTTTCTACGGTCCCAAATCTCTTACAAAGATTAAAAGATAATAAAAAAAAGATAGTTTTTAATCCTGGAATTGATCAAAAAGAGAAAGAGGAAGATCTGGCAAAAATCCAACATGTTCTTTTCCAGATAGGAGAGCAAATTAACTCAGCTTCTCAAAGAAACATCTGGTGTTATTTCTTTGTAGACGAAGCGCACTTGTTCGGGGACAAGAAAGGAATACCTGCTCTCAATGGCTTTTTTACGAACGGACTCCGATACGGAGTTTTAACTATAGCTATATCACAAAGGCCCGCGAATCTGAGCCATACAGTTCTCACACAATCAGGAATTCATATCCTTTTCTATATGAACGAATTTGAAGCCGAATACTTAGAGAAAACTATAGGCCTGGACTATAATAGCTTTGAATCCTGGACTACTCAAGATTATCATTTCATGGTCAAACAAGGGAAGATCAATGAATTCAGAGAGCCGGTGGAACTATGAAAATAAAAAAAGTTAAATACTGCCCTTACTGTGGTTCAAAAGACCTAACATTTGCTTATTTTCTTCTAAATTTATCTTATGTTAAATGCAGAAATTGCAAAGAACCTTTCTGTGTAGTTAAAACAAACATGAAAGAAATATATTATATAAGTGAGGAATCAGAACTATGAAATATTCGATAAATATAACTTTGGAAAGCGAAGATAAGAAAGATGGCCGAGAAGGAACTATCTGTAAGTACGGTCTTTACGAAACAGATAATTGGAACTTAGGAATAGATCTCATAAATAGTTTTCGAATGATTTTAGATAAAATCTTAGATAAGTCTTACAAATAGTTTTCGAATGATTTTAGATAAAATCTTAGATAAGTTATAGACTAGATCTCTAGACTATAGACATAGAGATCTAGTTAAGAGAGAGGGAGATAATAATTAGAGTCTTTTTTATCCGTTTAACAGTGGCATGGTCATACAACTGTATGATGGTGCAAGTGTTAGGGAAATCTTTATAAATGATACTATCATAGTTAAGTTGGTGATTAAAAAATGAATAAAATACTCGGAGGTCGATAGTCCATGACAAGAGTATATTCCGCACGAAGAGAGGTCATTGCAGGATGTTTTCAGTGTTATGGTAGCGATGCAATCTGGTTTGGTCCAAATGCTCAAGCAGTAGCTGCACGGCACTGTGATGCAACAGGACATGAAACTTGGGCTGACGTTACTCTCATGATCAGATATTTTCGAAAGTGAAAACTATGACCAAAATACTCGGAAGAAAATGTGATCGTTGTGGATACGTCACACTAAATTATAGGCAGATAGAAGCAGTAGAGAATCCAGGTAAAGAAGAGGAAGAGTTCACAATATTGGGAGATCTCTGTTCTTTCTGTCTACATCAGTTAAAAAGATGGATGGATAGTGATGATAGTGATGATAGTGATAATGGTGATTAAAAAATGAAAACAATAAGAGAAGTACAAGAAAAGATAGATAAAATAAGAATATGTATCCTCTGCGGAGAAAAAATAAACGAAAAGGACAATATAGCTTATAGTGATAATGGAATAGATCAAGAGCCTTATATTTGTGATTTTTGTTATAGGAATTTGGATGAAGTAGATATAAAAAATGGATGAAAGGTGATAAAAAATGAAAACAAAAACAATAGCAGTATCGGAAAAAGCATACGAGCTGATAACTGACAAGCAGCTTGAAATTGTAGGGAAGTTATCAGAAACGCATAAATACCGAGCAAGGCTTTTCAGACTTTGTTCAATTGGAACTACTCTGGATATATTGCTAAATCTCAAAGATGAGAAATATGTCATAGAGAAGTTGGAGGAGAGGATCTAAATGGGAAAAACAGAAGGATTATATGACAGAGGAGGAACTGAAACTTTGATTAATACCTTGACGGGACATAGATATCATAGATTAGATGCTTTCTGCCCTCTTATGAAAGAGCATTGCAGAGACGATTGTGCTTTATATGTCAAACACTGGGGATATTGTGCTTTGAGATTGATATCTATCTACTGTGATCCAGCTATCAGAAAGGAAGGTTTGGAGGGATGAAAATGAGCACAGGAGAAAAAGTAACAACGGATAAATTAGAGAAAATTAAGATGGAAGATGCAAAAGATGATAGCGTATTGACATTGGATAGTCTTGGATATACCGAAGATGTCTTGAATCCAAAAGGAGGTACTAAATACTCGAAAATAGCAGATCTTGTCGGAAAATCATTAATAGTCCATGATTTTCAGATTGAGATGAAGAGTTTTGGGAAGCAACCTGAGAGAGAGACTCTCGTTATGGACTTTGAGACAGAAGGCTCTGGAGATCCTAAAGTTCTTACGACGGCTGCGTGGAAACTAGTGGGCTTTGCAAAATATCATATCCAGCGAACAGATCTCACAAAGAAATATCCTTTCAGGATCTCGATAGAGAGAGAGATCCAAGGGAGCAATGTTTGCTACAATTTTGCGAGAGTGGAAAAATGAAATTCGGTGATAAGATACTTTATGTTTATACCCATCATTTCAATTTGAGTTCATCTAAAAGAATGGGTAAAAATGCTATCTTCATAAAACAAGAGGGAGATGTAGTATATCTTATTTGTGAAGGTAATAAATCGGTTACAAAAACAAATATTGATTCTATTCAAGAGAGGGAGATCCAGGGGAGTAATATCTCTCACAATTTTGCGAGAGTGAAGGTGGTATGAATGGGACGGAAAGATTTCTTATGTGCGATACAGCAAAATACAAAGGAATGGGTACATCGTGCACAACAGGCGACAGTTAAAGATATGATCTCAGAGATAGAGAGAAAAAATATTTCGAAAGATATTGAGGACTCCCTAGTTTTAAGTGGTGATGCTTGGAGAGAAATCAAAGCTATTTTTGCGAAACTATAAGACATAAATAATTTATCTTTCTTTTTTTATTTTAAACTATTCTAAATAAATGAACAGTTCTGTACATTCTAAACTCTTTTTGGTTCGTATAATCTACATTATACGTAAGACATCAAAAAAAAAGGAGAGAATAGGGAAAGGTGGTGTAGAAAATCTATTCTCTCTTAAAGAGGCGAATTATAAAATCAAATAGTGTTCTCCAAAAGGATTTTTTAAGAATGGATTCGGCATCTTTTTCAGATTCTTCCGGGAAAAATTTTTTATTGAAGTCTGCTAAAGGTATTTTTTCCGCTTTTTCTTTCTTAACTTGATCTGTAAGCTTTGTATATCCTCTGTCTTTGCTTTTCGGACATCCGAGTTTATCATATTCTTTTGGAGGCTTATATCGTGGATTATCGGGGAGCAATACTAAAGTGTGTTGTGGGGTCGTTCCGGGCTTTGGGAAAATAGCTGTTTGAGTCATGGAATTTATGATCATTCTTTGTACAGGATCGAATTTGTATCCTTCAGGTATAGTAATTGGTTGGTATTTCCCCTTAAGATCTAGAAGTAGATCTATAACTCTCCAGGCATATCCTTGGAGATCCAGATACATATTCCCAAAAGTGAAATATTTTCTTTGATCAGTACCCCACGCAAAGGTCCTTCCGTTTTTGTCTCTCTTAGCAGCGGCC